>Ga0197143_1001600_pt1 | contig 18786 bp, 16 predicted proteins | sample GBS70_MetaG_FD_148603 | JGI IMG/M metagenome (GOLD analysis project Ga0197143, IMG submission 148603) | Sediment microbial communities from Great Boiling Springs, Gerlach, Nevada, United States - GBS 70_MetaG | ecosystem: Environmental > Aquatic > Thermal springs > Hot (42-90C) > Sediment...
CCTCCTGCAAAGCCGCTCCTCCCACCTTTTCCTGTTGAGGAAGAGGTAGTGGAACTCCCTGCTCCAGCCCGGAAGCCCCCTTCTTCCCAGGCGGAACTCCCTGCCGTGGAACCTCACCCTCATCCCCTCGTAGGACCTCTCCACCGCCCCCCTCACCAGCTCCCCCACCTCGAAACCGTAAAGCCTGTCCGCCAAGAGTTCACCGCAGGCTTTTTGCCCCGGTTCCCGGCTCCTCTCCAGCACCAGGGGCGTGATCCCCCTCTCTAGGAGGGCCAGGGAGGCGGAGAGCCCCGCCGGTCCCGCCCCCACCACCACCGCTTCCTCCATCCTCTTCTCCAGGAAAGGAGGTGGTAAATCCTTGTGTATGACCAGCAAAGCCTTTGACTTCTACAGCCTTGGAAGAGTTCAGCAGGTGAATATTCATCAAGAGGAGAGATTCCAAGCAAATTGTAGATGCTAGAAAGTTCCAAAATTTCTTTTAAAGCCGGGAGAACAGACCCTCAGCTCAGGATTAAAGGAGGAAGGGAGAAACTCTACACGTGGAAGGGATTCTTCCGCTGGCGGCGGCGGTGGGGGTGCTGGCCCTGCTGGGGCTTAGCGCCTCCCTCCTCTTCCCCTCCGAGGGCCTGAGGCTGAGGAACGTGGTGCTGGAGGGGGAGAGCCTGATGAGGGCGGAGGAGGTGACCCTCACCGGTACCCTCTCCCCCAGCGGGGGGATGTTGGTCATCGAGCTCTCGGAGATGGAGGCGAGGGGTTTCTCTCTGGAGGGGAAGATTAAGATTGGGGCGGACAGGGTGGGTGCGGAGAACGTGAGGGTGGTGGTGGACCCCTCCAAGCTGGAGAACCGGGGAATGGGGGGCTTTCTTCTTGCCTTGATGGAGAGGGGCAAGGGGGTGGAGCTGACGAGGCTGAGAGTGAGGGGGATGGAGCTGAGGGCGGAGAACCTCTACACCGGAAAGATCCAGCTGAGGGGGATGAGGCTCTAGCCCAGCACCCTCATCTCCACCTCCCTCAGCACCGTGCTACCGGAGAAGAGGCGGAGGAGCTTCAGGTCCACGTTCAGGAGGGTGGCAGGGTCCCCGGCCAGGTTCCGGATGGCGGCATCCTGGGGTGCCTGATCCCCCCTCCACCCCGCCCTGAAGCCCGCCACCTCCCCCGCCATTTCCGAGGCCCAGATTTCCGTCCCCTTCTGCTCTATCTTCCCCCCCAGCACGCAAGGACCGTACCCCAGATACATCTCTCCCGAGAGCTCCGCCACCGAGAGCTCCGTGACCTTCACCCTCTTGCCCGAGATTTCCACCTCCGAGGGCCCCCTCATGCTCCAGCCCTTCATCCTCACGGAGGGCATGCTCACCCTCCTGGGGTGGGCTGGGGGGGCCTCCACCCTGAGGGAGGGGAACACCATGTTCTCCGCCTCCAGATATAGGATCTCCATCCTCACCCCCGTCATCTCGGCGTTCTCCGGGGGTAGCAGCAGCTCAAGGACCTCCGTGGGCACGTTTTTCCCCTCCCACCCCGCCTCCACCCCTCCCGCCGTTCCCTCCACCTTCCGGGCGTATACGGTCAGCTTCCTCACCTCCGCCGCTAGCGAGTAGGTGCCCAGGGGGGAGAGGGAAAGACCCGTGAGGAGGGAGGAATCGGCCGTGATCTTGGTCACGGGTATCCCCCCGTACTCCGCTGGCTCCATCCTCCACCCGCTCATCACCACCCTCCCGGCCTCCAGCTCGAAGACCTTCCCCCCTTCCTCCCCTTCCTTTTGTAGCATCCAGAAGGAGGAGGATAGCAGGACAAGGAGGAGGGCGGCCAGGGCGGCTAGCTTGGCTTCGGGCACCTTTTTTTGTAGGGGGCGGAAAATATGAAGGTTCCCACCTGCACCGTTTTATGGTGAGGGGGAGGGGGGATATGTGAGGGGATCGGAGGGAGTTTCCGAGACGGCGGGGGCGGTAATCGTTATCCTAGCCACCGTGCTGGTGATGCTCTTCTTCACCCACCACTTCGGGGTGCTGGGGGAGCCCGCCCCCAGGCTGAGGGGGGTCCTCTCCCTCCGCCTGGCTCCCGAGGGAGGGGAGGTATGGTCCTTCGCGACCCAGGGGGAGATCCACTCTTCCCCCTGTACGGACGGGGAGAGGATCTACTTCGGCTCCAACGATGGGAGGTTGTATGCGGTCTCCCTCCAAGGTCAATCCCTCTGGTCCTTCAAAACCGGCGGAGCCGTGGTTTCCGCCCCCCTCACGCTCGGGGATGTCGTCCTCTTCGGCTCCACCGACGGAAGGCTCTACGCCCTGGGGAGGGAGGACGGGAGAATGCGGTGGAGTTTTCAGACGGGGTCTCCTCTCGTTTCCTCCCCTTCCACTTGGCGGGACCTCGTGCTCCTCTCCACCTTGGGGGGAACCGTTCACGCCCTCTCGGCCGAGAACGGGGCCCCGCTCTGGGAGCGCTCGCTGGGGTCCCCCATCTTCTCCTCCCCCGTGGTCTGGGAGAATGTGGTGTACGTGGGGACCTGGGGGGGCGAGCTTTACGTCTTGAGGGCCGACAGCGGGGAGGTCCTGTGGTCCCTTCCCGCCCCCGCTCCCCTCACCTCCGGCTTCTCGGTGGAGGGGGGCAGGATCTACCTGCCCCTGGGGCCCTACCTGTACTGCCTGAGGGCCGAGAACGGGGAATGGATATGGTACCAGTACCTGGGTTCCGCCCCTTCCTCCCCCCTGGTGGAGGGAGGGAGGGTGTATGTGGGGGACGAGGTCGGGATGCTTTACTGTCTGAGCGCGGAGAACGGGGAGGAACGATGGCGGAGGGAGCTGGGAGGCCCCCTGGTCTCTCGCCCCAGTCTGCAGGGAGGGAAGCTCTACGTGGGTTCCAGGGACGGCGGGATTTACTGCTTGGATGCGGAGAGCGGGAAACCGGAGTGGCGCTTCTCCACCGGGGGTCCCGTCACCTCCACTCCGCTGGCGGTGGGGGAGAGGCTGTACGTGGGCTCCTCCGATAACCGTCTGCACTGCCTGAACCTGGGGGAGGACTTGCTGGTGCTGAGGTGGAGGGGGGAGGAGATGAGGGAGGCCCTGGTGCTGGAGAACGGGAGGGTGGAGTGGAGGAACCTCAGGCTGAGGGCGAACCGGAAGAGGGTTCAGACCTCCTGGGCCTCCCTCAACGGGGACTCCAGCCCCGGCCTGGTTACCCTCCGGGACGGGGACCTCCTGGAGCTCCGCCCCTCCCCACCCTTGAGGGCGGGGACCTTTCTCGTGGCCGCCTACGCCCCCGCTGACCAGCTCTTAGGAGCTTGGGAGGTGAGAGGCGCAACCTCCGGAGGAGGTTGAAGAGCCAGATCTCCACCTTTTCCTTTTTTTGCCTGATGAAGTAGAAAGCCAGGGCCGCCAGCGAGAAGTAGAGGATGCCCGCCACCATCCTCTCCTCCTCCCCCAGCCCCAGCCACCCCCTAAAGGGGAGCATGAAGGAGCCCTTTCCCAAGCCGTACCCCAGGGGGAGCACCAGGACGGCGGGGAGGAGGGAGCGCCAGGTGTCGAAGCCCAGGGCCCTGCGGAAGACCCTGAAGGTCAGGAGGGAGGCCACGGGGGCGCTGAGCAGGACGGCGTAGGTGACGTAGAACCATCCCTCGAAGAGGCAGACCTCCTTCACCCCTCCCGAGGGCTCTTCCACCCCCAGGGCCAGCAGGGGGAGGGAGAGGAGGAGGGGGAGAAGCCAGAGGAAGGAAGAGGCGAAGACCAGGTGCTCTATCCTCCCGTAGGGGACCCTCTTTCCGAGGAGGAGGCAGCCGAAGTAGCCTATGGCGCTCACGTACATCAGCATCCCCGCCGCGGCCGCTCCCCCGAAGAGGGAATGGAGCCAGAAGAAGGAACCGGCGTGGAACTCCTCCACCACGTAGGCGGGATAGAGGAGGAAGTGGAAGGTGTTGTAGAGGAAGCCCAGGTAGAAGGAGACGGCCAGCATGAAGCCCAGGGAGAACCTCCCCTCCCTCACCCTCTCGGGACGGAGGATCACCTCCTTCCAGGAGTTCAGGACGTCCAACGCCGCCTTCATCCTCGCATCCTCACCAGGGTGAAGAGGATCCGCATCCCGTCCCTCAGAGGAGAGAGCTTGGATCCCCTCTCCTCCCGGTAGGAGACGGGCACCTCCCTCATCCTCATCCCCCTCCTTACCGCCTTCACGAAGAGCTCCGTCTCCACCTCGAATCCCCTGCTCCTTAGCCCAAGGGCCAGCAGGCCCTCCCTCCTCACCGCGAACATTCCCGTGAGCAGGTCGGAGGTGGGGTGGTAGAGAAGGGAGGCCAGCTTCGAGAAGAGGAGGTTCCCCAGCCTTCTGAGGGGGGAGAAGGAGGAGAGGCCCAAGAACCTGGAGCCCCTCACCATGTCCGCCTCTCCCGAGAGGAGGGGAGAAAGGAGGGAGGGGAGGGAGGCTGGAGGATAGCTCCCGTCCCCGTCCAAGAAGAGGAGGATTTCCCCCTTAGCCCTCTCCGCTCCCACCCTCATCGCCAGCCCCTTCCCCCTTCCCACCTCAACCACCCTAGCCCCGGCGGAGCGGGCTTCCTCCACCGTTCGGTCCTCGGAACCCCCGTCCACCACCAGCACCTCGGCCCCCGAGAGCACCCTTTTCACCTCCTCCACCACCTTCCCCACCCTCCCCTCCTCCCGGTAGGTGGGGATGACTACCGAGACCTTCATCCTCCCTCTTGGACGGCGGGGAGTAAAAGGGCCGTCAGGGTAAAAGCCTTCCCCTCCCAAAAAGAAAAGATGGAATTCCCCTCGGTCTCACCCGTGGTGGCGGAGGTTCTGCTGCTCTCCATCGCCTTGTCCCTGGGCTTCGCCCTGGGGTGGATCCTCGGTTCTTCCCGAACCCCCGAGCCCCCCCTCTTTCCCTTCCTCACCGTTTCGGGGTTTAGGGAGAACTCGGGCGAGTTAACCATCACCCATGTTTACGGGGAAACCATAAGGGAGGCCTTCGAGCTGGAGAACGGCAGGATCCTCTGGAGGAACTTCGAGGTAAGGCTGAACGCCGCGAAGGTTCGGGTGGAGGAAGGGGGAAGGCTTAACGGAAGTCAGGAGGGGGGAAAATGCGACTTCAGGGCCGGGGACGTGCTTAGCCTCCCCGTGGAGGGGTTCAGAAAGGGGGACGAGCTTCTCCTGATCTACGTGCCCCAGGGAAGGCCGCTTTATCGGGCCGTGCTGGAGTGAGAGCTTGCCCAGGGTCCTCCTCACCACCGTTTACAGGGAAAGACCCTTCGACTTCTTGGACTTGGGCTCGGGTGAGCCCCTGAGGTTCTCCGCCCCCACCCTCATCTCCTGCGCCCTTCGCTTCCTGAAGCAGAACGTCCCGGAGGTGGAGATCCTGGAGTATCCCACCAGGCAGGAGTACCTGAGGAAGCTGGAGGAGGGCTGGGACGTGGTGGGCTTCTCCTTCTACGGTCACGAGATCCCCGAGATCCTGGAGATGGCGGACCTGGCCAGGGAGAAGGGGGTGGAGGAGCTCTGGGCGGGGAACTACGGGGCCCTCACCCCTGGGATGGAGGAGCACTTCGACAGGATCTTCAGGGGGTACGCGGAGGAGGAGCTGGCCTCCTTCTTCGGGAGGAAGTTGGGGGAGGTGATTCATCCCCCGCTGGTCTACGGCTTCTCCTCACGTTTCAGGCTCTGGCTCAACAGGTTCGGGGTCCTCTTCACCTCCAGGGGATGTCCCTTTCGGTGCAGCTTCTGCCAGATCAGGCTCTTCTGCCCCAAACCCCACACCCTCCCCCTCCGGAGCATAGAGAGGGTGCTGAGGTACTACGCGGAGAGGGGGATCAGGCAGGTCTGGATCTTCGATGACACCTTCGGCACCTTCCGGAGGCACGCCGACGAGGTGATCTCCCTGCTGGAGAGGTACGGACTCTACTGGGTTCCCATGACCACAGTGAGCCTCCTGCTGGAGAACTGGGAGGACTGGAGCCGGAGGGGACTGATAGGGGCGGTGGTGGGGGTGGAGAGCCTGGAGCAGGAGAATCTGGATTTCCTCAGGAAGGGCCACCGTCCGGGAGAGGTCTACGAGCTGGCCGGAAAAGTAAGGAAGAGTAGGCCACCTCCCCATTTCAGGTTCCACGGATATCACCTGCTGGCCTTCTACATCCTGGGCTTCGAGGGGGACACGGTGAAGGGGATCAAGGAGAGCCTGAGGAGGCTGAGGGAGCTTCCCTTCCTCTTCACCCAGCTCTTCGTCCTCACCCCCATCCCCGGGACGGAGCTGTGGGACTACCTAGGGGAGAGGTACGGGATCTTCGAGAGCGACCCCCACCGCTACGACGGCAAGCACCTGGTCTGGAACCACCCCCACCTCAGCCCCGGGGAGATGGAAGGCCTCCTGAGCTGGGGGATGAGGTACCTGAACTCCTGGGCCCTCCCCAGGTACGCGCTCAGGGGTCTCCCCGATTACCTCCGAAACTTCAGGTGGTACTTCCGGAACTTCGCCCTAACCAACACCTACGACTACAGGAGGGGGAGGTTCTTTGGGGTCGAATAGGAGGGTGCTTCTCACCACGGTCTACTCGAACGGCCAGTACTATGACTACGTGGAGAGTAACGCATCCTTTCCCTTCAGGATGACTTGGATCAGGAAAACCTCCTACGGCCTCCGCTTCCTGAAGCAGAACGTCCCGGAGGTGGAGATCCTGGAGTATCCCACCAGGCAGGAGTACCTGAGGAAGCTGGAGGAGGGCTGGGACGTGGTGGGCTTCTCCTTCTACCTGAACGAGATCCCGGAAATCCTGGAGATGGCGGACCTGGCCAGGGAGAGGGGGGTGGAGGAGCTCTGGGCGGGGAACTACGGCGCCCTCACCCCTGGGATGGAGGAGCACTTCGACAGGATCTTCAGGGGGTACGCGGAGGAGGAGCTGGCCTCCTTCTTCGGGAGGAAGTTGGGGGAGGTGATTCATCCTCCCCTTCTAGGAACGGTGGGAACCACCCTGGGCCTCAAGCTGGCCCCAGTGGGGGTGCTCTTCACCACCAGGGGGTGCCCCATCGGTTGCACCTTCTGCCAGACCCCCATCTTCTGCCCCAGGCCCAAGACTCTTTCCCTCCGAAGCATAAGAAGGGTGCTGGAGTGCTACCGGGAGCTGGGGGTGAGGTACGTCATAATCTTGGACGAGAACTTCGGCCTCTTCAGGAGCCACGCGGAGGAGGTGGCCCACCTCCTGGGGGAGTACGGGTTCGTGTGGGGCCCCATGGTCAGGGCTGACCTCCTTTCCGAGAAGCTGGAGGAGTGGAGGAAGCTGGGGATGAGGGGGGCCCTCTTCGGGATAGAGAGCTTCGACCAGAGGGTCCTGGACGACTTGGAGAAGAGGGAGAGGGCGGAAGCCGTGAAGGAGGTGATACGCAGGATAAGGCTCACCTGGAGGAGGCCGGGGAGGGGGGTAGGTGGAATAGGATACTACATGATAGGGCATGAGGAGGAGACGAGGGATTCCATAAAGAGGGCCTTCCGGGAGCTGAAGGAGCTGAACCCTGGCTTCGTGCAGCTCTGTATCCTCACTCCCCTTCCCGGCACCCCCCTCTGGAAGCACCTCGAGGAGGAGTACGGCATCTTCGAGAGGGATTGGCACAGGTTTGACTGCAAGCACCTGGTCTGGAACCACCCCCACCTCAGCCCCAGGGAGATGGAAGGCCTCCTGAGCTGGGGGATGAGGGAGATCAACTCCACCCATCTCTTCCGCCACCTTCTCCTCAGGAGCCCTGAGTACCTGGGCAATCCTGGCTTCTACCTGAGGAACCTATGGCTCGCCCGCCTCCTCGATCAGAGGCTCCCCCTCTACTTCCCCAGGCACTAGCGTCCCGCGAGGGTCCTGAGGCGGGTGAGTTCCACGCCATCGGGGGTGACCGTGAGCTCGAAGGGCTCGGGGCTCACGGTGGTGCCCCTCATCCTCTTGCAGGAGAACATGGTCCTCCGGGCCAGCTCACCACCCTGCACCTCGAAGGAGAAGACCCCGTCGGCGTTGGAGACTATGAGGGCCTCTACATCCTGGCTGAAGATCCCGCTGGCCAGGATGGACAGAACCGTGACGTTCCACTCCCTGCAGATCTCCCTCAGGCTCTGCAGGAAGCTCACGAACTCCATCTCCTCCCCCTTCCTGAAGAGCATGGAGAAGTCGGTGAGGGTGTGGAAGACCACCATCGTTCCGGGTCCCTCTCTCTCCAGGAACCTGGCCAGGGAGGAGAAGACTTCACGGCGTAGCTTGATGTGCCCCCCGTCGCTTATCACTCCCGCCACCCACTCCTGGAAGGAGGTGAGGCGGGAGGGAACGGTGAGGAACTCCCTGAAGAAGGTTCCCCTGGTGAACCTCTCGTAGAAGTCCTCGCTGAACTTCCCCCTCACGTCCGAGAGCACCCCTTCTTCGCTCCTGCTGAAGGTGGCGTACCAGATGCGCTCTGGCAGGATCAGGTCGAAACCCGCGGGGAGGAGGGAGGGATCCTCCCTCATGGAGTTGACGTTGGCGGTCACGGTGTAGCAGAACTCGCTTTTACCCGCCCCCGACTCCCCCACGAGGAGCACCAGCGAGCCGGAGGGTATTCCCCCACTCAGGGCGAGATCCAGGCTCTCTATCCCGGTGGGTATCCTGGGCATCATTTCTCTTGGACTGGTGATGTAAAAAAAGGTAGTGCCTGGAGGGCTGAGGGCTCCCTTTTTAAACCCCTTTTTCCAGTATAGAGGGAGAAGAATGATCCTCTCGGTGGTCTCCGCCAAAGGAGGAGTGGGTAAAACCACCGTGACCGCCAACTTGGGAGTACTCCTCCACAAGAGGGGGGTCAAGGTCCTGCTGGTAGACGCGGACCTAGCCTCGGGGGATCTCACCCTTCAGCTGGGGGGAAAGTCCGGCCCCCGCGGTCTCAACACCCTCCTCTCCTCCGAAAAGGTTTCGGAGGACGAGGTGCTCAAGACCGTGTCCCCCGCCTCCGGGGTTCCCCTCCTCCCCGTCATTCCCTCCCTGAGGGCCTACCTGAAAGCCAAGCTGGATCTCTTTCCGTCTGTTCTCTCCCCCCTTAAGGACCAGTACGACCTCATTGTCGTGGACACCCCCCCGGGTGTTAACAAGAACTCCATCGTTCCCCTGACGGAGTCTGACAGGGTGCTGCTGGTCACCACCCCTGACCCCATAGCCGTTTCTGATGTCTCCACCAGCAGGGACGTGGCCGTTCTGCTGGAGAAAAGCGTGGTGGGGGTGGTGATCAACAGGTTCAGGAAGGGCTTCCTCCTGGGCTCCAAACAGCTGAAACCCAGGGAGGTGGAGAACATCCTGAAGCTGAAAGAGATAGGGGTCATCCCCGAGGACAAGGCGGTGGAGGCCTCCATCCTGGCCAAAAAACCCCTAGTTCTTTACAAACCCCGGTCCCCCGCCTCCAAAGCCTTCGGCTCCCTGGCCAGGAGGCTTATGGAGGAGCTGGGTTAGAGGGAACGAGGACCTTGCGGTCAAAAGAGGTCAAAAACCGTAAACCGAAAGGTTTTAACCCCTCCCGAGTACGTTAATTGACTGCAAAGGTGGGGGGGGAAGAGGACCCCCCATGGTGGAAGAGGAAAACGGGCTGGAAGGTACTTCCGAGTACGTCCGGAAGCTGGCAGATAGGTATTCCGGTCTGAGGAAGCTCTTAAGCTCTCCAGAAGAGGAGCTCTCACCCCCCGAGAAAACCTCCTTAAATACTGGCGAGCAGAGAGAGTTGGGAATGCAGGGGGAAAGGGAGGAATTCGTCCAAAAACTGAAGAATTTGCTCTATCCGCCGGGGCCCGCGCCCTCCGGGGAGACCTCCGAAGCCCCCAGGGCCGAGGGGGAAACTAGGATCGAGAGCTCCTTCTCCTTGGGTATCGAGTACCTGGAGAGGAAGGAAACCGAGGAGGATGTGGTGGAGACGAGGAGGCTTCTTCTGCTGGTGGAGGAGGGTAGGGAGCTGAGGGTGCTGGAGGAGAAGGAAAGGCAGGTGCACCAGGAGCTCCAGGAGGGGGTGAGAAGCCTTCTCCTGCTCTCGCTGGGCATAGAGCACCTGGTGGAGGAGATGCCCGAGAAGGAAGAGGAGGAGGTCCTCGAATTTTCCTCCATGGGCCTCCCGCCCTACCAGATCAAGACGCTGGGGAGGCTGGAGGAGTTCATTTTCCCTAAAAAGGGTTACGTGGAGGTGGAGAGGTACTGGATAGAGAGACCCTTCTCCTACGCGGTTATCCTGAGGGAGGAGGAGACGGGACGCCTGAGGTACCATCTGGTGGAGCCCAAGCTGACCTTCGAGGAACAGAGGATGCTGGAGGAGATGTGGGAAGAGCTGAAGAGCCGGCTTCCGTACGAGCTTCCCCAGGCCCAGAAGGAGGAGGTGCTGGCGAAGGAGATGATGGGAATAGCCAAGAGGATGGGGATCTCCGACGCCAAGACCCTCTACAGGCTCTACTACTTCCTGAGGAGGGACAACCTAGGCTTCAGGAAGATAGACGCCCTGCTGAAGGATCCCATGATAGAGGACATCTCCTGCGACGGACCGGGCATCCCCCTCTTCATCTACCACAGGAGGTACTACAACATGGAGACCAACATCCAGTTCGAGAAGGAGGAGCTGGACCCCTTCAACGCCCTGCTGGCGGAGCGCAGCGGGAAGCATCTCTCCTTCGCGGAGCCCGTGGTGGACGCCAGGCTTCCGGACGGGGCCAGGGTTCAGGTGACCTTCGGGGACGAGATCACCGCCAGGGGGGCCTCCTTCTCCATCAGGAAGTGGCTGGGGAGGGTCTTCACCCCCGTGGACCTCATAAGGTTTCACACCTTCAGCCCGGAGATGCTCGCCTACCTCTGGCTGGCCATAGAGAACCGGTGCAGCGTGATGGTCATAGGGGGAACGGCCAGCGGGAAGACCTCCACCCTGAACGCCTTGGCCTTCTTCATCCCCCCCGACGCCAAGATCATCTCCATCGAGGACACCAGGGAGCTCTCCCTCTACCAGAAGAACTGGGTCCCCAACGTCACCAGGGAGATGCTAGGGGTGAAGCCCATAGACATGAACGAGCTGGTGAAGGTGGCCATGAGGCAGAGGCCCGAGTGCATCATCGTGGGGGAGGTTAGGGGGGTGGAGGCCCAGGCCATGTTCCAGGCCATATGCACGGGCCACACCGCCTTCTGCACCATGCACGCCGGCTCCATCCAGGCGGCCGTGAACAGGCTGGAGGGTGATCCCATTAACCTGCCCAGACCCATGCTGGCGGAGCTTGATATCGTATGCCTGCAGCTGCTCACCAACCTCGGGAGCGAGAGGGTGAGGCGCAACCTGCAGATCACGGAGTTCGCGGGCCTGGACCCCATCACGGAGGACATAAGGATAGTGGACACCTTCCACTGGGACCCCTCCACCGACACCTTCAGGAAGGTGGAGGAGTCCTGGGTGCTTAGGGAGCTCAGGAGGAACCTGGGGATGACCCCCATCCAGCTCAAGAAAGAACTGAAGAACAGGGAGAGGGTGCTCACCTGGCTGGCCAACCAGGCGGAGATCACCCCCTCGGACATAGCGGATGTGCTGAGCCAGTACTACTACAACCCCGAGAGCGTGCTCAGAAGGATCGGGGAAGGCTGAATGTTCCCCACGGACTTTCTCCTGAGAAGGATAAAGGAGAAGAGGATGGAGGAAGTGCGCCTAGCCCTGAGAAGGGCTAGGATCGCACGCTCCGCCCGGGAATTCTTGGAGGATACCCTGAGGTTTTCCTTCCTCCTTTCCCTGGTTATCTTCCTCCTCGTGCTCTTTCTGGGGCTGCGCTACGGGGTCCCCTACTCCCCCCTGCTGGCCCTCTTTGCGGGGCTGGGGGCCGGCTACGGACTCTATCGTCTCCTCCTCCTCAACTTGGAGAAGAGTGGATGGGCCAGGAAGAGGGAAATAGAGGCCAGGATGCCCCACGCCCTGGCCTTCATGCTGGCCATGAGCAAGGGTGGGGTGGGGGTGGTCCGGATCTTCAGGGAGCTGAGCCAGAGGAAGGAGGACTACGGGGAGATCTGCAAGGAGGCCGCTGCCGTGGTAAGGAACGTGGAGGTCTTCGGCATGTCCCCCGTACAGGCCATCACGGATGTCGCCGAAACCTGTCCCTCCGAGAAGTTCAAGGAGTTCCTGAAGACCCTCGCCACGGTGGTGGAAACCGGTTCCAGCCTGGGAGATTTCCTGTCCTCCCGATGTGAGAAGGCCTACTTCGAGGCCAAGGATGCCCAGCTCAAGTCCTTCGAAACGGTCTCCATCATGGCGGAGATCTCCACCATCACCATAGGGCTTCTTCCCTTCCTCCTCCTGGTGACACTCCTCCCCCTGCAGATGATGAGCCCCATCCCCTCCGCCGTCCTCTACGCCACCGTCTATCTGGCCATCCCCCTCGGCTCGGCCCTCTTCATCTTCCTCCTCTCCCAGTACTCCCCCTGGGAGGCCAGGCACCCCGTCAGGGTGGAGGAGCCCATGCGGCTGGGCAGAAGGGGGAGCTTCTGGGTCTGGGGGCCGCGCAGGTTCCTCTCCTTCCTCAGGTCGCTTCCCGATGATCCCGTGAGGGTCCTCTATCTCTCCCTTCCCGCGGCAGCCCTCTTCGCCATCCTCAGGTTCTCCGCGGGTCTCCTGAACTTGGAGACCAGGCTTGGCCTGGAGCCGCAGGCCGAGACCACCTTCGTGCTCTCCCTGGTGATCGCCCTCCTCCCCTTCGTGATCCTCCACGAGCTCAGGGAGAGGAGGCTGGAGAAGATCCTGGCCATCACTCCCGACTACCTTTCCTCCCTTTCCGCCGCCGTTTCCTCGGGGCTGCCCCCCGCCAAGGCCATCAAGACCCTCCCCCCCGATCGCTTCGGGGCCCTCTCCCAGGAGCTGGTAAAGGTGAGGAGGGACATAGAGTGGGGGAGCCCGGCCGCTGAGGCCCTCTCGGAGATGGAGAGGAGGATAAGGAGCGGCCTTCTCATGAGGGTGATTTCGGTGATGAACATCGCCGCCACCGCCACCGGCAACATAGGGGACGTGCTCAAGGTGCTGGCCAACGATGTATCCACCGAGGTTTACCTGAAGAGGGAGCGCAGAACCCAGACCTTCACCTACGTGCTGATAGCCTACATGATTTTCGGGGTCTTCGCCATCACCGCCGTGGGGATGGTGGTCATCTTCTTGCCCGCCCTCCCCACCCAGAACGTGGAGATGCCCGGGGGGATGGGAATAGGGATCAACCCCGTCAACCCCCAGCTGGTCAGGACCCTCTTCTACCACGCCGTGCTCATCCAGGGTATAGCCCTGGGCATCCTGGCGGGACAGTTCAGGACGGGAAGGATCAGGGACGGGATTAAACACGCCCTCCTCATGTGCGTGATGGGTTGGCTGATCTTCACGGGCGTGGAGCTCCTCCCCCTCTCCTCCTTCCTCAAGCTCCCCACCCTCCCCACCACCGGCGGATAACCGAAAAACATAAAAAGGAGACATTTTATCTCCAATATGAGTTATCAAGTTATGGAGGGTCAGCATGGCGACTAAGCCCATCCTCATCCTGCCGGAGGGTGCGACGAGGCTCGTGGGGAGAGATGCCAGGCGCATGAACATAGCGGCGGCCAAGATCGTGGCGGAGGCCGTTCGCACCACCCTGGGGCCCAGGGGCATGGACAAGATGATGGTGGACACCCTGGGGGACGTCACCGTCACGAACGATGGGGTCACCATCCTCAAGGAGATGGACGTGGAGCACCCCGCCGCCAAGATGATGGTGGAAGTGGCGAAGACCATGGATGAGGAGGTGAAGGACGGGACCACCACCGCGGTGGTGGTGGCGGGAGCCCTCCTCCACCAGGCCGAGAAGTTGCTGGATCAGGGGATCCATCCCATGATCATCGTGACGGGTTACAGGATGGCCGCCGACAAGGCCAGGGAGATCTTGGAGGAGCTGGCCGAGAAGACCTCCATCGATGACGATCAGACCCTCCGGAAGATCGCCATGACCTCCATGACGGGGAAGAAGTCCGAGGGGGCCAGGGAGAAGCTGGCCGAGCTGGCCGTGGAGGCCATCAGGAGGGTGGCGGACAAGGTGGATGGGAAGTACAGGGTGGATCTGGACCACGTGGGGATAGAGAAGAAGGCTGGGGGGAGCATGGAGGATTCCCAGATCGTGAACGGCCTCATCCTGGATAAGGAGAGGGTGCACCCGGGCATGCCCGAGGTGGTCAAGAACGCCAAGATAGCCCTCCTCGACCTGCCCCTGGAGATCAAGAAGACCGAGACGGACGCCGAGATAAGGGTCACCCGCCCCGAGCAGCTGCGCGCCTTCTTGGACCAGGAGGAGAAGATGCTCAAGGAGATGGTGGACAAGATCGCCTCCGTGGGGGCCAACGTGGTCTTCTGCCAGAAGGGGATAGATGACCTGGCCCAGCACTACCTGGCCAAGGCCAAGATTCTGGCCGCCAGGAGGGTGAAGAAGTCCGACATGGAGAAGCTCTCCAGGGCCACGGGAGGAAAGATCGTGACCAGCTTGGAGGACCTCACCCCCGCGGAGCTGGGCAAGGCTGGGGTGGTGGAGGAGAGGAAGATCGGGGACAAGAAGTTCATCTTCGTTAGGGACTGTGAGAACCCCAAGGCCGTGGGCATCCTGGTGAGGGGGGGCTCCGAGCATGTGACCGACGAGATCGAGAGGGGCCTCACCGATGCCCTGGGGGTGGTGGCGGCGGCGGTGGAGGACAACCGCTACGTTTACGGAGGCGGGGCCCCCGAGATGGCCCTGGCCACCAGGCTCAGGGACTACGCGGACACGGTTGGGGGTAGGGAGGCTCTGGCCATCAAGGCCTTCGCCGACGCCCTGGAGATCATCCCGAAGACCTTGGCGGAGAACGCGGGGATGGACAGCGTGGACATCTTGGTGGAACTCAGAGCCAAGCACAGCAAGCCAGACGGAAAGTACTACGGGGTGGACGTCCACAGCGGTAAAATCGAGGACATGAGGAAACTGGGGGTCTGCGAGCCCCTGAGGGTGAAGACCCAGGCCATCAAGTCCGCGGCCGAAGCCGCCATCATGATCCTGAGGATAGACGACGTCATCGCCGCCGCCAAGAAGTCCTTCCCCTCCCCGAAGACCCCAGGCGGTGAGGGAGGGGAGGGAGAGAAGAGCGAGACGGAGAGCGACTGAGCCCCCTTAGGGCGGCCTGAACGCCCGGAGTTTTCTTTTCCTGAACCCTGGCAGATCCGGGCCGGGTCTTCCCCCACAGGCTAACTCAGGGAAGGAAAACGGCTATGGCCACGGCAGCCCCGTGGTGCTTCACGATGTGGCCAGCCGAGACGGAGGTGACCTTGGTGGGTTCCAGCCCCCTCTCCTCCATCATGTACTTCACCATGGCCTCAGCCGTCTTTCCCGCCGTCCTCTCCGAGACCCCTATGTCGTGGTACTCCGAGATCATCCCGTGGGAGTTCTCGCTCATGGCCACCCCCAGGGCCGCCGCTATCTTCTGACCGGGGGTGGAGCTGCAGATCTTGGAGATCACCACCGGGGTGAGGGTGCCCGGGGTGAGGGGTGGGAGCTCGGAGAGGACGCAGCCCTGCGGAAGGATGCTGGAAACGGGAATGAGGTTCAGCTCACCCACTCCGGCTTTCCTCAGGGCGTTGTCCAGGGCCACCAGCTCGAAGGGACCCTCAGCGCCTGCCGAGACCAGTGCGAACCTCTTGGGGGTAGTCCACAAGTCACCACTCCCTTGGTCTCTCGGACAGCCTCTCCAGCATCATCCCCTCTATCCTCATGGGGAAGCTCCGGGAGACCACCTTAAGCGCCTCCTCCAGCTTGCTCTCATGTTCTGCATAAATTTCAAACAATTTTTCCCCCCTATTAACTTTATGCCCCCTCTTCACGAAGAGCCTCAGACCCGCCCCCCTGCTCCTGGGTGCCCCGGCGGCGCAGGCTATGGCGGTGATCCTCTCGTTGTAGATGTGGGTCACGTAGCCGTCGGAGGGGGCTTCCACCGTCGCCCTCTTGTCCCCCACGGGAAGGTCCTCGGGCTTCACCTTCGGGTCCCCTCCCTGGGCCTCTATCATCTCCCTCATCTTCTTCTCCGCCTTCCCTGACCTCAGGAGCTCCCAGGCCGCCTCCCTTCCCCTTCCCAGGGGAGCCCTTCCCCCCATCTCCAGCATCACCCCGGCCAGGCTCATCGCTTTCTCCCTCAGGCTGTTGGGCCCCCCTCCCGCCAGGGCCTCCAGGGCCTCCCTGGCCTCCAGCGCGGGACCCACCGCCCTCCCCAGGGGCTGTCCCCCGTAGGTGAGGGCCACCTCCACCCTCACCCGCAGCCTCCTCCCCAGCTCCATGAAGTCCTGGGCCAGGGAGCGGGCCTCCTCCGCCTCCCTCACCTTCGCCCCCGGACCGGTGGGCAGGTCGATGAGGAGGTGCTCCACCCCCTCCGCCAGCTTCTTGGCCATCACGCTGGCCAGCATCTGGCAGGGTGGATCGATGCGCAGCACGCGTTCCGTCCTTATCAGGAGGTCGTCGGCCGGAGCCAGGCTGACCGAACCCCCCCAGACTATCACCCCTCCCACCCTCTCCACGATCTCCTTGATTTCACCCAGGCTGAAGCTCACGTTGGCCAGTACCTCCATCACGTCCGCCGTGCCCGCCGCGCTGGTGATGGCCCTGCTGCTGGTCTTTGGAACCGTTAAGCCTCCCGCCACGGCTATGGGGACCGTGACCAGAGCGTACTTGTTACCCGGTACCCCCCCTATGCTGTGGACGTCCACCACCGGGCCCCTCTCCAGCCTGAGCCTCTCCCCCGTCTCCACCATCTGGAGGGTGAGGGAAACGATCTCCTCCATGGACATCCCCCTGGTGTACTCCGCCACCACGAAGGCCGAGATCTCCGTGGGGGTGAGGTTGTTCTGGACGATGTCCCTCACGATTTCCCCTATCTCCTCCCCGGTCAGTCGCTTCCCCTCCATCTTCTTCCTTATGGCCTCCACGGAAGCTGGGGGGGGCAGGGGGGAGACCGTTACCCTGTCCCCGGCCTTCAGCCCCATCCTCCTGGAGACCTCGAGCAGGGTTCCCACCTCCCCCCTTCCCACCATCTCCCCCGTGAGGTTGACGGCCGCCACCAAGGAGGAGGAGGGGGAGGAGAGCCTTACCCTGTCCCCCACGTAAACCCCCAGCTCCTCCGCATCGCGTTCGTGGAGGAGGACCAGGTTGTAACCCGACTCCATCTCTATGGGCCTAACGGAGAGGGTGAGCGCCATCCCCTTATCTCCACCCCTGGGCTTCCCCTTTGGGGGCCTCCCTCGAAGGTGTCATGTTCAGGATTCTCTGCCCCTTCTCCGAATTATAGCTTTCGACTCAGTAGACGATCACGCTCTGAACGCTGGGAAGGGCCCTCAGCTCCTCTATGACCTTTCCCTTCAGGGGCCGGTCGGTCACCACGGTCAGCTTGGGATAGGGAACGAGGTGGGGATCGTCGGCCACCACCTGCCTCACGCTCACCCTGAACCTGGAGAGCACCCCCGCCACCTCGTGCAGGATGCCCGGCTTGGTGGCGTCTCCCGCCGTGATCTCCACCACGCCCAGCCCCAGGTGGTGCGCCACCCCCTTCAGGTAGGGGAGGGGCTGGAGGTTGGAGAAGAGGGGCCCCAGCTTATCGTCCTCCAGCAGGGTTCTGGCCGTCATCTCCACCGTCCTCCTGTCCACCCCAGCCTCTTTGGCCACCTGGGTGGAGGGCACCCTCATGTCCCCGCACAGGATCTTCCCACCCTTCCCCACCCTGAGCCCCCTGGAGAAGAGAACCTTGGCCACCTTCAGCTGGGCGGGATACTCCCTGAAGACCCTGTTGAGGTGCTCCCACCACTCCGGCCTCTCCAGCTTCTCCGCCTGCTTCTGCACCATCCTGGAGATGATCACCCTCATCACGGCCTCCGCCACCTCGGGATCCAGACCCAGCTCCCTGGCCAGGCCTCTGGCCCTCTCCACCACCTCCTCCTCCCTCCCCTCATCCCTTAGGGGTTTCCCCCTCTCCTCCTTGATCCTGGCTATCTCCCCAGCCAGCCCCATCCTCCTGGCCAGCAGGGACACCAGCTGGCGATCTATCTCATCTATTTCCTTCCGGAGTTCCTCCAGGCCCTTCTTCTCATGAACCGACACCTACCCAACCTCCGCCCCCAGGGGGGAAGGCCTGGTGACGAGCACCCTCCCTTCCCTCTTCTTCCAGGCCTCCTTTATACGTTGGGTGCGGGAGGGCTCGCAGACCGCCACCGTGGCGGGTCCCTTCCCCGTGAGCCCGGCCGCCAGGGCCCCCAGGGAGAGGGCCTCCAGGGCCACGGAGGGATCGTGGCCCAGCACGCAGGAGTGGAGGAGGCCGTTGACCGTCATGGCCCCCCACACGTTCCCACGGAGGGCCTGGCGGTGCAGCTCCTCCACCATTCCCGCTATGGGCTTCAGCTCCTCCCTCCTCACCTGGGAGGTGTAGAGCCTTCTGGGGGGGAGGTGGACGAGCACCTCCAGCTCCGGGTCCACCCCGAACCTCTTCAGGATCCTCCTCCTCAGGTTGTCCGTGAGCACCCCTCCCCCCAGCAGGGAGGCCGCCGCGTCGTCCAGGGCCCCCGTGAGGGTCACCCCCTCCTCCAGCGAGGCCTGGATGGCCAGCTCCAGCACCTCCGCGGGCCTGGGCCTCTCCCCCAGGGCGCGCAGGGTGGCCAGCACCGCAGCGTTGCTGGCGGCACTGCTGCTGGAGAGGCCCACCGCCACCGGCACCTCCGAGGTGGTCCTCACCCTGGCCCCGTACTCCCCCAGCACCCCCCTTTTCTCCAGAACCTTCCTCACGCACCTCTCCACCAGCGAGGG
>Ga0197143_1001602_pt1 | contig 18773 bp, 19 predicted proteins | sample GBS70_MetaG_FD_148603 | JGI IMG/M metagenome (GOLD analysis project Ga0197143, IMG submission 148603) | Sediment microbial communities from Great Boiling Springs, Gerlach, Nevada, United States - GBS 70_MetaG | ecosystem: Environmental > Aquatic > Thermal springs > Hot (42-90C) > Sediment...
TTCTTCCTCACCAGCTGGTGCCTGACCAGGGGCTTTCCCCCCTGCACCCTCTCCCTGCAGTACCTCAGGGCCTCCTCGAAGGCCGCCCTGGCCAGGCCCACGGAGGAGGCGGCCATCCAGGAGGAGGTGATGCACAGGATCTGGGGAAGGGTCATGAGCCCCGTGGAGGGCTGGAGGGCACCTTCCGGGAGGGTCATGTAGCCCTCCGGGATCCTCACCTCCTCGAAGACCAGCTCCCCCTGGGGGCAGTCCCTCTGCCCCAGCTTCAGGATGGGTGGTCCCTTCCTCGCCCCTGGAAGGTCCAGGGGGACCACGCAACCGGCCCCCACGCTTCCCTTGGCTATGTCCAGGTTCACGTGCAGGGCCACGTGGGTGGCGGCCGGGGCGGAGGAGATCCAGGAGGACTTGGTTCCGGAGATCACCCACTCCTTACCGTTCTTAACCGCCCTCACCTGGCCCGGGGTGAAGCGCGAGAGCTCCTCCCCCTCCAGGATGGTGTCGCAGGCCAGGAGCCAGTCGGAGCCGTGCTCGGGCTCCGTCACCCCCCAGCACCCGTGGTACCTGGCCTGATCATCCTCCAGCCAGGGACGGACGAAGTTCTGGTTCAGGTCCTCGTCGAAGCCCGAGGCCGCGAAGAGCACGGGGAAGAGGTCCACGCCGAAGGCTATGGAAAAGCCCGAGCTCCCCCAGGCCACCTCCTCCACCATCAGGTGCACCATCCTGGCGGGAAGCCCCTCCCCCCCGAAGACCTGGGGGACCGGTCCCCGGTGGTACCCCAGCCTCTTCCAGGCCCTCATCACCCTCCAGTAGGGGGAGTCCCTCTCCACCACCTTCCTCGGGTACTCGGAGGAGGGCATCCGGTCTATCTCCAGGGAGGCGGGCCTCACCACCTCCTCCGCGAAGCGGTGCACCTCCTCCTTCAGCAGGTTCTCGTCCTCGGAGAGCTCCTCTATCTCCGCGTATCCCAAAGGAACCCCCTACACCCTGTACTCCTTCTGCACCTCTATGATCCCCAGGGTCATGTCGAACTGGAAGTAGAGGGCCGCCACCACCTCCCTGATGGGAATCCGGTGGATGGGGTCCACTGCGGAGGGGGAGTCGTAGGTCACGGAGGCCGGTCCCGTCCAGATGGTCTCCCTCCCTTGCGGGTCCCTGTGGAAGTCCACGTCCGAGTACCACTTCACCAGCTGGGTCAGACCGTCCCCTCCCCTGATGGGCGGCAGGTGCCTGACGGAGAGGAGGGGGGTGGGCTTGGGGAGGACGGCGTTTACCAGATCCATGGCCACCCTCTCCTCCGGCTTGAAGGTGAAGGTGAGGAGCCTCTTCCCCCTGGGCCTCTCCATGATGGCCTGGATCACGTCGTACTCCTTGGAGAACTCTATGTGGGCCAGTTTCTTGGGGGCCCCCGCCAGCTCTCTCCCGGCCGCCATGGCGGCGTCGTTGGTCACATAGATGTAGGGGATGTAGTAGCCCAGCTCCCCCCTGACATCCTTGGCCTGGATCACGGAGAGGAACTCGTAGTACTCTCCGAGGGTGGAGAAGGAATAGTGGGAGATCCAGAGGCCCGCGTAGGGGGGGTCGGAGAAGAGCTCCACCCCCTCGGGGAGCAGGGCCTCCACCTCCCTGCTCGTTTCCACCATGGCCAGCAGGCACTCGCAGTTTCTGTACTCTATCTTCAGCCGTTCGGCCGGGGTGCCTGGGGAGAGGTGGGTGCCGTAGAGGGAGGAATCGAAGGGGATGGAGAGGCCTTCCTTACTGCCCCGGAGCACCACGAGGGAAAATAGGCTGAGGAGGATAAAACCCTTTCTCCTTTACAGAGGTGGGGGAGCCTCCCGTCCCCCCTGGGGTACGAGGGGGAGGAGAAGGTGGGAGGGGAAGGAAGGGGAGTGGTAAACGGTGTTGAGGGCCTCCTCCCCCCTCACCAGATGGGGTAGGACGGCGTGATCCAGGTAGAGCTCCTGCGGTCCGTCGTCGCTCCTCAACTCCAGCTGGAGTCTGTGCCCCCTCAGGAAGACGTTGGAGGTGGGGAGGATTTCGATGGCGAACTCGTAGACCCTCCCCGGTTCCAGGGGGGAGATCCCCTCCAGCCGGTGGGGGTGGAAGGGGCGCCAAGGCTTGGACAGGCTTTCATCCACCTCCCGGTGGGAGGCCCTGAGCCAGCCCCTGGTCAGGAACCTCCTCCTCCCCTCCGGGTCCACGTCGAAGAGCTTGACGAACCAGTCCGTGTCCGTGGCGGTGGAGGAGGCGTAGAGGTAGAGGGCGAGGGGTCCCGTGACCTCGGTTTCCCCCTCCATGGGGGTAGTGCTCCAGACCAGGGCACCGCTACCCTCCTCGGGCTTGTACCGGTAGCTCTCGGGTTCCTCCTCCCCTGGGGGGAAGGGGTCAAGGAGCCCTCCCCGGTGCAGGTAGTACTTGGTCCACCTGGTTCGGGCCAGGGGCCACTCTTCCTCGTACCTCCACCTGTTAATCCCCATCACGAACAGCTTCACGGGGGGCTCCCTCATGATGCCGTTGTCCACCCCTTTGAGCCAGTAGTCAAACCATCTCACGATCTCCTCGTGGTACTGGCTGAAGGGGCGGTTCATGAACTTCTGGGGCCCCAGCAGGAGCTTCTTGGGAACGCGGAGGCCTTCCCAGGCCGTGAGGGCACCCCTGAGGTGCAGGCCCACCGCATGCCAGCCCGAGCCCACGTAGGCCGGGACCTTTATTCTTTCGAGCTTGGTGTAGGGGGATCTCTCCTTGTACATCTGGGAGACCAGCTCGGGGGGAAAGACCTCCGAGTCCTCAAAGTATCCCAGCAGCAGGTCATACATGACGGGATTGAACTCCGGGTGCTCCAGGATTTCCAGCAGGTCGGGGCGGTTCTTCAGGGAGGGGTCCTCCTTGAGGGAGTTCACCAGACCCTCCAGCATCTCGGGCGGGAGAAGCCTCTGGGCCGTGCTCACCACCCTGAAGCGGATGTTTCTGGATCCCTCCGGACCCAGCAGGGCCTCGGCGGCCCCCACCATCAGATGGTACCAGATGTTGGCGAAGTTGGACAGGATGCCCCCGTGGTAGGCGCAGTCCCTGTAGAGATCCGTGAAGCCGTCCAGGGGGAAGATGGCCTTCAGGTGGGGTGGCTGCAGGGCCGCCACCAAGTACTGGATCACCGCGAAGTAGGAGATGCCCACCATGCCCACGTTGCCGTCGCACCAGGGCTGGCGGGCCACCCACTCCACCAGTTCGTACCCGTCCTCCACCTGCTCCCTGGAGAAGGGTGAGAACTCACCCTCCGATTTTCCTGTGCCCCTTATGTCCACGATCACGTGAGCGTATCCCCTGCTTACGAAGTATTCGCTGATTCCCGCCTCCAGGCCCGTCCAGAAGGGATCTATTCCCTCCTCCTCCGAAACCGGCCGGAGGGGCAGTTCCTGCGTGTCCTTGCTGTAGGGGCAAAGGGAGAGAAGGGCGGGAAAACGTCCTTCCCCTGCGGGGAGGTAGATATCGGCGGCCAGCCTCACCCCATCCCTCATCCTGATGTAGACGTCCCTCTCCACCCTCATCCGGGGGGAGGTCAACCTACCACTTCCGGTACTTCTGGATCTCCTCGGTCAGGTCCACGCTGGTGAGCATGACCGTTCTGCAGCAGTACCTCTTGAGCCCCATCTCGTCCAGCACGGTTCCGGGGTTTTCTCCCGCCCTGACCCTGCGGTCGAACTCCTCGTACTTGTCAGCCAGGAGCTTTCCGCACGTTATGCACCTTATGGGCCTCATCCCCTCACCTGTAGCTCTTCTGGTATTTGGCTCTAGCCCCGTATCCCTCGGGCTTCTTGGGCAGCTTGAACCTGGTGTCGCTCTTTATGAGGGTCCAATCGTACTGCCTGAAGAGCTCCCTCAGCTCCGGCTTCTCCTCCTTGGCCCACTCTATCAGGCCCTTGGCTATGGCCGTTCTGGCGGCGTCGGCCTGTCCCATCACCCCTCCCCCCCTAACCCTCACCCTTATGTCCACCCGCTTGGCCACCTCCTCCGCCAGTAGGAGGGGTTCCAGGATCTTCAGCCTGGCGAGCTCCGGTCCATAGGTCTCCAGGGGTATGCCGTTGAGGTAGACCTTCCCGGTGCCCTCGGTGAGCACCGCTCTGGCCACCGCCGCCTTCCTCCTTCCCGTCTCTATCACCCTTTTCCCGCTCAGAACCTCGCCCCCAGGAGCCTACTCAGCTCTCCCACCTTAATAAACCGCGTTCTGCCCAGTTTTTCGGCCTCCGCCTCCGGCAGCCTGCTGAGCTCTTTCCCCTGGAGCTCGGGTGGCACCCCCACGTAGACCCTGAGCAGGCGGTAGGCCCTCCTGCCCTTCTCCTGGTGCTTGGGCAGCATCCCCCTCACGGTTAGCCTGACCAGATCGTCCGGGCGCCTGTAGTGGAAGGGGCCCTTCCTGGGGTTGGCCAGGTTCCTGGTCTGGAACCAGGCCTGGTAGGAGGCCAGGATGGAGGGCTTCTTCCCCGTGATCAGCACCTCCTCCGCGTTCACGATGGTGACCCTCTCCCCCTCCAGCAGCCGCTTGGCCACCAGGCTGGCCAGCCTCCCCAGCACGTGCCCCCTACCGTCCACCACCAGCATGCTCTCACTCCACTATCCTGAGCCCCTTCCCCTCGGGGTTCTCCTCCAATAGCTGTAACAGGCTCAGGGCCTCCCCCCCCGCCCCCACAATCTTCCTCTTGGCCGGGGCGGAGAACCGGAAGGCAGCCACCCTGAGGGACTTGGTGAGCCTTCCCGCCGCCAGCACCTTCCCCGGCACCACCACCGTCTCCCCCTCCCCCGCGTACCGCTCCAGCTGGCTGACGTTGACCTCCGCCCTGCTCCTCCTGGGGCGGGAAAGCCTATCGGCCAGCTCCAGCCAAACCTTCGCCTTCCTTTTCCGGCCCTCCTCCCTCAGCCTTCTCACCAGGGCCCGCAGCACGGGGTTGGTAGGACCTGTGGGTCGCATATTTTCACCTCGATGTTCGGGGTTAAATGGGCTTTCCTCCCCCAAAAGCTTTTAGTGCAAGGAAGAAAAGGAAAAATTGGGCTGGCGGAGGGAAAGGGGGGGAGGGAGGATGAGGGTTGCCGTACGCCAGCAAGCTGGAGCTCAAGGGCTTTAAGTCGTTCAGGGACAGGGTAGAGCTTCCCCTCTCCAGGGGCCTCACGGTCATAGGGGGTCCCAACGGTTCCGGCAAGAGCAACATCGTGGATGCCCTCTGCTTCGTTCTGGGCTGGATGAGCGCTAAGACCATGCGCGCGGAAAGGTTTTCGGACTTCCTGTTCAGGGGGAGGGGAAAATCCGCACCCTACGCGGAGGTCTCCCTCCACTTCAACAACGAGGACGGGGGCCTGAAGGTGGGCTCCGAAACCGTGGTGATCACCAGGGTGGTGGACAGGGAGGGGAGGTCCACCTACCTGCTGAACCGGAAGCGGCTGAGCAGGCAGGAGGTGGTGGACCTGCTGGGTAAGGACCTGGGGATAGGGGAGTACAACTTCATCCTCCAGGGTGATGTGGACCGCTTCGTGAACATGAATCCCCTGGAGAGGAGGGGAATAGTGGAGGAGCTGGCGGGGGTGGCGGAGTACGAGGCCAAGAAGGAGAGATCCCTGGCCGAGCTGCAGAGGGTGGAGGAGAAGCTCTCCGCCAAGAGGGTGCTTTTGGAGGAGGTCTCCAAGACACTGGAGAGGCTTAGGGTAGAGAGAGAGAACGCCCTCCTCTACCGGGAGCTCAGGGAACAGCTCCTCTGGCTGAGGAGGGAGAAGTGCGAGCGCGACCTATCTAGGGTGAGGGAGCGGAAGGGGGAGCTGGAGAGGAAGATGAAAAAGCTGGAGGAGGAGCACCGCCTCCTGACGGAGAGGCTCTCTTCGCTCAGGGAGGAGGAGAGGGGGCTGGGGGAGGAGATAGAGAAGGGGGCGGCCCCGTTGCTGGATTCCGAGAGGATGAAACAGAGGGTGAGGGACCTGGAGGACCAGCTGGAGTCCCTCCGGAAGCAGGAGGAGGAGGTGGGGAGGGAGATGAGGGGCCTGGAGGAGGAGATGAGGAGGCTGGGACCCACCCTGGAGGAGCGCCTCTCCAGGTTCAGGGAGGGATGCCGCAGGTTCCTGGAGCTCAGCGCCTCCTTCCTGAAGAGGAGGTACGGCTCCCTGGAGGAGGCCCTTGCGGACCTCAAGGAGCTCAGGAAGGCGGTGGAGGAGCTGGGAGGGCTGTTGAGGGCAGTGGAGGAGGGTATGAGCAAGGCCTCCCCCGATTCCCCCTACCATCCCAGGGAGAGGATGATTTACGCGAAGGCAAGGCTGGCGCAGATAGAGAGGACCAAGAGGGAGGTGGAGGGCAAGCTGTTTGAAGCAGAAAAGGAGCTGGGTCGCCTCTCCTCCCTAGAGAGGAAGGCGAGGGAGGAGCTGGAGGGAAAGAGGAGGAGAAGGGAGGAGCTTAGGAGGAAAATCAGGAGGCTGGAAGAGGAAGAGGGCGAGGTGGGAAGCAGGCTCAGGAAGGCGGAGCAGGAGAAGGGCTCCCTGGAGGCCGAAGAGAGGGTCCTCCTCCTCAAGCTGGAGGAGGTGGGAAGGGAGGCGTTGGAGGCCAGGCCCAGGAAGGTGGAGGGAGTGGGGAGCGAGAGGGAGCTGGAGAGGAAGATCGGGGAGCTGGAGGCCAGGATGAGGGCGCTGGAGCCCGTGAACATGAAGGCGGTTGAGCAGTTTGAGGAGGAGGAGAGGAAGTATTCCTCCCTGAAGGAGACCCACGACAAGCTGGAGAGGGAAAAGCAGGTCATCCTGAACTTCATGGAGGAGATAGAGAGGAAGAAGAGGGAGGCCTTTCTCTCCGTTTTCAGGGAGCTCTCGGAGAACTTCGGGAAGATCTTCTCGGAGCTCTCCCCTGGTGGGGAAGCCAGGCTGGTGCTGGAGTCCGAGGAGGACCCCTTCAAGGGGGGGGTGGAGGTGGTGGCCAGGCCCGCCGGGAAGGAGGTGCTGAGGGCGGAGTCCATGTCGGGAGGGGAGAAATCCCTCGTCGCCCTGGCCTTCATTTTGGCCGTGCAGAGGCTGAAGCCCGCCTCTTTTTATGTGTTTGACGAGATAGATGCCCACCTGGATGACGAGAAGGTTCCCAGGGTGGCCAGGCTGCTCAAGAAGTACTCGGAGAACTCCCAGGTCATAGTGGTCACGCTGAAGGATCCCATCATGAGCGTGGCCGACAGGCTCTTCGGGGTGACCATGGAGGGAGGGGTGTCCAGGATAGTCTCCCTGGACCTCTCCAAGTACGGGGGATAGAAATGGAAGTGGTGGTGGACGAGCCCTTCGAGATCCTGCTACACCTGGTCCAGGAGGGTAAGCTGGATCCCTGGGAGGTGGACATAGAGGTGGTGATGGAGGCTCTGTGCAAGAGGATCTTCGAAGGGGGGGTGGACCTGAGGCTCTCGGGGAGGGCGATGCTCTCCTCCTCCATCCTTCTGAGGCTCAAATCGGAGGGAACCGGGAACGGGAAGGGGGAGGATGGGGAAGAGGTGCTGGAGCCCCCCGAGCTGGAGCTTCCCGAAATAGGCCCCCTCTTCCTGATCCAGCATGAGGGGAGGAAGATAGGGCTGGGGGAGCTTCTCTCCGCCCTGAGGGAGGCGCTGCGTGAGGTTCCTCCACCCAAGATTCCCGAGCGCAGGCTGGTGGAGAAGATGGTGAGGAGGATCAACGAGTTCCGCCTGCGCATAGAGGAGTACCTGGAGGGGCTCTACTCCAAGATCCTCTCCCTCTCGGGGGGAGGGGAGGCGGCTTTCTCGTCCCTTCTGGAGGAGCCCACCAAGAAGTGCGCGGTCAGGACCCTTCTCCTCCTCCTTTTCCTTTCCCACCGCGGGAAAATCAGGCTCCGGCAGGACGAGCCCTTCGGGGAAATATACGTGATTCCGGTGAGGGAAGGAGATGGGACTGGAGAGGGACAAATCGCTGGTGTATGCGGCCCTGTACGCGAGTGACAGGCCCCTGACCCTGGCGGAGCTCAAGGGGATCTTGGGGACCTCCTCGGAGACCTACGTGGGGAAGGTGGTGGAGGAGCTGAGGAAGGGTCTGGGACCGGACTCCCCCTTCGAGCTGGTGAACACCGCCAGGGACGCGGTGATGCTGAGGCTCAGGGAGGAATACCTCCCCAGGCTGAAGGGGCTGGTGAGGAAGGTCAAGCCCTCCAGGGGCATGCTCAAGACCCTGGCCCTGATAGCCTATGAGCAGCCCGTTCACCTCTCCAGGCTGGCCAAACTGAGGGGAGGACACGTGTACGAGCACGTCAGGCAGCTGGTCTCGCTGGGTTTCGTGGAATCCAAGAGGGTGGGGCGCACCAGGGTCCTCAGGACCTCCCGGAAGTTCGCCAGCTACTTCGGGTTGGAGGACGATGAGGAGCTCATCCACCAGAGGCTCCAGGAAGGGCTGGGAAGGGAGGATAAGGGGGGTAGGGGGAGCCGAAAGGCTCAGAACCTTTTTTAAAGGGAGAGGGGAAGAGGGAGCGGTATGAGCAGGTGGCAGGGGAGATCGCTCAGGAAGCCCAGCGGGGGCAGAATCTGGAAGAGGAGGGAGAAGAGGAAGAGGGAGCTGGGGGAGGAGTACATACCGGCGACGGTGGGGGAGAAGGAGAAAAGGGTGGTGGTAAGGACCATGGGGGGAGGGAGGAAGCTCAGGCTGAGGGTGGTGGAGAAGGCCAACGTTTTGGATCCCAAGACGGGAAAGCACGTGGTGGTCAGGGTCCTGGGGGTGGTGGAGAACCCCTCCAATCCCCACTACGTCAGGAGGAACATCGTCACCAAGGGGGCGGTGATAAAGACGGAGCTAGGAAGGGCCAGGGTGGTGAGTAGACCGGGCCAGGAAGGAGTGATAAACGCCGTCCTGCTCCAGGAAAGCTGATTGGCCCTCACCCTCCGCTCGGGATGGGCTCCTCTTCTCTTTGTTATATGTCAATTCGCATATACAAACTTTATAAATATATAACGGCGTTATAGAAGGAATGCCAAAGACCTTTCGGGAGATAAACGAGCGTATAAAGCGTGGGGAGGCCGTGGTCCTCACCGCAGAGGAAATGGTGGAGCTGGTGGGGTCCAAAGGGCCTCGAGCGGCGGCGGAGGAGGTGGATGTGGTTACCACGGGCACCTTCGGGGCCATGTGCAGCTCGGGAGCCTTCCTCAACTTCGGCCATTCGGATCCCCCCATCAAGCTCGGTGGAGGGGAGGCCTACCTGAACGACGTCCCAGCCTACACGGGCCTGGCGGCGGTGGACGTCTACCTCGGAGCCACAGCGGTGTCGAGATCGAAGGGGATGGAGTACGGCGGAGGGCACGTGATCGAGGACCTGGTCAGGGGCAGGGAGGTGGAGCTGGTGGGAAGGGGGTACGGGACGGACTGCTATCCGAGGACGGAGATCAGGACCACCCTGACCCTTCACGACCTGAACCAGGCCATCCTCTGCAACCCCAGGAACAGCTATCAGACCTACGTGGCGGCCACCAACTCCACGGATAGGACTGTTTACACCTACATGGGCATCCTCCTGCCCGAGTTTGGCAACGCGACCTTCGCTGGGGCCGGCTGCCTCAGCCCGCTGACCAGAGACCCGGAATATAGAACGCTCGGAACGGGCACACGCATCTTCCTAGGGGGAGGGGAGGGATACGTGGTGGGGGAGGGGACCCAGCATTCCCCCTGCAACCAGAGGGGGACCATCATGGTAGTTGGGGACTTGAAGGGTATGGACGCCCGCTTCCTGAGGGGTGGGACGATCACCCGGTATGGCTGCACCCTCTTCGTGGGGCTTGGAATTCCCATTCCCATCCTGGACGAGCAGCTGGCTGCGGACGCGGGGAGGGGCAACGAGGAGATTTTCATCGATCTGCTGGACTACGGCGTACCCAGACGGGAGCGTCCTGTCCTGAGAAGGGTGTCCTACGCCGAGCTTTACTCAGGGAAGATAGCCCTCAACCGGAGGGAGATACCCGTTTCTCCCCTAACCAGCCTCAGGATGGCGAGGGAAATAGCCGAGCTCCTGAAGAGGAGGATAGAGAGGGGGGAGTTCCTCCTTTCCGAACCTTCCAGGAGGCTTCCCACCGACACCCCTTTCAGCCCCATGAGGCAGGTTGAGCCCCTTCTGAAGGTGGGGAGGCTCATGACGAGGAAGCTCGTGACGGTGGGGCCGGAGGAGAGCCTGGAAAGGGCGGCGGAACTCATCAAGCAGCACGGAATTGACCATCTTCCGGTGGTGGAGGAGGGCAAGCTGGTGGGGATCGTCACCTCCTGGGACCTGGCGGTTTCCATCGGAACGGGGAAAAGAAAGCTCAGGGAGATCATGACCAGAGAAGTGGTGACGGCTCAGGAGGAGGAGCCCATAGAAGTGGTGGTGAGAAGGCTCAAACAGCACGGGATTTCCGGGGCACCGGTGGTCAACGGGAAGGGGGAGCTGGTGGGCATCATCACCACGGACGATATCTCAAGAGCGCTGGAGGAGAGAAAATGAGCCAAGGATGGTCTTTCTCGCCTGGCCGGAGGGCTGGGGGCGGGGATCCTCCTCGACCCCCCCTCTCGGCCCTCGGTCGTTATAACAATGTTATCAAGGATGGGGATGAAGCCTCCCTGTGAGGTGTTCAGGGAGTTCCTCCCGGCCATAAGGGCCATCCTAGTAAAAGACTTGGTCGAGAGGCACCACCTGAACCAGGTCGAGGTGGCGGAGAGGTTGGGCATCACCCAGCCCGCCGTCAGCCAGTACCTCAGGTCCCTGCGGGGGGCGAGCCGCGTTAGAGCCCTCCTGAAGAGAAGCGACTTCATGAGCTCCCTGAGGGAGCTTTCGGACGCCATCGCAGCCGGCAGGATGCGGGGAGATCAGATAGCGAGGGAGTACTGCCATCTCTGTGCGATGCTGAGGAAGGGCCCTTCCGGGTGACCCACCCCAAGTTGGTGAATCTTCTTCCCGCTCCCGGCCTCCACAACTTTCCACCACGGCCGTAGTCGGAAGGAAGGGCCTCGAGAGCCTGCCAGAGAACCCGGTCTTCCCCTCCAAAACCTTTTTATATTCCTGGATTATAGCTGGATTGAAAATGGATGGTAAATGGAGGGTGGGGTAAATGGAAAAAAAGGGGGAGGTGAGGGTGTTCCTGGACGGTCTCTACCTCAGGATCATAGACGATCTCATCACCGCGGGGTACGGGACCAACCGGAGCGAGGTGGTCCGGAAGATGGTCCACGACTGGGTGATGGCCAACATCGGGGGATTCCACGGGCTGATGAAGTACTCCAAGAAGGAGAGGTAGCGATCACCCCCCACCTTTGCCAGCCCGGGGGGCAACCTTCCCCCCCAAGGTTGCCCCCCGCCTTATCATTTTAGGCCCACCTCCTTTTTCAGGATTTTGCCCAGGTAGTAGAGGAGGGGGAGGTTCCTTCCACCGATGGAGGTCTCCCCCTTTCTTATGGCCTCCAGCACCCCCTCCACCTTCTCCGCCTCCACCTCCGTGTAGGCCAGACCCACCTCCCTCTCCGCGTGCCCATCCGAGCCCGCCGTGACCGGAAGTCCCTTCTTCTTGGCGTATCTGAGGGCGAGAGGGTTGGAGAGGAAGTAGGAGCGGGAGTTGAAGGCCTCTATGGCGTCGAAGCGGGCACGGTGCACCAGCCCCGGCTTACCACTCAGCCAGAAGGGATGGGCGGCCACGGCTATTCCCCCCTGCTCCCTTATGAGCTCCACCGTTTCCTCCGCGCCCAGCCCAGCCGGCACGGGCTCCCTCACCCCCAGCCCAAGGATATGCCCGTGCTTGCTCGTCACCTCTATCCCTGGTATCACCAGGAGGTTGGAGGGGGGGAGGAGGCGCAGCTCCCGGAGGGCCCCTAGGGAGTCGTGGTCCGTGAAGGCGAAGCCGTCCAGTCCCTTCCTCCTCAGGACTTTGCAGAGGAGCCTGAGGGAGCATCGTCCGTCGTATGAGTGGGAGGTGTGGACGTGCAGGTCCAGACGCGGCGTTTACCTCACCCTCGTTCCCGGCTCCACCGGCCTGTCGGGCACGATCAGGGAGAGCTCCTCCTCCCTCTCTCCTGCCGCCAGGATCATCCCCTCCGATTCCGCCCCCAAGATCTTCTTCTTCTCCAGGTTGGCCACCAGCACCACCCTCTTTCCCACCAGCTCCTCCGGGGCGTAGCTCCTGCCTATTCCAGCCATCACCGTTCTCATCCCTTCCGGCAGCCTGAGCTTCAGCCTGAGCATCTTGTCCGAGCCGGACACCCTCTCCGCCTCCACCACCTCCGCCACCCTCAGTTCCATCCTTTCGAAGTCCTTCGCCCTCAGGGGGGGTGGGGAGGACACGGGGGGCTCCACCATCCTGAACAGTACCTGGGGTTTCTCTATGGGGTGGCCTGGTCTCAGATCGAAGCTCTTGGCCTGCTCCCATCCCCGGATCTCCACCCTCAGCATACCGGAGATCTTCCCGGAGGTGAAGGGGAGGAAGGGTTGGAGGAGAACGGAGAGGGCCTTGACCAGGTTGAGGCAGTTGAACAGGCAACTCGCTGCCTCCTCCCTCCTGGTCCTCAGGGCCTCCCAGGGCTTTTTGGACTGGAAGTACTCGTTGCCCGCTTTGGCGAGCAGCATCACCCTCTCCAGCGCCTGATGGAGCCTGAGCTCCTCCATCAGCTTTTCCACCTCCCTCGCGCAGGAGGCCACCTCTTCTTCCAGCCGGGGATCCACCACCCCTTCCGGAACCCTCCCCTCGAAGTGGTTCCAGGTGAAGGTGAGCACCCGGTGGACCAGGTTTCCCAGAGTCCCTATCAGCTCCTCCTTCAGCCTGGTTCTGAGACCCTCCTCGGAGAAGGAGCCGTCCTGGCCGAAGGAGACCTCCCTCAGCAGGAAGTACCTGAGGGCGTCGGGAGAATAGGTGCGGGAGAAGTAGAGGGGGTCCAGCGTGGTTCCCTTGCTCTTGCTCAGCTTCTCTCCCCTGTAGGTGATGAAGCCATGGACGAAGATCCTCCTGGGAAGGGGTAGGTCCAGAGCCATCAGGAGGGAGGTCCAGATGACGGAGTGGTGCCAGCTTATGTCCTTCCCTATGAGGTGCAGGTCGGGGGGCCATCTGCGGGAGAACTCGGGGCCGGGGTAGCCGGCCGTGGTGAGGTAGTTCATGAGGGCGTCCACCCACACGTACAGGACGTACCTTTCTTCCATGGGCAGGGGGATGCCCCAGCTGAAGCCCGAGCGGGAGATGCAGAGATCCCTGAGGGGAGCCTCCAGCCTGCGCAGGATTTCGTTCCTGCGGCTCTCGGGCTGCAGGAACTCGCGATGCTTCTTCAGGTGCTCCAGAATCCTTTCCTGGTACTTGCTCATCCTGAAGAAGAAACCCTCCTCGCTGACCCACTCGGTCTTAACACCGTGGACGGGGCAGTTCCCCTCCACCAGCTCCTCCTTGGAGTAGTAGGTTTCGCACTCGGTGCAGTAGAAGCCCTCGTACTTCCCCCTGTAGATCTCACCCTTCTTCTCCAGCCTCCCCACCAGCTCCCTCACCACGGCTAGGTGCCTCTCCTCCGTGGTCCTGATGAAGTCATCGTAGGAGATGCCCAGCTCCTCGCACATTCTCCTGAACTGCGAGGACATCTCGTCCACCAGCTGCTGGGGGGTTTTACCCATCCTCTCAGCGGTCCGCTGGATCTTCAGGCCGTGTTCATCCGTGCCCGTGCTGAAGTGCACCCTGGCCCCCCTCAGCCTCCAGAACCTGGCGATCACATCGGCGCATATCTTCTCGTAGGCGTGGCCCAGGTGGGGGGTGGAGGTGGGATAGTCTATCGCGGTGGTTATGAAAAATTTGGGTTCCGTCATCCCTTCCCCCGCTCAGAGCTGCAGGAGTTCGGCCTTTGCCTCCTCTCCCTCGAGCACCACATAGGCGGCGTATCCCTCGAAAAGGGGGCCGGGGTTGACCACCAGCGTTTCTCCTATCCTCTCTATCCCCCTGGCTTCGTGGATGTGGGCGCAGAGGTTGAGGATGGGTTTCTTTTCTTCTATGAACCTCCTGACGCTTTTGCTGCCGGCATGCGCTCCTCCCTTGCAGAGGTCCGTTGAGGAGTTGAAGGGAGGGGTGTGGGTGACCAGCACCACCTTCCGGTCCTCCCTGAAGAGGGAGGACAGGCTCTCCCATATCTCGTTTTCGGTGAACTCGAAGGGGGTATTGAAGGGAGTGATGTTGGACCCTCCCAGGCCCAGAAAGACCCACTCCCCCAGCTTGATCCTCTTCCCGTGCAGGTTGATTCCCCATTTCTCCAGCACCTCCACTATGGTCTTGGGGTCACAGTTTCCGGGAACACAGAGAACCGGGACCTTCAGATCCCTCACGGGCTCCAGCACCTCCTCCCCCGCGCTGATGGGGCCGAACTGGGTGAGATCCCCTATGATCACCAGCGCGTCGAAGTCCCCCCTCTCCACGCACTTGGAGAGGTTAAGCTTGCTCTCCGGCTTCCCGTGGAAGTCCGACACCGCCATCAGGCGCATTCTGGCCATCAATCAAACCGGTAAAGAGGTGTTAAATCCGTTTTGCTCGGGGGGGAAGAACACCCGCTAACGTTAAATGTCCTCTTTACCTGCATTCACCGCTTATGCAGTATAGGTGCGTTAGCTGCGGCAACGTGTGGGAGGGGAGGGAATGGCGCTCCGCCTGCCCCAGGTGCGGAGAGGCCGTCACCGGCGTTCCCCATCCAACGCCCAAGCCTGAAGACCCTGAGAAGCTGATCCAGTTCCTGCTCTCCCTCCAGAGGGAAAAGGGATGGTTGCCCAGGGAGGTGTTACAGGAGACGAGCAGGAGGCTGGGGGTTCCGCTGGCCAGGGTCTACCAGGTGGCCACCTTCTACAAGGCCTTCTCGCTGGCCCCCAGGGGGAGAAACGTCATCAGGGTTTGCATGGGTACCTCCTGCCAGGTGAGGGGCTCCCAGATGATCCTGGAGAGGATCTCCAACCTGCTGGGCATCTCCCCCGGTGAGACCACCCCCGACCTCCAGTTCACGCTGGAGACGGTGAACTGCCTGGGGTGCTGCGCCATAGGGCCGGTCATGATGGTGAATGAAAAGTACTTCGGCAACCTAGACGTTTCCCAGGTAGCAAAAATCTTGGAGGCTCACAGGTGAGGTGATGGCGAGGCTCAGGTCCCTCGAGGAGCTGGAGAGGCTGAGGGAGGAGATCCTGAAGGGGAGGGACCCCAGCAGGCCCTTTATCGCGGTCAACACCCGCTCCGCCTGCGGCCTGGCGGCGGGGAGCGAGGAGGTGGCCGAGGGGTTGAGGGAGGAGATGGAGAAAAGGGGGGTGGAGGGGAAGGTGGAGCTCAGGAGAACGGGATGCAACGGGTTCTGCCAGATGGAGCCCGTGGTCACGGTCTATCCCTCCGAGGTTTTTTACGTGAACGTGAAACCTGAGGACGTTCCCGAGCTGGTGGAGGGGATGGAAAAGGGGAAGGTAGTGGAACGCCTCCTCTTCCAAGACCCCCTGACCGGGCAGAGGATAGAGAGGGCCCCCGATCTCCCCTTCTACCGCCACCAGAGGAAGATCCTCCTCCACCTCAACGGCAGGATAGATCCCACCAGGATAGAGGACTACCTGGCCGAGGGAGGTTACAGGGCCCTGGCCAGGGCCCTCTTCCAGATGAGCCCCGAGCAGGTCCTGGAGGAGGTCAAGAAGTCAGGGCTCAGGGGGAGGGGCGGAGGGGGCTTCCCCACGGGGAGGAAGTGGGAGACCACCAGGAACGCCCCGGGGGAGCCCAAGTACGTGATCGTGAACTGCGACGAGGGGGACCCCGGAGCCTTCATGGACCGCTCCCTCATGGAGGGCAACCCCCACTCCGTGCTGGAGGGCCTGATCATAGGGGCCTACGCCATAGGCTCCCACCAGGGCTACATCTACGTGAGGGAGGAGTACCCCCTGGCCGTCCAGAACGTGAGCATAGCCCTGGAGCAGGCCAGGGAGCACGGTCTCCTGGGGGAGGACATCCTGGGATCGGGCTTCGACTTCGATGTGGAGATCCACCGGGGGGCGGGGGCCTTCGTCTCGGGGGAGTCCAGCGCCCTCATGACGGCCATAGAGGGGAGGGTGGGAGAGCCCAGGCCCAAGTACATCCACACCGCGGTGAAGGGCATCCACGACAAGCCCTCCTGCCTGAACAACGTGGAGACCTGGGCCAACGTGCCCCTCATCATCCTTAACGGGGCGGAGTGGTTCAGGTCCCTGGGGACCCCGGGTAGCCCGGGAACCAAGATCTTCTCCCTAGTGGGGAAGGTCAACTACACGGGTCTGGTGGAGGTGCCCATGGGCATGACCCTCAGGGACATCATCTTCAAGGTGGGGGGAGGGATAAGGGAAGGGAAGAGGTTCAAGGCCGTCCAGACCGGAGGGCCCTCGGGGGGAGTCATCCCGGAGCAGCACCTGGACACCCCCGTGGACTTCGACGAGCTCACCAGGCTCGGCTCCATGATGGGCTCGGGCGGCATGATCGTGATGGACGAGGACACCTGCATGGTGGACGTGGCCAGGTTCTACATCCACTTCCTCCTGGAGGAGTCCTGCGGGAAGTGCATCCCCTGCAGGGAGGGGCTGAGGGTGCTGGACAGGATCCTCACGGACCTCTGCGCGGGGAAGGGGAGGGAGGGGGATCTAAGGCTTCTGGAGGAGATTACGGAGGTGATGAGCAAGGCCTCCCTCTGCGCCCTGGGAACCACGGCCGTCAACCCCGTCCTCAGCACCATGAGGTACTTCAGGAGCGAGTACGAGGCCCACCTCAGGGGGGAGTGCCCGGCCAGGGTGTGCAAGGCCCTGACCGCCTACCATATCAACCCCGACCGCTGCCAGGGCTGCCTCCTCTGCCTCCGGAACTGCCCCTCCGGGGCCATAAGGGGGGAGAGGGAGGTGGTCCACGTGATAGAGCAGGAGAGGTGCACCAGGTGCGGGATCTGCTACGCCACTTGTCCCTTCGGGGCGGTGGAGAAGCTCTCTCCCCCGGTGGTCCCCGAGGCCAGGTACGGGGTGAGGGTCAAAAAGGAGGGGAGGAAGTGAAGGAGGTAACCTTGGAGATAGACGGGAGGGTCGTGAGGGCCAGGGAGGGGGAGACGGTCCTCCAGGCGGCCAGGAGGGCGGGGGTGGAGATCCCCACCCTCTGCTACGATGAGGAGCTGGAGCCCTACGGGGCCTGCAGGATCTGCATGGTGGAGGTGGAGAGGGGAGGGAGGACCAGGACGGTGGCCTCCTGCTGCTACCCGGCGGAGGAGGGGCTGAAGGTGAGGACGGATACCCCAGAACTCCGTTCCCTCAGGAAGACCCTGCTGGAGCTGGCCTCTCTGACGGGGGGACCGGAGAAGGAGGGAAGCAGGTTCTGGAGGATGGTGAGGGAGTACGGGGCCGATCCCTCTAGGTTGCTCTCGAGGGTGGGGGGGAGAGAGGGGGAGTGCATCCTCTGTGGCCTCTGCGTGCGGACCTGTGCCTCCGTGACGCAGGATGGTGTGCTGGCCTTTGCGGGTAGGGGGGTGGAGAGATCGGTCGCCCTTTTCCCGGAGAAGACGGAGTACTGCAGGGTGTGCGGTCACTGCTCCAAGGTCTGTCCCACGGGCAAGATTCCGCCGGAGGGACCTGCAGGGGCCTTCCCCTCCGTGTACGAGAGGGCGAAGCCTCTTTCAAAATCTTCCATATAGTCTGGCGGGAAATATGTTGAAGGTTGGAATATCCCACCCTAAGTGAACAAATCTTAAAAGAACCCGAGTAGGAAAAATGATTGGCGGGGACGGAAGCCCGCGAGAGGGGCAGAACCGGAGCCTAAGGGCAACGGGGAGCCGCCGAAAAACCGGGGTAAAAACCCGGGAAGGCGGCGGATAAGCACCGGGGAGGTCGGTGCGATGCACCTATCGCGGGAAAAAGACCCGGGACGCGAAAAAAGGGCGGTGCCCTGAAAGTGGTCGAGGTTCAGGGTTCCGTCCAAAGAGTAGCGGACGGGTCGAAGTCCCCGCCACTTTTTTTTTAGGTTCCTAGTCCAAGGAAAGGGGAGTGATCGTGGAAGGCCTTTTGTTGGATGTGGACTACGTGGAGGAGGAGGTCCCCTCCCCCCGGCTTTATCTCAAGACCAGCGAGGGGGTCAGGACGGTTCTGGATCAGGGCTTTGACCTATCCTTCTACCTCACGGCGGAGGATCCACACCGGCTGGACAAGATGGCCTCCAAGGTAGAGGTGGTGGAAAGGGGCCAGCCCGTGAGCCCGAAGAGGGTGGAGGTGGTGAGGAGGAAGAAGCTGGGGAGGGAGGAGGAGGTGTTGAGGGTTTTCCTCCACAGCCCCAGGCATCTCACTCCCCTTAGGCATGCCCTCCGAGAGCTTCCCGGGGTTAAGGAGTTTTACGGCTTCGATCTGCCCCCCGCCAGGCAGTACCTGATAGAGAGGGGTCTCTTCCCCTTGGAGGGAGTGCGGGTGGAGGTGGAGGAGAGGGAGGGAGAGATGAGGGCGGTTAGCCCCCCCCGGTTCCTACCGGGGCACCAGCAGGAGCTGGAGGTGATGAGCTTCGACATCGAGGTCTACAACCCCGCTGGGATTCCAAGGCCCGATAGGGATCCCGTGATCATGATAAGCCTGGCGGCCCCGGGGGGCTTCAGGAAGGTGATAACCTGGAAGGCCGGGGGGGAGGTGCCGGACTTCGTGGAGGTGGTGGAGGGTGAGAGGGAGATGATGAGGAGGTTCGTGGAGATCGTGAGGGAAAGGGAGGTGGACCTGCTGCTGGGCTACAACACCGACTTCTTCGATTTCCCCTATCTCAGGGAGAGGGCCAGGAGGCTGGGGGTGGAGCTGGAGT
>Ga0197143_1001605_pt1 | contig 18763 bp, 21 predicted proteins | sample GBS70_MetaG_FD_148603 | JGI IMG/M metagenome (GOLD analysis project Ga0197143, IMG submission 148603) | Sediment microbial communities from Great Boiling Springs, Gerlach, Nevada, United States - GBS 70_MetaG | ecosystem: Environmental > Aquatic > Thermal springs > Hot (42-90C) > Sediment...
CCCTGAAAATAAGCCTTCGGCTTAAAAATACCCATTTTTCGGCATCGGGGGGCTTTGCCCCCCATTAGAACCCCCTATAAAATAAGTAATTTTAAAACACCTTTTACAAGTTATTGACTATTAATGATTTCACACCATTTATTGGACAAAGTATTATTTTTTTACTTTGTCCAATAATTCTAAGATTATTTATTTTTCTATGTTTTCCCCACCCACCCCGAAATTAAGCCTACGGCTTATAACTTCGCCTCCCTTAAATCCCCCTATTAAATCAATAGTTTCAAAAAATTTTTCATAAATTATTGATAATGAAAGACTTAACACCATCTATTGGACAAAGCATTATTTCTTTTTTAAAATGCCCATTCTTAGACATCGGGAGGAAGCCCCCCATTAAACCCCGTTTATCGGACAAAGCAAATACTCGGTCTAACAATTCTAATTCAATTTGATTATTTCTTCTTTAAAATTTTGGAACTTATGGAAAGTTTCCAAAAGTTGTGGGAAATAATAAACATTTTAAGGGAGAAGTGTCCTTGGGATAAGGAACAGACAAATGAAAGCTTGAAATATAAACTTATTGAAGAAAGTTATGAAGTAATAAATACCATAGATGAAAAAAACTGGTATAAATTTGAAGAAGAAATAGGTGATATTTTATTAGTAGTTCTAATGCATATAAGAATTGCCCAGGAAAAGAATTTAACAAGTTTGGATAATGTAATTTCAAAACTTATTGATAAGCTTATTAAAAAACATCCTCATGTATTTTCCGATAAGAAATTAGATAGTCCTGATGAAGTTTTAGAAAATTGGGAAAAATCAAAAGGAGAGGAATTATTTAAAAATATGAATTTTTCTATGCCTGCTTTATATTTGGCATATAGGATTACTCAAAAAGCTGAAAAAATTGGTTTTGATTGGGAAAACAAAGAAGATGTTTTAAAGAAGGTTTATGAGGAAATAGAAGAATTGAAAAATGCTAAAAGTGAAAATGAAATTTTTGAAGAAATTGGAGATTTATTATTTACTATTGCTAATTTGTCAAGACATTATAAAGTAAATCCAGAGGATGCTTTAAGAAATGCTACAAGAAAATTCTTAAATCGTTTAAATAAAGTCCTTGAACATATTAAAGAAAATAACCTAAATATAGAAAATATGACATTGAAAGAAATTGATGAAATTTGGGAAAAGGTCAAATGAAATTTCATTTTATTCTTATATCTTTTATCGTCTTGAATAAAATTACTTTGAAGAATGAGCTATCTCCAAATAACTTTTTATATAAAGATACAATAATAATAAATTTTAGAAGTGGTGGAAGTGTTTTTATTAGTAAAGATGGAAAAATTTTAAAAAACAATCAAAAATGGACAATTTTATATAATAATGAACTTTATGAATTTTTAGGGGGAACTGATGGAAATTGTTTATCCTATTATAAAACATCTTTTGATAATAAAAAAATTGGATTTATCGTTGGGTGCGAAAAGGAGGGCTATGAAGTAAAACTTAATGATGGAAAAATTTCACTTGGAGGAGATTTTGTTGATTTTGGAATTCTTAAAAATAAAGCTTTTATTTTTGTAGATGGAACAATTTATATTTATGATTTAAAAACTAATAAAGAAGAAAAGAAAATAAAGAATATATCTGAACTTGGAATGGGTAAGTTTTTATGTAATAATAATTTTTGTATTTTTTCTGATCTAACAAACAAATTGATAATTTACGATAGCCTTGGAAATGAAGTTAAAAAATTTTATAACCAAAAGTGGGTTTATGTTTCTCTTCTTGCCTTGAACAATGATTATTTAATTTTTGCTCATTACAATTTTAAAGAAGGTGGATTTGTAAATTTAGTTAATTTAAAAGACTTTTCAATTTTATTTAAAAAAGGAATGAGTTATATTGAAGGTGATAATATCGCTTGTATTTTTAAAAATTATATTATTTTAATTGATGGTGAGAATATATATAAAATTAACTTTAATGGTATTGTAGAGAAAAAAATAAATTTAAAAACTCAATGGATTGTTTGTTCTGATAATTTGATAGTTAGTGGAGGACTTGACAAAGATAGAAATGTATATATATTAAAACCTTAAAAGATTTTGATTAAATTACCTTTAAAATTTTAATTATGAGAAAATTTTCTATATTCTTAATTTTTGTTTTATCTTGTACTAAAAGTGATACTGAAAAATTTTGGCAAGATGGAAATCCTTTACCTTATAAAGTAGCAAATTTTGGATGGACATCAAACTTAAATAGTTTTTATATATTTGGAGGAGATACAAGTTTTAATGATTATTCAACTTCAAGGATGATTATTTACAATAATAATTCTTATCAAATTTCTGAAACTTTAATAGCTCCTATTCACTTAAAAAATTCTTGTATAGCTGTTTATAATAATAAAGTTTATATTTTTGGAGGCTATATTGCTAATACTCCAACAAATTATTTCTTTTCTTATGATTTAAATTCAAAAGCATATCAAGATTTAGGAAATATGCCTTTTGAAGCAGGAGGATGTTTTGCTGTTGTTTTAAATAACAAAATTTACATTATTGTTGGAGCTAATACTTCTTCATTTTATGAATTTGACCCTACAAATAACTCATTTAATCAAAAAGCATCATTAAAATATATTAGAGATGGAGCATGTGCAGTTGTCTTAAATGGACAAATTTATGTAATCGGTGGAGGAAATAATAAAGTTGAAGTTTATGATATTATAACGAATTCTTGGAATGAGAAAAAGAATTTGGATATTAGTTTAAAAAATCATACATGTTCTGTTTTAGATAATAATATATATGTTTTTGGAGGTCAAACATCTTTAAATACTATTTCTTCAAAGGTTTTTAAGTATGATCCTAATAATGATACTTGGTCATATATAACTGATATGAAAACACCAAGAAAAGGACTTGGTTCAGCAGTAATAGGAAATGAAATTTATATATTTGGTGGTATTGATGATAACAATAATATTACAAATAAAGTAGAAATTTTTAAGGTTTCTCCTATTGTTTTTTAATTCAGTTTTAAACTTAATTAATATAGGACTTAGTTTTTTGAATTTGAAAGTATTGTTTATTTTTTTAGATTTGAAAGCCTTAGATAGTTTCTTTTTAATTCAATCAATATCACTTTCAATTTCAAGTATATTTATTGTTAGTTTTGAAACAACTTTTCAGAATTTTATTCCTAAGATGAGTATTAATGATAGTAAAATTTTACTAACAAAATCATTAATTTTAACTTCTATTTTTTATTTAATTTTTTCTTTTTTTGATTTTAAAATTTTCCTTTTTTTTCCTTATGCTATTTTTCCAATTTTTTTAAGTTATCTTTACGCTGTTAAAAAATTTACAACTTCTCATATAATAAATGCTCTTTCAATTATTACAACAATTTCTTCAATTTTTATATTAAAACCAAAGGAAACAACCTTAGTTATTTTTATATACTTTTTCGTTTATTTAATTTTTTGCTTATTTTTGATTGTTTTAATAAAGCCATCCTTAACTTTTAAGAAAGAAATTATTATTCAAATAAAGGATTACTATAAGTTTTCATTTCTTTCATCATTAACAAGTCCTATATATAGATATTTGGATAGGTTCATTCTTGGACTTTTTGGAAATGTAGGGGATGTTTCAGGATTTGTTTTGATTAGAAGAATTGATAATTTCCTTAGACAAATTTTAAATACACCTTTATCGATTGCAATTATAAATATAAGTTCAAACCCAAGTTATTTTAATCAATTTTTTAAAAAATATATGTTTTTTTCATTTTTCCTTTTTATTATTGAATTAGTTTTGGGTTATTTTATACTTCTTATTATTGGAGGTGAAGTTTTTTTAAAATTTTATTTTTCATTAATTTTGCTTTCTTTTTCATTTTTAATTTCTGCTATTTTTTCAATTTTCATATTAAAGGAAAGAGTTCTTAATAATCCAAAACCATTTTTCATCTTCAATATTTCTTTTGTTCTTTTTTATTTTGTTTTATCTATTATTTTATTTAAATTTTTTGGTTATAATGGTATTGCATTATCTTTCCTTATAAGCACCATTATTTCAAACTTGATTGCTTTGTATAAACGAGCTTTATAATTTTCAAACTACGCAAGAAATAAAAATAAATCCAAATGAACTGAAGATTATTATTTTAATTATCTTACTTTTAATATTTGGATGTAAAAAGAAAGATATTTCTGAATCTTGTCAAGAACCATCACAAAATATGGCAGGAATATGGAAAGGTTCATGGAAATTGCCACCTGATCCACCTTATAATAATCAAACAGGTCAAATTTGCTCTAAAATTAATCAAAATGGAAATTTATTAAATGGAAAGTTATATGATATGGATAATTCAAGTCAATTTTTTGATAGTATTGATATAAAAGGAATAATATGTGGTTCTTCATTAAAACTACAAACTGATACCATGACATTTATAATTAAAATTGTAGCTAAGTTTAATGGAAGTGTAATAAATGATAGTTCATATGGAACATTTAAAATATATTCTGAAAATTATGAAAGTCAAGATGGAACATGGTGGATGAAAAAGGATACTGCTAATACTTGTAAATGATATTTATTATAATTCAACAAGTTTTGGAAAGTGCTAAGCCATTGTCTCAAATAAGGAATACTAATCCATATAATTTATTTGAAAAAAAACCAAATTACATTCAGTTTTTCAAATATAAAAACAATTATATAATGGAAGGTTATTTTTTAAATGATGAGAATAATTTTTTTAAGCAATTAATTATTTTGGATAGTTTAAGCTATTTTAAAATTGTTCAAAATTATTCAAAAGAACAAAGTTTTTTAATACACTATTTAACTTCGCAAGCTTTAATTTCTTATATATTTTATTCAGATTTTGCTAAGGTTATTGAAATTCCTGAAAGTTTTGTAAAGCCTTTAAGAGTTTATTTTCCTATAATTTGGACAAGTTTTAGTTATGTTTTAAGCTTGAAGTTTTCACCAATTACTTCTTCTATGGTTTATTCTTCAACTTCTTGTGCAGTTATCTCTTATTTAAAAAATTATTTAATTCTTGATATTTATGATAGAATTATTTGGAGTATGATTGAAAATAATTTTTGTTTTATATCATCATATTATCTTAAACCTAAAATACCAAATATAACAAGAGGAATTTTTTTGGCATTATTATTCTATTATAATTATTATAGTTTTGAAAACAATTTATTTGATATGAAGAGTTCTCTTAATAGTTCTCTGATAAATGCTTTGAATTTGTTTTTCTCATCTATTGAAAAAAACTCAACAAATGGTGATGTTTTTTTTGAAGGTTTTTCATCGTTTTCTTTTGGCTATAGTTTTTATAATTTAACAAAAAATTATAAATATTCAGCAATAGCATCTGATTTTGGTTATTTTACAGGTTTTATTCTTTCTCAGAAGAATAATTTATCACTTTCAAAATCATTCGCAATTATTATTTCAACATTAATTCTTACTTATACAATTTCAGGAACATTAAGCAATTATGAAAAGGAAGTTTATAACTTCTTACCCATCTTTCTTTATTTAAATTACTTTTTATTTAACAAATCATTCTAAATTTAATATCTTTTTTATGATTTCATAGTGATTTTTAATCTCATTATCATCAGGTTTTTTCTCATATGCTTGTTTAATATACTTAAAAGCTTCTTCATACTCACCCTTTTTAAATAATGCCCAACCATAAGAATCCAATATAGATGCATCATCTGGATTTAAAGAAATTGCTTTCCTTATTAATTCAAAACCTTTATTTATATCTATATTCTCATTAACTAACATATAGCCGTAATTATTATAAACTATTGATGCGAAAATAATAAACTTCTTGTCAGTTGTTGTATCTATTATCTCTTGAATAATTTTTATTGTTTCTTCATAATAATATTGTGCTTCTTGAAAGTTTCCTTCTTTATTATATTCCTCTGCTAATTCAAAATATGCTGAATAGTCTTTTGGTTTTCTTTTAGTGTATTCAATTAGAACTTCTTTCGCCTTTTTTGGGAAACCTATTTTTTTATAAAAATTTGAAAGATCTTTATATCTTAGTAGGTTATCTTTGTCATATTGAATTGCTAATTTATAGTATTTTTCAGCAAGTAATAGTTTATTTTCATTTTCAAAGAGCTTAGCTAATGCTAAAAAAAATGAGGGTTTTTTTGATTTAACACTTAATGCTAAATTTTTTGCTTTTTCATAGTTTTTATCTTCTATTAACCAATAAATTTTTAAAATTTTATAATCATCATTGAAATCTAAAATTTTATCAATAACTTTATAAGCCCTTTCTTTTAATTTAAGTTTATAATAAGAATAAGCAATAAAGAAATCATTATCTATTGAATATGAAATCCTATTTGCTAATTGTAAATTTTCTATCACCTTTGAATAAAGACTGTCTTGATTCTGATTTTCCGCTATTTTGAAATAGGAAATACCTTTGTATTTCCAACAATAATCTTCATCAGGATAACTTTTCAATAAGTCTTCACATATTTCAATAACTCTCTCATATTCTTTATATCCAAATAACATATTAACAAGGTATTTATTAAACTCCCTTTTCTCTTTTAAGGAATAAATATATGCTCTAACACCTGTTAATATAGCCTTTTCCTTATCTCCTTTTTTGTAATATATAGAAGATAAAGCAGCAAGAACTCTATAATGTAATTCCTGGTTTTTTAAAAAAACATCAATTGAACCTTTTGACTCAAAATTACTTAAAATACTATCTGCTTTTTTTAAATAAAACAATGCTTGGTCATAATTTTTTTTTCTAAATAAAATTATTCCGTAATTTGCGAGATTTTCTAAGTTTGAAGTATCTGACTCATAAAGTTTCTTAAAAATTATATAAGCTTCTTCTATTTTGTTCATATTATCTAAGAAAATTGCTTGATATTTAAGAAATGTAGGATTATCAGGAAATTTGAGATATGCTTTTTTTGACCAATTATATCCACCTTTCAAATCTTTTAAGGTTCCATAAATTCTTATTATTAAATCGTAAGCGGAGCTATCATCTACGTATTTAATGTACTTTTTAAGTAGTTTTAAAGCTTTTTTGTACTCCTGTTTTTTTAAATAATAATTTGCTAATTCCTTTAAGGCAAATGTATCTTTTGACTTTATTCTCTGTTTTAATTTAGCTTCTGTTGTATCAATTAATAAAATTAAAAAAATCACCCAGAAGCTTTATAAAATTTATCAAGATATTCTTTTGAGATTCTAACTAATTCGCTTCTTGGTAGAATTGATAATAACTTCCATCCAACTTCAAATGTTTGTTCAATAGCTCTACCTTCAAATCCTTGATTTATCATAACTTTTTCAAATTCATCAGCAAATTTAATATACTTCCTATCTATTTCAGATAAGGCATCTTCTCCTACAATAGCTGCAAGTCTTCTATTATCTTTTCCTCTCGCATAGGCAGCGAAAATTTGATCTGCCCATTGTCTGTGATATTTCTCTGTTTTACCTTCTCCAATTCCGTTATTCATTAACCTTGAAAGTGAAGGTAATATGTCAATAGGAGGAAATATACCAAGTCTATGTAATTCTCTTGACAAAACAATTTGTCCTTCTGTTATATAACCTGTTAAGTCTGGTATTGGATGAGTAATATCATCGTCAGGCATAGTTAAAATTGGAATTTGTGTAACTGAACCTTTTTTTCCTTTAATTCTTCCTGCTCTCTCGTATATACTTGCTAAATCGGTGTACATATAACCAGGATAACCTCTTCTACCTGGAACTTCTTCTCTTGCTGAGGAAATTTCTCTTAATGCTTCACAGTAATTTGTAATATCAGTTAAAATGACAAGAACATGGTAATCTAATTCAAAAGCGAAATATTCAGCAACAGTTAAGGCAAATCTCGGTGTTAGGATTCTTTCAATAGTAGGATCATCAGCTAAGTTTATAAATGCTATTAATCTATTGCTTGCGCCCATTTCTTCAAATTGTTGTTTAAAATATGCATATTCTCTTTGAGTTATACCAATAGCACCAAATACAATTAAGAATTGCTCACCTTCACCCCTAACAGTGGCATATCTCATAATCATTGCCGCTATTTCGTTTGCTGGAAGTCCAGAACCAGAAAATATGGGTAATTTTTGACCTCTTACAAGTGTATTAAAACCATCAATAGCAGAGATTCCTGTTTGTATAAAGTCAGATGGTTTTTCTCTTGCAACAGGATTTATTGGAGACCCTATGATTGGTAATTTCTTTTCTGGTATAACTGGTCCAAGGTCATCAATTGGTTCTCCTCTCCCATTGAATATTCTTCCAATCATATTTCTACTTACTCCAAAACGAATAACATCTTCAACTAATTTTATTTTACATGTTTTAACATCAAGTCCAAGTGTCCCTTCAAGAACTTGAATAACAGCAAATTCTTCTGTTACTTCAAGAACTTGACCACTTCTCTTAATACCCGTTTCAGTTTCTATCTCAACTAAAGCTCCATAAGATAATTCCTTTGCATTTTTTAGTATTAAAAGAGGTCCAGATATATAATCAACTGATGTCCATTCTTTAATTGATAAGTCAGTCATATTGAAAATTTTAAAGTCTAAGATAAGAGGACTTTTGTTTTGTCCAATAATTCTAAAATTATTTATTTTTCTATGTTTCCCCCATCCACCCTGAAAATAAGCCTTCGGCTTAAAACTTCGTCCCCCATTAAACCCCCTATAAAATCAATAATTTCAAGATAATTTTTATAAATTTTGGACAAATTTTTGACTTTAAAATACCACCTTTAAAAATCATCCTTTAAAATTTTCAAACTTACTGAAAAGGAGGGAAGAAAGATGAGAAACCTTTTACTTGCCCTGAGCATAGCGCTAGCTCTTGGAGCATGCGGTGGTGGTCAAAAGGCAGAGGAACAGAAACCAGCTGAACAAACTCAAGAACAAACTCAAGAGCAAACTCAAGAGCAAACTCAGCAAGCTCCTACTGATACAACGGCTACACAGCAAGCTCCAGCAGAACAAGGTAAGTAATCTAAATTTGGGGTCCAAAGGACCCCTAGCATAAATGGTAATTTTTTTATCACTCGGTAATAATCCAAAAGAAATACAATTTGAAATTATAAAAAATTTTCAATTAGCTTATCAAAATGAAGGAGTAAAAGTTTTTAAAAATTATAGTGAATTTGAAAAATTTTATAAGTCTCAAACGAATTTAATATCTGATAGTGTTCCAAAACTAAATGTAAATTTTGAAAATGAACTTTTAATAGGTATTTTCTTAGGTGAGAGACCAACTAGTGGATACTCAATAAATGTTGATAAAGTTATTTTAGAAAATAAGAAAATTCTAGTTCAAGCAAGTGAAATCTGCCCAAAGAAGGATCAAATTGTTTTAATGGTTATTACATACCCTTCTATTTTTATAAAAATTCCTAAATATGATTATCCTATTGAGTTAAAGTTGAATAAATGTCAAAGAAAATAGAATTAGCATTTGAGTTTTTAAAAAACAGATTTGGAATTGAAAATTTAGATGAAAATTTTGTTATTATTGATAGAGGTGATATTTGGATAACGAATAAGGAGGCTTTAAAAGTTAAAGAAAATTTAAAATTTAATAGAATTGGGATAAGACTTATTAGAGTATTTAAAAATAACTTTAAACTAACAACCTCTGGTTCTCAAATTATTGGTTATTTAGCAAAGAAAAATGTTCTAATTCTTGAAGATGAAAAATTAGCACTAAGTTATATAAAAGGTAATGATATTTATGGTAATTTTGAAAACTTAGATAAAGGGCAAGTTATTGTGAAATTTAAAAATGATATTCTTGGAATTGGATTATATAATGGTGAGAAAATAAAAAATCAAATTCCCATTCCAAAACGAATATCTGATTAGCCAAAAACAATAACACCAATTATATAATCCAAGAATAAAATCATAAATGCGCATACAACTACACTTATTGTTGTTGATTTACCTACGCCAATAGCACCACCAGTTGTATTAAAACCAAAATAACAACTAATAATCCCAATACTTAAACCAAAAGAAAATGCTTTTAATAATCCCCCAAAAATATCTTTAAAATTATAAAATGTTTTCATTCCATTTATTAAACTTGAAACATCCATAGAAAATAAAAAATAGCTTAATAATATGGCGGAAGATATTGATATAAACATAGAAAGAATAACAAGTAGTGGTGTTGAGATTGTTATTGCTAAAATTCTTGGAAGTAGCAAAAATCTATAAGGATTTATTGACATAACTTCAAGAGCATCAATTTGTTCAGAAATTCTCATAGTTCCAAGTTCAGCAGCAAATCCTGCACCAACCCTCCCTGCTAAAACAATTGCTGTAAATACGGGAGCCATTTCAATTGAAACCGCTTTCCATATTCCAGCACCAATTAAGTCCTCTGGAACATAATCTTTTAATTGATAAGCGGTTTGAAGTGCAGCAACCATACCTGTAAAAGCAGAAGTTAAAGCAACTATTGGAATTGAATTTATACCTGCATTTATTATCTGATATATAATTTGTGGAATTGACTTTTTTATTTCACGAATTGATAGAATTACTTTAAAAATCATAAAGCTTATTGCTCCAATATGATAAAAGAAGTTAGCTAAGATTTTCATATATGAAATTTCTAATAACATTATTAAAATTTTCAGGATATTCTAAATTGCTTAAATGAGCGCAGTTTTCAAAAATTATAAGTTTTGAATTTTTTATATATTTATTCATTAGTTTTGCATCTTCAACCGTAGTTAAAGTATCATCAGCACCAGAAATAATAAGTGTTGGAACTTCAATTTCTTTTAAAATTTCTATACTATCTTCTCTATTAGCAAGAGCTTTTAATAGAGCTATTAAGCTTTCTTTTCTTGCTTCCATTATCATATTTTTTATCATCTCTTCTTTTTCCTTATTTTTATTTTTTAAAAATTTTTCAAGATATTCATCAACTAAAAATTCAGTTCCTTCATTTTCTATTCTTTTGATAAGTTCAAATCTTTTATTTTTTACCTCTGGACTATCTGAACTAGCTTTTGTATTAGCCAAAACTATACCCTCAATAAAATTTTTATAATATCTAAGCATTTGGAAAATAATATAACCTCCCATACTTAAACCAATAAAAATAGCTTTTTTAATTCCATTTTTACTTAAAAATTGATAAACAAAATCTGCATAATCCTTTAAGTTTTCCTTTGATAAATTTTGATAGTCGATTAAGTGAATGTTAAACTCTTTTAAATCTTCAACTTGGTATTTCCACATTTTAGAATTTAAAGGAAAAGCATGTAAGAAAACAATATTTTTATGCTCCATATTTTTCAAGTTTATTAGCAAGTGCTAATATAATTTGAAAAACTTCATAGCTTTTTCTAATTCCAAGATAACCTCTCAAACAATCTCTTTCAGTAAATTTAGCATTTTCATCATAAAATGAACCTTCTTTTGAATAAATTAGTATTGGAACAGGATGCCAAGAATGTCCTTTTAGTGCTGAAGGTGTTGAATGATCTCCTGTAAAAACAAAAACATCTGGATTTTTTTCAATAATCCTTGGAATATAACTATCTAATTTTTCAATTTCCTTTACTTTACCATAAAAATCACCATCTTCCCCTTTTTTATCAATCCATTTATAATGTATATAAATAAAATCATAATTTTCATAATTTTTCTCATAGAAATTTATTAAATTTTCAAACTCCATACCAAGTTCAAATGTTTCCATTCCAATTAATTTACAAAGACCCTTGTACATTGGATAATTTGCAAGTGCAAGTGCTTTCATTTTATATCTCTCTTGAAAACTTGGTATTTTTGGCTTTTTTGATATCCCTCTTAATAAGATATAATTTGCTTTTTTTTCATTTTTTAATAGTTCTTTTGAAATGTCAATAATTTTATTTAAAATTCTTGAAGTTTTTTTTGATTGTTCGTCTATTGCTTCTAGTTTTAATGGTTCTAAATTTTCTTTTTGAGGATCAGTATCATTTAAATTATCTCCAAGTCCTTCTCCTCTTAATATAATAACAAATCTATGTTCTATACCCTTACCCCATATAACTTCAACATCTTCAATTTTTTTAATGTTTTGAGATAATAAATCAATAAGTTTATGACTTTCTTCTGTACTAATCCTTCCAGCCCTTCTATCAATTATTTTATTATTTTCAATTGTAGCAAAATTTCCCCTTATTGCTATATCATTATCTTCAAGTTCTATACCTATTCCAAGTGCTTCAAGAATACCTCTTTTAATCTCAAATTCAATTGGATTATAACCAAATAGACTTAGATGTGCTGGACCACTTCCTGGACTTATTCCAGGACTTACGGGTTCAATTAAACCTAATAAGCTTTTTTTAGCAAGATTATCCAAATTTTCTTTTTTAGCAACTTCAAGTTCAGTTTTATTGTTAATATAAGGAATTCCTCCAAGCCCATCTGCGACAAACATTACAATTTTTTTATTATTCTTTATTATTAAGTTCTTTTCAACTGCTATCATGTTCCTTCTTTCCAACTTTTAATATATTCTTCTTGCTCTTTCGTTAAGCTATCAATCTCTATTCCTAAAACTTTTAATTTCATTTTAGCTATTTTTTCATCTATTTCATAAGGGAGTGTATAAACTTTATTTTCTAATTTGTTTTTATTTTCTAATAAGTATAAAACTGAATAGAATTGATTTGAAAAACTCATATCCATTACTTCTGCTGGATGTCCTTCTGCACTTGCTAAATTAACAAGCCTACCTTCTGCTAAAAGAAAAACCTTTTTCCCATTTTTTAAATTAAATTGAATAACATTTTCTCTTATTGTTTCATAATGTTCTGAAAGCTCATATAATGCGTTTTTATTAATTTCAACATCAAAATGACCACTATTTGCTAATATAACACCATCTTTTGCATTTAAAATTGCTTCCTTATCAATAACATTCTTATTTCCTGTTAATGTTATTACTAAATCCGCTTTACTAATAGCTAAATTAATAGGCATAACATCAAATCCATCGTAAAATGCTTCAAGTGCTTTAATCGGGTCTATTTCAGTAATAATAACTTTTGCCCCCATTCCTCTTGCTCTCATAGCAACACCTTTTCCGCAATATCCATAACCACAAATAACTACTGTTTTACCTGCTAATAATATATTTGTAGTTCTCAAAATCCCATCAATAGTTGATTGGCCAGTTCCGTATCTATTATCGAAAAGATGTTTTGTTTTACTATCATTAACCGCTATAATAGGATATTTTAAACTTTTATCCCTTTCCATAGCTCTAAATCTAATAACACCAGTTGTAGTTTCTTCTGTTCCTCCAATTATTTCATATATCATATTATTTAAATGTGCATAAGTTGTTAAATCTGCACCATCGTCAAGTGTTATATGGGGTCTAAATTCTAAGCATTTGTGAATATGCTCATAATAAGTTTCTCTACTTTCTCCTCTAATTGCAAATACTTCAATATCATAATACTTTACAAGAGCGCTTGCAACATCATCCTGGGTTGATAAAGGATTACTTGCACATAATCTAATACTTGCTCCTGCTTTTTTAAGTGCAATCAATAAATTAGCAGTTTCTGTTGTAACATGAAGGCAAGCGGATATTCTAATTCCTTTTAGTTTGTCTTTATTTTCATCAGCTAAAAGCCTCAAAACTTTCATAAAATTTCCAGCCCATTCCACTCTTTTAATACCTATTTCAGCCAAATTAATATCTTTTATATGATATTCCATACCTTGAAAATTTTAAGGCATAACTATTTATTTTATGAGGGATTTAAGGAGGTTCCGCATTTTAGAATTATTGGGGGCAAAGTTTATAAGCCGTTAGAATTATTGGACAAGGCATAAATAAATTACTTTGTCCAAAGGAAGGTATTACTATGCTATAAAATTTTAAAACTATACAAGAAGCAAGAAGTTTATTTGATAAAATTTATAAAGAGAGAGGAAAAAATTTGCCCATCATTTGGCATTGGTCGAATGTTGTTGAAAGTTTCTATCTTAAGAAATTTATTAAACATTATGATGTAAAAGGTCTTATTTTGGATGCAGGGTGTGGAGTAGGTCTAAAAATGGAACACTTAAAATCCTATAAAGTTATTGGGTTTGATTATTCATTTGAAGGTTTAAAAGTTGCCAAAGAGTTAAAATTTCCATTAGTTCAAGCAAGTGTTCATAAAATTCCTTTTAAAAGCAATATTTTTGATTTTGTTTATTGCTTTCAAGTTATTCAACATTTACCAAATTGGGAATATATTGAACTCTCATTTTCTGAGATTTCAAGAATTTTGAAAAGAAATGGAATTTTTATTACTATAAATTATCGTTTAGGAGGAAGGTTAAAAGAGAGGTATTACCCTGTGAAAGAAGAGAAAACCATTCTTCACAGGTGGGCGTTTACAAAAGAAGATTATGAAGTGTTAGCAAGGAAAAATTCACTAAAACTTATAAATTATGGCACTATTTTAAATTTCAAGCCTCGTTTAATTGGAAGGTTTCCATATTTGAAACCTATTTTGGCCTACTTGGATTATATTATGTTTAAATTTAAATATAAAAAAGGTTTGTATTTAGTAGGCGTTTTCAAAAAGTGAGAGAATTAAATCCTCTAAGGCATAAAAATGAGTATTTTAAAACTGAAAGCTTTGAGGGGCAAAGCATCCTAAGCAAAAAGTTTGGTATAATGAGGATTTCAGGAAGGATTTTTAAAAGCTAATTGCTTTGTCTAGTAAATAATGGGGGGCGAAGCTTTATAAGCCGAAGGCTTGAATATAGGGTGGAAAAATACAGAAAAATAAATACTTTCAGAATTAATAGTGTTAAGTCTTTTATTATCAATAATTTATGAAAAATTTTCTGAAACTACTGATTTAATGGGGGGATTTAAGCCGTAGGCTTAATTATAGGGTAGGAAAAACATAATAAAATAAATAATTTTAGAATTATTGGACAAGGCAGGGGAAAATTACTTTGTCCAATAAATAGTGTTAAGTAGTTGATAATCAATAACTTATGAAGATTTTAATGAAATTATTGAAATAAAGGGGGATTTAATGGGGGGCTTCGCCCCCCAATGCCTAAGAATGGGCATTTTAAAGCCGAAGGCTTGAATATAGGGTGGGTGGGGAAAATATAATAAAATAAATAATTTTAGAATTATTGGACAAGGCAAAAGCTAATATAATTTAAGCTTTAAAATTTTTATTATGAAGACTATTACAATAAATTTAAGAGAGATAAAGCCTGGGAAGAATACATTTCAAGTTTCATCCACTGCAGATGAGCTTGAGCTTACAGATATAGAATTTAAAATAATTGGAAATATTCAAACAGAAGTAAATATATATAAAAACCGCAGTAATTATGAAATGGAGATTAAATCAACATTTAAAATGCTTTTGTTTTGTTCAAGATGTTTAGATGAATTTGAAGAAGAATTTACTCAAAAGGATCATTTTTACTTAAAAGAGGGTTTTGAAAGAGTTAGTGAAGAAACGACGTTTTCAGATGAGGATGCATATACTATCTTTTTTAATGATGATATTATAGATATTTCTTCATTAGTGAGAGAACAAGTTATTTTGTCAGTTCCAATAAAGCCATTATGTTCGGATACATGTAAAGTTCCAACATACAAGAAAGATGAAGAATTAGATCCAAGGTGGCAAAAATTATTAGATTTGTTTAAAAAATAATAAAAATTTATTTTTAAGTTTTCCCTGGAATATGACAGGCAATTGGGGTTTATTTAAGGGGGTAAAGCCCGTTGCCGAAAAACAGGTATTTTAAAGCCGAAGGCTTGAATAAAGGCAGGGGAAAATGCTTTGTCCAAATAAAAATGAAGTTTTTTTAGTATTGAAGCCAGTTTCATCTATTTCAGCAAAATAAAGATTTAATGAACATTTCAGAATTATTGGACAAGGCAGGGGAAAATTACTTTGTCCAATAAATAGTGTTAAGTTATTAGTAGTCAATGATTTACAAAGGCCTTTCTGAAATTACTGATTTTATGGGGGTTTTAATGGGGGGCTTCGCCCCCCAATGCCGAAAAATGGGCATTTTAAAGCCAAAGGCTTGAATATAGGGTGGGTAGGGAAAATATAATAAAATAAATACTTTCAGAATTATTGGACAAAGTAGGGGAAAATATAGTTTATACTTTAAAATTTCAATTATGCTATCTTTAATTTTAAGTTTAACTGCTGATGAAATTTTACAAGAAATGCTTAAAAGTTGGGAGAATGTTAAAGATTATTATTCTATTTTATATTCTTGGACTAGGAAGGATAACGAAACTGAATTAAAGGAATATGAGCACAAATTTTTAAGACCTGGTTATGTCTATCTTAAAGTTATAAAAGGAGGCTCTGGGGAAGCTTGTTATGATCCAAATACAGGAAAAGCAAGAGGTAGAAGATTTGGAATAACATTAACACTTAATCCTGAAAAAGATAAAAGAATACAATCAATAAGAGGAGATAGGATTTATGATGCTGGAATTTTAAGAACAATTGAAAGAACAAAAACCTATGAAAATGTTCAGTTTAATGGTGAAAAAACAATAGATAACATTAAGGTTTTTGAAATATCTGCCAAAATTGATCCAAATAAAAACTATTCTGCTGATAGGGAAATTATTTATGTTAGAAGTGATAATTATTTACCTTATGGATATATTCAATATAAAGGGAATGTTAAAGTGAAAGAAGTTTATTGGAAAAATTTGAAGTTAAATAATGGTTATAGTGTTAAGGATGTATGCTTTTAGTATTATTCTTACAGCTTGAAAAAATTGAAATAAATAATAAAATTTTATATGTTGAAATAGCGGATAATGACCAAGAAAGAGCATTAGGTTTAATGTTTAGAAAATACCTTCCTGATAGCGTAGGGATGCTATTTATTTTTGATAGTTCTGGGATTTATCCTTTTTGGATGAAGAACACCTATATTCCTTTATCAATTGCTTTCATAGACGAAAGTTATGAAATTATAGATATTCTTGATTTAGAACCTCTTGACGAAACTTCTATTTTTCCAATAAAAAAATTTAGATATGCTCTTGAAGTAAATAGAAATTGGTTTAAAAAAAACAATATAAAAGTAGGCGATAAAGTCAAATTTTTATTTTTAAAATGATTAGCTTAGTTTTAATTGCTCAAAATTTCTTATTAAAAAATGTTAATGTTTTTACATCAAATGGAAAAATTGATAGTGTAGATATTCTCGTAGAAAATGGTACTATTAAGAAAATTGGGAAAAATTTAAAATCTGAATATAGAATTATTGATGGAAATTATTATGATGTTTATCCTTCTTTTATAAATACTATTAGTTCAGTTGGTTTAGTTGAAATATCAGCAGTTAGAGCAACAAACGATTTATCTGAGATTGGTGATTTTAACGCTTTTTTAAAAAGCTATAATGCTATAAATCCAAGTAGTGCTCATATGGGTGTTATTAGAAGTAATGGGATTCTAATAGTAAATACTATACCAAGAGGTTCTCTAATTTCTGGCTTTTCAAGTGTAATAAAATTAAATGGTAGAACGCAAGAGGAAATGTTAATAAAAGGAAAATCAGCCTTAAATATATTTTGGGATATGAAAAAAATTAGCAAAATATATGAATTTTTTACAAATGCTAAATCTTATATTTTATCAAATTCAAGTGGAAATTTGATTTACGATGAAATAAAAGATGTTTTAGATGGGAAAATTCCAATTTTTATACATGTAGATAGTGATGATGAAATTCTATCTGCAATTGAATTTTCAAGAAGTTTTAATTTAAAAATTGTTATTGTTGGAATATATGGAATAAGGAAAACTATTGAATATATTAAAAATTATAATATTCCTGTTATTTTGAATGGAATTCATAGATTGCCTAAGGAAGATGAACCTTATGATGATATATTTACACTTCCAAAATTTCTAAAAGATAATGGAATAAATTTCTGTATTTCGACAAATTCAAATGCTTTCTCTATATTTGATGAGAAAAATCTTCCCTATCATGTTTCAAGTGCTATTGCTTTTGGACTTGATAAACAAACTGCTATTAATTCAATAACAATAAATTGCGCTAAAATTTTAAACATAGATGAAAAATATGGTTCTATTGAGGAAGGAAAAAGTGCTACGTTTTTTATTGTAGAAGGAGATCCATTTGACTTTAAATCAAAAATAATAAAAGCATTTGTAAATGGTTTTGAAATTAATTTAAAAAACAAACATACTGAACTTTTCGAAAAATACAATTTTTGATTTATTTATAAATTAACTTCTTTCCGAAAGACTATAATAAACTTAATTTTTAGGATTAATAAATAAAACATTACCCCTTGACGAAAATGCTTTGTCCAATAAATAGTGTTAAGTTGTTGATAATCAATAATTTTTAAGAAAAACACTGAAATTATTTATTTTACGGGGAATTTAATGGGGGGCGAAGCTTTGTAAGCCGAAGGCTTGAATAAAGGCAATAGATTTTAATCAAATAACCTTTAAAATTTTCAAAATTTGAATAAATTAAATTTTGAAATATATGAACATATTAAGAATGGATTTTCAAAGGAAGAAATTTCAAAGAAATTTGATGTTCCTGTTTGGGTTATTGAGAATATCCAAAGAAATGGTTTTATTGAAAAATTAGATG
>Ga0197143_1001607_pt1 | contig 18749 bp, 16 predicted proteins | sample GBS70_MetaG_FD_148603 | JGI IMG/M metagenome (GOLD analysis project Ga0197143, IMG submission 148603) | Sediment microbial communities from Great Boiling Springs, Gerlach, Nevada, United States - GBS 70_MetaG | ecosystem: Environmental > Aquatic > Thermal springs > Hot (42-90C) > Sediment...
TGAAGGAAAGGGCGATGAAGGCGGCCCAGTAGGGGGTGAGGGCCTGCTGGGCCCCGGGCCAAAGGGGCTGCAGGAGGAGGGGCAGGGCGTTGTAGGCGAAGAGGATCTGCACCAAAAGGGGCGTGCCCCGGGTCACCCAGATGTAAAAGGCGGCGGGAAGGCGCACCAGGGCCCGGGAGGAAAGCCGGGCCATCCCCGCCACCACCCCGATGACAAGCCCCGCCAGGCCGGAGAGGAGGGTGAGCTTCAGGGTGATCTCCGCCCCCTCCGCCATGGCCTTCCCCGCGGAAAGGGCCCTTTCCGAACCGAAGCCCGTGAGGAGAAAGTACCGCTCCAAGGCCAGGCCCAGGAGGGCGAAAAAGGCCACGTAGCCCAGAAGGAGGAGGGCCAGGAAGAGAAGCCAGCGCAACCAGATGGGCTTCATGGGTCAAAAAAAGGGCCCGGGAGGCGGAAGCTCCCAGGCCCCTAAAGGGCTACTTGCAGCGCACGTCCTCCCCGAACCACTTCTTAGAGATCTGGGCGTAGGTGCCGTCTTTCATCAGGTCGGCCAGGGCCTGGTTGAGGGCCTCCAGCAGGCTCTTGTTGCCCTTGGCCACCGCCATGGCCACCCGCTCCTGGAAGACCAGCTCCCCAAGCTGAAGGGTCCCCTCCAGCTTCCTCTCCTGGATGGCCTCCTTGGCCACGAAGCGGTCCGTGATCCAGGCGTCTATGCGGCCCGCCAGGAGGTCTTGCAGGGCGTCGGGGTCCTTCTGGTAGGTGCGCACCTGCTTGACCCCGGGGATCTTCTGGGCGGCCTCCATGTAGGTGGTGCCGATCTGCACCCCCACCACCTTGCCCTGGAGGTCCTTCCTGGTCTTGGGCCCGCCCTTCTTGCTCACGAGGATGCCCCCGGTGCAGTAGTGGGGGTTGGTGAAGTCCACCGCCTTGGCCCGCTCCTCGGTGATGCCGTGGGAGGCGATGACGAAGTCAAACCGCCCCTGGTTGAGCTGGATGAGGAGGCTGTCAAAGGCCTGGGCGATCCACCTGGGCTTCAGACCCAGCTTCTCGGCGATGGCGTTCCCCAGGTCCACTTCAAAGCCCGTGAGCTGGTTCTTCTCGTCAAAGTAGTTGAAGGGGGGAAACTCCCCTTCCGTGCCGATGCGGATCTCCCCGCTCCTTTTGATCTGGTCAAAGGAGCGCACCTGGGCGAAGGCCAGGCCAAGGGCCAGGATGCCGAAAACCAGCAAAGCTTTACGCATGCGCCACCTCCTTAAAAAGCACGGGGCGATTATACCCTAAGCCCAGCGCACCCAGTTCACCCGTCCCGTGAGGGGGTGCCTCAGAGCCAGGCGCACCCCGTAGGCGTAGCTCCCTGGACGGGAGGGCTGGTAGCGCACCTCGTAGCCCTCCTCCCCGGGGGCGAAGGGGACGATCTCCACCTCCCCCGTGCTCCTCCGGGCCAAAAGCTGCACTTCCAGGAAGGGCAAAAGGGCCTCGGGCACCTCCCCCAAAACGCGGGCCCGCACCCGGAGGGCCTCCCCGTTCAAGGTGGCGTGGCTTGGGCCCTCCACTTCCAGGCCCAGGGCGAAGAAGGCGGAGAGGGCCTGGTGGAAGGCCAGGAGAAGGTCCCTGGCTTCCTGGGCCCTTTGGGCCATCTCCGCCCCCCTCTGGTAGAGGAGGGCGTACTCCCCCACCATCCGGTGGGCGCTGAAGCGGGGCCCCACGGTGCGCAGGCTCTCCTGCACCATGGAAAGCCAGCCCGAGGAATACCCCTCAGGCCCCTTGGCGTAAAAGAGGGGCAGGACCTCCGCCTCCAGGACGTCGTAGAGGGCCTGGGCGTCCGCCATGTCCTGGGCCTCCTCGCTCTCGTAGACCCGTTCGTCCCCGATGGCGAAGCCGTTCTTGCCGTTATAGGCCTCGGCCCACCAGCCGTCCAGGACGCTCAGGTTCAGGGCCCCGTTCAGGGCCGCCTTCATGCCGCTGGTGCCGCTGGCCTCCATGGGGCGGCGGGGGGTGTTGAGCCAGACGTCCGAGCCGTGGACCAGGACCCGGGCCAGGTACATGTCGTAGTCCTCCAGAACCACCATGCGGTCCTCGAGGCCGTACTCCCGGATCCTGGTCACCAGCTCCTGCAGGTAGGCCTTCCCCGGCTCGTCCTTGGGGTGGGCCTTCCCGGCGAAGACGAACTGCACGGGGTAAGGGCCCTTCAGGATCTGAAGGAGGCGCTCCGGGTCTTTAAAGAGGAGGACCGCCCGCTTGTAGGTGGCGAAGCGGCGGGCGAAGCCGATGGTGAGGACCTCGGGGTCCAAAAGGCGCTCCGCCGCCTTCAGGCGGCTTGGGCTTTCCCCGTTGCGGCGGCGCTGCTCGTAGACCCGGTGCCGCACCTCCCGCACGAGCTCAGCTCGGAGGTCCTTGTGGATGCGCCAGAACTCCGCCCCCAGGCCCTCCACCTTCCAGGTGGCGGGGTCCTCCGGGAAGCTAAGCCACTCGGGGCCGAAGACCTCGGCGTAGTGGCGGCGGAGGCGGGGGTGGAGGAAGGTCCAGGTGTGGATGCCGTTGGTCACGTGGCCGATGGGCACCTCCTCCTGAAGAAGGCCGGGCCAAAGGTGGTGGAACATCTCCCGGGAAACCTGCCCGTGGAGGCGGCTCACCCCGCCCGCCTGGTGGCTGGTGGAAAGGGCCAGGTGGGACATGGAGAAGACCTGGCCCCAGGGCTTCTCCTCGAGGCCCAGCCGCAAAAAGCCCTCCCGGTCGGTGCCCAGCTTCTCCCAAAACCCTCCCAGATAGCGGTCTATGAGCTCCAGGGGGAAGGCGTCGTGCCCGGCGGGCACCGGGGTGTGGGTGGTGAAGAGGGCCCCGGCCCGGGCCAGCTCCAGGGCCACGGGAAAGGGGCGCCCCTCGGCCACCAACTCCCGCACCCGCTCCAGGCCCAAAAAGGCGGAGTGCCCCTCGTTCATGTGGAACATCTCCGGGTTTAGCCCCAGAGCGCGGAGGAAGCGCACCCCGCCAATCCCCAGGATCATCTCCTGCTGGATGCGCATCTCCAGGCCCGGGGCGTAGAGCCTGGCGGTGATGGCCCGGTCCTCGGGGGCGTTCTCGGGAAGGTCGGTGGTGAGGAGGTACACGGGCACCGCCCCCACCTGGACCCGGTAGGCGGCCACCCACACGGGCCGCCCGGGGAAGTCCACGGCCACCTTGAGGGGCCTCCCTTCCCCGTCCAGGACCGGGAGGAGGGGAAGCTCCTCGGGGCGCAGGGTCTCGTAGACCTCCACCTGGGCCCCTTCCGGGGAGAGGCGCTGGTGGAAGTAGCCCTCGTGGTAGAAGATCCCCACCCCCACCAGGTTGAGCCCCAGGTCGCTGGCCGCCTTCACGTGATCCCCCGCCAGCACCCCAAGCCCCCCGGAGTAGATGGGCAAGGAGCTGTGGAAGCCGTACTCGGCGGAGAAGTAGGCGGTCAGGGGGCCCTTCTTGGCCTCCCGGGCCTTCAGGTAGTCCCTGAGGGCCTGGAGCACCGCCTGGACCCGGGCGGGGTAGCTGGTGGCGCGCAGGGCGGAAAGCCGATCGGGGTCGGCCTCGAGGAGGAGCTTCACCGGGTTCCCGCGGAAGCGCTTCCAGAGCGAGGGGTCTATCTCCTGGAAAAGCTCCGCCGCCTCCGGGTTCCAGCTCCACCAGAGGTTGTAAGCCAGCTCCTTAAGCCCCCCGAGGGCCTCGGGGAGCCTGGGCATGGCCGTGATGTGCCCTAGGGTCCTCACGAGGGGAGATTATACTCCTCACCGGAGCCTGCGCCAAAGCTCGGGGCTGAAGAGGAGGACCACGGGCAGGATCTCAATCCGGCCCGCCCACATCTGCAGGATGAGGACCGCCTTGGAGACGGGGTGGAGCCCGGCGTAGCTCCCCATGGGCCCCACCTCGCCAAGCCCAGGGCCGATGTTGCCGATGGCCTGGGCGCTGGCGGTGAAGGCCACCACGAAGTCCTTTTCCAAAAGGGCCAGGATCAGGGTCCCCACGCCGAAGAGGAGGGTGTAGAGGAAGACGAAGACGGAAACCTGCCTCAAGGCCTCCTCCCCCACCACCCGCCCCCCAAGCCTCAGGGGGAGGACCGCCTGGGGGTGGAGGGTGCGGGTGATCTCCCGGCGCAGGAAGCCAAAGAGGAGAAGCCAGCGCACCAGCTTGATGCTCCCCGCGGCGGACCCCGCGCTGCCCCCGATGAACATCAGGGGCACCAGGAGGGCCTGGGCGGGAACCGCCCACTGGGCGAAGTCCACGCTGGCGTAGCCCGTGCCGGTGAGAAGGGATAGGGTCTGGAAGAAGGCGTGGCGGAGGCTTTCCTCGAGGGCGTACCCCTGGTGCCGATAGAGCAAGAAGGCAAGCCCCAGCCCCGCCATCAGCACTATGCCCACATAGGCCCGGAACTCCGCGTCCCGGAGAAGGGGTCTGGGCTCGCGGCGGAAGAGGAGGCGGTACTGAAGGAGGAGGTTCACCCCGGCCCAGAACATGAAGAAGACCGCCGCCCACTGGACCAGGGGGGGATAGGCGGCGAAGCTTTGGGGGTTGGGGCTGAACCCCCCGGCGGGGGTGGTGGTGAGGGCGTTGGCCAGGGCCTCAAAGAGGGGCATGCCCAGGGCCACGTAGGCGGAAAAGGCCGCCAGGGTGAGGAGACCGTAAACGCGGAGGACCGCCTGCGCCGTCTCCCGGAGCCTGGGGGTGAGCTTCTCCTTCTCCACCCCCGTGGTCTCGGCGAAAAAGGCCTGACGGCCCGCCACCCGGAGCTGGGGGAAGACCACCAGGAAGAGCACCACGATGCCGATGCCCCCCATCCACTGGGAAAGGCCCCGCCAGAGGAAGAGGCTTTGGCCGAACTGGGCGAAGTCCGCAAGCACCGTGGCCCCGGTGGTGGTGAAGCCGGACATGGCCTCAAAGAGGGCGTCCAGGTAGCCCATCCCCCCCGAGAGCCAGTAAGGGATGGCCCCCAGGGCGGGCACGGAGAACCACAGGAGGGCCACGCTGGCGAAGACCTCGGCCCTCTTGGGCTGGGCCTGGGGGTGGCCCAGGCCCTGGAGGAGCCGCCCCACCCCCAGCCCCAAAAGGGCCGCCAGGGCGAAGCCCCGGGGGTCCTCCTCCAGGAAGAAGGCCAGCAAGGCGAAAAGGGCCAGGAGAAGACCCATCCCCTGGTAGGTGAGGCCCAGGAGGTAGAGGCTCGCTCCCAGGCCCCACCTAGCCGAGGATCCTGGCCAGGGCCTCATCCGCCACCTCCCGGGCCGCCACCAGGAAGACCCGGTCCCCGGGGAGGGCCTCGAGGTCCTCCCGGTAAAGCATCACCCGGTGGTCCCGCTCCAGGGCCACGGGGACCACCTCCGGCAAGGCCAGATCCCGCAAGGGCTTGGGCCTGCACCCTTCGGAAAGCTCCACTTCCAAAAGCTCAATGTTCTCGTCCATGGTGGAGACGTGCTCCACGTTCTCCGGCCCCAGAAAGTCCAGCACCGCCCGCACCGCCGCCTGCCGGGGTGCCAGGGCCAGGTCTATCCCCACCTCCTCAAAGAGCCTGCGGGTCTCGGAACGGGACACCCGGGTGATCACCTTGTTCACCCCAAGCTGCTTGGCGAGAAGGGAGGCCAGGAGGTTCTTCTCGTCGTTGTCGGTGACGGCCACCACCACGTCCGCCTCCCGCATCCCCTCCGCCTCCAGAAGCTCTATGTCCGTGCCGTCCCCGTGGATGACCAGGGCCCCGGGAAGCTCCTGGGAAAGCCACTCGCACCGCTCCCGGCTGGCCTCAATGAGGACCACCTCCACCCGGCGCCTCAGGAGCTCCTGGGCCACCATGAAGCCCACGTTGCCCCCGCCCAGGACCATGACCCGGCGCACCCCCCGCCCCACGGCGAAGTGGGCCTCCAGCTCGGGAAAGGCCCGGGCGGAGGTGACGAAAAGAAGCTTGTCCCCAGGTTCCAGGACCAGCTCAGAAAACTCCGGATGGGCGAAGCTCAAGAAGGCGCCATCCCGCACCACCCCCACCACCAGGACCCCCTCGGGCCAGGCCATCTCCGAGAGGAGGCGGCGGGCGTAGGGCCCCCCTTCCTTGACCCGGTACTCCACGAAGCGGAGCCGCCCCTCCGCCAAAAGCTCCACGTCCACCGCCCCGGGGACCAGGATCACCTCCACGATCTCCCGGGCCATGGCCCTTTGCGGCCAGAGGACCTTGTCTATGCGGGTGCCCAGGATCTCCGCCGTCCTGGGGTCGGCCAGGACGTCCACGTACCCCCCCTTGCCCACGAAGCAGAGGACCCACCTGGAGCCCAGGCCCTTGGCCAGGAGGGAGGCCAGGAGGTTCACCTCGTCGGAATCCGTGCAGGCGATGAAGAGGTCCGCCCGGTCCACCCCCGCCTCCCGCAGGGTGTCGGGGTCCGTGGCCCCGCCCACGAGGACCTTCACGTCCAGGGAAGAAAGGCGCTCCCGGGCCTGGGGGTTCCGGTCAATGACCACCACCTCGTGGGCCCTTTCCAGGGTGCGGGCCAGCTCCCCGCCCACCTCCCCGCCCCCGGCGATGACGATGTACATACCGCCCCTATCCTACGCCTGGACCCCGAAGAGGTCGTGGGTGTCCGCCCGGGTGATGCGCGCCCGGACCCTCTCCCCCACCCGGACCGTGCCGTCCGTCTCCACGTAGACCAGGCCGTCAATGCCCGGGGCGTCCCGGTAGGAGCGGCCCACGGCCAGACCCGGCTCGGGAAGCTCGTCCACCAGGACCTCGAGGACCCGGCCCACGAAGGCCTGGTTCTTCCTGTGGCTGATCCTGGCTTGGTGCTCCATGAGCCTCAAGAGGCGCTCCTCCTTGACCTCCTCGGGCACGGGGTCGGGGAGGAGGTTGGCCTCCGCCCCCTCCACCGGGGAGTAGGGGAAGGCCCCCACCCGGTCCAGCTCCGCCTCCTCCAAAAAGTCCAGGAGGGTCTGGAAGTCCTCCTCGGTCTCCCCGGGAAAGCCCACGATGAAGGTGGAGCGGATGGCGAGGTCCGGCACCACCTCCCGCCAGGCCTTCAGGGTCTTGAGGTGGCTTTGGTACCCCCCAGGGCGGCGCATGAGCCTCAGGATGCGCTCGGAGGCGTGCTGCAGGGGCACGTCCAGGTAGGGGAGGACCTTCCCCTCGGCCATGAGGGGGAGGAGGTCCCGCACGTGGGGGTAGGGGTAGACGTAATGGAGCCGGATCCAGACCTTAAGCTCGGCCAGGTTCTCCAGGAGGTCTTTGAGGTGGGCCCGCACCAGCCGGTCGCCGAAGAAGCTCTCCCGGTGCCCCAGGTCCACCCCGTAGGCGGAGAGGTCCTGGGCGATGAGGAGGAGCTCCTTGGTGCCGGTGGCGGCGAGCCGGTAAGCCTCCGCCAGGACCTCGGCGGCGTCCCGGGAGCGGAGCCTGCCCCGGAGCTTGGGGATGACGCAGAAGCTGCACTTGTGGTCGCACCCCTCGGAGAGCTTGAGGTAGGCGTAGTGCCTAGGGGTGAGCTTCACCTGGGGCGGGATCAGGTCCAAGAAGGGGTCCCTGGGGGCGGGCAGGACCGCCTGCACCGCCTCCAGCACCCGCTCCACCTCCCCAGGCCCCGTCACCGCCAGCACCTCGGGGTGGGCCTCCCGGATCACCTCGGGCCTCGCCCCCAGGCACCCCGTGACCACCACCTTGCCGTTGGCCTGCAGGGCCTCCCCGATGGCGGCCAGGCTCTCCTCAATGGCCGGGGTGATGAAGCCGCAGGTGTTCACGATGACCAGCTCCGCCCCCTCGTAGGTGGGGCTGGTCTCGTAGCCCAGGGCCTTGAGCCGGGAGAGGATCTGTTCCGAGTCCACCAGGGCCTTGGGACACCCCAGGCTCACAAAGCCGATCTTCGCCATACGCCTCCTGGGGCCTTCCGCCCCAACAAGGGCCAAGTATAGCAAAAACCTAGGGGAAGCTCCGGGTTATGGGCTTTCCCGGCTCCCCCATGGGCCCCAGGTCCTTGCCCTCGAGGAGGACCCGCACCGCCCCCGGGTTCCCGGCGCGCACCTCCACGGGCAGGTCAAAGCTGAGCTCCGCCCCCACCTCGGGGATGCCCTCGTAAAGGCGCTTATCCCCCTGCCGCACCCTGAGCCAGCTCCGGCCTTCCAGTTTGAGGACCAGCTTGCCCCTCTCCTCGGCCGGGGCGGGAGCGGGGCTTGCGGGCAGGGCCTGGGGCAGGGGTTTAAGGCGGTAGGAGAGGGAACGGGGGCCTTCCAGGAGGACCTCTTCCTCCACGGGCTCGTAGCCGGGAAGCTCCAGCCTTATAAGCCTCTTCCCCCCTTCCACCGGGGGGCTCTGCAAGGGCGTCTGGCCCAGGTAGAACCCGTCCAGGTAGACCCGGGCCCCGGGGGGCTCGGAGACCACCCGCAGAGGGTGGCGCGCGGGGGCCTCAGGGGTGAGCTCAGGGGCCACCTCCACCACCCGGCTGGGCGCGGGCCTGAGGAGGAGGTAGGCCCCGTAGCCCAGGGCCAGCAGGAAGAAAACCGCAAGGAGGAGGCCCAAGGGAACGGAGCGCTTACGGGGCTTGGCGGGAGGGGAAAGGAGGGGCTCTGAGGTAGAGGGATAGAGGGCCAGGAGGGGCTCCGGGTCCAGGCCCAGGAGGAGGGCGTAGCGGCGCAGGTACCCCCGGGCCAGAGGGGGCTCGGGGAGGTCCTGAAAACGGCACTCCTCGAGGGCCTGGAGGACCCCGGTCTTCAGGGCCAGGCGCTTTGCGGCCTCCTTCAGGGAAAGCCCCTTTTCCTCCCGAGCCCGCCTAAGCCTCTCCCCTAGCTCGCACACAAGGCTATTCTAGCCCCGCCCAGGCCAGGGCCACCTGGGCCGCCAGGCGGGCGTTCTCCAGGAGGAGCCTCTGGTTCACCCGGTCCGTCTCCCCCTCTGAGAGCTCCGAAAGCCTCCGGAGGAGATAGGGGGTGAGGGCCTTGCCGTGGACCCCCTCCCGGGCCGCCTGGCGGTTCGCCTCCTCCACCATGCGGGCCACCTCCTCGTAGGGGAGGCCCTGGGAGACGGGGTTCACCAGGAGGACCGCCCCCAGGCCCAGCTCCCGGGCGCGCCGGAGGACGAGGGCGGCCTCGAGGGGGGTCTCCACCCGGGCGGGCACGGGGTAAGGGGAGGAGGGGGAAAAGAAGGCGGGAAGGCGGTCTGTGCGGTAGCCCACCAGGGCCACCCCCAGGGTCTCCAGCCTTTCCAGGGTGGCCCCCAGGTCCAGGATGGCCTTGGGCCCGGAGGAGACCACCAGGATAGGGGTGCGGGAAAGGGCCACGAGGTCGGCGCTCTCGTCGTAGGGCTCGGGATGGACCCCCCCGATGCCCCCGGTGGCGAAGACGGCGAGGCCGTGGCGGTGGGCCAGGTGGGCGGTGGCGGCCACCGTGGTCCCGGCGCTCCTCCCCCCCGCCAGGAGGGCCGCCAGGTTCCAGAGGCTGGCCTTGTCGGCCCCGCCCCGGGCCAAAGCCTCCATCTCCTCCGGGGTGAGGCCCACCCGCACCTCCCCCCGCACCAGGGCGATGGTCCTGGGGGTGGCCCCCTCGGCCCGAACCGCCTCCTCCAGGGCCAGGGCCGTCCTCAGGTTCAAGGGGTAGGGCAGGCCGTGGGTGAGGAGGGCGGACTCCAGGGCCACCAAGGCTTCCGGCATGGGGCCAAGTATACCCCTAGACCTCCGGCCAGACCAGGACCTCCTCCCCCACCCTCAGGTTCAGGAAGAGGAGGTGCTCCGGGGAAAGGCGGAGCTCCACGCCAAGCCCCTCCGCCCCCTCCACGGCCAAGGCGGCCTCCCCCCTGCCCCTGACCCGCACCCGGGAAAACCCCCCGTAGTGGCCCCGCCAGGCGGCGAGGAGGAGGGCGTCCACCTGGGCTCCCCGCCCCCCCAGGGCCACCCGGAGGCGGGCGGTGTGGGGCACCCGGGGATGGACCTCCACCAGCCGCAGGCGGGCCAGGTGCCCCAGGCGCTTCAGGACCTCCTTCAGAGGAAGCCCCGTGGCGGCCACCAGGTCCAGGGGGCTCTTCCCCTCCCCCAGGGCCAGGAGGAGGGCCTGGTCCTCCCCCTCCAGGGTGGCCCCATGGGCCCGGGGGGAAGGGCGCACCAGGTCAAAGGGACCCACCTCCACCCCCTCGTCCAGGAGGCGGAGGGCCTCCAGGAGGTAGGCCTCGAGGGGGGCCTGGAGGGAGGTCAGGGGAGCCCTCTCCCCCAGGAGGAAGCGAAACCCCCCCTCCTTCAGGGCCAGGATCTCCAAGAGGGCCTCCTTCCCCACCTTCTGGCCCCAAAAGGCGTGGACCGGCCTGCCCCCTTCCAGGTACACCCCGCCTCCCTCCACCAAAAAAGCCCCCGTCTTCCCCCCCTGGGCCAGGAGCTGGAGGAGGTCAATGGGACCTAGGAGGCGGAAATCGCCTTCCATAACGCCCCCAGATACCCTTCCCCGAAGAAGTGCACGTGGGCCAGGAGGTAGTAGACCTGGTAGCGGGGAAGGGCCCTCTCCACCTCCTCGGGGACGGGGTAGGCCTCCCGGTAGGCCCGCCAGAAGGCCCCGGGGAACCCCCCAAAAAGGCGCATCATGGCCAGGTCCACCCCCCGCTCCCCCACGAAGAAGGAGGGGTCCAGGAGGGCGGGACCCCCCTGGGCGAAGTGGACGTTCCCCCGCCACAGGTCCCCGTGAAGGGGGGCGGGCCCTTCCGCGGGGAGGGGTTTCCTATAGAGGGCCTCCACCTTGGGGGCAAGCTCCCCCAAGCGCCCCCAGGTGGCCTCGAGGAGGGGCTCCACGCACCTCAGGAAGAAGAACTCCGTCCACTCCCCCCCTTCCCTCCCTGGCAGGGGAAAGGTGCCCAGGAAGCCAGGGTCGGCCCGGTAAGCCCCCTCCCGCCTTTGGTGAAGCCGGGCCAGCATCCGGGCCAGGCCCTCCCAGTCCTCCCCTCCAGGGGGCAGATACTCCAGGACGATTCCCTCCTCCCCCCACCAGTAGACCCGGGGCACCCGCACCCCCCGCGCCCCCAGGGCCTTCAGACCCCTGGCCTCCGCCTGGAAAAGGCCCGGAGGGCCGCGGTCCGCCGTCTTCACCACGTAGGGCCCCAGGCGAAAGACCCGGGAGATGTCCCCCCCGTAAAGGGGGGAAGGGGGGCCCTCAGCCTCGAGCCCCGCCTTCTTCAGAAGGGATAGGGGGTCCATGGCGCTCCAAGAAGGCCCGGCAGGCGGCCTCCACGGTCCAGTAGACCTCCCGGCAGTCCTGGAGGTCCCCGTAGTAGGGGTCCGGAACCTCCCCCCCGCCCAGGTAGTCCATGAGGAGGCGGGCCTTGCCCCGGGCCTCGGGGAAGCGGCGGAGGACCTCGGCCAGGTTCTCCCGGTCCATGACCAGGATGTGGTCAAAGCGAAGGGCGTCCTCCCGGGTCATCTGCCGGGCCACGTGGGGGAAGTAGGCCCCCTCCTCCTCCAGGACCCGCCTGGCCCTGGGGTCCATGGGCTCCCCGGCGTGCCAGGCCCCGGTGCCCGCGGAGTCCACCTCAAACTGGCCCTCGAGGCCCCTCTCTCTAAGGAGCTTGCGAAAGGCCCCTTCCGCCAAAGGGCTTCGGCAGATGTTGCCCAGGCAGACGAAAAGCACGCGCACGGGGCGCTCCATGCCCCCATGATACCCTTCTGTTTCCTCCTCTCCCACCCTGGGAGAGCCTCTCAGGAACCTTTTACCGGAACTCCCATGCTGGCCCAAGCCGGCATGGGGTGGCCTCAGTAGGGGAGCTCCGCCACCACCTCCGTGCCCCTGCCCGGCTCCGAGCGCACCAGGAAGCGCCCTCCCCGGGCCTCCACCCGCTCCCGCATCTGGGTGAGGCCAAAGCCCCCAAGCCCCTGGGCGCTGGGCTCGGCGAAGCCCCGGCCGTTGTCCCGCACCCATAGCCTCGCCCCCCGCTCCCCCAAGGGCTCCAAGACCACCTCCACCCGGGTGGGCCTGGCGTGCTTGGCGGCGTTGGTGAGGGCCTCCTGCAAGACCCTAAAGAGCACGAGCTCGCTGGCCTGGGAAAGCCCCACCTTTTCGGGCAGGGAGATCTGGACCCGGAACCCCGCCTGCTCGGCGAAGGCCTGGGCGTAGCGGCGCACGGACTCCAGAAAGCCGTAGCGCTCCAGGTCAATGGGCCTCAGGGCGAAGATGCTCCGCCGCACCTCCCGGATCTGGGCCCTCAAGGTGTCCTTCACCTCGGCGAGGGCCCTCAGGGCCGCCTCCCGGTCCTTGTCCAGAAGGCGCTCGGCCAGGTCCAGCTTGAGGGCCATGAAGGCCAGGCTCTGGGCCAGCCCGTCGTGGATCTCCCGGGCGATTCGGGTGCGCTCCTCGTTGATGGCCAGCTCCTCGGCCCGCAGGTAGGCCTGGGCGTTCCGCACCGCCAGGGCCACCTGGGAGGCCAGGAAGGAGAGAAAGGGGATGCGGCGGGAGAGCCCCTTCCCCTTGACCACCAACACCCCCACGGGCTCCCGGGCCTTGAGGGGGAGGGCCAGGGTGTCCGGGGCCACGAAGATGGGCCCCTCCAAAGCCCCCTTCCAGGGCCCCTCCGGCAGGAAGGGGTGGCCCGGCAGGGCGAGGTCCCGCACCACCCGGGGCACCAAAAAGCCCTCCTCGTCCAGAAGGAGGACCCCCGCCCCCTCGGCCTCGGCCCAGGCGCGGATGCGCTCCAAAAGCCCCTCCAGGAGCCGTTCCAGGTTGGCCTCGGCCTTCAGGGCCTGGTCTACCTCGTAGAGGGTGAGGAGGTCCCGGCTCCGGGCCACCACCGCCTGCAGGGCCCCGGCCACCTCGTGGGCCAGGACCTCCAGGAAGGCCCGTTCGGGATGGGGTGCGCAGGCTTCCAGGTAGCCCCTAAGCCCTGGAAGGTCCACCCTGAGGCCGTGGCAGTCTTCCCCTGCCCGTACCCCTTCCACCTCGAGGGCCAGGGGAAACCCCAGGCTCTCCTCCAGAACCCGGGCCACCCGGTGGACGGCTTCCTCCAGGTTCTCACTCTCCAGGGCCTCGCGGAAGACCCGCCCCGCCGCCAGAAGCCTCCGGTTCGCCTCCTCCAGAGCCTTTTCCGCCCGGGCCTTTTCCAGAATCTCCTGGGCGATCCACTCCAAGACGGCGTAGGTGACCAGAGGCCCCACCAGGCCGTAAAAGCCCAGCCTTAGCCAGAGGGTGAAGTCCTGGTGGCGGTAGGGCAGGAGGGAAAGCTCAAAGGCCACCACCACCAGGGCGATGACCGGAGGCAGAAGGCGCTGGGCCAGGCGGACCAGGCGCAGGAGGTTCTCGCTAGCCATCCTTCCTCCTCATCTGGTAGCGGCTTTGGTGGAGGAGGCCCCTGAGCATCTGCACCTCCCCCGGGGTGAGCCTAGCCTTGTGGAAGATGCGCCTCAGGCGGCGCATGGCGTAGGGAAAGCGGTTTTGGTCGGTGAAGCCGATCTCCAGCACATAGCGGCCCAGATCGTCAAAGAAGGCCTCGAGGGCCGCCACCTGAGCCAGCTCCTCCCGGGGAAACCTGCCCTCCCCCTCCACGGCCTTGAAGAGCTCGTAGGCGAAGACCACCACCGCCTGGGCCAGGTTCAGGGAAGGTTGTTCCGGGGCCGTGGGAATGGTGCCGATCACGTGGGCCAGGGAGAGCTCCTCGTTGGTGAGGCCGAAGGTCTCCCGGCCGAAGACCAAGGCCACCTCCCCCTCCACGGAAAGGACATGGGCCGGCACCTCCCAGGCGGGGACCACGGGGGCCGGGTAGAGCTCCCGGGGCCTGCCCGTGGTGGCCACCACCAGCTGCACGTCCGCCAGGGCCTCCTTTAGGCTAGCCACGGCCACTGCCCGGTCCAGGATCTCCTCGGCGTGGACTGCCAGCCAGTAGGCCTCCTTGGCCCAGGGAGGCCCCACCCGGGGGGGAGGGTTCACCACGTAGAGGCGGGAGAGGCCGAAGTTGCGCATGGCCCGGGCCACCGCCCCCACGTTCATGGGCTCCTGGGGCTCCACCAGGACCACGCGCACCCGGGACAAAGCCTCCCTCATGGGGCCTCCTCCGGGGGAGGTGGCGCCTCTGGGGCCGGGCTTTCCTCGGGAGCCGGGCTTTGGAGGTCCGTGGGCGGGTTTTCCTGGGTCCCCGGCTCCACCACGGGCGGGGTGGGCTCCGGGGGAGGCGGCGGAGCGGGGACCTTACCCTCGGGGAAGACCATCTCCACCCCCCCGGCCGAGGGGTAGCCCGTGAGGAGGTCCACCCGGGCCCGCACCAGCCCCGGGGGCATGGGGATATCCCCTCCAGGCCGCCCCCTGAGGGCCTCGGCCACGAAGTCCCGCCAGATGGGGGGGTTGACCACGGAACTGGAGGGCTCCCGCCCCCCCATGCGCAAGGGTTGGTTGTCGTCCCGGCCCACCCAGACCACGGCGGAAAGCCCCCGGGTCACCCCGGCGAACCAGAGGTCCCGGGCCTCGTTGGTGGTGCCCGTCTTGCCCCCCACCACCCGCCCGGGGATCCGGGCCCCCTTGGCCAGACCCTTCTCCCCCAGGTCGTAGACGTAGCCCTTGAGGAGGTCCCAGCCCTGGTAGGCCACCAGGGGGTCAAAGAGGCGGCGCCGCTCGGGGGTGGCCCGGTAGAGGACCTCCCCCCGGGCGTCCTCCACCCGCTCCACAAAGATGGGGGCCACCCGGTATCCCCCGTTCACGAAGGTGGCGTAGGCGGCGGCCAGGTCTATGGGGGTGATGGAGGCCCCCCCGATGGCGATGGCCAGGGTGGGGTAGCGCACGGCGAAGCCCGCCTGGGCAAGCTTTTCCGCCACCCTTTCCACCCCTATCTGGTGGGCGGTGTGGATGGCGGGCAGGTTCAAGGAGAGGTCCAGGGCGTAGCGAAGGGTAATCTCCTGGTTCAGGAAGGTGCCGGAGAAGTTCTTGGGCCGCCACACGCCCCCAGGCTGGCTGGGGTCGGGGAACTCCAAGGGGCGGTCGGGCACCAAGGTGGCCTGGGTCCAGCCCGCCTCGAGGGCGGTGGCGTAGACGAAAGGCTTCACCGCGCTCCCCGGGTTCCGAAGGGCCCGGGTGGCCCGGTTGTACTCGTCGTTCTCCCGCCTTATCCCCCCCACCAGGGCTAAGACCTCCCCCGTCTCCGGGTCCAGGCCCACCAGGGCGAGCTCCGCCCCCTCCGGAAGACGGGCGCTCCTGGCGGCGGCCTCCGCCGCCCGCTGCATGACGGGGTCCAGGGTGGTGTAGACCCTCAAGCCCCCTTCCCCGTAGACCTTCTCCTTGCCGAAGCGGGCCTCGAGGAAGCGCCGCACCTCCAGGACGAAGTGGGGGGCCATCCTGGGGGTTATGGGCCGCACGAGGCGGGCCTCGGGGTCCACGAGCTCCGCCTCCAGGAGGTTCCCCTCCCCGTCGTACCGGGCCCGCCAGCCCCTAGGGACCAGGGGCTCCCGCCAGGCGGCCTCGGCCACCTCCTGGCTCACCCAGCCCTCGGCCACCATCTCCTGGAGAAGGCGGCGCATCCGCTCCCTGACCCCCTTGAGGTCGCCGTAGCGGGCGTTGGGAGCGGGCACCAAAGAGGCCAGGTAAAGCCCCTCGGCCAGGCTCAAGGCCCCCGGGTCCTTGCCGAAGTAGGCCTCCGCCGCCCCGGCGATGCCCACCGCGTTCCCGCCCCAGGGGACCACGTTCAGGTACATCTCCAGGATCTCCTCCTTGGTGTAGCGCCGCTCCAGCTCCAGGGCCAAAATCCACTCCTTGACCTTCCTTTCCAGGGTTCTCTCCTGGGCCAAGTCCTTGAGGAGGGTGTTCTTGAGGACCTGGGTGGAGATGGTGCTCCCCCCCTGGAGGTCCCCCCGGAGCACGGCGTAGAGGGCCCCCAAGAGGCGGGGGAAGTCCACCCCGTAGTGCTGGAAGTAGCGGCGGTCCTCGGAGAAGACGATGGCGGCCGCCGCCGCCGGGGAGACCTGGGAAAGCCGCACCAGGCCCCGGTGGATGGCCCGCCCCTCCTCCACGCTGGCGATCTGGGCTAAAAGGGAGCCGTCCCGGGCGTAGAGGGTGGAGGTGGCGGTGAGGCGCAGCCGGTCCAGCTCGCCGAGGTCGGGCAGGTCCCGGGTATAGGCGTAGGCCAGGTAACCCAAGGCCAGCCCCACCCCAAAAAGAAGCGCCGAAACCAAGATGGCCAGAAGGCGAAGCCAGCGCACGGCCCTCAGTTTATTACCCAGGCCCACCCCCTGGAAGGGAAGGGCCCAGAAACCGCTGGAGCTTTTCCCGATTCAAGGGCTTTTCTATGGCCACCACCCGCACCACCTCCGCCGTGGTGCGGAGCTTCTCGGAAGGCGAGATGAGGACGGCGACGGGCACGTTCTTCAAGCGCTTCACGTGGCGGATGCGGACCGCCACGGCGAAGGGGTCCACGTCCAGGTCCTGGTCCAGGAGGATGTGCCGGGGGGTGTGGTCCAAAAGCCAGAAGAGCCCCTCCCGGGCGCTGTCAAAGTGGCGGAGGGAAAGGCCCCATTCCGATAGGACCAAGTCCACGTAGGCCCGCAGGGCCTCGTTGCGGCTTAATAGGAGAAGGCCCGGAAACTCCGCCGCCACGGGGCAAGTTTACCAGGCCTCTGCGAAAACCATGTGAAAAATCTGGCTGGGGCGCGTGGACTCGAACCACGACCGGCGGATCCAAAGTCCGCTGTCCTGCCATTAGACGACGCCCCAGCGGCCAAGGGAGATTTTAGGGCAAAGGGGCCTCGCCGTCAAACGTTGAAGAGGATGTAGAGGACATCCCCGTCCTGGACCTCGTAGTCCTTGCCCTCGAGGCGCACCCAGCCCCGCTCCTTGGCCCTGGCCCACCCCCCGGCCTCCACCAGCCTGTCCCAGGGGATGACCTCGGCTCGGATGAAGCCCCTCTCCATGTCGGAGTGGATCTCCCCGGCGGCCTCGGGGGCCTTGGCTCCCCGGCGCACGGTCCAGGCCCGCACCTCCTTCTCCCCGGCGGTGAAGAAGGTGAGGAGGTCCAAAGCCCGGTAGCCCGCCCGGGCCAGGCGCTGTAGGCCGCTTTCCTGAAGGCCATAGGCGGAAAGAAGCTCCCTGGCCTCCTCCGGGGAAAGCTCGGAGAGCTCCGCCTCCAGCTTGGCGGAGACCACCACCACCTCCGCCCCCTCCCCTTCCGCCTTGGCCCTCAGGGCGGCCACGTGGGGGTTTTCCGCCCCCTCGGGCAGGTCCTCCTCGGCCACGTTGGCCACGTAGATCACCGGTTTGGCGGTGAGGAGAGGGGTTTCCTTGAGGAGGCGGCGGGCCTCCTCGGAGAGGGGAAAGGTGCGGGCGGGCCTTCCCTGGCTCAGGTGGGCGTGGAGGGCCTCGGCGGCCTCCAGCAGGGGGGCCACCTCCCGGTTGGCCCGGGCCTCCTTGCGGAGGCGCTCCAGCCGCCTCTCCCAGGAAGCCAGGTCCGCCAGGAGGAGCTCGGTTTCCACCACCTCCACGTCCTCCAGGGGGTCCACCCGGCCCATCACGTGGACCACGTTGGGGTCGGGGAAGCAGCGCACCACGTGGGCGATGGCCGCCACTTCCCGGATGTGGGCCAGGAACTGGTTGCCAAGCCCTTCCCCCTTGTGGGCCCCCTTCACCAGGCCGGCGATGTCCACGAACTCCACGTGGGTGGGGACCACAGGGGGCAGGCGCTCCCCCTTGGCGAAGACCTTCTGCAGGGCGTAAAGCCTTGGGTCCTCCAGGGCCACCACGCCCACGTTCTTGTCAATGGTGGCGAAGGGGTAGTTGGCGGCCAGGGCCCCCGCCCGGGTGAGGGCGTTGAACAGGGTGGACTTGCCCACGTTGGGTAGACCGACGATGCCTACGGCGAGCATGCTGACCTCAAAAAAAGCCCCGTCCGGGGCCTCACCCCATCCTAGCACAAGGCTTCCTAAACCTTCTCAAGGAAGACCCCCTATGATGGACAGGGTATGGACCTGGCCGCCCACATTGACCACACCCTCCTGAAGCCCACCGCCACCCCGGAAGAGGTCCTAAAGGCGGCGGAAGAGGCCCTGGAATGGGGCTTTTACGGCCTCTGCATCCCCCCCTCCTACGTGGCCCTGGTGCGGCGGACCTTCCCCCACGCCCCTTTTCGCCTGGTGACCGTGGTGGGCTTCCCCCTGGGCTACCAGGAGAAGGAGGTGAAAGCCCTCGAGGCCGCCCTGGCCTTCGCCCAAGGAGCGGATGAGGTGGACATGGTCCTCCACCTGGGCCGGGCCAAGGCCGGGGACCTGGCCTACCTGGAGGAGGAGGTGCGCGCCGTGCGCCAGGCGGTGCCCAGGGCGGTCCTCAAGGTGATCCTGGAGACGGGCCACTTCACCCCGGAGGAGGTCCGGGGCCTGGCCGAGGCGGCCATAAGGGGCGGGGCGGACTTCCTCAAGACCTCCACGGGCTTTGGCCCCAGGGGGGCGAGCCTGGAGGACGTGGCCCTCCTCCTGGAGGTGGCCCGGGGCCGGGCCCAGGTGAAGGCGGCCGGGGGCATCCGGGACCGGGAAACGGCCCTCAGGTTCCTGGAAGTGGGGGCCAGCCGCCTGGGCACCTCCAGCGGGGTGGCCCTGGTGCGGGGGGAGGAGGGGCATGGGTACTAGGAGGCGCAAGAGGAAAAAGGAGATCGCCGGGCTTCCCGGCTACCTGGTCCTTCTGGTCCTCCTCCTGGTCTGGCTCTTCCAGGAGCTTCGGCCCGGCCCCTCGGCCCAGGAACCCCCCCTCGAGGCGGGGGAGGTCCAGGTGTACTTCATGCCCCAGGACGGGGAAAGGGCCAAGGCCCGCCTTCTCGCCCTCATGGGGGGGGCCCAGGAAAGCCTCTTCGG
>Ga0197143_1001608_pt1 | contig 18747 bp, 17 predicted proteins | sample GBS70_MetaG_FD_148603 | JGI IMG/M metagenome (GOLD analysis project Ga0197143, IMG submission 148603) | Sediment microbial communities from Great Boiling Springs, Gerlach, Nevada, United States - GBS 70_MetaG | ecosystem: Environmental > Aquatic > Thermal springs > Hot (42-90C) > Sediment...
AAGATCGAGGCAAAGGTTGGCACGACCTTCCAGAGCATGATGCTCATGATGCCTGCAGCTAGTATCAGGACTATTACTGGGTATGTCATCGCACCTCTGATCTTGCCACGCAGTTTCATGCTTTTTTCGAGGTAGATGGCAAGTCGTTGTAAAATCGTATCAAGCACACCGCCCATCTCGCCCGCAGAGACCATACTGACAAAAAGGTCATCGAAGGCCTTTGGAAATCTCTTCAGCGCGTCTGCAAGGGTCGAACCTGTCTCGACGCGAGCCTTTACTCCATAGATCACATTTTTGAAATTCCTGTCTGGCTCTTGTGCTGCTAAAATATCCAGACACTGCACCAGAGGAAGCCCAGCATCTATCATGGTGGAAAGCTGTCTCGTAAAGACGACTAAAGATTTTAAGGGCACCCCCCCAAGGCTTGGCAATCTGATCTCTATCTGGCCAAAGGAGCGCTTTATCTTTGTGGGGCTTATTTGCATCGCCCTAAGTCTCGCTTGAGCCTCCTCTAACGAAGAGGCATCCATCACCCCACTCTTGAACTGTCCATCGGCGGTTGTGCCTTCCCAAGCAAACTTTGCCATCTTGACCTCCTAGCACTACACGACCTGGGCTTGAGCAATCATCTGCATCAGCTCTTCAAGGTCCCCAGCTCGTGCAAGGGCTTCCTCCTTTGTGATAAGCCTTTGCTGCCACAACCTGAACAATGCCTGATTCATCGTCTGCATCCCAAACTTTGCCTGACCCATCTGCATGTGCGAATAAATCTGATGGATCTTGCCCTCCCTTATGAGGTTCCTGACCGCAGCATTTGGCACAAGGCATTCCACTGCCAAAACCCTTCCACGACCATCCATCCTTGGAAGGAGCTGCAGACACAAAATACCTTCCAAAACAAATGATAGTTGCGTCCGCACCCTCTCTTGTTGGTCGGCAGGGAACAGGTCCATTATACGATGTATCGTTTGAGCAGCACTGTTTGTATGCAATGTAGATAGCACAAGATGCCCCGTCTCGGAAAGCCTCAGTACCGTCTCCATGGTTTCGAGGTCCCGTATCTCTCCCACAAGCACCACATCGGGGTCCTGCCTCATCACATAGCGAAGGGCATCCTTGAACGACTGGGTGTCAGAACCGACTTCCCTTTGGTTTACAATGCAGTTCTTGTGTTGATGGACATATTCAATGGGGTCTTCGATCGTGATAATGTGCCCTCTTCTCCGCTGGTTTATAGCATCTACCATGGAGGCAAGGGTTGTGCTCTTCCCAGAGCCTGTGGGACCAGTAACGAGGATGAGTCCTCTCGGCCTATCAATCAACTGATGCACAATGGGGGGGAGACCTAACTCCTCGAAAGTCATGATACGATGCGGGATCTGTCTTATTGCACCCGCAACGGTGCCTCTTTGTTTGAAGAAGTTTGCCCTGAACCTGCTCACCCCTTTCCACTGAAAAGACAAGTCTATCTCGTTGAACTCCTCAAACTTTTTCTTTTGGGTTTCGGTTAGGACAGAGTAGCAAAGCCTTTGGACATCCGCTGGACTTAGAGGTGGCATCTTTACAGGATACAAAGACCCATGAATGCGCAAAACTGGGGGGCTATATGCGGTCAGATGCAAATCAGAGGCGCCTTTGTCCACCATAAGCTGCAAAAGATGCTCAAGCTCAACAACTACATTCTGGCCCGAACCAAAATTGACATCACGTGTCATCGTCTTGTATTTCCTTGCTTTGCCATCTATATCGGTCGCTTCGCCTACCCTTTTTAGTCAGCCCTTGTAACCCTCAACACCTCCTCGATGGTGGTGATACCTTGTTTTACTTTCAAAAGCCCTGACTGTCGCAATGTCTTCATGCCTTGGCGCATTGCCTCTCTTTTGAGCTCAATCGAAGAATAGCCCTGCAAGATTGCCTCTTTAAGCTCGTCGGTCAAAGGCATTACCTCGTAAACAGCTATCCTACCCTTGTATCCCGTGTTGTTACAGTTCTTACACCCCTTGCCCCTCATCGGTTTGACCGTGTGTGCCTCTTCTTCGGAAAACCCTATGTCCATCAAAACTTGCGGTGAGACCTCCACTGGTTCTTTACATTCAGGGCAAATCTTTCGCACAAGCCTCTGAGCACAGATAAGAATCAAAGACGCGGTCACCAAAAATGGTTCGACGCCCATATTCAAAAGACGATTGATCGTGGATGGTGCGTCATTCGTATGGATCGTGGACAACACTAAATGGCCTGTCAAAGCAGCCTTTACAGCGGTCTCGGCGGTTTCGAAGTCTCTTATCTCGCCAACCATTATGATGTCGGGGTCTTGTCTCAAAAAGGCACGCAGAGCTGTAGCAAAGTTCAGCCCTATTTCTTCCTTCATCTGCACCTGATTTATGCCCGGCATATTTATTTCCACCGGGTCTTCTGCGGTCGAGATGTTCTCGCTTGGTTTGTTCAGTTCAGTGAGAGCAGAATAAAGGGTTGTGGTCTTGCCAGACCCTGTTGGCCCAGTGACCAGTACCATCCCCCAAGGCTGGTGAATGGCATCCCTGAAGTGGCGCAATTGATCCTCCTCGAAACCGAGCTGCGCAAGGTCAAGTTGTAGGGCAGACTTGTCCAAGACCCTCAACACCACCTTTTCCCCAAAAAGGGTCGGAAGCACTGAAACCCTGAAATCAACCTCCTTCTCCTTGCCCATCACGAGCCTGATCCTTCCATCCTGGGGAAGCCTCCTTTCCGCTATGTCCAGGTCCGCCATAATCTTGATTCTGCTTGTAATTGCGTCCTTGAGCCTCAAAGGAGGGTTCATAATTTCGTATAGCACTCCATCGAGCCTGTATCTAATCCTGAAAACCTTCTCATAGGGTTCAAAGTGGATGTCCGACGCCCCACGCTTTACAGCATCAACGAGCACCATGTTCACAAGCCTGACTACTGGCGCTTCTTCTGTCTCTCTCTGGAGCTCCGCTATATCTACGCCCTTTTCCTCGCGCAAAAGTGCGATCTCTGCCTCTTCCTCTATCCCCTTTACCAGGGCAGCGTAGTCCGTAGCCCCATAGTATCGCTCGATTGCCTTCTTCAGCTGGGATTCGCTCGCCAGCACCACCTCGACATTCAGCCCTGTCAAAAACTTGACATCATCCATCGCAAAGATGTTACCAGGGTCGCTCATTGCCACAATAAGCGTATTGTCCTCCTTGCTAATCGGGATAAGATTGTGGCGCTCTGCAACCTCCTTCGGAACCAAAGTTATAACATCTGGCGGTATTTCGTATTCGTCCAGATTGACCGACGGAACCCCATACTGTCTCGACAGGAAGCTTACAAGGTGAGTTTCGTCCACATATCCAAGCTTTGCTAAGGTGTATGGCAGTCCCTCGCCTTCCTTTTGCACCCTTTTTGCCTCGTGCAGTTGCTCGAGGCTTACTACTTTTTCTCGGAGCAGGATCTCTCCGAGCTGGCTTCTGTCAACTTGCGCAGGCAGGTGTTGCGACTCATCAGTAGGTTTGTTTGAATCTTGCGGCATATGTTACCTCGTGCTTCATGCACATTTCACTGCGATAATTATACCTGTAAAGAAAATCGAAATCAAAAAATGCCCAAACTTGCAAAACAGCATGTCTATTAGCGACTTTTTTGTTATTAATTTGCCTATGAGCCGACTATTTCTCAGTTCGGCGCTGTTTGTGACACTTCTCCCAAGCGTCTCCCTAGCCCAAGGTGTTGACATAGTCAACAAGGTTCAAGAGTTTTACGATAGGACAAGTGATTTTCGTGCGTCTTTCAAGCAGGTTGTACGCACAAAGAGCCCAAAGCGCACATTCACAAGAAAAGGGGTGTGCTACTTCAAGAAACCTGGCATGATGCGCTTCGATTACAAAGAGCCTGAAGAGGTCTATTATGTAAGCGATGGGACTGTTTTGTGGGCGTACGAAGTGTCTGAAGGCGTTGCCTACCGAATGGACATAGGCTCGTCCGACCTCGGGTTTGCTTTCAAGTTTCTTCTGGGCTTAGGAAATCTGCAAGAGGACTTCGACTCAAAAGTGGTTCAAAAGGAAGGGTCAAGATTAGTTCAAATAGTACTAACTCCCAAGAAGGAACAGAGCTACTTTTCGTCTTTAGTGCTTTTCGTGGATCCCGACACCTTTGAGACAAAGGAGACAGAGGTGGTAGACAAAGGGGGAAATGTGTCACATCTTTGGTTTTATGATGTCACCTACACACCGGTAGCATTAGAGACCTTCAAGTTTACACCGCCGAGTGGGGTGAAGATAGAAGACTTTTCTGGACAGTGAGACGAAACAAAAGTCAAAAAAAGGTGTTTGCAATCTCGCTAGGATGCCCTAAGAACAGGGTTGACACCGAAGGCATGCTCGGCATTTTGTTACAAGGGGGCAATGCGCTGATAGATGACCCAAAGGACGCGGATATTGTGCTTGTGAATACATGCGCCTTCCTCAACGAGGCACGCAGGGAATCACTCGAAACTATAAAACGTGTAGTGACGAGAATGCGAGATAAGGCGATGCTTTTGGTGGCGGGCTGTATGATCCCAGAGTTCGAACAAGAGGTGCGCAGGGTGGCTAAAGATGCATTGCTAGTAAAGCCGTCAGAGTTTCGTAAGGTTTCAAAGTTGGTTTCTAACAATGAGCCAATCGAAGGCGCTTTTTTGCCTCGCCTGTTGACCACAAGTCCTGGCTCGGCATATCTAAAGGTTTCGGAAGGATGTTCAAGAAGATGTTCGTTTTGCATCATACCAAGACTTAGGGGCAGGCAAAAAAGCATACCCATTAGAGAACTAAAGGAGGAGGCAAAAAGGCTTGTCGCCATAGGCGCAAAAGAGATTGTGCTTGTTGCGCAAGATTTGACGCATTACGGCAATGACCTTCCAGCAAAGGAAGATATATCTGAGCTCGTTGAAGCCCTTAGCGCGAGCGATGTAGGCATTCACTGGTTGAGGCTTATGTACCTCTTCCCAAAAGATATACCAGAAAGGCTATTTGATTTGGTTCACGAAAGGCCAAATATCTTGCGGTATTTTGATATACCTGTACAGCACGGAGATGATGCTGTGCTTAGGGCGATGAGACGAGGGACAACTAGTGCCTCGCTTCGAAACCTGTTATCTACCATAAGAGGAAAAATCCCAGATGCATGGTTACGGACCACCTTTATGGTCGGTTTTCCCAATGAGTCTGAAGAGGCTTTCGAGAACCTCTTGCGCTTTGCAAAAGAGGCTGAGTTCGATACTGCTGGTGTTTTCATCTTTTCGAGAGAACCTTTTGCACCTGCGTCCAAAATCGACGGACAGGTCAAGCCTTCTGTTGCAAGACAAAGAAAGAAGAGATTGGAAGCACTTCTTAGTGAGATCGCTGAACGCAAGAGACGCAGGCTTTTGGGCACAGTCCATGAGGCTTTGATAGAAGGAAAAGGTAAAGACGGTAGGGGTTATGGACGCTTCTGGTTTCAGGCACCAGAGGTGGATGGCAAAGTTATTGTAAAAAGATGTCGGTCTGATCCTGGTGAGTTTGCTTTTGTGCGCATTGAAGCGTTTGTAGGCAGTGACTTCTTTGGAACCGAGGTTCTTCCCAATGGAAAGGATTAGAGGCATTGTGTTTGACCTTGATGGCACGCTTGCTGACACTTTTGAAGACATCGCGTCCTGTGTAAATCATGTTCGATGCTTGTTAGGGCTTCCCCCTCTTTCCTTGGCAGATGTAAAGCGACATGTGGGGAAAGGGGTGAAAAACCTGATTCAGAAAACAACGGACATAACCGACCAAAATCATGTTGAGCAACTTTGTTTGGTTTTCAAACAGTATTATCTGGAGCATCTTCTTGACTCAACAAGACTTTACGAGGGCGTAGTGCAAGGGCTCGATTTACTCTATTCCAAAGCCGTTTCAATGGCAGTTCTATCGAACAAACCAGAAGATGCTACGAAGAAAATAGTGGAGGGCCTTGGGATCGCGAGATTCTTCAAGGCTATATTTGGCGGGGATTCTTTTGAAAAACAAAAACCCGCAAGAGAGAGTCTTCTTGGGTCTTTGAAAGTGCTCAATGTTGATGCCTCGCAGGCGCTTATGGTGGGGGATTCCCTTGTGGATGTCGAGACCGCTCTGAACGCAGGGACCAGATGTGTCGTTGTAACTACAGGCCTTCTTGAGGATATGGAGTCTATCAAGGAAAGTGTGCTCTTTGTGGCAGAGAATATCTTAGAGGTCTCTAATCGCTTGGAAAGCATGGGTCTTGTGTAAATGTTCGCTACTGAACCTTATTGGTCTTTTCGAATCCCAATCAACCTTTCCAACATCCTGTCCTTTGCTTGTTCCGTAAAGGCTGGAATATGGGGCGAGCCCTCCATCTTCCAAAGTTCGACAAAACTGCCTGATGAACAATGTGTCCACGACATCACTGTAGTTTCTTCTGAAAGGACAGCCTCATCCGCATCGAAAGACTCCGTCGGAGAAATGTCGTCACTGCACTCATCTACTGAACGCCAAAAGGCAATCAACTCCTCCACGGAAGGATAGGGTATCCCTAGCAACTCCCCACCTTGATAAGGCACCACTGTGTCCGATGTCCCGTGCATATGCAAGACCGACACCTTCTTTGAAGGTAGACATGTTTCAAGACCTCCAAATATAGACCCAGCCAAAGTGCCTACTGCAGTGACAATATCCGAAGCCTCGCATGCCATACGATAAGCCATGAATGCTCCGTTTGAATGCCCAAGCAATATAATTTTCGTATCGTCAATATGATAGGTGTTCTTTGCCTCCTCTATCAAGGCTCGAAGGTATGCCACATCGTCAACCTCCGCAAAGCCTGAACCAGATGGTGCAGCGTTCCAGAACTGGAGCCCATACACATTTTGCGTCCCCTCTGGTATCACCTCGATAAAGCCCAATCTGTCCACCCGAGCGCTCACCCCTAAATATAAATCCTGCAACGTACCGTTTACACCGTAACCATGCAAAAGAATCAACAATGGCCATGCCTGCTTGCTCGTATAGTTGCTAGGCAAAATAACCGTTGCGGGCCTATCTCCTCCGATAACTGACGGAAGATCAACAGATATGTCCGTGTCCGGTGAAATATCCTCGATTTGCGCGTACTCCATCGAATCCACACTAATATCTGCGTCATAGGCTAAGCCCTCTCTCTCTTCTACTTCCGACAAATCGTTTGTTGTTTCCGTGAACTCCGTAAGGTAAGTGTCTGCGTCCATCGAATCTTGGATGGCTTCATCGACTTCGTACAGGTCCGTTACTCGAGGTGTCTTGGATGTGCATTGAAACAGCCATAGCGTCACAACGAAAAAGAACTGGAACTGGTTTCGAAACCGGAACATGGAAAACCTCCTCAATGCCGAAAGCAGTTTATCCCTAAACATCCTATTTTTCGAAAAATCCTTTGGGGGTCAGTTGCAGTTGCGACTTTTGAACAACCGCATTGACCCTATTGTCCGCCTCGCAGAAGGAATCAGGCAAAGTCCAGAGAACATGTAGCCACAAGCAACCATTACAGAAGTGAGATTGGATCAACATCGTAGATCACTCTAACACCTTTGGATCCATCCCCGACCTTATTGTATATCTTCCAAAGAACACTGTTCAAGAGCGCCCTTTTCTTAGATTTCAGAAGAATATGCCTTCTGACCTTCTTCCTAAGCCTTTCGATTGTAGCGATAGATGGGCCAACGATTATCAGATCCCCAGAGTGCGCACCCATGTTTTCAGCGAAAAGCATTGCGAGGTCTTTTATCTTTTGTGCCATCTCGGATGCTGCTTGGCTATCAACGCTTGAAACCTCGATAGCACAGAGATGATAAAACGGCGGATACCTCCTTTCCCTACGAAGCAGGCCTTCGTGAACCGCAAACCCCAAGAAATCATGTTGGGATGCAAAACGCAAGGTAAGGTTGCTAGGGTCATAGGTCTGGATTATGACAACGCCTTCCTTTTCCCCCCTTCCTGCTCTTCCCGCGACTTGTGTTAGCATTTGGAAAGTCCTTTCAGATGCCCTGAAGTCAGGAAACGCGAGGCTTTGTTCTGCAAGAAGAACCCCTACCATTGTGACTTCAGGGAAGTCGTGCCCTTTAGCCACGATCTGAGTCCCGATTAGGACATTGTATTTGCCCTCTCTAAACGCCTTCAAAAGACCCTCGAGTCGACTTGAAGATGCGACCTCTGAATCGAGTCTAAGGCACCTAGCCTGTGGTACCAAAGCACTTATTTCGTCTTCTAACCTTTGCGTGCCAAACCCGACAGCTACGAGTTCAGGACTATTGCATCTTGGACAGTTTTTGACAAGTGCTGAGGCGTAATCGCAATAGTGACAGCTAAGCCTTTCTGGCCTTTTATGGTAAGTCAGAGTGATGCTACAGTTCGGGCACTCGAGCCTCATCCCACAGCTCTTACACAAAACAAACCTCGCAAACCCCCGCCTGTTGTGGAAAAGAATCGCACTTTCCCCCTTTTCGAGAGTATCTGTCAAGGTCTCGAGTAGAAGCTTTGAGAAGATCCTTTCCTTACCAAGCGTCTCCTCAAACCTCAGATCTACAAAATGCACCCGAGGCAGAGGTTTTTCATTTATCCTCCTCTTTAGAGCCAGATAGGTTATCTTCTTGGCGTTTACATTTTCGAAGGTTTCGAGTGAAGGCGTAGCAGAACCTAAGACCACACAGCAGTTCGCATATTTTGCACGCACAAGTGCCATGTCGCGTGCATTGTATCGCAAAGATTTCTCCTGCTTGTAGCTCTGGTCATGCTCCTCGTCAACCACTATTAGCCCTAAAGAGTGCACAGGTGCGAACAATGCAGAGCGGGCGCCAACTACGACCCTTATCATACCTTTTATCACCTGATCGTATAAGGTTGCCCTTTGTCTTTCAGAAAGACCGCTATGGAAAACGCCTACGTAATCACCAAATGCCTCTTCGAAGCGCATCCTCATCTGGACTGTGAGTGCGATCTCCGGCACAAGAACAATGACACCCTTTCCTCTGCGCAAAACCTCTTTTGCTACGCGCAGATACACCTCGGTCTTACCTGAACCCGTAACTCCATGTAACAAAAAAGCCCTATATCCCCCATCTAGTGCTTCGAGGATCGGCTTCAAGCAGGCATTTTGTTCCTCCGTGAGGATGAGTTCTGGCTTTTCTGAAACCGAAATAATCTTCTTTTGTGGCTCATAACCCTTCTCCACTATCTTTAGCGCACCACAGGCAAGAAACCGCTTTATCCAATAAGAAGCGTTGGGAACAATCTTCCTTGCTAAAGACAACTCTATTTCTCCCGCATTTCTTATTTCTTCGAGCAGCCTTTGTGCATTTATGGACCTGCTCTGGACAGGTGGTTCGCAGACAAACCTTAGCAAAGATAAGCGTAATGGTTTACCTTTTAGATAGGACAAAGGGAGACAAGTCTTGAGAGCGACCCCAAGAGGCGCGATGTAGTAGTTCCTCATGAACTCTACAAGGGCGAGGAGGTCTTGAGGCAATGTCACATCCTTGCAAGATTGGATGTGTGCTAGTTTCTTGTCCTCGGGGGTCCTTTCCCTAATCCTTGAAACAATACCGTGGACTAATCTTTTCCGGACAGGACACACCACAACGCTACCTGTTTTGACAACCCCTACCATCGCCTCGGGGATCGCGTAAGTGTATAGCTTCTCGACAGGGATTAAAAGAATGCAGTCCGCAACGAGCTCGTTTCCAGTAGTCACACCTGGACGACCTCAAAGGGCTTTGGCTTGTACAGTGCATGCGTTAGCAAAGAAACACTTGCCCCGCCTATGCTCACCTCGATATCGAACCTCCCGACGCGTTCGACCTTTCCCGTTATGGTGTCGCCATCCCTCAGATAGAATTTCACGAGCAATCTTTGTTCGAGCAACTGTAGGGCAAGTTCAATCGGCGGTCTAAACCTCTCTTCCAGCTTGTCGGTTCCTAAAAGTCCAAGTTTCTTTATCTCTTCGTCCACGCCAAACCCTTGCTTTACTATCTCCATGTGTTCAGGGGCACAGAAAAACTTTATATTGTGCTTCTTGATCATCCTTTTCTGGCCATCCTTCTGACAGAACACCTCATATCTCAATACCTTTTTCACCTTGTAAACCGCGGTCCCCTCTCCGAATATGGACAAACACACTTCGGCCCCCCTCGGGATAGAGGCGATCGCATTCCACTTATAGCCTATTCCCTGAATCTCCTTCAACTTCTGGTGCATCAAAGCCTTTTCTTTTGTCATCTGCCCTAGTGCTACAGGCAGTGCATAGTCAGGGGATACTCCCTGACCCATGAGTTTTTTTGCTTTTTCCTCAGCCAAGAGTCTGTTTAGCACATCGTTCAGGGTCTTCTGTCCTCTCACCACTTGCAAGGCATAGCGCAATGGGATATTTGACCTTTGTGCAATATCTTGTGCTTTTGCCATCTCCTGCTTTGTAATCCCTTTCCGCTTCGCAGCCTGCTTTTCCTGTAGTTTTTGCCTTTTCACCTTGAGCGGTTGCTTGCGCCGAAACTTTTTCCCGAATCGCCTTTTCCTAAAACCCTTTTTCACCTGTGTCCTATAGCCACTGTACATCTTTTTCCTCCTCAAAAATCCGCCTTATAACAAGCTTGCTGAGCGCATTTATGAATAATCTTGAGGTGCTAGGAGGCCTTACCACAACAAACTCTTTGTAACCTAATGCCAAAGCCTTTTTTCGAACTGTAATATCGAGCTCGAACAAAGTTTCGAGGTGATCGCTAACAAATGAGACTGGGAAGACCACCACCCTTTCAGCCCCTTTTCTTTTTCCTTCTTCCAATGCCTCCAAAATCCCTGGCTCAAGAAATTTTATTCTCCCAAAGCGGCTTTGATAACACAGGCAAGAAGCGATTACTCCTTCCATGTGTCCAATCCTACCTAGGATCCCGTCAACCGTCTTTTGGATCCTAGACGGGTAAGGATCACCTCTCACCACATATTTTATAGGGATCCCATGGGCAGAGAAACACAAAAGCACTGCTTCCTTTTTTTGCAACATATCCCATGAACCACGAAATCTCTCGACCCATGCCTCTATAAACTCTGGAGAATCTGCATAGTCTTCAATCACTTCCAACTCAATCTTCAATGATTGCGCAGCCTTCCTTGCAACATCTAAGGCGGACAGTGTCGTAGTCGTGGAATACTGCGGATAAAGAGGCAAGAAGACAATTTTTTTTGCGCCAGATTCTGCAAGTTTTTCCACTGCTTCTTCGATCCGTGGCCTACAATATCTAAACCCGATCTCCACAGGGTAGTGATAGCCTAATGCCTCAAGGGTCAGCGCTACCGCTTCAGCCTGCTCGCACGAAGTCTCGATGATGGGAGAGGTTCCGCCTATTCGATTGTATTGTTCCTTCACCTTACGAGCCCTTAGTCTAGATACAAGAAACGCAAAGGGATAGCGCAGATATGGGTGGAGGTCGATGATATGTTTGTCCTTGAGCATCTCGAATATGAACTGTGCCACCTCGTCAGGGCTTCTGGGTCCTCCAATCTGAACCATCAAAACCCCGTATTTCCGATCAGTTGTTTGCATGTTCAGTCCGATGAACCTCCTCCACGAGCCACTGAATCGCCTCGATACTGGTTTCCTTCAAAACTCCATATCCAAGATTGAATATGTGCCCTTTTGCGCCTTTGAACGCCTGCATTATTCTTCTTGCCCTAGCCCTAATCACTGCCTCGTCTCCCAACAGGACGCTAGGGTCTAGATTGCCTTGAATTAGCAAGCCATGGAGAGCCTTTAGAGCCTCCTTAGGGTCTACTCTGTGGTCTATGCTGATCACATCCGCTCCTGTATCTTTGAGCATGCTAAGGTATGGCCCGCCTCCGTTTATGTAATAGATAACAGGTATTCCTTGAGATTTCAACTCTAAAATGACAGAACGCACGCTTTCCAGAGCAAACTCACAGTAATCATCGAAAGATAGAACAGACGCCCACGAATCGAATATTTGCACAAGGTCGCAACCAGCCTCAACTTGAGCCTTTAGAAAAGGGACAAGCGCCTCGGAAATCTTATTTAACAAATCGCAAAAAACTGTCTTATTTCGATACATAAGGCGCTTGGTCTCGACAAAATCCTTTGAGCCTTTGCCCTCTACCATGTACGCAGCGATGGTGAATGGTGCACCTGCGAAGCCAAAAAGCGCTTTCTCTTCAGATAGTTCTCTTCTTACCCTTTCGATTGCCTTAAGCAAGAAACCAATCCTTTCCTGTATACCACCTATCCTTATCTGTGCGACTCGGTTTGCGTCACGCACGGGGTCAAGTATCTGAGGCTCGGGCAGGAAGTCGACAGGCACCCCCATTGCTTCCGCAAGGATTAGGATGTCTGAGAATATGATCGCTGCGTCGAAATCGAAGCGACGCATCGGCTGCATCGTTATCTCATAGATGAGGTCTGGGTCGTGACACATCTCGAGAAAAGACCTTTTTTCTTTTATCGCGCGGTATTCTGGCAGGTACCTGCCTGCCTGCCTCATCAACCAGATTGGGGTTCTTCTAACTGGCTTGCCTTCTATCAGGTCCCGAATAAGCATTTTCGTCCCATCAAAAACGCACTCTTGACTTTTATATGAATCTAGGTAATAAAACAAGTCTTAGGATGCGGAGGCAGCCTTGGGCAAGCTAGATAGGGCCAAGGTAATCGCTAAGGCTCAAAAATACTTACAAAAAGGCGACATAAAAAAGGCTATCAAGCAATACGAAAGCCTTCTCAAGGATGACCCGTCCGACATCAGGACGAAGCTCAAAGTGGCAGACCTCTATCTAAGGATGGGCGAGCGAAACAAGGCCCTTGAGGGCTTTGAAGATGTTGCGAAGTTTTACGAGGCTCAGGGCTTTTTGCTAAAGGCGGTCGCAGTATACAAGCAGATGCAGAAACTTCGTCCAGACGATTTTGAGGTGCGGCTCGCCCTAGCCAACCTTTACCACAAGCTCGGCCTCCTCTCAGATGCTTTGAACCACTACAAAGCGGCTTTGTCGCTTCAGGCAAAGGCTGGGCTAGTGCTGGAAAGGCTTCAGACTTGGAAGAAGATGATGGAGCTCGACCCAGACAATGCAAAACTCCATGTAGCGCTCGCAGAAGAGTTTGCAAAAGAAGGGATGATTTCCGATGCAGTTGACGAGTTTAGGGAGGCAGCGAGATGCCTAAAAAAAGCAGGGAATATGCAGGAATATATAAAGGTTGCAGAAAGGCTTCTTTATCACAAGCCTGACGACTTCGAGACAAGTAAGGACCTTGCTAGTCTTTATTTGGCTCAGGGCGACATATTGAAAGCTCTTTTAAGGCTCCAAGTATGTTTCCGCGCAAACGCAGACGACATAGAGGTTTTGGACATGCTGGCACAGGTGTTCGAGCAATCGGGGCAGACTCAGAAAGCAGTCGCAGTGCTGAAGTCGCTTGCTAGACGATACGACGAGACAGGGCTTTTGAAGGAGAGGGATGAGGTTTATAAGAGGGTGTTGAAACTTCAGCCGGGCGATTCGTCGGCTCGAGAAGCGTTGAGGTTTGAGCCAGAGGCCGTGGTGCTCCCACAAGCAGAATTGGAGTTTGAGCCAACATTGAAGAGGGAAGCTGGCAGGGAAGAGGAACTCGTTCCAGAGGAAGAGTTTGAAGTTCAAGAGGTGGAAGAAACTACGAGTCCGGAGTTCAGGGTGGTCCAACCTGAAGATGTGGAAGAGGTTATAGAGGAATCCCAGCCTGTTGCGATAGATGAGTTCCAGGTCGACAGAACGCTAGTGGACCATGACCTACCGTTCGCCGCTGAGGCGACGCCCTCGCCTATCAGTGTGGATGTTCTGCTGGTGCCTAAGGAGTATCAGGACGACATCAAAAATCTGGAGTTTCTGATAGACACAGGTCTTATGGACGAGGCACGAGACCTACTTCAGGAGCTCAAGCAGAAGGCACCAGACCTCGCAATATTGGAGCAATACGAAGCCCTTATCGGCAAATGAAATGAGAATCACAGGGGGTGAGTTTGGGGGGCGAAGGATATCCGCTCCCAAAGGACGCGGCACGAGACCCACACTGGAGGTTGTAAGGGAGGCGGTTTTCAGTATCGTTGGCCGAAAGGTGGAGCAAGCACAATGTCTGGATTTGTTTTGCGGAAGCGGCGCGCTTGGGCTCGAGGCGATTTCAAGAGGGGCGTCGCATGTGGTTTTTTGTGACATTTCCAAAAGGGCTGTGGACGCTGTCCGTTCGAACTTAGCGAAACTGAAGATTGAGCCGAGTAAGTGGACACTCATGCACATGGAGGCTAGAAAGGCTCTTGTTTTGCTTCAGAAGGAAGGCAAACAGTTTGATATATGCTTTATCGATCCCCCGTATTTTCAGTCGCTTTACGATGAATCGCTGATCTTGCTAGGAAGCTTTGGGTTGCTAAAAAGGGGGGCGATTGTGGTTGTCGAGGCAAGTAAGAAGGTGGCACTTTCCGATTGCTATAACTGCCTTCGTTTGATAAAAATGAAACGCTATGGGGATACGATCATTGCCATCTACGAGCGCATGGAGGGCAAATGAAAAGGATCGCAATCTATCCGGGGACCTTTGACCCAGTTACCAACGGACATATAAACCTTATAAAAAGGGCATCTAGACATTTCGATAAGGTGATCGTGGCAGTTGCGAAAGACTCGCAGAAAAAGCCGTTGTTCGCGATAGAAGAGCGCGTAGAGATGCTTAAAGAGGTGACAAAAGATATCGAGGGTGTCGAGGTAGACATGTTTGAAGGGCTGTTGGTGGACTATGTAAAAAAGAAGGGGGCTAAGGTTGTCCTGAGGGGGCTTAGGGCGGTGTCAGACTTCGAGTACGAGTTCCAAATGGCCCATATGAACCGTAAGCTTTACGAAGAGATGGAGACATTCTTTATGGTGACCGGTGCAGAAGAGTTTTTCATAAGCTCGAATCTTGTCAAGGAAGTTGCAAGACTTCATGGGTGTGTGAAAGGTCTTGTGCCAGAATATGTGAGGCTCAAGCTTGCTCAGAAGTTCGGAACAGGGGTCGAGTAGCTCCGTTTTTTATGATATCTAGACTTCAGCGCCCTTTCTTCTGGTAAGTCCCTATGATCTCCGCTTTCGCTAGCACATGGCCCTCCATCGCCTTTTCGAGTCTTGCCTTGTCAGGGGTTTTGAGGTCTTCCAGTATTGTATCAAGTGCGTAGAGTTTGAAGTAGTAGCGATGCCTCCCGATGGGCGGGCAAGGGCCTCCGTATCCCGTCCTGCCCCAGTCGTTCTTCCCTTGCAATGTCCCAGCGGGGAGTTCCTCTGGCTTTACCCCTTCTTTGAGTCCTTGGGCGGTGGGCGGGATGTTGTAAAGAACCCAGTGGACCCATGTCATCTTAGGCGCTGAAGGGTCAGGCGCATCAGGGTCATCCACGATTAGGGCAAGGGACTTTGTGCCCTCTGGAAGCCCAGACCATGTGAGTGGAGGTGAAATGTCTTGCCCCTCGCAGGTGTACCGCTGCGGGATTTCCCCGTAGTGCACGAAAACTGGAGATTCGATCTTCATACCCTTTGACCTCCTTTCCTCAGAGTTACCTTCCTTAGAACACTGATAGAGGAAAAACGCTAAATGCAAGCATAGAAAACCAACCCTTTTCATATCGCCCTCCGGTCAAGCCCATATAGAATAGGAGTGTTTCAACTTTTTGTCAACGCCATTCGCTTACCGAAAATTACCGACAGAGATTCTTCTCCTTTTGTGCTCGCCATAGCCTCCAGTACCTCAATATCAAAGCCCAAACCTTCCTCTCTCGTGGCCCCAACAACGACGGATTGCTCATCTATCTTCTCGCTGCCTGTGTCCCTAGCATCATACATGTCCCAGGGCGCAGATACTTCTCCCTCACCCCCACACCCAAGGGCGAAGAACAAAAGAACTGATAAAACTAACGAGATTACATATCCCTCCCATCGCTTCATATCGTTCTCCTCCATAAGGTCAGCCGACTACGATTCAGGGATATGTGCCATTCCCGAGAATGTCAATCGTGCGTATGGGTTCAATACATATGAGACTTTTTGATTTGGAGGAGACTCCGGAGATTATTTTTGTATCAAAGAGCTTGGTTCCGCATTGGACCCGTTCTTTGAATTTGAGTGATGCATGTCGGCGGTTGTCGTTGTAGTCGTCGAGTTCTAGATATTATCCTAGTTGATGAACTGTGAGTGGTAAGTAGTCTCGGTCTTCAAAGAACTCTCTCTGAGTGTTCTGTGGCATCTTTCTGCGTATCCGTTCATCTTGGGGCATCATGGGTTATTTACTAAGGGTCTTATTGCTGGCTCCTCAAACCCCCCGCAAACTCCAAAGCCTCCATCTACCTAGATTGCTTTTATTTTGAATGGACACTGCTGTTCTAACTTTTCCAAAAACTTCTTCTCATTCAGTGACGACGCACTGTGGTAAATGTCACTGGATCAATCTACATCTCCTCCTCCACCACCTAATGTCTCATTTGTATATGAACTTTTGCAGGAAAAAAACGCCGAGTTTAGCGGCGCAGGTTTTTGAGGCTCAAAGAGATGAGGCACAGTTTCTCAACTTGCGAGGTGTGCCCTAACCCAGAGGTCCATATTCAAGCCCTGTGCTAGGAGGCTCGTGTTTCTAGTGAGTGTTCTTGCAACGCAGGCTAAAGCGATACCGCACTAAAAAGCCAGCGTTTTCATGCGAGCGCTGCGAAGTATAGTAAGATACCAGCGCATTTTAGTATTGGCGTCCAAGTGACTTACATGGGTTTTTGTTGACACCGGTCGCAATGACCACCTAAACAAACTAGCGGGAAACAATCGCTTAGTTGCGCAGCGGACCGCCAAAAGGTTATGGCAGAGGTGGGCATGGAAACATCGAGTCCTCCAGGATCTCTATGAGATTGCCTAGGTTATTTGCCACTATATCTGGTTTGTAAGGTGACTTAGCAATGTCTTCTTCCTTTGTCTCTCCAGTCAATACCAATGCAGACAACATCCCAAACTTGTTTGCCATTGCGATGTCGGTGTAAAGCCTGTCTCCAACATAAAGTATCCTGTCGTTTTGGCAGTCAACTTTGCTTGCTATGGCCTTTGCCATGAACTCGCTTGGTTTTCCAAATACGAAGTCTGGCTTTCTTCCTGTCGAAGCCTCAATAAGGGCTAAAAAGGAGCCCACATCAGGGATAAAACCTTCCTCCGTTGGGCAGTTTATATCCATGTGTGTAGCAAGATAAAGACCTTTGCCTCTCACAAAGGCGCACAAGTCCCTTATCTTTTTGTAGTCGATAGTTGTGTCAAAGCAAAGTAACGCACATCCTGCATCCTTGTAATCAGAGACAACATTTACGCCGTGCCTCTTGATCTCTTCTAGAACATGAGGAGTTGCAACCACAAAAACCTTTTCGTGCGGGATCGTATCTTTTATGTACTGCACTGCAACTTCTGTGCTTACAAGAACTTCATGCCCCTTGACTGGTATGCCCATACGAGCCAACTTCTCCACATAACTTTGTTGTGTCATCGAGGAGTTGTTCGTAACATATAGCGCTTTTATACCCTTTTTGTCCAGAAAACCCTTTAGCTCTATGGCAAAAGGCAAAGGTGTATTGGATAGATAGGTTGTGCCATCCAAATCTAAAGCTACCGCCACGATATTTGAAATCCTCTGTCTGACAAGGCTCGTAAGCACCTGCACCCCCATTCCAAAAAGAACCGGCACTTCTTTTATCAGAATCCTCCAAGCAACACCAACCCCTTCTTAGGTTCTTTTCATAAGCCGCCTCATACTTGGTTCTACATAAAAGACAGGCCTGTAAAAACTAGCATTGTTATGGACATAACCTTTTAGGCAAGGGTTTTTCTCCAGTTCACCAGCGCGAAGCACGATCTTGTGAAGAGGGGTATGTGGATAGACCCGTAGCCCGACAGTTCCCGAAACCGCTTTTGGTCCAAGTTTATGGAAAAACTCGATTGTCTTGTTCGCTCGCTCAACAGTATCGCCCGGACCTCCAAGCAGATAGTTCAGAACAAATGGGACATTATTTTTCCTTGCTATTTGCGACGCCAAAACCACATCATCCATCGTAAACCCTCCGCCCATCCTTGCTATCTGCTGGTCGTCAGCGGAAATTCCGTCAATGTCCAAACAAAAACACCCGGTCCTTTTAGCAAGAGCAAAGAAATCTTCGCTCAGGTTTTTCGGGCGCACATAAGCCCTCCACTCTATCCGGCTCCCCAATCCCGAACGCTCAATGTGTTCCATCACCTCTATGGCATGTTCTTCAGGATTGTTAAACTCGCTATCGAGCCACATGAAGCTTCTGATCCCTATCTTCAAAAAACATTTTATCTCCTCGAGCACCTGTTGCGGTTCCTTCAGCCGTACCTCCCTCCCTTTTACATAAGGCTCAACACAATAGATACAGTGTCCATCGCAACCTCGCTTTGTCTCGATTCCCCCACCAATATCAATCCGTTCCCGCAAATAGGATTCATACAATGACTTTAGCCTTACAGGTTGCCTAAACTCACTCAGTTGGCGAATTTTGGGTTCGTTTTTCACGAGCCTTCCGTTTTTCCAAAAAACTAGACCAGCAATCTTTTCGATGTCCCGACTTGTGTCTTCACAAATAACCCTTACTACCTCCTCAGTCACAACTTCACCATCCCCTAGAACTCCATAATCAAACCCACAAAGTTCCATCAAGAGCTCAGGATAAAGTGTAAACGCAGGTCCCCAGCCACGAAT
>Ga0197143_1001609_pt1 | contig 18745 bp, 13 predicted proteins | sample GBS70_MetaG_FD_148603 | JGI IMG/M metagenome (GOLD analysis project Ga0197143, IMG submission 148603) | Sediment microbial communities from Great Boiling Springs, Gerlach, Nevada, United States - GBS 70_MetaG | ecosystem: Environmental > Aquatic > Thermal springs > Hot (42-90C) > Sediment...
ACGGAGCGAGCGATTGCTCGAATCAAGCAGGTGTTGGCGCGGCAGGGCAAGCAGGACGCCTACCTGCGGATTGGGGTGCGCGCGGGTGGGTGTTCAGGGTACGAGCATGTGATGCTGCCCGTAGATGCGCCGCGCCCGAACGACCTCGTGGCGGAGTTCGACGGCGTGCGCGTCGTGATTGACCCCAAGAGCGCGGAGATTCTGGAAGGCGCGACCGTCGACTACACGGGGCAACTCATCGGCGGCGGGTTCCACTTCGACATCCCGAAGGCGAAACGCAAATGTGGCTGCGGCACTTCGTTCAGCCTGTAGGGTTTCCCGACTTGAATCGCGGCAGGGGATTGAGGTATACTAAATCACGCGAGCGGGCATAGCTCAATGGTAGAGCTCCAGCCTTCCAAGCTGGCGGTGCGGGTTCGATTCCCGCTGCCCGCTCCATTTTTTATCTTATACCAATCGCCGAGCCAGAGTTCACAAATTCCTGCGCGTGCAGAATCCCCCACTCCCTGCCCTCTCCCCCCTTGACAAGGGGGGAGAGGGTCGGGGTGAGGGGGGATTCGAGTCCTGCGCATTCACAAACTTTGGCAACGCAGTTGGTATTAGACTCCCAGCTTGGAAGGCTGGTGGTGTACCTGCACTCTACCCAGCCCTGACCTCCTCAATTGCGCCGTCGCGACAGACGAAGGCGTTGAACCGCTCAGGCTGCGTGGCTGCCAGCCCGAACTCGCCCCGCGCAGAGAGGGCAATCACGGCGCACTGGTGCTGGGCGACATCGGGCAGGCGGCGCAGCATGAAGGCTATGCTCCGCTCGCACGCTTGTTGCGCCGAGTAGCCTGCGCGCATCGCCTCCACGACGCGGCTGGCTAACGCGAACCGCCAGATTTCCTCGCCGACGCCCGTGCAGACCGCTGCGCCCGCCTCGTTGTCGGCGTACAGCCCCGCGCCCACAATCGGCGAGTCGCCCACGCGCCCTGGCAGCTTCCACGCCAGCCCGCTGGTGGTACAGGCGACCACCAGATGCCCGTCGTTCCAGCCCAGCACGCCCACCGTGTCGTGCGACTCGCGGGGTGCATCAGCGCGCTCTTGGGAGACCTCTTTCGGCGCGGTCTGCCGTTGTCGCCACTCCTGCCAGCGGCGTAGCGACTCGGCGGTCAGCAGTTGTTGTGGCTCGTAGCCTTGCCGAAGCGCGAAACGCGCTGCACCGTCGCCGACCAGCATCAGGTGCGGGGTGCGCTCCATCACGGCGCGTGCAAGGTACACCACGGGCATAAACCCGCGCACGCTTGCTACTGCGCCCGCACGCAGCCGCGCGCCCTCCATCACGGCGGCGTCCAGCTCCACCTCGCCGTCGCGGTTGGGCAAGCCCCCATAGCCGACCGACAGCACCTGCGGGTCGCGCTCTACGGCTGCCGCGCCCTCCACTACGGCATCCAGCAAACGCAACGCAGAGTCGCTCTCGGAGGACTCTTGCCAGCGGCGATGCGCAGCCTCAACGGCGATACGCCCGAACCACCAAGTCGCTGCGAAAACCGTTTTCATAGGGCGCAACGGTTCGCCTCGTGGCGCGTATTTCCTGTCAGATATGGGGCTTGCAATTCGCGTCAGGGCGGGTATACTGTGGGCAGTTGGGGGTATCACGATGGCGCTGAACGCTTTGAACTGGGTGGATCGCCTGCGCCCGTACCGACGGCGGGTGCGTATCCTGCTAATGTGGCGCTACGGCGCGATGGCGGGCGTGGCGGGTGCAATAGTCGCGACGCTGCTCAGCCTGCTCGATTGGCGTGGCGTGCTGACCGTCTATCCGTGGCAGTTGGGCGCGTGCATTCTGGCAGGCGTGTTGATGGGCGCGTTGTACGGGCTGCTGCTACGCGTGTCGGACGCGGCAGTAGCGCAGCTGATTGACCGCCGCGCAGGGCTGAAAGACCGCCTCCAGACCGCACTGGAACACACCGACGGCGCGCACTTGTTCGACCTGCCACTGATTGAGGACGCGCAGAACGCGCTGCAGAACGCCGATCCGAAGCGCATCTTGCGCCTCCAGTTCGGCAAGTGGCAGAAGCTGTTCGTCGGCGCGGTTGCCCTGACGCTATTTGTGCAATTTTTGCCCCAAATCTTAGCAATTGCAATCCCTGAACGACGCGAGGAGCAGAAGGAAATCAAGCAAGCAGCGCAGGAAATTCAAGAGGTTGCCAAGCCTATTCTGGAGGAGGCGAAAAAGCCCGACGCTGACGAGCTGACCAAGCGCATCGCGCAAAATGTCGAACTCTACAACAAGCGTGCCCGCGAAGCCAAAATGAGCAAGCAGGAAGCCCTCCTGCGCTACAACGAAATCCTCGACGAGGCGCGTAAACTGGAACAGCAGACCCAGAAGCGACTGGAGCAAGCCGCCCAGAAAGCCCAGACCGCAGGCGAGCAGCTGCGGAAACTCGCAGAGAAGTCCAATCAGCAGAATCAGCTCCCACCACACCTGCAACAACAATTGCAGAACTTGCATCAGCAACTCCAGCAGCAGATGCAAAGCCTGCAACAGCAACTTCAGTCGGGCAAAGACCTGCAAGGACGCCCGCTGACCGCCCAGCAACGCGCCGACCTGCAACAGCAACTCCAGCGGCTGCAGGCGACCCTGCAGGCGATGCAGAACCCGAACCAGGCGAACCTGCAGGCGCAGATGAACGACCTACAACGCAAAATCGACGAACTGCAGAGGATGCTTCAATCGGGTAAGGACGCCAACGGCAACCCGCTCAGCAAAGAGCAGATAGAGCAACTCAAAAAGCAACTGGAGTCGCTGCAACAGCAGATGCGCGCCCTGAAACTCTCGCAGGAGGCGCAGGAGTTCCTGCGCAAGCTGATGAACGACCCCGCCTTCAAGGAGGCGATGGAACACCTGCGCAAACTCGCTGAGCAGATGCAGAAACTCAACCAACAGCAAGACCCCCAGCAGCGCAAACTCACCCAAGAGGAGATCGAGCAACGCCTTCAGGAGCTGGAGCGCAAACTGGAGGAACTCGCGAAAAAGTATAACAGCGACGAGAAAATCCGCGAGCTGGCGCAGCAGATTCTGGAACAGGTCAAGCAGATGAAGGAGCTGTCCCAGTGTCAAGGTGCGTGCCTGGGACTGGGCATGGGCAACTGCTTTGGTTTGGGCATGGGACTGGGGGCAGGCGGTGCGTTCGGCACGAAGCAGAAGCAGGCGTGGGACAAGGGCGAGTTCGTCGGTCAGCCTGAGCTGTTCAATCAGGGCGACAAGCAGCCCGAACTGAAGATACCCATGAAGGACACTGCTATCAGCGGGCAGCCACCGCTTGTGCCTGGCGCGGGCGACTACATGGACTATGAAGCACCCCCTACCCCAGGCGGCAGTTCCATCCCGCTGACCAAGGCACTGCCGACCTACCAGAAGAAGGCGGAGCAGGCGCTGAGCCAGCAGAATGTGCCCCCCGCCGAGCGCAAGCGTGTGAAACGCTACTTCGAGTCGCTGCAGAGCGGCAAGTAGGCAGGAACCCTACCTGCGCGGGCGTATCTATAGGCTATGCGTCGCCTGTGTGGGTTCGTGGTCGCTTTTAGTCTTGCTTGCGCCGCGCTGGGGCAGGTCGTCAGCGGGCGCGTCGGCGTCACGGCTGCAGGAAACAACCTCGCCGTGCGCCCCGCGCCGTGTAGCACGAGCAGTCTCGGCACGGTTCCGTCTGGGATGGACGGCGCGGTACTGGGCGCGTCGCAGGCGTGCAACAGCCTCACTTGGCTGCCCACGCGCTGGGCGAACGGCTTGCAAGGCTGGACGGCGACGGGCGCGGGCGGAACGGACTACCTCGCGCCGCTGGCGGGACAGGGCGTCTTCCCGAATGTATCCGCGCCGCTGGCGTACCCCGTGCGCGTCGGACCGAACGCCTCCGCGCTAAATGTGCGCACAGGACCTGGCACGGAGAACACCATCATCGCCACAAAGTCTGCAGGTGCGACGGGCTGGGCATACGAGGTGTTTAACAACACCGCCGCGAACACTGTTTGGTGGAAAATCCGCTGGGACGACGGGGTAATCGGCTGGTCAGCGGAGGGCGTGCGCGGGGCAGGCGTCTACCTCTCGCTGGCGGGGCAGCCGCGCCCGAAGGCAACGCTGTACCTGCAGACGCTGGGCACATCAAGCGTAGGAGTGCAAGTTTCGCCCACAGACTTAAACACAGGTGCGACGACCATCACCCTGCCTGCGACGCTGGTGTACCTATCGGGTGAGCGTGTAAGCCTCACTGCGCCCGAAATCGCCCCCAACGGCGCACGCTTCACCCGTTGGCTGGTGGATGGCGCGAGCCACCCACGCCGCACGCTGACCCTCTACGCCGCGCAGGTTAGCCGCATTACGCTGGTCTACAGCCCGAACACGCCCCAGACCGAAGAGCAGTTCCTGCGCAGCCTCGTCGCGCCGTGGCGACAAGGGCAGGTGTGGCTGCCCTCTACCTACGACACGCACGCAGGCAACAACCCTGAATACGCCGTGGACTTCAATCGCCTCTCCAGCGCGCGGGCGACCTGCCCCTACTACAACGGCTTCATGCAGGACTGCAACGAGCCGATACTGGCGTCGCATGCGGGGCGCGTCTACACCCGCGCCCAAAGCGGCTGCACGGGCTACGGCAACTACGCTATCGTGGTGAGCAATGTGCGCCCCACAGGCGGAGGTAGCAACACCTACTTGGCGACCATCTACGCGCACCTCAACTACTTCCTCGCGCCGAACGGGAGCTGGGTGGAAGCAGGCGCGCCGATTGGACGACTCGGCAGCACGGGCAGCTCGACGGGACCGCACCTGCACTACGAGATTCGCCATGTCACGGTATCGGGCAGCACGCTGACGCTGGGCACGCGCGTGCAGGTGCTGAACAACCCGCGCATCCGCCTGAGTGGGCAGCCGCTGCAGGTCAACTTTAACTGCCCGATTTCGGGGCTGGGCTACGGCGGTCCCGCGATTACGGGAACCGCGCCGCTGGGCAGCCTTCCGCCAAATATCAACCCGCCCTGCACGCCCTACAACTGCCCCGGCGGGCTAACCGATGGGCTGGACGGGCTGCCCGACTTCGCGCCCAGCCGCTGCGACGGCGAACTGCCCGACACGCTAACGCTGTGCCTATCGGATGTGAACGGCGACGGCTGCGTTGACGATGCCGACCTGCTGCAGGTGCTCCTGCGCTTCGGCGAGACCTGCGACGGCGGCGAGGACATCACCTGGGACGGCATCGTGGACGACGCCGACCTGCTGACGCTGCTGATGGACTTCGGACGGGGTTGTGATTAGATGGTGCTAATACTAACCGTGCAACCAAAGTCCGTAAACACAGGTGCAAATGGCGACCCCCTCCGTAAGGTTCCCCCTGCGGGCAGGGGGACCCGAGTGGGCGCGCGGCTTGGTTCCCCTCGCGAAGCAGGGGAGAACCTAATGGAGGGGGGCGATTCGTGAGCTCGGACGCGCAGGTCGGTTTCGCAGGAATCGGCGACCTTTCGTAGAATCCTGTGCCTATGCAACGAATGCGATTACTCGGATTAGTGCTGCTGGCGACGCTGCTATCAGCGGGCTGGGCGCAAAAACCGCTGGACGACTACTTCAAGCGACCCGAACCCGCCTACCGCTGGGAGAAGCGCGAGACCAAGCGCGTCGACGGCGTCACGATACACACGCTGTTTATGATTTCCCAGACTTGGCAAGGGATTGAATGGGACCACTTCGTGCAGGTGTTTTACCCCGACCGCCCGCGCTTCCCGCGCTTCGCAGGACTCTACAACAAAGGGGGTATCCCCAACGCCGAGGACGAAGCGTTCGGGACGCACATCGCCCGCGAATCGGGCGCGCCGTTCGTGATTCTGTACGGCATCCCCAAGCAGCCACTGTTTAACAACCTTGTGGAAGACGCGCTTATCGTCTACACTTGGCAGAAGTTCATCGAGACAGGCGACACGACATGGCCACTGCACTTTCCGATGGCGAAGGCGGTGCTGAAGTGTATGGACGCCGTGCAAGCGTTCCTGAAAGCGGAGCGACTGCCTGTGGTGGAGCGGTTTATGGTTTCGGGCGCGTCGAAGCGTGGCTGGACGGCGTGGCTGGTGGGCGCGAGCCAAGACCCGCGCGTGGCGGGTATTGCGCCGATGGTCATCGATGTGCTGAACCTACCGTTGCAAGTACCCCATCATCTGGAGTTCTACAAGGGCAAGCCGAGCGAGCAGATTGGCGACTATGTGGCGGGCGGGATGCTGCAACTGCTGAACACCCCCATCGGGCAGCGATTGGTGGAACTGGAAGATCCCTACAGCTATCGCGACCGCTACACGATGCCCAAACTCATTATCAACGGCACAAACGACCGCTACTGGGCGCAGGACGCGCTGAACCTGTATTGGGACGGCTTGCCCGAGCCGAAGTGGATTCTGTATGTGCCCAACAGTGGGCACGGCTTGGACGACCGCACGCGCGTGTTGGCGACGCTGATCGCGTTCATCCAGACGCTGGCGCGCGGGCGGTCATTTCCCAAGATGGAGTGGACGCTGAACGAGACGCCGCAAGGGCTGGAGATTCGCGTGCGCAGCCGACCCGCGGCGCGCGAGGCGCGGATGTGGTTCGCCAGCACGCCCGACTACGACCTGCGCGAGTCGCGCTGGGCGAGTGCACCGATGACGCGCACGCGCGACGGCGGCTGGCAAGGCTTCCTACAGCGACCTCGCCGCGGACGCGCCACCGCCTACGCCGAACTCGTGTTCGACATCGACGGGCGGCTGTTCACGCTGACCACACAACTGAAGGTGCTGGAAGCAAATCCGCAATAGGAGGTGAACGATGAAGCAAGCAAATGCGATGACACGGCGCGAGTTTCTGAAGGCGTCGGCAGGCGTTGCCGTTGGTGGCGCGCTCGCCAGCCTGCCGATTGAACTCTTCGCGCACGCGCAGGGGTCGGACAAGCTGCGCGTCGGACTCATCGGCTGCGGCGGGCGCGGCACAGGCGCAGCCATCGATATCATCGACGCGCACCCCAGCGTGGAACTCTACGCGATGGGCGACGCCTTCAGAGACCGATTGGAAGGCTCGCTGAACGCCCTGCGCGAGGAGCTGAAAGACGAGCGCAAGGCGCAACTGAATGTCGGCGACCGCCTGTTCGTCGGACTGGACGCCTACAAGCATGTGATTGCCAGCGGGGTGGATGTGGTGCTGCTTTGCACGCCGCCTGCGTTCCGACCTATCCACTTCCGCGAGGCGATTCTGGCGGGCAAGCATGTATTCATGGAGAAGCCCGTCGCAGTGTGCCCTGCAGGAGCGCGGCTGATGTTCCAGATGGGCGAGCTGGCGACTCAGAAGGGCTTGAGCGTCGTTGCAGGCACGCAACGCCGCCACGAACCGAACTACATCGAGACCATCCAGCGCATCAAAGACGGTGCAATCGGCGAAATCGTCGCTGGCGCTTGCTATTGGAATCAGGGCGGGTTGTGGCATGTCGAGAAACGCCCCGAATGGAGCGATGTGGAGTGGCAGATACGCAACTGGCTCTACTTCACTTGGCTCTCTGGCGACTTCATCGTCGAGCAGCACATCCACAACATCGATGTAATGAACTGGGTGCTGGGGGCGCATCCCGTGCGTGCGATGGGCATGGGCGGACGCCAGTCGCGCACTGAGCCGCACTACGGACACATCTACGACCACTTCGCCGTGGAGTTCGAGTACCCCAACGGGGTCAAGGTGCTGAGCATGTGCCGTCAGGTGGACAACTGCGCAATCCTGATTGGCGAGCGCGTGTACGGCTCTAAAGGCACGGCTGACCCGTCGGGCACCATTACCGTGGGCGGGACGACATGGCGCTACGACGGTCCCAAGCGCAGCGGCTACAAACAGGAGCACGTCGCGCTGGTTCGAGCAATCCGCGAGGGGAAGCCCATCAACGAGACGCGCGCCGTCACGGAATCGACACTGGCAGCGATTATGGGGCGCATGTCCGCCTACACAGGCAAAGTGGTCACTTGGGACTTCGTGATGAACCAATCGAAGCTGAACCTGCTGGAGCGTGCAGAGAAGCTGGAGTTTGGACCGATGCCCGTAGACGAAGTGGCGGTGCCAGGCAAAACGCCGTTGGTGTGATTTTGCCCTCAACCCCAGTCCCTCTCCCACGCTGTGGGAGAGGAGTGTAGGGGCGCGCGGCAGAGCGCCTACAGCGCGTTCTCCCTTTCACGCCTGTGGGAGAGGGGACGAGGGGGGTGAGGTAAGGTATCCTTACATCCAGTGTGGCTGATTATCTACGGCGTGCTGGCAGTGCAGCTGGGCATCCTGCTGTATAACCTTGCCTATTGGCGCAGGCGGCAGCTGCGGGCAGCTGCATCGGTGAGTGCGCCGACGCTTTCGGTGCTGATCCCTGCGCGGAACGAGGTGGAGAACCTACCCGTGCTGCTGGCGAGCCTCGCGCCGCAGCTGGGCGCGGGGGTGGAGTGTTGGGTGTGCGACGACGGCTCCGACGACGGCACGACCGAGTGGCTGGCGCAGCACGCCGAGTCGCTGGGCGTGCGCTGGTTTCAGAGTGCGCCGCGCCCTGACGGCTGGGTCGGCAAAAACTGGGCGTGCCACCAGCTGGCGGAACGAGCGCAGGGCGACTGGCTGCTGTTTCTGGACGCCGACCTGCGCTGCGAGGCGGGTTTCATCGACGCGCTACGGGCATACCTGCAGACGACTGATGCGCACTTGGTGAGTGCCATCCCCACGTTCGCGCCTGCGAGCCTGCCCGTCGCGCTGCTGAAACTGATGGTGCCCTTCTCGGTGTTCACGCTGCTGCCGTTGCCGCTGGCAGAGCGACATCCGAACCCCGCGTTCGCCTTCGCGAATGGGCAGGTCATCGCCTTCCGCAGGGACGATTATCGGCGATGGCAGCCCCATCAGACGGTGCGCGGCGCGGTGCTGGAAGATGTCGCGCTCGCTGCGCTGGTGAAGCGGCAGCGCGGGACAGTGCGTCTGCTGGACGCGCAGGCGTGGCTGCGCGTGTCGATGTACCCGACGCTTCGGGCAGCGATGGATGGCTTCGCCAAAAACGCGGTCGCCATCTGCCGCACGACGCCAACGGCAGTGCTGGTCGGCGTTATGCTTACGCTGGTCTATCTGTACCCGCTGGGCGCGGCGATTGCGATGGGGCAGCACGCGCAAGCATCGGGAGCAATTGCAGGCGCAGTGCTGGTGTTCGGGCTGTCGGCGCGGGTGGTCGGGATGCCGCTTGCGATGGGGTTGGGCTACGCGGGCAGCGTGCTAATTGGGCTGCTGACGCTTGCGCGTTCGATCGTGTGGTATCGGCGAGGCTGGGTGCGATGGAAGGGACGGGTCTACCAGGCGCGCTCGTGAAACTGCAGGCGCGGTTTGTGGACTGGCTGATTGGGCGCAGCTTGCGCAAGCATTTTCGGGCAGTCTATGTGCGCGGTGCGCTGCCTGAACCCGACCGCCCGCTCATCTTGTTTGCGAACCACCACTACTGGTGGGACGGCTACTTGGGCTACTGGCTCATCCGCGCGTGGGGGCACCGTGCGCTTGCGTGGATGGAGGCGTATCGGCGTTTTCCGCCCTTTGGGGCGCTGGGTGCGCTGCCGTTCCCGCCCGATAACCCGCAGGTACGCGCCCGCACGGTCAGGCGCACAGTGCAGATTCTACGCACGGAACCTGCGGCGCTGCTGCTGTTTCCTGAGGGCGTGCTACACGGCGACACGGAGCGGCTGTTTCCGTTCCAGCGGTCGCTACACTGGCTGGCGTGCCGCGTCCCGCAGGCGACGCTGCTGCCGCTGGCAATCTACATCGAGCCGAGCTATCACCAGTACCCACGCGCGTTTCTGAGTGTGGGTGCGCCGTTCCAGAGCGCATCGACCGATGAGGCTGCGTGGCTTGCGGAGGCGGCGGGCGCAGTGGAGACGCTGCTGCGCCAAACCCGCGCCGACGCCCGTGCCGCGCTCACCGACGACGAACACGCTGCGCAGGGCTTCCAGGTTCTACTGCGGGGTACACGCTCGATTCACGAGCGGTTCTGAGCGTTTTGGGTATCCTACTGCCGATGCGTTCGCTGATGGCGCGCCGTGGGGAGGCGACGACGCTGGAGCGGGACTACGCGCACTGCCGAGCGGTGCAGCGGGCGTACGGCGTCAGCTACTACTTTGCAACACGCTTTTTCCCGCCCGACACGCGCCGCGCCGTCCACGCGCTCTACGGCTTCGTGCGCTACCCTGACCAGTGGGTGGACTGCCCCGACGCGCGCAGCTCGCCTGAGAGTATCCGCGCGCAATTGGACGCTTATGAGCGCGACCTGATTCGCGCTGTGTGCGGCGAGCCTGTGCAGCTGCCGCCACTACGGGCATTCGCCGATGTCGTGCGCCGCTACAAGATCCCCCTGCGCTACCCGCTGGAGTTTCTGGACGCAATGCGGATGGACTTGACGCGCACGCGATATGCGACTTTCGATGAGTTGCAGACCTACACTTGGGGCAGTGCGTCGGTGGTGGGCGTGATGATGTGCTACATTCTTGGCGCGACGGGGCAGGACGCGCTTCATTACGCCGCGACGATGGGGCTGGCAATGCAGATGACAAACTTCTTGCGCGATGTGGGCGAGGACTGGGCGCGCGGACGCATCTACCTACCGCAGGACGAGTTGCAACGGTTCGGCATCTCGGAGGCGCAGATTGCGCAGGGCATCGTGGACGACCGCTGGGTCGCCATGATGCGCTTCCAGATTGACCGCTGCCGCGCGCTGTACGCGGAGGCGGAGCAGGGGATTCCTCTTTTGCCGCGGGAGATGCAGTACCCTGTGCTACTGGGCGGACGGCTTTACGCGCGGATCTTGAACGCGATTGAGCGCAACGGGTACGATGTGTTTCGCCGACGCGCCCACACCACGCATGCTGAGAAGCTCGCGCTGGCGGCGGCGACCTACTACGAGTGGCGCTACAGCATCATCACAAACCGCTCCGCCTCGCGCATATAGGTATTGAACGGGTCGCGCATATCTACTTGGCGGTTGCGATCAACATACACGATATCCCAGTCGATATAGTAGCGGTTGTAGCGGCGTTCGGCAAGTCGCTTGATGACATAGCCGCGTGCGCAGGCGCGTGTGTTACTGGGCGGCGTGGTGACGCCCGCCTCGATTTGGACATCGTCTACCACGCGCTTCACTTCGCCCATCTGCTGCAAGGCGTAATACAGCCCCTGTTCGGGATTGATATTGTGGTACTCCATGTCAATCGAGTGCAGTGCGTCGTCGCCCCACTGCGCGCCCGTATCCTCCATGTATTCGCGCAAGACACGCAGCTTGATAAGCCAGTCAATACGGTCTTCCAGTTTTTCGGGGTCGGTCTCTAAGGTGTCCAGCACGTACTCCCACTCCTGCAGCACCCAGTCGGTTTCTGGGTCGCGTCCTGCGAAGCGTTTCTGTGCAAGTTGCAGGTAAGCGCGCTGGAGGTCGATTGCCGAGATGGTGCTGCCATCCAGCAGCGTGACGATCCACTTGCGTGTCGGGTCACGCGAGATGCTCTTGAGGGTGTGGAGGGCATCTTGCAGGCGCAGCCAGTTTGGTATCGCGCGTGCTTCGACAAGGTCTAACACAAGGCAGGTCGTGCCGATTTTCAGCGCGGTGGCGTACTCGCTCATGTTGCCTTCGCCGAACAGCAGGTGCAGTCGCTGATAGTTCTGATAGCCGTAGACGCTATCCCACTTGGGGTTGATGATGGCGCGGTTGAAGCGCACGCGCGAGGCGTTCTCGCGCACGATGTGGTCGGCGCGCTGCGACAACTGGTACTGCACCGTCGGGTCAGGCTCCACATTGTAGACATTCGAGACCCAGATGAAGTCAATCGGGTGTTCGGCGACTTCGGAGAGGGAGGGTCGGAAACCCGCGTGTTCGAGGCGATGCCCGCCAACGCGCCCCGCGCCCGCGAAAATCTGGCGCGTGGTCAGAAACGGCAGAATCAGTTTATGCCAGTCGCTGGGGAGCCGCTCGTCCGTGCGCACGAGGTAGTTCTCATGGCAACCGAAGGTGTGCCCCGCAAAGTGATCGACGTTGTTGTTGTGGAAACTAACGCGCTCGTCCCAATTCATCTGCTTGAGGATGTTGTAAATGATGCGCTGTCCTGCTTTCTCGTGGGCGACAAGATCGAATAGGCTGGCGCATTCGGGCGTGGCGTACTCCAGATGGCTACCGACCGCATCAATATAGAGTCGTCCGCCGTTTATCAGGAACCCCCCACTGCGAGCAGGTTCGAACGCTTCATCGCGCGCGGTAAGGTCAATTAGTCCCAGTCGTGCTTTGTGAAACACATAGTTCTTGACGGCTTCCACAACAGTTTCGGAAGTGCCCACGCGCTCGTCTCGCACGAAGCATCCGAACTCGGTCTCAATGCCAAACACACGACGCCCGATCATTTTCGGCTCCCCCTACGGCTCATACACCTATTATACACCATGCGACGGCGTTTCGGTTCCTTGCACTTGCGCGCGCCTGCGGAACGCGCCCAGAAGCAGACCCACCAGCACCATCCCGCTGCCCCACAGGAACATCAACTCGTGCGTCTGCACGGCTCGTGGCTCGGAAAGCGCGTCGAAGAACGGCTTGAACACCCATAGCTGCATCGCAACGAACTCGGCGCGGTTCCAGAAAAACATCAAGTCGATAATCACGGGCAGCGTGATGACCCCCGTGATGATAACCAGCGTCAGGGCGCGCGCTGTCGCCAACGAACGCGCCCGCAACATCACCGAACAGTACCGTCCAATTCCCCAAAACAGCATCCACACACCCGTGAAGTAGGTCAGCGCTGCAATCAAGTAGCTCCACAGCAAAGCGTCGATGACCGCCAGCACACCTGACCAGTGAAATGCGAGAAAGAGCGCGCCAATCATCAGTAGCCACGCCGTCCAAAGGAATGGCAGTGCGCCCGACGGCGCAGCGGTGAACATCCGCGACGGCTTGAAGACCCCATCGTCAGGGCACGGCGTGTCGCCGTCCTGACCAAACGGTGCAATCCACGCCGCCAGCACTAAAAAGGGCACGACACAGATAAGGATAACTACCAGAATGTAGGCTGTATCGGGCACCCCAACAGCTCCGCCTCCCAGCGCAAGCAGTGGCAGCACGCACAGCAGCATGTTCAGCGGGAATAGCAGCATCAGCTGGCGTCGCGCGGAGGGCAGCACATCCTTGTCGTACAGCCCGACCTTGCGCGCAGCGGCAGTGAGTATCAGGCGCGTGAACAGCAGGCACAGCACGACGCCCACAATCCACGCAGGCGCCTGCCAGCGCACAAAGTCCACCTGCATGTCCGCCACGAACGGCGCCGCGAAGGGATTCAGCAGCACATGCGGAAACGCCAAGTTGAGCGCGCCCGCGCCGCGCCCGCCGAATGCACCAAATGCAAGCGCTTCTTGGAGTGCAATCAGCACGCCCGTCGCCAGCAGAAAGCCCGCCACGCGCAGATAACTCCATAGCACTGCCAGCGTCGAGTTGCGGGCGTACACCGAGCTGAACAGCGCAATCGCGCACAGCACCAGCCCGCCGCACGCAATCAGCAGATACGCTTTCAGCAGCTCGGGGAACGACACCCCGCCCAGCAGCACGCTCACCGCGCTCACAGGCAGCGTTAACGCAAGCAGCAGCACGATAAACGCGAACGAGCCAAGCAGCTTGCCCACCAGCAACTGGCGCGCGGTCAGCGGCGTGGCGAGCAGCAAGTCCATCGTCTTGCGCTCGCGCTCCAGCGTAATCGCGTTCGCCGTCAGCGCAGGCGCAATCAGCGCAATCAGCGCGACCAGCATGCTCATCACGATGCGGTAGAACCCCACCAGCGCTTCCTGCACGCGCACGGGGTTTCGGAGGTCAGGGTTGTCGCCAATCGCCGCTTGGTACGCCAGCGCGACAATCAGGATCAGAAACGCGAGGTAGAACGCCTGCAGCAGGTAGGCGCGCCCGACGCGCACCCGCACGCGCAACTCCCGCCCAATCACGGGATTGCCCAGCACCTGCGTGAACACCCCGACCAGATACTTGCGCCAATCGATCAGCGCCGTGCGTATCGCTGCCATTGCTGTTGCCGTTCAGATTCGCATCTGCGCAGGGGACTCCTGCAGGCATCAGTCGGGAATCAGCACGCTCTTCACCGTGCGCCGTTGCTCCATCGCGTGGAACGCCTCGCGCCACGCCTCCAGCGGGAAGACGCGACGCATCGGCGCGAGCGTGAGTTTGCCCGCGCCCATCAGCGTCAGCACGCGCTCCCAAGTGCCCCAAGTGTGGCTGAAGGTTCCCTGCAGGCGCAGGTTCTTGCCCACCAGCGGGTCTAAACTGTAGCCGAGCGGTTCGGGTCCCCAGCCGACTTTGGTGATTTGCCCGTCGGGGCGCGTGATGCGCAGGCACGGCTCCAGCACGGCGGAGCTGCCCACCGCGTCGATGACCAAGTCCGCGCCCAACCCATCGCCCTCACGACGCACAATCGCCTCGATGTCGTCGCGGTCGGCGCACAAAATCGCATCCGCGCCGACCGCTTCGGCAATTCGCAGCCGTTCGCCGTCCGTGCTTAGCCCGACCAGCATCGCCTTGCGCGGGCTGAACAGCTTCGCCATCTGCAGGCACAGCAAGCCGATGGGTCCGCTGCCGAACACGACCACCAAGTCGCCTGGCTTGGGCTGCGAGCATTCAATGACGGCGTGCGCGGCGACGCAGCACGGCTCGGTCATAGCGGCGTCCTCAAAGCACAGGGTGTCGGGCAGGCGGTGCAGGATGCGGGCGGGCGCGCGCACATAGCGGGTCATCGCGCCGTTGACGCCGTAGCCGAAGCCGAGCCGCTGCGGGCACAGGTTGTACCGCCCTGTGCGGCAGTAGGCGCACTGCTCGCAGATGACCGCCGCCGTCTCGCACGCGACGCGGTCGCCCACCTGCCAGCCTTGCACGCCCTCACCGACCGCTTCAATCACGCCCGCGAACTCGTGCCCCAGCACGACGGGCACATTCACCTGCCACGACTGCGTGTTGTGGTACTGGTGCAGGTCGGAGCCGCACACCCCGACGGCGCGCACGCGCACCAGCACTTCGCCCGCGCGGGGCGTGGGCTCCGCAATCTCGCGCAGCTCCACGCTGCACGGCTCCAGCGCGTAGTGGACGACTGCTTTCATTTATCCACCGCGATTTGCACGCGCTTGCGCAGCGCCGCTTGCGCCGCCGCCAGCCGCGCAATCGGCACGCGGAACGGCGAACAGCTCACATAGTCCAGCCCGACCTCGTGGCAGAAGGCGATGGAGTCGGGGTCGCCGCCATGCTCACCACAGATGCCCACCTTCAGGTCGGGGCGCACCGCACGCCCAAGGTCGAACGCCATCCGTATCAGCTTGCCCACACCGTCGCGATCCAGCGTGATGAACGGGTTTTCGGGCAGGATTTTATGCTCCACATAGTACGCCAGGAACTTGCCCTCCGCGTCGTCGCGACTGAAGCCGAAGGTGGTCTGCGTCAGGTCGTTCGTGCCGAAGGAGAAGAACTGGGCGTACTGAGCGATTTCGTCAGCGGTCAGCGCGGCACGCGGGATTTCGATCATTGTGCCGAACTTGTAGTCCACGCGCACGCCCTCGCGCTCCATCACCTCTTTGGCGACGCGCTCCAGATGCTCGCGGGCGAGTTTCAGCTCGTTCACATGCCCGACCAGCGGGATCATAATCTCCACATGGGGGTCGTAGCCGCGCCGTTGCGCTTCGGCTGCTGCCTCCAGAATCGCGGCGACCTGCATCTCCACGATTTCGGGGTACAGCAGCGACAGGCGCACGCCGCGCAGTCCCAGCATCGGGTTCGCCTCGCGCAGCTCCTCCACACGCTGCAGCAGCCGACGCTTCTCGGCAAGCGTCTCCGAGTCGGGCGCGGTAATCTCCAACTGGGCGACCTCGCGCAGCAGGTCTTCGTAGCGGGGCAGGAACTCGTGCAGCGGCGGGTCGATCAGCCGAATGGTGACGGGCAGCCCGCGCATCACCTCGAAGATCTCGAAAAAGTCGCGTCGCTGGAAGGGCAGCAGGCGGCTCAGTGCCTCGCGCCGCTCCTTCTCCGTCTTGGCGAGAATCATCTCCTGCATAATCGGCAGGCGTTCCTCGCCGAAGAACATGTGTTCGGTACGCGCCAGCCCGATGCCCTCCGCGCCGAACTCCAACGCTTTGGCGGCGTCGTGCGGGTTGTCGGCGTTCGCCCGCACGCGCAGGCGACGGAACTCGTCCGCCCAGCGCAGGAGCGTGTGCAGGTCTTCGCTGAGCTCTGGCGCAACGGTGGGCACAGCACCCTTGTAGACCTTGCCCGTGCTGCCGTCGATGCTGATAAAGTCGCCCTCGCGCACGACGACCGTCTGCCCGTCTACTTGCACGGTGAACAGGCTCTCGTGTTCGTCGACGCTGATGGCTTCGCAGCCTACGACGCACGGGATACCGAACCCGCGTGCGACCACAGCGGCGTGGCTTGTATTGCCACCTCGTGCTGTCAGTATTCCTTTAGATGCGAGCATCCCACCCACATCGTCGGGGTTCGTTTCGGGGCGCACGAGGATCACAGGCTCGGTCTTGCCCCGCTCCATCGCGCGTTTGGAGTCGAACACGGCGCGCCCGCTGGCTGCGCCGGGCGACGCGCCCAAGCCCTGCGCCAACAGCAGGTACTCGCCGGTTGCCAGCGCGGTCTCGTCAAACTGGGGGTGAAGCAGTTGGTCTAACTGCTTGGGCTGCACGCGCAACACCGCCTCGTCGCGCCCGATAAGCCCCTCTTTCGCCATGTCCACCGCGATTTTGACCGCCGCCCTGCCCGTGCGCTTGCCGACGCGACACTGCAACATCCACAGTCGCCCGCGCTCCACCGTGAACTCCAAGTCCATCATGTCGCGGTAGTGGCGCTCCAGTCGCTCGGCGATCTCCAAAAACTGCGCGTACACTTCGGGCATGCGCTCGTGCAGTGCGCTCAGAGGCAACGGCGTGCGGATTCCTGCGACGACATCCTCGCCCTGCGCATTCGGCAGGAACTCCCCGTACAACTCGCGCTCGCCCGTAGCGGGGTTGCGCGTGAACGCCACGCCCGTGCCCGAATCGTCGCCCATGTTGCCGAACACCATCGCCTGCACATTGCACGCCGTGCCCAAGTCGTGCGGGATCTTCTCGCGCTCGCGGTAAATCACGGCGCGCTCGTTGTTCCACGAGCGGAACACTGCCTCAATCGCCATCTCCAGCTGCTGGTAGGGGTCTTCGGGGAACTCTTTGCCGAAGTCGCGCACGATTTGCTTGAACTCGCTCACCAGCTCGCGCAGCGCGTCAGCGGGCACTTCGGTGTCTTGCGTGACGCCCAGACGCTCCTTAAGCGCATCGAACCGCGCCTCGAAGTACCGCTTCGGAATATCCATCACGACATCGCTGAACATCATCACGAAGCGGCGGTAGGCGTCGTACACGAAGCGCGGGTTGTTGGTCAGCCGAATCATCCCCTCGGCGGTGGCGTCGTTCAGCCCCAGATTGAGGATAGTGTCCATCATGCCGGGCATGGAGAACTTCGCGCCTGAGCGCACGGAGACCAGCAGCGGATTATTCGGGTCGCCGAACTTTTTGCCGACGCGCCCCTCCACAATTTGCATCTTTTCGCGCACTTCTTGCATTAAGCCGTCGGGCAGTCGCAGGCGTTTCATATAGTCGCGGCACACATCGGTGGTAATCGTGAAGCCTGGCGGGACGGGCAACCCGATATTGGTCATCTCGGCGAGGTTTGCGCCCTTGCCGCCCAGTAGGTCGCGCATGTCCGCACTGCCTTCCTCAAATAGGTACACTCGTTTCATAGTCCTGCCTCCTGTAGTGTTCTCTTGATGCGCGACGGCGGCGTCCGCACAGCCTCCGACGGTGGAGGCAAGCAAGTCGCTATATTATGGCACATTCGAGAAGGCAGCGTACAGACTTTGCAAGCAGCAACACCAACCCACGCCTTACACCTGCCAGACTTTGTGGCGCGTTGGAGTATAATTGCGGGTGTAAGCCCGTGCAGGATCGGGGTGAGCGATGTGTGACGAAGAGCTACTCCAGTCCGCGTTTGACTGGGCGTTGCGTTTCTACCAGCGAAAGGGGCTGAACGCGCAGGACGCCGAAGACTGCGCCGCCGAAGTGCGCCTGCACCTGCTGCAGCACCTGCAGCAAGGGCGCACCCTCTCGTTCGCCTACGCGGCGCAGGTGGCGCGAGGCATACTGGCAGATTTCGCGCAGGCACAACAGCAACGCCCCCAAGCGATGCCATTAGAACACGCCGACTCCCACGGGGGGGAGGGAGCCATCTTTGGAACTGCGGGCGGCTGTGCGCTGGGCGTTGGAGCAACTGACGCCTGACGCCCGCGCCCTCGTGTGGCTACACGATGTGGAAGGCTACACCGCAGAAGAGCTGACCACGCAGTTCGGCTGCAGCGCAGACTGCCTGCGCCAGCGGCTGCACCGCGCCCGCAGACGCTTGCGCGAACTGCTGGAGTGAGCTTTCGGGAAGTACTTACCCCCAAATTCCCGCCAAATTTGCCGTCCCCCCTGTCACATTTTGCCCGGCAGGGGATTCTATGAGTGCGATTCTCGCAAATCGGAGGTTCTACGATGCGCACACGAGTACGGAGGGTAAACTAATAACCGAGGTGCCGTGGACTTTTGCGGTGCCGACGGGGGCGAACAAGGTGACGGTCTATTGGGATGAGGTGCCGGGAGCAACGGGCTATCGGGTGCGTTGGGGCA
>Ga0197143_1001614_pt1 | contig 18729 bp, 21 predicted proteins | sample GBS70_MetaG_FD_148603 | JGI IMG/M metagenome (GOLD analysis project Ga0197143, IMG submission 148603) | Sediment microbial communities from Great Boiling Springs, Gerlach, Nevada, United States - GBS 70_MetaG | ecosystem: Environmental > Aquatic > Thermal springs > Hot (42-90C) > Sediment...
ACAACTGGATCTGGCAGGGTTGGAACTACGAAAATCATTTTCTCATAGTACCCTATTATCGCTGGGGAATAATTTTGGGGTATTAAACCACCTTATAATACACATAGCCGTGTGGATATTTTTAGCTTACGCGGGTGTAGGCGAAATGGGGTTAAAGGCCCCGACCGCCGAAAAGGCGGAACCGGTATCTCCCAGGAGAATCGGGGTTAAGGCCCCGAGGATCCTAAGCGGGGGACCGGACGGATTCGGATACGATTACCTCTCAACCCAAGATGGTGACCCCGTTACCTTCAGCTACATAGATATACACACTACCGGGACGAACGTGGGAGCTTCGGACGACTGGTGCTCGGGATCGAATGCAGGTACCCTTTACTACCTCGGTTTCTCCTTCCCATTCTACGATAAAACCACGGACTCAATCTCAATATGCTCGAACGGAACCGTGGTATTTAGCAACAAGTACGACTACTTGGGGTTTTTTAATTCCTCACTTCCAGATAATGGTGACGGTGAGCACGGTTTCGTAGCGGTTATGTGGGACGATCTAGATCCTTCGAGAAGTGGGGCAGGGGTGTATTTCCAAAGCTTTACCAGCTGCCCCGATGGATATTCGGGCAGTTGCGCGGTGGTCCAGTGGTACAACGTTCCGAGATATAGTGGCAGTGTTTTTATGGACTTCGAGGTGATAATATACGATAACGGGAATATAAAGCTCCAGTACAACAGCACGATAGATTACGTGGATGCAACCATAGGGATCCAGGATTCAACGGCTGCCGCGGGTTCAAATCCCACATGGTATCTCCAATACGTATATAACGGTTCTCCCTCCGGACACATCCCAACAAACGGTACGGCTATACTCTTCCGTTATCCCACCGGCGCGGATTACGATGTTAGGGTTCTTACAGTTTCCCCCTCGGGCCCTGTACCTACCTCTCCCTTAAGTGTTCAAGCAACGGTTAGAAACACGGGTTCCGTTCCTACAACATCCACGGATGTCCACCTTTATATATTCGACACTGTGAGCAACGCCTTGGTATTTTCGGATGTTCAAAGTCTCGGCAGCATACCGGCGCTTTCAAACGTAACCGTAACATTTTCCCCGTTTACACCTTCCCCGAGGTCATTCTATAAAGCCGTGGTAATAGCAAACGAACCCTCCGATCCTAACCCCTCAAACGACACAATGATATCGAGATTTAGAACATATTACTTACTTGGTGATATTGTAGGATCCTGGACATTCCCAACCTTAGGAGATGGAATGGGTTACAGCTTTGCTGGAATAACATACGCTCCGGATAGCGGAAGGTTCTTTGTGGTTAGTATGAATCCGATGGGTAGGGTCTTCTCCTTTGACCCATCAAATCCGGCTGTAACCTTTACCCTTACATCCTGGATACCTCACAGCTTTTTCGGCACAGACGACATACCCTGGGGTATAGCTTATGTTGGAGGGAATTTCTGGATTTCTCATGTGGGATATAACAGCAGCTTAGGCAGCTTCATAGGGAACAAGATGGGTATTTATAATGGCGCTGGGGTACTTATAGATAGCTTCGATATTTGGACAAACGTTGAAAGCGGTTACTGGATGGCGGGACTTGATCACGATCCCATGGAAAACGTGGTATATGGGGTATACGTTGCAGGTTCAAACCTGATCTACAAGATAAATCCATCGATGTATAACGTGGTTGGAACCTTCCCCAACCATACGGGTGTGTCCCTAAGGGGTATTTTCTCGTTGCCTTACGTGGACGAGATATATTACGGTGGTTGGAATCAGGGATATATCTATAAGTTAAGTAAAAGCTCCGCAAGCGTACTTGATAGCTCATTCGTAGGTGACATGGCGGATGCGGACGTTTGGCCGTGTTCCACACCCGATCCTAACATACCCTTAACCGCCTTTGTAACCCTTAACGATGCAAATAACACCATCATGCAGATAGCCTTGGGATATTACTGCGATGCCGTTGGAATTTCCGAAAGTGATAGGATAGTTAGGGATTACAACCTGAAAGTTTCCGGAAGAACCATAACTCTATCCGGTAAGGCGGAGGTCTATGACATAACGGGCAGGAAGGTGGCGGAGTTCAAAGATAAATACACCCTACCCAGAACAGGCATCTATTTCGTAAAGGTTGGGAACAGAACCGCCAAGGTGATAATAAAGTAAAGTCCATAGTTGAAGGGGGGGAGGTTTTACTCTCCCCCTTTTTTATTTTTTTATCAAAGCTCCGAGGGAAGAAAGGGCAAAGATGAATATAAAGGAGCCCAATATATAAGGATCCTTGTACCCCCAAAAACCTATCAAACTCGCACCCAGGGAGGAGAGCCCCAAGCTCGCCCAAAGTTTGATAAGGTTTGGGAAGAAAAGGTATAAAGCTAAGCTGAGGAAAAAAATTCCCCCAAACAGGAAGGAAAGTTCGCTCATATTCTAAACTTCCAACCCAAGATTATACCCGCGAAAGATAATCCCAACCCAAGGAAAAAGAGCTTAAGCGTGAGGTCCTCGAGGGGACTTTGGTAGAAAAACTTTACATTGTGTTTTCCTTCGGGTACCCGGACCTTCATAAATGTACCCCTGAACCTTTCAACTTTTTCCAATTTCCCATCCACCTCAGCCTTCCAATGCTGGTAGTAGTTTTCCGTTAAAACGAGCTCACATTCATTTTCAGAAGAATACTCCACCTCGTATATTCCATTTCTGGGATCGTAATTCTTAACCTTCACATCCGAAATATTATCCCCACACAAAAGGAAAAACCTCGGCAAGTAATTTTTATTTTCCAATATCTCAAAGTTCCCAATCCTTCTTACAACCTCCGTACCCTTTAAATATTCCGAAAACTTAGAAAACTCCGGAAATTTCTCCATCTCCCCCCTTAAACCAACGGGAGAAATTATGAACCTAGTGCCCAGCGTATCAAGTACGTTGGGTTTTTCCCTTATACTATCGCAAAGAAAAGGGTTAAACATGAGTCCCTTGCATCCCAGGTATTCGTAATAGTACCTTATTTGTTGCCCATGGTGCCCACCTACATTTTGAACTCCGAACAAAACCAGATAGTTGTCGTCCATCTTATATCCCAGATCTAAAACCCTATAAATCCCCCTTTCCTCCTTGAAGAATCTTGCCACTTCATCCTCCGCAAAGTACTCACTCTCTTTTATGGGTTTGTAAAATACCCCTTTACTTAAGAAGTTATCCCCAAATCCCAAAAGGGATAATAAAATTGCGGTATTTTTCGATGGATTTTTGAGTAACATGTAAGCGAAGATCCATAACATTACGGTTTTGGAGATGGCAAAGAGCCTATCGTTTGATGTGGCATCAAAAATTCCCAACCTACGGATATCCGCATCCGTTCCCCAAATTGTTAAGGATTTCCCAAACATCATCAGGAAAAGCCCCAAAGCTATACCCAATATTAGAAAGTTTTTTGCATGGATTTTAAACTTTTCCGGATCCTTGAAAGCATAAGACGAAAGGATCAAAAATATTATTCCTAAAACCCCGGAAGCCATAGCCTGGGCTCTGAAGAGATTAACCATGGGAAGAAAATTGTAAAAAATTGGAAACAAAGGATTTACCTTTGCGGTCATTAAAACAAAAAGAATAAATAATCCAACCGAGAGGGAGATAACCCTCCAGTTTTTAAAGTTCGATAAAAGCCCAATAAAACCGAAGAAGGCTAAAAGGGCCCCTATGTACTCGCTGTTTATTTTGAAAGGATTTGAACCCCAATATTTCTCAAAAACTCCGGAATACATTCCGTAAAATATGGAGAAAAAGTCTGCCCAGTCCAGCGACCAGCTTTTTGAAAATTCCAAACCTTTCTCAACTCCCCTGAGCGAATATCCCCTTATATACTCCCACTGGTTCCAAAGGAAGGGGGAGCTTATAAGAACGGATAAAGTTAGTGCAAATAGGCCACCTAATACTACCCTCAAAGCCCTGGTGTAATCTCCAGCCCTTAAAATACTTATCAATCCACCCATTGCATATATGAAAACCACTATAGAGAGATAGTACATGAGCTGGGCGTGCCCAGCGTTGGTGGTAATTCCCACAAATAGGCCTAATAAGGCGGAATATTTTAGCTTACCTTCTAAGGTACCCTCAAGCGCCCAAAATATTGCTGGCATGTTGGAAATTATAGCCATCTTTGCAAGGTGCCCGCTAAAAACCAAGCTCGTCCAAAATATTGCGGTTGAGTATAGAACGGAAAGCATAAATGCCCAATTTTTTTCAACTTCCAGCTTTCTCAAGAGAATGTAAGAGAAGATGTAGGCCCATATCGAGTGAAAAAGGATGGAAATAGATGCGGCATACCCGGGTGTAGTTATGAGCCTAAGGAGCTGGTTTACGTAAAATATGTCCGCGTGGGGAGCTCCTAGAAACGGCATACCCCCGAATATATATGGTTCCCATTTGGGTATTGGTAAGATTGAGGCGAGCTTATGGAATGGATAGCTGGAGGTTAAAAAGTCCGTCATGATGAAGGTGTGATCTGGAAGCCAACCTGGAAAGAAAAATATAAAGGATAATACGGAGGCTATCAGAAAGTATATTATATCCTCTTTGAATTTTTTAAGCATAGGGTTGTGGATTTTAAGGGGGTTATCCACGCTGTCACTTTCCAACCTTAAACTTCCCATCGATTATGAGAGAGGTTGTAATACTTTCTGCGGTAAGAACACCTATAGGGAAGATTTTGGGAAATCTCGCACCCTTTAAGGCTTCCGATCTTGGGGCGATTGTTATAAGGGAGGCTGTAAAAAGGGCGGGAATATCACCGGAGGAAATTGGTGAGGTTATGATGGGACAGGTTATACAAGCTGGAAGCGGTCAAAACCCTGCAAGGCAAGCCGCGATAAAGGCCGGTCTTCCACCCCACATACCAGCGGAAACCATAAACAAGGTTTGCGGTTCGGGTCTTGAGGCTGTAATACAGATAACAAGGGCGATAAAGGTTGGGGATATAGAGGTTGGGGTTGCGGGTGGACAGGAATCCATGACCAATGCCCCGCATGGAGCTTTCATAAGGTCGGGCATAAAGTACGGTGTTCTTTCCCTTGAGGACTTCATGATAAAGGACGGCTTATGGTGCGCCTTTGAGAACGTACATATGGGAAACCTCGCGGAATACACCGCAAGGGTGGCCGGAATTACGAGGGAGCAGCAAGATTGGTTGGCTTACGAAAGCCACAGGAAGGCTATACAGGCCATAGATAACGGTTGGTTTAAGGAAGAGATAGTGCCAATAGAGGTTAATACGGGAAAGGTAATTACAACGGTTGATACCGACGAGACACCGAGGAGGGATACGAGTTTGGAGAAGCTTGCAGCTCTTAAGCCCGCCTTTGAGAAGGACGGAAGCGTCACGGCGGGAAACGCCCCTCCCCTTTCCGACGGTGCAAGCGTTTTGGTTTTATCTTCCTTAGAGTATGCTGAAAGGAAAGGTTTGAGACCTTTGGCTAAGGTTCTGGCTTACTCAAGCGGATTTACGGATCCAAAAAACCTCTTCTTTGCCCCAACAATAGCCATAAGGAAAGTTATGGAAAAGCTTGGATACAAACATATAAACGAGTTTGACTTAATAGAGATAAACGAGGCATTTGCGGCTCAGGTTCTAGCCGATCACAAGGAGCTCGAATGGGATTGGGAGAAGTTTAACGTACACGGAGGAGCGATAGCTTTGGGACATCCTATAGGGGCATCCGGGGCAAGGATCCTAACCACCCTAATATATGCTTTGAAGAGGACTGGGGGTAAGAGGGGTTTGGCCGCCCTCTGCTTGGGGGGTGGTGGTTCCGTTGCGATGGCTATAGAGCTTATAGAATGAGCGCACTAAGAGGGGTTATATACGTCCTGTTTGCCTTGAGCATTGGATTAAACTTCTATCTTTGGTTTTACGAGATAGCAAATCTAAAAAAGGTTATTTATGATCTTAACGAGGAAAATTTAAACCTGCTTAAAAATCTAAAAGAAAATTCGGAAAGAAGGGACACGTTTGCCCTTGTAACCGTACCATCCGACGAGCTTTTCGATCCGGGAAGCGCCGAAATATCCGAAAAGGGTAAAAAAAAGCTTGACGAAATACTTGAAGAGTTTAGGGGAAGGTTTAAGGAAATGGAAATTTCCGCATATACGGATAGAAGTCCCGTACAAACCAACAAAGATAAATATCCCACAAATTGGGAGCTTGCATCCGCCAGGGCCTCCGCCATAGCTAGGTACTTTATAAGCAAAGGAATAGAACCATCAAAATTATCGGTAAAATCTTACGGTGATAGTAGGGCTAAGGGAAAACCCGACGACAGGAGAATAGAGATAAAAGTGTATTTTTAGCGCTTATAAATTGCGCCATCCCTCGTTTCCGCATAAATTTGGAGGGATAAATCATCCCTTTTTCTTAATTTCTCCGACATCTCCCGAAGTCCCTTTGTAAAGTTTTTGTTCTCAACGTTTGAGTTTGGGTTAAAAACTTTGGGTAAAAAGGATGCGTAAATTCCCGCGTGCAGATACAAGATTTCCGGAACATTTGAATAAACATAAGAATCCTTGGGTAACTTCCTTACCTCTTCCAAAATCTTAAGGTTTGCCCAATATGGTGTATTTAAACCGTCCCCATTTAATCGCATATATTTAACAAAATCTATGGCAAAATTTGAATAGCTTAAAAGGAAAGGTAGAGGCAAAAACTTTGAACGGGTTAAGGAAAGCATAAGGAGTAAAATAACAAAAAACGGTGACATTATTCTTATATCGGGAAGAGTATGAAAATCAAAAAAGGAAACGCTTAAAAAAAGGAAAATTAAATAACCTAACATAAACCAGGTCAAGATTTTTCCCCAAATTTCAAGCTCCCTGTAAATGAAAAGCAAAAATAAAGCCAATGAGGAAAATAGGATGAAAATTTCGTAATATATATGCGTTTTTATTAGTTTAACCAACACTAAACCTAAAACCAAAATTATAGATCGCCTTTCCTTGAAAACCGCGTAAATGAGGAAAGCGAAAATTAACAAGAAAACTACTGTGTTCAAGCTATCCGCATAATCGGGGAAAACATAACCTTTTAAGGTATCCCAAAGAATTTGATAGTGTAAATCCGAGGGAAAGTGCGTTACAAACTCCCTTACAGACTTACCTTGAAGGGTTGAGAACAACTGCCAGGTAAAGAAGGGAATTAGGGAAAAAAGGAGTAAGATTAAAATATCCTTAAATCTTGTGCGGTAAATGAGGAGAATGAGCAGAATCACACCAACGGAGAAAAGATTAGCATACCTAACCAAATTGCCCAAACCCACCAAAAACGAAAAAGCCAAAAGAATTCTCGAATCCCTCCTTTTAAGATATTCCTTGAGGAAAATGAGGGTAAGAAGAAGTATGGGAATATAGAGAGTTTCGCTGAACAAAAACGAAAAGTTTTTTAAAAAGGTGGGGGAGAGGGTAAAAGTTATGGTAAATAGAAATGCTAAAAATGTTGAACGGGTGATATAAAACGGTTAAAAACGAGAGGAGGAGGATTAATAGGGTGTAATTGGGGAATAAGAAGAGTAATACGGGGAAACCGGGAGCCCAATGGGATTCAAATTTGCATCCTTCCGCATCCTTAATACAAAACCCTAAGCCTTCCCTCAAATTCTCCGCAAGTTGTAAATAAAAAAGATCGGAATAAAACGCATAAGAGGTTAAAATTTTAAGGGAGTTCCACCATAAAATCCTTGTATGTCAGAAGAAAGGAAGCCCATCCTGGAGAGTATATCGACACTTAAGGAGGCGGGTAAGGAGGCACCCAAGCTTGAAGGTGTTCCTACCGGAGTTGAGGGTTTGGATGAGATGTTTTTTACAACCAAAATTGTTGATGGCAAACCGAGGAAAATATCCCTAGGAGGTATACCCAAGTATGCGGTTATAAACATTACTGGGGTTTCCGATACAGGCAAATCCCTTTTTGCCGAGCAGTTTGCGGTAAAGAGGGCATCGGAAAACGATGTTTTAATATTTGTCACGGTTGAAACCCCGGCACCTTTTTTGGCCACTTCTCTAAAGGAAAGGGCAAAGGCTATGGGTGTTCCCGAAAGTAAAATTGATCAGAACATAATCATAATTGATGCCGCATCTTACCAAGTACTAAGGGAAAACATCCAAAGCCTCCTCGATACCCTTGCTTATGCCATAAGGAAATACAAATCAAGCTTTTTGATAATAGACTCGGTAACGGGTTTGTATGAGGCTAAGGAAATGATGGCGAGGATAATAGTGAGGCAGATTTTTAATTTTGCCAAAAAGTGGTATCAAACGGCATTTCTTATATCACAAAAGAGATCGGGGCATGAAGAGCTATCAGCCGAAGCCGCTGGGGGTTTTGCGGTGAGCCATATAGTGGATTGTACCATGGTTATGTCCAAGCAAACAATCCTAACAAGGTATGATGAAAAAATGTACGGGTTGCCCATAGGGGAGCTTGTGAGATTCTTTAGGATAGACGGGTGTAGGATGTGTGGGCATGATACATCTACACACATAATGGAAATTACGGAAACGGGGCTTATAAAAATTGGACCAAGTTTAAAGGAGCTTTTGAAAAAGGGGGTAAAATATGGCGGTTCTACAGCCTGAAGAGATAAGGGAGTTCGATATAGATGCTATGGCGATGAGGGTTTTCCTAAAGGCCCTTGAGCTCATAGGGGGTCCGAGAAAGCTGATAGAATACAGAAGGTTAACTTGGATTCCTAGTCTTATGGAAGCGTCATATGCGGTGGTCCTTCAGGATATGGCTCTTAAGACGGAGGGCGAGATAGCGGAATTTCTGGGAATTACACGCCAAACGGTGAGGAACATGCTCAGGTCGGAACCCGAACTCGTACTAAAGAAGCTTGAGGGGGAGCTTCAGGAAAAAACTCCCGGAACCCACACGGCTGGAGGCCTAGCAAAGCTGGCATATAAGGAAATAAAGGAAGGAAGGGAAAACCTAACCATCTTCATACACTTGTTGCAGGTGGCCTCCGAAAGCCTAGGGATATTCTGGCCTGTGGAGATATTGAAGAGGATGAAGGGAGCGGACTTTCCCCTTGGAAAAGAAGAACTCCTTGAAAGGCTTAAAGGTTTAAAGGTAAAGGACAAGAAAATAGAGGATATCCTTGAAAAGCTGAGTTATCCCGTCAAATCTCCGGCGGATCTTCTTTTTCAAATAAGGGAGAACCTGGAGGATCAATAGACCTCCTTAAAGACGCATGCATCGGAAGTTCTAAGTTTAAGTTTTAACGCTAGGTTCTTGTTTAATGCAGGATTTCCAGCATTTGCGGAATACAAGTATTGGTATTTAAGCTTTTGTGTTTTTAAAGTTCCACCTTCCTTAAGGGTTTTCTCAAAAACAACGAGATTTTCCAATATGAGGGGTGGGAAATCCGCAGGGTTGGGGTGCCAGGAATAGACCGACCAATTCCTTACATCCGAAACGTCATAAGAGGAAACCGCCAATTTGAACTTCTTTGCATTTGATGAGATCTCCTCCCTGTACTTTCCGAAATTTAATACGGAATTTGGAGGAATCCAAACAAGTCTAATGCCAAAATCCGAAAGATCCTTAAAGGCAGTTTGAATTTGCAAAGGATTTTCTACGATCTTTAAATAAATTTCTTTTAGCGGATTTCTACCCATAACATTTATCTGGTTTCCAAAGAGCTCCTTTAAGATCACCCATTCGGACTTGTGAATAACTATGCCAACCGACCCGTTTTCCTCAAAGGCGCATAAAAACTTTTCCAAATGTAAGCTCGGTAAAATTGCACCGAATATACCCACAAAATTTTCCGGAAGGCTTAAAGTATCCATTGGATGAAAGGTGTAAATGAAAATTACAGGTTTCTCCCTAATGTTCTTTATAGCAAATTCCAAGGCTTCCTCTCCTAGAACAACCACGGCAAGGTACTTATCTTTCGATCTTTCCCAAAGATTTTTGTAGAAACCTTCGGGCTCACCCTTGGCATCCTTTTTCCAATCGAATACATGGGCCAAACCTTGAAGTTGAGATTTCAAAGTGTTTGCAACCGTATCCGAATAGAAGGAAAAGGATTTTAAGATCAAAACCGGGGTTGAAAGCATAGGGAAATTTTATGCCTGTTCCATTTTCCTTATTATTTTTTCGTAATGTGTTCCCTCCCAATATATCTGCCCGCAATTTTCGCACACGGCAAATTCTTCAAATTTATTCCAAACGAAAGGATGAACAAATCCCTCAACTTCCCACTTTGATACAATATTTAGTTTGCCGTTGCACTTCGGACATCTTGTGAAAGGTTCCGCCTTCGCTCCCAAAAGGGATATTATGTTCTTTGCAAGGTCCCATGGGTTTTCCGAAGGGTTATCCACAAAATGAACCTTAACATTCCAATCCCTAGCCATCCTGGCAAGTTCCCTATCCGAAGTTACAAGAACCCTCCCCTCCCTCAAACACTTCCCCACTATCTCGATATCCTTTTCGTCCCTGTAATACTCCGCATCGAATCCGTAAAACCTTAAAACCCTGACAAGCCTTCCGAGCATCGCATCTACACCGAACTTAATCTCTCCACTATTTTCCTTGCCACTTCCCATTTTGACCCCGAAAACTTACCCAAGATTCCATCCTTTGATAATAAAACCACCTCGGTCTCGTCCGAACCTATCACCCTTATGGGATTCGCCACTATGTAATCCAGGTTCTTCTCCTCAAGCTTTCTCTTTGCCTCATCAAAAAGCTTTTCCTCCTCCTCCAGGGCAAATCCCACAATCTTACCCCTCTTTTTCCGAGATATTTCTGCCAAAACGTCCATTGTGGGTACCAAATTTAACGTAATATTTCCCTCCCTTTTAACCTTTCCCTTTAGATGATCTACTTTAAAGTCTGAAACCGCCGCAGCCATAAAAAGGTAATCGTAATCTAAGTCCTTAAGGATTTCATAAAGTTCATCAACCGAACTCACCCTATAAAATACGTCCGAACTTGCCCTCTCCACGTTTCCGCATCCAACCGCGATTACAAAACTTCCCAGGGATTTCAAGAAGGTTGCCAAGGCAATCCCCATTTTCCCGGATGATAGATTTGTTATCACCCTAACATCATCTATCTTCTCCAACGTACCACCGTATGTTATAACTACCCTTTTCCCCCTCCAAAAATTCCCAAGTTTCCCAATATCTTCGATATAATTTACAAGATCATCCACCTCCAGCATCCTACCCTCCCCATAATCCCCACTTGCCAAATCCCCCTCAACCGTGGGAAGGACTATATGTCCAAATTTCCTAAGTTTTTCTATGTTTTCCTTCAATATAGGGTTTCTCCACATTTCCGTATGCATGGCAGGGACGAATATTATCTGAAATGGGTAAGAGGCGCAAACCGAGGTTAGGAGGTCATCGGCTATGCCGTTGGCAACCTTCCCGATAATGTTATACGTTGCGGGTACTATGAGAAAGAGTTCCGCCCACCTTGAGAGGTTTATGTGAGTGTTTCCCTTAAAAAAATCTTTATCGGTGAAAACTTCCGCACCGCAAAGCTCCTTAAATGGTAAAGGTTTCAGAAAATTCAGGGAACCCTTACTTAAAATTACCTTAAGTTCGTACCCCCTCTTGTAAAGTTCCCTACACAAAAATAGAGATTTATGCGCAGCTATGCTACCCGTTACCCCTATTAATATCCTCAATCCCTTTCCTTGTAAGGTATTCCCTCTTTGGAGAAGATCTCCGCGGCAATTATTACAGGGTTTTCCTCTAAGGGCTTTCTCGTCATCTCGCTTTTCCTTATGAGATATCTCGCGTACCTACCTATCAGTACGGCAGACCTATACCTGGTATCCTTCTTAAACCTATCCCCGTCAAAAATCTCGTAAATCTTTATCCTTCTCATTTTCCACCTCCTTAAATGGGATAACCCATCATCCTGAGGGCTTCCTTACCCTCTTCCGTCATTCTGTCTATCGTCCAGGGCGGATCAAACGTTATTTCAACCTCAACGTTTTCAAAACCTAGGTCGTAAATCTTACTTTTTACGGCATCCGCCAAAGGTTCGGCTATAGGGCATCCGGGTGCGGTTACGGTCATAAGGACATAAACGTACTTGTTCTCCGGATCGATTTCTAAAGCATAAATCAACCCGAGATCCCAAATGTTTATTGGAATCTCAGGATCGTATATCTCCCTAAGCGCGTTAATAACATCCTCCTTCGTCATTAGGTAAAAATTTTAAAGCGGAAATCCTTCACCCTTAAAATCTTCGCTTATGGGCAAGGGAAAAAAGAAAATCTCGGTTTTAAGGGCGGAAAGAAGGAACGAGAGGAGAAGGTTGAGGAACCTGATGTGGAAAACGAGATTTAAGTATCTATTGAGGAAGTTCAAGAAAGCTGAGAGTTTAGAGGAAAAGAGGGAGTGGGCTATAAAGCTCCAATCAACCCTGGACAAGATGGGGCAGAGGAGGATATTCCATCCGAACAAGGTGGCAAGGTTGAAATCCAAAATAATGAAAGAGTTGGCAAAGATTTCCCAAAATGGATAGGCAGATATTTTTGGAGTACATTCTTGACCATTATCACAACCCGAGGAGGAGGGGAAAGTTCGAGGATGCGGATGTGGTTTTAAAGGGTGGGAATCCCGGTTGCGGTGACGTCGTGATAATATACTTACGTAGGAACGGGGAAGGAAAGCTGGAGGTCTCATTTGAGGGTGAGGGTTGCACCGTTTCCCAAGCCTGCGCATCCATAGTTTGCGAATATGCCAACGGGAAAAGTGCGGAAGAGATCCTTAAAATCGATTACAGATTTTTGGAGGAGAACATAGGGGAGGAGATTTTAAAAACTAGGTTTAAATGCGCCACCTTAGCCCTTGATACTTTGAAGGAGGCGGTGAGGAGTTTGGGGTAATGCCAAAGTATCCGAAACCCGTCGGACCCTATTCTCCATACAAAATAGCCGGGGATTTTGTATTTTTAGCTGGGCAGATAGGTATAAACCCGGATACGGGGGAGTTGGAAGAGGGGTTGGAGGCGCAAACCGAGAGGGTTTTAACGAATATAGCGCACATCCTTGCGGAAATCGGACTCTCCTTAGATCACGTCATAAAAACCACGATATTTTTGAGGAATATGGGGGACTTCCAAAAGGTGAACGAAATTTATGCGAGGTATTTTAAAGAGAACTTTCCCGCACGCTCCACCGTCGAAGTTTCGAATCTGCCAAAAGGGGCTCTCATAGAAATCGAGGCTATAGCGTATATTAGTTGAGGAGGTTAAATGAACCTTTACAGTATTGCTGGCTGCGGGGCAGATAAATGCTGAGTGGCGCGTCCCCAGATTGTGGGGGCTGCAATCGCTATCCTGAAATTATAGTCTAAGTAAAAGAGTTAGGCGCCGAACATAGAAAGTTGAGAGGTAGTGCCAGGCGGTTTAGAGTGGCGGTTGTAGATTTCATGCCCTCGAAGTTGCCCGACGTGATGAGGTGGTGCGATAGGATCTTCCCTTAACCTGGTCCGTATCAAAAGGCTTGGAAGAAAGACGGAGATGCGGGACAAATACCGAGGCGGCCTCCCAGCAGGTGCTGTTAGTGGAAGGAAGTTATGAATAAATTCACATCCGCCGGGCCTGTCTATCGGGAACCTCCATATTGAGACAATTAACACCGTAGGTTTCTTAGACTCTTGAACGTCTTCTTCAAAAGGTAAAACTATTTAGACCGCCCAAACATGACACGAAGCTATTTGCGCGATTTTTCACCAGGATGCTGCATAACCGTGTATTACTCTCACCATCGCAGTTCGAATCCCTCTTCCTTATAACCTTAAAGCGTGCAGGTGTAAAATACCGGAGGCAGGTGGGGAGCTATGCAAGCGAGAAATAATGGTAGGGTTTCACCGATAAGATTTGCGGACGCCCCATTCACTTTAGCGTGCTATCCAATCGAGGGGACGTGTACGGCCGCGAAGACCCTTGGGTTACGATGTGGGGGTGCAGGGAAACCTCGATCCGCCAGCAAAAAGAAACTCTTGCCTGAGTCTAGAGATAGCTCCCACCTCCTTTACGTGCATTTGTACAATGCTGATGTGGTATGAACCTGCTTACATTTTTCGCCTTTGTAAAAACGCTTCACCTGCTTTTTGCATCGATCTGGATAGGGGGTATAATACTTACTGTGGTCATAAATAGGGCTTTGAGGAGAACTATGCCGGCAGATGAAGCCACCAAGACTTTGGGCGTTATAGGACGCTCTATCCAAACGACGATGCGATACTCCCTGTATCTCGCCATAGCGACAGGCCTCCTGCTGCTCTTGATCCGTGGTATAACCCCTACGAGGTTAGTTGATCCTATCTTTTACACCACACGTTTTGGAACCTTTCTTTTAAGTAAAATAATATTTGTGTTACTCATTCTAGCCTTGCTGCCTCTGCACTCCCGCTTGGGTGAGAAATTACACATGACAAACGATAGAGCAACCTACATAAGGCTTAGGCGAAACATACTGCTGGTTGGATGGGCGAGCCTAGGCTTCACGATCTTGGTCGCGTTATTGGGAGCCTTGCTGAGGCTGTCATGATACAGGTAAGTGATGCATATATAGAGAGATGGCTTAAGCGATTTGAGGAAGCACCCCTACTTGTGTTCTGGGAGTCTACCAAAGCCTGCCCCTTAGCGTGTAGGCATTGCAGGGCAGAAGCTATTAGAGATCCTCTCCCGGGAGAGCTATCTCTGGATGAGGGCAAGCAGCTTATAAGGCAGGTCGGCGATTTTGGGGAACCTAAACCCACATTAATCATAACAGGGGGGGACCCGCTTACCAGGAAGGATCTATTCGAGCTGGTGGAGTATGCAAGAGAGGAGGGCATACCCGTGGGTGTTGCACCGGCGGCTTCGCCCAATTTAACAGTTGAAAAGCTTAGGATGCTGCGAAGCCTTGGAGTAAAGGCCATCTCGATAAGTCTGGATGGAGCAACTGCGGAGGTGCATGAAAATTTGCGTCAGGTCGAGGGAAACTTTGACGAGACGTTAAGAGCAATAAGCTATGCAGTCAATGAAGACTTTATGGTGCAGGTTAATACGGTTGTGTGGAGGCGGAACGTCGAACAACTACCATACATTGCAGCTCTGTTGAAGAGGATGGGTGTTAAGATATGGGAAGTGTTCTTCCTCATTGTAACCGGACGTGCTGTAGCCGAGTTAGATATAACACCAAGCGAATATGAAGAGGTCCTCCAGTTCCTTACGGAGGTATCAAGGTATGGGATACAAGTGAGGACCGTGGAGGCTCCTTTCTTCCGCAGAATAAAGCTGGAGAGATATAACGGCGCTAAATTTACAGGGCATCTATACAAAACACTTGTAAAGGAGTTACGCATACTTTTAGGTGAGCCATACAAAGAGTTCGACCCACGCTTCATACCCACCCGCGACGGGCTAGGAATAATATTCGTTGCCTACGACGGAACCGTGTATCCTTCGGGTTTCATGCCTTATCCGTTAGGCAATATAAGGAGGAAAAGCCTCGTAGAAATATACAGGACACATCCGCTACTTGTTAAGATGCGGCAGGCTGAGTTCAAAGGAAAATGCGGAGAATGTGAATACAGGAGGGTATGTGGGGGATCGCGTGCCAGGGCATTCACACGCTACGGTGACCCATTAGAGAGTGATCCCGCGTGCACATACCTGCCTAGGGGGAGCATCCCCTCATGGGGAAATTGATCATACTCGTGGGTCTAGGTAATGGAGAAACTTCAGGCTAAAGGCTAAGCTCCTGAAAAATTAAGAAACTGGCTGCGAAACAACTCAAACGATCTATGCTGGAACAGCTTACATAATACTTGTAGTCCCCACGATGCCCAAAATTATCCTCACTGGAGCCGTCCTTGCTGAGGTCCCCTTCGGCCGACATAAAGTTTGTGAGTGACCGGCCCACCGTATATGTATGGTCTTGTGCTTCCACACTCAGAGTGGAAAATTCTTCTCTAAAAATCTGTAGAACTCATCGCCGCAGAACCACGGAAAATCGGGTACACCAACCACTTTTATTCTTCCATCAATCACTATGGTTGGGACAGCTGTAATCTTGTAGAGTCTACTTTTCAACTTAACTTCTTCATCGCCAGAATCGACGTCTAACACGCGTAAGGTGCAGTCGTTGCACTTACCAACGGTTACTATATCGATTACTTTACGGCATAAACTGCAACCACCTGCGAAGACCTCTATGATATGTGAAACTAAGTATTATAAGGCTGACGCGATGCGGCTTAGACTCTTCCGTAAACCCAGTAAGCCCTTCTCCTTCTATCCCTAACCCTCTAGCCTCCGCGCCAATAAAGGTCCAGTAACCTCTCTCAGCCAATAGAATAATCACAGCATATGCCCAACTACTATATCCACAACGAAGCACCCTTTTCCTTTGACAGAAGTCCTTCCTACGGGCCTCGCCCTGATCTTTACACCCTTAACCCAGGTTTCTGACCCAATCCCCTACCCTGAGCGAGGAGATCTTGAACCATACGGTTATTTTATGCTGCCTTGCCTATCCTACGTCCAGCTGAGGCCAATCACTTTAACTCTCCCCCAACCGCAGAGAGGCTGGAGTTTCTTCCTAAGGTCCAGAAGTAGTCGTTTCCAGCTTTCCTGCTGTAGAGCAGCCCTCTGAGCACGCCACCAGCCAACTTCTCAAGAAGATCCTCAAAGTAATGATATCTCCTGTACGTCCAAGGGATGTAGCGAAAATTTTCGGAATCTCAGTTAAGACGCTCTGGAGGAAGAAGGGGATTATCAAAGCCATCAAGCTCCCGACCTGTAAGCCGCTATCCTAATCTTGGTCGCTCTACAACAAAGGAAGAGCTAAGAAGCGAGACGACGAGAAAGAGTATCTACATTAAGGGTACGTTCTTCAGCTAATCACGTTGAAGAAGAAAGTTGAGCCTAAGGTCGATAAATGGGCTTCATTCGACGTAAGCGATACGGTCTATAGGTAGTTGCTGCGAAAGTATTCGAACAACTGAGATAGCGAGAAAACTTAAAGGGTTTAGGTCTGGAGCAGATGTGGATCACTACGTATCTCTACCAACTCAGAACCCTACACCAGAAAACTTTTCATCCCATCTCACACTTTATGAAAATGCGGTATCATCTTATCACAATCTTATGAACCTTTCCTCCCGCTTTCACAAAGTATATTCCGGGCTTTAGGCTTATTCTTCCACCCTTACCAACTATCTTACCCGAAATGTCATAGATAGAACCTTCCTTCCTCAACACAACTACCCTACCAAAAACCTCAAAGGATTTGTCCTCTACAATAGGACTCTCTTCAACCTTTAGATCCCCTTCACCCAAAAGAGGCATAAAGGTTGTACAGTATATTTCATAGTTACCCGGATCGTTATCCTGCCAGCATACTATAGCATACCTACCCGTGCCAACCCAATAAAACGCCACCATGGGCCAGATGGATCTTCACGCGGTGAAACTCACCCTTTGAGCGGGATACCAAGAGGAATCAGGATGTGGCCTGCAAGCCATGAAAATATCAAAATCTCTACCCGGAGCCCTTGAAGATTTCTCAAACCAAGTGACGTATACCGTATTGTTCCTAACGGTAACCGTAGCCCCAGCCGCCGTATCACCGTTTCCCGTAAGATCCGTTAGGTTTATCTTCGGCCTCCAAGTTAGCCCACCGTCCAAGGATTCTCTAAAATACACATTTACCGCGTCCTCCTTCTTGTCAAACCACACAACCGCAACATGATTACCATGAGCGGAAACATGACAGGAATTATATTCCATGAATGTGGTTAGAGTGTCCAGGTTGATGGGAGTACTCCACGTGCTACCGTAATCCGTGCTATAGGTAACCTTTATGTAAGGATAGTCGGTGTAGCACACGAACCATTTATCAAATTCATTGTAAGCGATTTGAGGATGTCTCTCATATGAATAGGAAGGATAAGCTATAACTATTCCACCGTAAGGTCCCCAAGTGTTTCCACCGTCAAACGTCCTCTTAACCCTTATACCCTGACTGTAAGCATCTACCACAAGTAGTATCGTATCTCCGCTCAAAGTTGCATCCATAGAAGGAGAATCAAGGCTTCGGGGACCAAGGCCGTATTCGCTTGCGGCGAATATGTTTTGCCCAGTTGTAGAATAATCCCAAGTCGTACCATTCCATTATCCATAGATCTGTTGTAAGGAACCCAGGAGGAGGGAGAACAAACATGACAGTAAGCTACGGCATGCACTTTGGAACCTCTCGCAACTATCGAGGATTCCCATCCATAATTTAGCACCATTATACCTCCGCAGTCGATTCCTGTACAGTAGTCCCACGTGTTCCCCCTATCCCTGGATCTGTTATATCTATCCCCAGCTCCAGATCTTACCCAAAGTATATGAACAGTATCACCTACCAAATACAGACTCTGAGGCGTTCTCTCGTTGAAAAAGTAAGGCCATACTATCCCATCCGCTCCCCAGAAATCGTGGGCGGTGTTATAGGTGAGCCTTGTTGTAACACCCACATTTACACATGCCTTATATATCTGAAGTGTTCCCCTTTAATGAGTTTTACCCATCAGCAATTTCATCACCTCATCGTCCCAAGGTTTTGCGACCATATAGGACTTTTCTTTAAGTTCCTTAATTGCCCATGGAACCGCCACCGAAAAACCGCATATCTCAAAAACTCCCAAATCGT
>Ga0197143_1001616_pt1 | contig 18724 bp, 21 predicted proteins | sample GBS70_MetaG_FD_148603 | JGI IMG/M metagenome (GOLD analysis project Ga0197143, IMG submission 148603) | Sediment microbial communities from Great Boiling Springs, Gerlach, Nevada, United States - GBS 70_MetaG | ecosystem: Environmental > Aquatic > Thermal springs > Hot (42-90C) > Sediment...
CCCGCGAGTAGTTTCAACAGGGTAGTTTTGCCAGCACCGTTATGGCCAATGACACCGACACGTTCTCCCTCACGGATTTCTAGATTGACGTTTTTAAGCGCATGGACTTCCATAACCGGATTGACTGAACGACGGAAAAATCCCCCTAAGAGAAATTGCTTCAAAGGAATGCGCTTATGCCGGCGAACTCGGAAAGTCAGGTGCACATTGCTTAGACGGACATGCACCATGATTGTAGATCCCCTACGTGCTTACCTATGGAGATTGTTAGAGGCTGAAAATGATTTTCCGCTCGTTGGTTACCAGCAAGAAGATAGCAAGGCCAGCTAGCACGACTGCAGTGTTGATGGCTACGAGAAAATCAGCTAGCGGAGGAATGCGGCCATACAGCACCGGTTCTCTTACTAGCTCTACCAGATAACCGAGCGGATTATAGGTTAGGATCGTAACAAGCGCTCCTCGCTTAGCGAACATTTCCTTAGGATAAAAAACCGGCGTAAGATAATAAATCAACTGCAGCAAGATCCCGGCCAGATGATGCGTGTCTGGGAAATGCACATTGATGATCCCGAAAATGGTTGTCAAAGCCCAGCTAAAAAGGAAGAGTACCATCAATACAGGCACTAAGATCGATAAAGCTGCAAGATTCTCAAAGCCCCGAATCAGCCAGCTTAGCAGGATGGTGAAGGCCAATAGGATCAAGAAATGCAGCGCCACGCTGATAGCTGTGCGTAAGGAATACATGGCGAGCGGCGCTGGGTAGGAGCGGATATATTTTTCGCCAACGAGTATGCTATGGCATCCTTCGAGAACGGAGTTAGAAATAAAACCCCAGATGGCGACACCAGTAAACACATAAGGGGCATACTCGCGCAAATCCATCTCGAATATCTGGCTAAAAACCAGGCACATGACCGCAGTATAAGCCAGTGGTTGCAGCAAGGCCCAGGCAATTCCCAGAAACGACCGGCGATAACGCGCATCGAGATCTAGTTTGACCAGGGCGAGCCAGAAATAGCGGCGTTTCCAGATTTCAGAGAGATACTGTGCAGTGTAAGACAGGGCAGCCATAGAATCCGTCCCTGTGTGCTCCGCTTCCTATATCCACAATTGGCCGAATCCTAGCAAACGATGCAACCAGGCGGAAGGCCAGTTTATCGCATCCAGCGACCAGATTGAGGAATCTAGGGAAATGTCGCTATTACGAGGTCAGAAGGATTGGTGCGTAGCTGGCTTTGGAAACGGTTACAAATACGGTTCATGGATTTCCCGGCTGCGAACAATGCGAGCGGGAAGACCGTAAGCCACGACCAGTTCGGGCAGGTCTTCGAGAACCAGGGCCCCTGCCCCAACGACGGTGGCCTTGCCAATTCGTCGCCCGTGCAGCACGCAAGCACCCAAGCAGATAGCAGCGTAGGCACCCACACAAACACTGCCGCCCAGACACGCATGGGGACCCAGGCTGGCGAACTCGCCCAGCCGGCAGTCGTGATCCACAGAACAATGCGTGTTCAGGATGCACCCCGGACCGATCTCCGCACCAGCATTGATAATAGCTCCTGGCAAAACCACCGTTCCGGGTCCCAGCCTGGCAAAAGAGGAGACCCAGGCCGTGGGATGCACCGCGCTAATAGGCTGCCAGTGCGGAAAACGTTGCAGTATCCGTTGGGTTAGTTGCCAGCGTTGCCAGTTGTCGCCGATACCAACCACAAACCCATCAATGGGATATTGCGCCGCCAAACGTGGCAGGTCGGCGTCGTTTCCCAGTATAGGCACGCCCAGCAGCGAAGTGCCCGGTGCCAGCCCCGGATCAATGATGCCAATAACTCGCACGCGATCCTCAGCGAGCAGCGTATCGAGCACGACCCGGGCGTGACCACCAGCTCCGAAAAGCAAGACGTTGGGACGCCTCATAGGAGGGCCGGTGTACCAAGCTGGGAATGGTGCCATTCGGCTAAACAAGAGATACCAGAACCAGAATTGTGCGCGAAGTCCAAATTTACCAGCGCCGCACGAACTCGCTTTGCCAACCGGTCATGTGCATGGTGACGTCCGAAAACCATGTTGCTAACCAGCCTGGTAGGAAACTTTCGTGTTGCTCTTGACCTTGCGCCCGAGGCGGGTATGGCCAGGTTGATGGTTCTGGACATCGGACAGCCGAGAATTGGAGGAGCATATGCGCTGGCAAATCGCGGCGGCACTACTTCTGGGAATAGCCTTGGGCTGGTGTCTTGGAGGCGAGTGGTTCCGAGGCGGCAACGTGCGAGCCGGCAACGACCGCTGGCAGGAATTTGCTCTGGCCACAGGTGCCATTCTGGCTGGCCCGGTCGGGCACGATCAGGATGGCGTTTGGCTGCTCGATTCCAAAAACGGCAAGCTTCTCGCTTCGGCTGTAAGCCGAACCACAGGCCGTATTTTACCCTGGGCCGAAGTAGATCTTTTGCGGGAGTTCGGACTGGCCTCGCCTGTTCAAGGACAATTCCTCATGACTACCGGTCAGGTTGGCCGCGGAGCTTCTGTCTTATTCGTTGCCGAGGTCGCCAGTGGTCGGCTGGCAGTTTATTCCATGAGCCTAGCGGAAGGACAAAACCCCGGCGTAGTCGTGCGCAGACACGACCTGGTGGCATTTCGTCCCGGCCCGGTGCGTAGCTCTCCTAACTGACTCCCTGTCGTGCGATTTCCTGCAACAGCTGCCGCGCCACTTTGTATGCGTGGCGGATGGTCACAGCACGAGCTTCGATTTGGTCTGGCGTGTAGTACCGGCCAGGCTCTGCTCGTGGAAGTCCAGCTAATTCAAGCACCAAGGGAAGCAAGGTTACGAATTCCCGAGCCCGTTGCTGCTGCAATTCCAGTTCGGTCATGGCTAAGCTCCTTGGGGTGCCTGCCAGCTAATAACCTCACCGGTGGCCAGGCCGATTTTCGGGTTACCGCTGCCAAACTCCTCGCTTTTTCTTAGCATACCCGAAAATGCTTCCGAGTAGAATAGCCAAGCGACTGGAGGATGCGCCATGACTAGCCTTCCCGACTCTGCTAACCCCGCCTCACGATGCATCCACTTGTGCTGCAAGTCCATGCTCACTTATGGGGAACAGTTCGAGGAAGACCCTGAATTCCAGGCCGGACTAGTGGATTTCTGGTGTGTGCTTACCGCACGATCCACGGGGCCAGACGGTGGTGAAGTAAGCTGGCAGGCCTGCCACGACCCAAACCGCACCTGTTACCGCGAATATTAAACTCAGGAAACCGCAGCAGCCGCAGGCGGCGTTCTATACTACTCAGGAGCCAAAGCGCTTTGTCGTGCACCGTCGGCGAACCGAATACTCCCCAACTTGGACGCACTCTCGTTGACCCACACAGACCGGTGCCACATAATGTCGGCAACACTCGCATCCGACTGGAATTTCGCGCCTTTTGTGCGCCAGCAAGTGGTGAAGAAAATTTCGCCTCACATCCTGGCGGATTAGCATGCGACTACTTTGCCCTCACTGCCGCAAAGAAGTTCAAGTTAGCGATCACCTTGCCGGGCAGATTTCCAATTGCCCGCTCTGTCTGAAGCCGTTTCGCGTCCCTGTGCCGCCTTCAGCTTCGACTGGCACAAGCCAAGCGGTCACCGCACCCCCATCGGTTGCCCCTTCGACCTCAAACGTACCACCGCCCGGCGCGAGAGCGGCAGTCTGGGATCCCACTGCTGGGGGAATGGCACCGAGTCCCGGTGTCCCGACTCCCGCACCACCGGCCCCCGGCTACCCGCCAACGTTTCCCCCTTCGACTGTAACGCCGCCTTATGTTCCTCCAATCTCACCACAGCCGTTGATAAGCAGTTCTTCGAGCGCTGCCGGCCCAGCTGCGACGTCGCTGCCTATCTCCCCTAGCGTAGCTGCATTGCCCACGATACCGCCCCCTGTGCCTTCTCCGGGCTACTCTGACTCCATCCAACTTTTGGTTCTGTCGCCAGTAAAGTTGCAGATCCTGCAATTTCTTGTAATGCTTCTATTGGCACTGCTCCTGTTTTCTCCTTGGCTTCGCGTGCCTCCTGGCACTGGGATTCTTTTCCAGCAAAACGAGTTTCAGCTAGCGTTTGGCCGTGGAACAGGCGAGCTAAGAGGTAAAATCGAACCTGGCGTGTCCCCTTTAGGGATAATCTTTTTCTTTTTAGTCCTCTTTTCCGCGATTCTGAGCGGGCTTTTGCTCTTAGCCGCAAAGCTGGACTGGCCGGAATTAAGGCCCTACCTGCGTTTCCGCCATTTGCTCACCGGCGGACTGGTTTTGCTCATTGCCACAATACTGTTGTTGCAAATTCTTATCGGCTTCCCCTTGAACGCCGCCTGGACAGCAACTGCAAAGCTCTCCGATGACGATGCAAAAAAAGTATATGATGCCGTCGAAGCTGCACAGGTTTCGTGGTTAGATGTATTAGTTCGTGCCATAACCAAAAGCCCAGAAGACCATGTGGGTTGGGCTTGGGGACTTTACGGAACATGCCTACTAGTGCTTTTCCTCCTGGCTGTGGCAGTTATGGACTTTTGGCAACAGCGTCGCAGTTGTCGCCTTCCGCCTCGCATCTTGTTAGAAAAATAAGTTTATGGCATGAATGTAGGCTTGCCTTGGTTGCTCGATGTTTGACATCTTTCGACCGGTGAGCTACGTTGGTACGGGGCATCGTGACTCGCGGACAAGGTCAGGCTCACTATGTCGCACCGAACTTTCGTCCAGCCTCGCCGGGCCATTGCCACGGTAGAATTAGCCCTTTGCCTGCCTCTGCTGCTTATGTTTCTCCTGGGTGTTTGGGAAATTGCCCGCTACATTGAAGTCCAGCAAGTTCTTGATAACGCCGCCCGTGAAGCCGGCCGTCAAGCGGCCGGAGGTGATAAAACAAGAGCACAAGTGGAACAGAGTGTGATTTCCTTCCTACGAAGTGCAGCTATTGACCCAGCGAATGTTGAAGTGTCCATCGCAAATTTAGATTCTCCTGGCTTGTCTGACCCAACGCAAGCTAATTGTCTCGACCGCTTAGCGATAGTTATTCGTCTTCCTTATCGCAATCTAAGTTTGTCGTTAACCTCGATGTTCATTCCCGCAAGTGCACGGCTGACCGCTAGTGCTACCTGGAGATCGCTCCGTGACTTGCCTGTCAGCGTGGATACCCAACCACCGGTAGAATAGACCATGCTGGCTCGAGTAATCTGCTATTGCTGTCCCAAACCACGACGGGGGACTTCGATCGTAGAAGCAGCCCTGGTCCTAACGCTCGCGCTACTTTTTGTCTTCGGCATTCTGGAATACAGTCGCTTCTTTTTCGTACGGAACGTTCTCATTGAGGCAGCGCGAGAAGGGGCTCGTTATGCAATCGTTCATACCCATGACAAAACTACTGCCGACATCCAAAACTACACCTACCAATTTATTGCACCACTCGCCGCTAATCTACCGGGATTCAATCCCTACCAGAATATTCAGCTTTTCAAGGCGGATGATTCTGGCAATCCGGTTTACGATGGTAGCGGCAATCCTGTCCCCTGGACCGACGCCGCCTTCGGTGAGAACATAGCCGTGCTAATCACCGCTACCTATAAACCGGTCACCCCCGTGCTTCTTTTTATGCCTGCAACTATCACTCTACGTGCTCGCTGCAGCATGTCAAGCGAAGCCAATTAAAAGCAACTGCGAGGAGGGATGCACATGTCTAAGCAAATAAATAACAGTAAACGTGCTGGCGCAATCGTCCCTTTCGTTGCAATCTGTTTGGTTGCGCTGTTAAGCATGATTGCCCTGGCAGTAGATATCGGCCTGATAGCGATAGCCCGCGCCCAGTGTCAAACTGCTGCTGATGTGGGAGCAACCGCTGGTGTCCGTGTCCTCAATGGTTATTTAAGCCAAAATAACAATTATAACGCTGTCAGACCAGTAGTTTTGGCCGCTGTTGCGGAAAATAAAGTCTTAAGTTCGCCAATCCAATCTAATCAAATCTCTATAAACATCGGTTCCTATGTTTACGATTCTGTCCAACAAAAATTCATTCCTTATTACACTTCCAGGCCCGCTGACGCCAATTGGAGCCTAGTGCAAGTGCGGATAACTTATCGGGGCAGCACCCAATTCGCTCGAATATTCGGCATCAATTCGTTCGATACGAAAGCAACTGCGACCGCTGTACATCGGCCTCGCGATATCGCCATGATTATAGACCTATCCGGTTCAATGCGTTTCGGAAGCCTGCCAGGCGTTCCCCATTACGGCGCCCGACAGGCACCGGGAGCGAACCCACCTTCTGGTACCAATAATCCGGAAAATGTGGTACCACGCTTCGGGCACTATAGTAGCACGGCTGCTCAATTGAAGCGAGCAACTCCGGCAATAATAGGCGGAACGCTTTACGAATTGTCTAACTTCACGGAAGCGAGTGCTGCCAATCAGTTCCGGACACCCTTAGTCGAAGATTTTTATCAACATTCACCAGGTACATCCCCAGTCCCAGCTTTTACCAGTGCCGGCGACGGCGATAGCGACGGCTTAGTGAGCGGTGATAAACCCTGGCGTACTAACTACAATCATGGCCTCACCTATGCTCAGACGTTCGCTCAAATTGTAAACCTGAGCTCGGTAACCAACAGCACGCCACGCCATGCCTGGGAGAATACTGGTTATGGTTCGTCTTTTCGCGGTTATACTCAAGGCCCACGCTATTGGGGCAAAACTTTCTTTATTTGGCCCCCGGATCCAAGAGGTCCGACTGATATAGCTAATCAGCAGAACAATGGTGCTCGCGATTGGCGAAAACGCTTCTTTCTAAAACGTGATGGGCTAACTCCCGTGGATGATAACTCCTTGTTGTGGGACAGCGGTGGCCGTTGGAGACCTCCTCGCTCCGGTTCTACCGAGAATTATAGAATCAACTACCGCGCCATTCTCGATTGGATTCGCAATGCCGGTCCCAACCCATTTCCACCCCAATTGCGTGCGGGGCGTATCGTGTACTATACGCGCATTCCCGATCCTCGGGATGCGACACTAAACCAACGTTGGTGGACTAGCTACCCATTGCCTGATGTCAATGAGCGCTTCTGGAAAGAATATATTGATTATGTGTTGGGAGTGCGACAAACCGGCTCGACCACCTGGGAGGTCATAGTTCCGTACACCGGTTATGGCGACAATTTTGCTTGGGGCACGGTTCGTATCACGCCTGTGTCTAAATTGACCGGCAATCCAAGACCTTACATGCGCTATGATGATAATCCATTACGACCCAGGCTACAGTTCTGGTTTGGTCCAATGACAATGGTTGATTTTCTCGGCAACTATAATATGGGACTTCGATCAAACAATACTGCTTATTGGTGGTTACCTGGTACAGCTCACGAGTACCCACTCTATGCCTGCAAAGTCGGAATTCGAGCAGCTTTACAGGACATTGAACGCAACCACCCGAATGACCACGTTTCTCTAATCTTTTTTAGCATGCCCATGCATAATAGTACTTCATGGCGAAACGGCCACCGATTTAATCGCGTTCGTGCGCCTTTGGGGAGAGACTATCGCCGCATGATTGATATGCTCTGGTTTCCTCCTTATACTGTTGAAAACCCAGGCACCGAAATCAACATGTATGATGCTTATAATAATCTAGAAGTGCCGCGTGCTCAAGGAGGTACCTGTTATGCTATGGGTTTAATGTTAGCTTATAACCAGTTCAGTAACCATCCTAGTCTTAAGACGTTCAACCCACCTCCGAGTCCAATCGGTGACGCTGGAGGATTAGGTCGTCGGGGTGCCCAGAAGATCATCATTTTCGAGACCGACGGCGAGCCGAATACGACCGCCAGGGCCGCCTTCGTCAACGGTGGTCCTTATAACTCCTATTACCGCATCCGTTTCAACAGCTCCAACCCCACAGCTAGCGAGTTTCCATCGGTAGGGTTTTACGCAGATAATGATGCTGTCGTTAGGAACGAGATTTTTTCTATCTGTCGACAACTAGCGGCACTTGATACCGCCAACCCACCTGGCTACAGCACGAGGCGAAAACCGCTCTTGATTCACTGTCTTGGTTTCGGCCAAGTTTTCAGCCCACTAAATCCGTCGGTCAATGTAGCGATCGATACTCTTAGGCAAATGGAAGAAATTGGTAACATCCCACCGGATTTGCGTATAAACGGCGTAAATCATTGGAAAATCATCAACGGACGTGATGAAGAAATCGCGGAGAAACTTAGAACCGCGATCATGCGTATTCTGCAGGACGGTCGGCAGGTTTCGCTAATTGAGTAACGCCATGTAAGACCCTAGCAGACGCCATGACGAGCATCGTGGAATGCCGATCATTATGCAAGGTCTATAAATCAGGTTGGTGGTCGAGCCGCTCTGTATATGCTCTGCGAGACATCAACTGGTCCGTGCAAAGTGGTGAGCGGTGGGTGATACTGGGACCTAATCGTGCTGGCAAATCTACTTTATTGCGGCTCATCGTTTCCCTGTTACAACCAACCAGCGGACATATATACCGGTTCGGTGAATCAGCAACTAAACTCGCGACGCTGGGACGTGTAGGCTATGTTAGTGAGAACGCCCTCCTCCCAGCGCACTGGTCAGTGGAAGGCTTAGTACGCTGGTCTGGCTTTCTGCATGGCCTTCGGGGAGCACGCTTGTTGCAAAGGGTACGCTCCACACTGGAACAATTCGACCTGAGGCACTACGCTGTCAGCGGCATTCGCCAGCTGAGTCGCGGCATACGCCAGCGTGTGGCATTAGCATTGGCCTGGTGCCACCAGCCAGAGTTAATCGTCCTTGACGAACCATTCGATGGATTAGATAGTTCCAGTCGGGTGCGATTCCAAGAAATATTATCTACTCCATTATCGCCGACCACTACCTATATATTGGCAACACATCAGCATGATTTCGTCCGCGGCTGGGCTACTCACGCACTGGTGCTAGACAATGGCATCCAACGTTATTGCGGTCCTATAAGCCACTACGACTGGGAACGCACGCCAGTGGTTACGACGAATAACAACGAGAACGACCTGCAACTTTCTCAGAGAAGGACACTATGCGACGCACCCTAGCAAAAACTTGTTCTTTGGTGTGTGACTTCGCACAATCACTTAAATACTCGCTACTAGATGAGTGGCAAAGCGTGTCAAGTGGTCGCCACTTGTGGGTCTTGTTAGGTGCGATATTGATAGCGACCTGCTTTTGCTTAACCGTCCATGTTACCGGACCAGGTATTATTCAGGCCGAGGGTGAGCTTGACGTTCCCGCTCAGAAAGGAGAACTTGTTATCTTGTTCGGATTGGTTCGGGCGGAATTATTCCGAGGAGCACAGGAGGCTGTTCACTTAGTTCATTGCTGGCTTCTACGCTGGGGACTGGGACCGATAGGGGTACTGCTGTGCTTGACTTGCTCCGCTGGTTTGCTACCGCTGTTCTTGCACTCAGGCAGCGCCATCTTATTGTTCACTTCGCCTGTAGCGCGATGGAGAGTAGTTGTATATAAGTATTTCGCTGTGATTCTAATCATGACAGCGTTAGCTACTGGTTTCTCGCTAAGCACCGCTGCAAGCCTAACGTTGGTTACAGGCTACTGGCCCGGTTCCGGTTTGGGCGGTGTGCTGGTTTTCGCGGTAAGTTTTGCCGCATTTTGGGGATTCAGTATGTTAATTGGCGCACTGAGCCGGAGCAGTGCTGCCGCGCTGGTCGCGAGTGTACTGTTCTGGTTGGTATGCTACGGGGTCAATGTCTCGCATATCTCCCAGAAGTCGTATCTGAGCGAGCAAATGACCGCGTCGGTTCTGACCGGTCTACCCTACTGGTGCTTGCCCAAACCAGCCGATCTTTTGGTTCTCTTGAGTAACTTCATCGGTGCGCAACAGCATTTCACAAATTTCCCGGAGTTGCTGGATTCGGGAAACGTCTTCGAGTTTAACCCATGGTGGAGCGTTATAAGCAGTTTCAGCTTTGGTCTGACCATGGCCCTCCTGGCTGGCTGGGAGTTACGCCGAGTTGAGGTCGGATTCTGTCCATAAGTTATTACAAGGTCGGGTGTTTACGAAAAGTTGAAAAATAGAAATATTTTTCTGCTACTATTGTTGACGAAAAAGTAAAGGTTCGTACAATGCTAACAGCCACAAACGGTTGCTAACCATGAAAATCTCTGCCCAGGAAGAATACGGCCTGCGGTGTCTCTTGCAGCTAGCGGTCGCTCCCGACCATACCAGGACGATCGCCGAAATCGCTGCTGCGGAGGGTCTCTCGCAGCCCTACGTCGCCAAATTGCTTGCGGTGCTGCGTCAGGAAGGGCTGGTGGAAAGCGCGCGTGGTCGGACTGGCGGCTATCGGCTCACGGAGCGACCCGAAAAAATTCAGCTTGGTCGGGTGCTGAGGGCTCTCGGCCAGCCACTTTACGACGAGCCCGACTACTGCCGCCGGCACGCTGGTACGGAAACCGAGGGAAGCTGTGTGCACAGCCTCCAGGCCTGCAGTCTGCGGGCGTTGTGGCAGACTTTGGAAACCTGGCTGCGCCACGCTCTCGACCAGCTACACTTGAGCGATCTGTTGCAATCCCCCTGTGACTTAGCTCACCGACTCAGGCAACGCCTGGAACAAGCGATCCAAGAACTACCCGCAGCTACGGAATCGCCCCTGATCTCCGCCATCGACACCACTAAATTGCAAAGAAGCCCTGCGGAACTTAGCCATGCCTGGCCTGCGGACTCTTAAACACTCTAATTGGTCTCGCTAGGCATGCGCGAGACATTCAGCTTTTTACCTTAGCATGCCGAATTCACGCGAGCCTGAACAAACGGAGTATCGCTATGCCGACGGATACAGCAACGATTGCCCAGCTTGCTGAGCGCCAATACGAGTGGGGCTTTTACACCGACATCGAGGAAGAAAAAGTCCCCAAAGGACTCAACGAGGATATTATTCGTACCATTTCTCGACTCAAGGGCGAGCCGGATTGGCTGTTAGAATGGCGATTAAAAGCATACCGGCACTGGTTGACGATGGAAGAACCGAGGTGGTGGCCTCACATCCGATACAGTCGCATTGATTATCAGGATATCCACTATTACGCAGCACCTAAACGACGTAAACCACTAGCCAGTTTAGACGAGGTGGATCCGGAAATCCGCCGTACTTTTGAAAAACTAGGCATCCCTCTCGAGGAGCAGAAACGCTTAGCCGGCGTTGCAGTGGATGCGGTTTTCGACAGCGTCTCCGTGGCTACCACTTATAAAGAAAAACTCAAACAACTGGGCATTATCTTTTGTTCCTTCTCGGAAGCCGTGCGGGAGTACCCGGACTTGGTGCGACAATATCTCGGTTCCGTAGTTCCTTACAACGACAACTTTTTCGCTGCCTTGAATTCTGCTGTGTTCAGTGACGGGTCGTTTGTTTATGTACCCCCAGGAGTGCGATGCCCTATGGAACTTTCAACCTATTTTCGCATCAATGCTCGGGAAACCGGTCAATTCGAGCGTACTTTGATTATCGCGGATCGCAATAGCTACGTCAGCTACCTTGAAGGTTGCACTGCTCCGATGCGCGACGAGAACCAGTTGCACGCCGCGGTGGTAGAACTTATTGCACTCGACGAAGCCGAGATCAAGTATTCCACAGTGCAAAATTGGTATCCGGGTGATAAAGAGGGACGCGGCGGAATTTACAACTTCGTTACCAAACGCGGTGCATGTCGAGGACATCGCTCGAAAATCTCCTGGACTCAGGTCGAAACTGGCTCCGCAATCACCTGGAAATATCCGAGTGTCATCCTTCAGGGAGATGAATCTATAGGCGAATTCTATTCCGTGGCTGTTACCAATAACTATCAACAGGCCGACACAGGTACGAAGATGATCCATATCGGTAAACATACACGCAGCACAATCGTTTCCAAAGGCATTAGCGCGGGACATGGTCAAAATACTTATCGAGGTTTGGTCAAGGTGATGAAAGGGGCCGCGTACGCACGCAACTATTCCCAGTGCGATTCTCTGCTTATTGGCGACAAATGCGGCGCCCACACCATACCTTATATCGAAGTTCGCAACTCGACAGCCCGCGTCGAGCATGAGGCCTCGACCTCGAAAATTGGGGAAGATCAAATCTTCTACTGTCGCCAGCGGGGGCTTTCAACTGAAGATGCCGTAAACATGATCGTCAACGGATTTTGCAAACAGGTGCTCCTAAATCTGCCTATGGAGTTCGCTGTGGAAGCCCAAAAGTTGCTGGGAATCAGTCTGGAAGGAAGTGTTGGATAAGAATCTAGGTGTCAATAGTGCGAGGAGCTAAAGATGCAGCCCATGCTAGAGATCCGCGATTTGCATGTGCAGGTGGAAGGAAAACCAATCCTCAAGGGGATAAATTTAGTGCTCCCCGTTGGCCAGGTGCATGCGATAATGGGGCCGAACGGCTCTGGTAAGAGCACTCTGGCTGCCGTGTTAGCGGGGCGTGAGGATTATGAGGTCACTCAGGGGGAGATCCTCTATCAAGGACGTTCGCTACTGGAACTAGCCCCCGAAGAACGTGCCCGCGAGGGAGTTTTCTTAGCGTTCCAATATCCCGTAGAAATACCCGGTGTAACGAATATGTATTTTCTCCGGGCTGCGATTAATGCGATTCGTAAACATCTCGGTATGCCGGAACTAGACGCCATGGACTTCCTCCAGCTAGTACGTGAAAAGTTGCGTCTTCTGCGGATGGATGAATCCCTGTTGAAACGCTCCGTTAATGAGGGATTCAGCGGTGGCGAAAAGAAACGCAACGAAATTTTGCAAATGGCGATATTAGAGCCGAGGCTCTGCATTATGGACGAAACCGATTCCGGTCTTGATATAGATGCTTTACGCGTCGTAGCAGATGGTGTTAATTCTCTTCGTTCACCTGAGCGGAGCATACTGGTGATCACGCATTATCAACGCCTGCTTAACTATATCATTCCCGACCAAGTACATGTGTTAGTGGATGGTCGAATCGTTCGCAGTGGTCCCAAAGAACTGGCTCTCGAACTGGAAGCAAAAGGTTATGGCTGGCTAGAACAGCAGCTGGCAACGAGCAAACTCTAGTAAATCACTGAGAACGGGTGTACCATGCTGGAGACACACAGGCTAGGAGGTAATATCACCGAGCAATGGTCGGCTTTCTTGAAAAGCCAGCCGACATACGAACCTCGTTTCGTCGCAGCCGCCAGGCAAGCGGCAGAAGCCGCCTTTTCAAAACTTGGCTATCCACTGCGCAGAAATGAGGACTGGAAGTACACGAACGTCACCGCCGTCGCTCAGACCGCATGGCAACCAGCACCACCAGCACGACCGATGCGTCAGTTCGATTGGGAAGCAATTCGTGCTATTATCGCCAACGGTCGTGTAGTTGACCTACACATGCCGCCCACTCTGGCCGCTAAACTATGCATTATGAACTGGCATGACGCATGTCGTGAGCATGCCGATTTTTTGGAAAGCCATTGGAATCGGACAGCACGTTGGTCTCAGCATGCCTTTGCCGCGCTCAATACTATGCTCTTCGAGGATGCAGTCATCGTGCATGTGCTGCCCAATCAAGACCTTGATTTGCCGGTTCATATTGAAATATGTCAGCAAGCAAATGAGCAACGAAAACCACAGGCGGTGTTTCCTCGCATCCTGGTGGTTCTGGGGCAAGGAAGCCGTGCCAGTCTGGTCGAAAGCTATAGTGGCGGTTCTGAGCGGTGTTTTACCTGCGGAGTGGTAGAACTTATGCTAGAGCGCGGCGCTCACCTTAGTTACTATAAGGTTCAGCAAGAGCAAGAAAATAGTATTCATATCGTTCAAGCCTATGCGCGATTGGCACAGCAGGCGGAATTACAAGCTTATATTGTCTCCCTCGGGGGAGGACTGGTGCGGAATGAGTGTGATTTACGGCTGGAAGGGGAACACGGTTCTTGCACTTTGCATGGACTTTATTTGGCCAGGGGCAAGCAACATATTGACAACCACACCGAAATCGAACATCTGGCACCCGCCTGTACCAGTTACGAATTGTATAAGGGGATACTTAGTGAACGAGGTCATGGCGTTTTTCACGGCAAGATTTACGTACATCCGGGAGCCCAAAAAACTGATGCTAAGCAGACAAATCAGGCCCTGTTGCTTTCCGACGACGCCGAGGTGGACTCGAAGCCTCAATTAGAAATTTATGCCGATGACGTACGCTGCACCCATGGAGCGACAGTTGGTCAGTTAGACGAACAACAACTATTTTACCTGCAGACGCGAGGTATCGGCAAGGAACAAGCACGAAGCCTGCTAATCTATGCTTTTGCCGAAGCGATCGTCTCTCAGATTGAAATCGAGCCTGTGCGTCTCCAGCTCGAGGACCTCCTTCTGGCCGAGGAAGGTTTGCCACTGGAGCGCGAACTCAGGAGATTGCCGCTGCCATGACCCGCATCACTTCCGTACCGGCAGCCCACAGGAGTACTATCCGCTGCTGGACACCCGAGAGTTTGCGGGCGGAGTTTCCTATTCTACAACGCCCGGTGCGGGGAAAGACGCTGCACTACCTGGATAACGCTGCCACCACCCAGAAACCGCGGATTGTTATTGAGGCGCTGGTGCGATATTACGAGGAATGGAACGCCAATGTGCATCGCGGCATTCATTATCTAAGCGAACAGGCCACACAGGCTTTCGAACAAACACGCACGACCGTGCAGCGGTTTATAAATGCTTGTAGTTCGCGCGAAATCATCTTTACACGCGGGACTACGGAAAGTATCAACCTCGTAGCCTGGTCGTTTAGTCGTCGCTTTATGCAAGCGAATGACGAAATTATTATCACGCATTTGGAACACCATTCTAATATCGTGCCCTGGCAGATGGTTTGTGAAGAGCGCGGTTTGAAATTGCGTGTTGTTCCGTTGACGCCGGAGGGAGAGTTAGACTGGGAAGCCTTCGAGCGTTTGCTGGGCCCGCGTACGAAACTGATCGCCGTAGCGCATGTCTCTAATGTGCTTGGGACAGTAAATCCGGTGCAAAAAATTGCTGAGTTAGCCCACGCTGCAGGAGCGCGGGTTCTAGTAGATGGCGCGCAAGCCGCACCGCATTTGCCAGTCAATGTTCAGGAACTCGACTGCGATTTTTATGCGTTCTCAGCTCATAAGATGTACGGACCGACAGGTGTAGGCGTGCTTTACGGAAAAGAAGAATTATTAGAGGCAATGCCACCCTACCAGGGTGGCGGGGATATGATCGCTTCGGTAAGTTTCGAAAAAACGACCTACAATGTACTGCCCTATAAGTTTGAAGCGGGCACGCCGAATATAGCCGACGTGGTTGCATTCAAGGCGGCTCTGGATTTTCTCAACCAGCTGGGGATGGAAGAAGTAGCCACCCAGGAAAAGAAGTTGATGGAGTATAGTTTACAAGCATTGCGAGAGATACCCGGGTTAACCATTTACGGCAATCCGGCATGGCGATGTGGGGCCATTGCTTTTAACTTAGACGGCATCCATCCGCATGATTTGGGAACTGTCCTCGACCAGCAGGGTATCGCCATACGCACAGGACATCACTGTGCGCAACCGTTAGTGGAGTGGTTAGGAGTGCCAGCTACAGCACGAGTCTCGCTCGGCATTTACAATACTGTGGAAGACATAGATGCCCTGGTTGCCGGATTGCATCAAGCCCGAAAATTTTTCCGCATGTGAAATCAGGATAGCCAATCCCATGTCTGATTTGCGCGACCTCTATCAGGAGGTGATTCTCGATCATCAAAAGCATCCGCGAAACTTTCGGGTGCTCGCCGATCCAACGCGACGTCAGGAAGGATACAATCCCCTGTGCGGTGACCGCCTAACGCTGTATCTAAAGCTAAGCAACAATCGTATCGAAGACATTGCTTTTCAGGGCAGTGGTTGTGCCATCTCTATGGCGTCTGCTTCGGTCATGACGGAGGTGGTAAAAGGCAAAACCATAGAAGAAGCCGAGTCACTTTTTCACGCCTTCCATGAACTCGTGACCGGCCAGGAATCTCCAGAAGCTCCATCAGCCGCACGGCCCCCGCTAGGTAAACTGGCGGTTTTCTCCGGAGTGCGAGAATTTCCGGTACGTGTCAAATGCGCCACACTGCCTTGGCACACTCTTCACGCTGCCCTGCAAGGCCGACAGGAAATTGTTTCCACCGAATGAACCAAATATCCCGCTATCTTGAAGCGCGCAGCACGTTGATTATTCCCGATGGAATGTGCCTATGAGCAACGACGATAAGACACTAAATTCGCCGACTAATCATGAAACTCAGGAATCACACTGTGCGACGCAGACCGAACAAATAAATCACCTCGAATTAGAACAGCAGGTGATTCGTGTGTTGCGATCTATTTTCGACCCAGAAATACCCGTGAATATATATGATCTCGGACTCATTTATAAGCTGGAGGTACAGCCCACGGGAGAAGTGTATATTCGGATGACGCTCACATCACCGATGTGTCCATCGGCTGCGACGCTACCGTACGAAGTGGAGCAGAAGGTGCGTCAGGTACCCGGTGTCAAGGATGTGAGGCTGGAGCTGGTCTGGGACCCACCCTATCATCCCTCTATGATGTCTGATGCCGCGCGTATTCAGCTTGGATTTTTTGACTGAATTGCCTAACATTCGGTCACATAGTCGCCAAGCGGCGATCTAAGATCTTATCTACTTAGTCAGGCCGAGTTCGTGCACGACTAACCAACAGATGCGCTAAGCGAGTTGGTTCAGGAACGCGGTAGCCGCGACAGCATTGCATCGTCCAGTAGATGGCCTGCTCCAGATCAAGACCATGTCCGACAGAAATATAAATCGGGCGGACATGACGCCGTGTGCGTAAAACAGCGCCCACGATTTCCTCACCGTCGTAAAGAGGCACCCACGCACCAATCTGGTCGGGCACTTCGTCATGTTTGCCAATCAAGCGACTTTTCGCACAACCGATTGTCGGAATGTCGAGAAGCACTCCTAAATGACAGGCAATGCCAAACCGGCGGGGATGGGCATAACCATGGCCATCTACCATCAGCAGGTCAGGTCGCCTCTGAAGATGTTGCCAGGCATGAAGGACGCCAGGGCTTTCTCGAAAGGATAATAGCCCAGGAATATAAGGAAACCATACCGGCTGTCGCACCGCTTGTTGCTCGATCACTTGATTATGCTCACGGTCCCATATAACTATAGCCGCGACGAGCTGACGATCACTGCGAGTGTAAGCGACGTCCGCTCCGGCAACATAGCGGCAGGAGCGCAATTCACCGCTAAGCTGTACTCGGCTAGCCAGTTGCTTCTGCAAAGCGATGGCCTGCTGTGGCGTAAGTTCCCAGGAATGAACGTGTCCAGCGATCATGCCGCTTGCAAGGCTAGACGTTTAGCCGTCTCTTGAATGATAATAGCCGCCTGTTCAGCTTGAGCTCGACTAACATCTAGATGAGTTACTAAGCGGATACGCTGGGGAGCAACTGGTAGAACAAGGACGCGCTGTTCGGCTAAGGCGCGAGTAAAATCCGTCGCAGTACCTAATCTCGGGTCAATGTCGGCGTAGAGAATATTCGTTTCGATGTGCTGGGGAAACAAACGAAGCCCCGGGGTATTACGAATGGTTTGTGCCAGGATTTGGGCGTGTTGATGATCCTCGGCCAGGCGGTGGAAGTGGTGTTCGAGCGCGTATAACGCTGCCGCTGCTAAAACCCCGGCCTGGCGCATGCCCCCGCCGAATAGCTTGCGGACGCGCCGTGCGCGGCGGACGAACTCTTTCGTACCAGCCAGTGCCGAGCCTACCGGAGCACCAAGTCCCTTGCTGAAACAGACCGAGACAGAATCGCAAGGTTCGGCCCAGTCTCGAAGGGGAATTCCGGTCGCGATAGCAGCATTCCACAATCGTGCTCCGTCAAGGTGCACGAGCAGATTGTGGCGGTGGGCCCAATTAGAAATACGGCGAATCGCTTCCAGGGGAAAAATGCTACCACCACCGCGATTGTGTGTGTTCTCGATGCATACCAATCGTGTGCGCACCAGATGATCATTGTCCGGTCGGACCAACCCTTCGAGATGTTGCACATCGAAAATGCCGCGGTCACCCTCGATGGTGCGGCACATAACACCGCTGAGCACTGCCGGGCCGCCTGCTTCATAGTTGTATACGTGGGAATTAACGTCGCATATTAGTTCGTCCCCAGGCTGGGTGTGCACCTTGATGCAAATTTGGTTTGACATAGTACCCGAGGGCACGAACAGCGCAGCTTCTTTGCCTAATAACTCGGCGATGCATTCTTCTAGGCGTCGCACGGTGGGATCTTCACCGAAGACATCATCACCTACTTCCGCAGTAGCCATAGCCGCTCGCATGCCTGCGGTGGGACGGGTAACCGTGTCACTGCGCAGGTCAATTACGGATGTTGCACGTCTCATATTTACACCTCGTTCTTGATGAGCGTTTTGCCCGTGCGAATCTTTTGCACTTCATAGGGCTAGAGTACAAATTGGCGATGCTGTGACAGTTGGCAGGCAACGGGTTCTCACTCGTGTTCCATCAAGGGACTCAAACGCACGGCTGTCCCATAGCACAAAACTTCGGTGACGCCCTGCATGAACTCCGTAGCATCGTAGCGCATGGCAATGACTGCGTCGGCACCGAGTTCCCTGGCATGGTCTACCATGCGAGCAAATGCTTGTTTACGTGCTTCTTCACAAACGGTAACCCAGGTTTCGATATTGCC
>Ga0197143_1001618_pt1 | contig 18693 bp, 17 predicted proteins | sample GBS70_MetaG_FD_148603 | JGI IMG/M metagenome (GOLD analysis project Ga0197143, IMG submission 148603) | Sediment microbial communities from Great Boiling Springs, Gerlach, Nevada, United States - GBS 70_MetaG | ecosystem: Environmental > Aquatic > Thermal springs > Hot (42-90C) > Sediment...
ATTTCATGTGGGTAAATTATTCTTTTGCCCTCCGCAAGAAAGGCTTCTGTTATTTCGTATACTAAGTTTTTAAGTTTTTCTAAATTTAACTGTGCTTGTTTATTTTTCTCCATTTCCTTAACCTCCTTTTAAAATCCAATGCTTTCTTTTATCTTCATCTCGGATTTAAAGGCCTTCTGAAGTTTTTCGATCAAATTGAGCACTACTTGGGGATCGCACCGAAAGTTTTCATATCTGGGTTTAAGTAGATGTTTCACCAACGTGACTATAAAGGCTCCGGTTGCTTTGATATTAGCCAATTTCCTTGTAATAATTTCGTTTTTAAAAACTTCACTCAAAAGTTCATCTTTTGATTCCCTAAAGACCAGTTCAGGATAAAATTCGGGATCAAGCTCTTTGAATTCGAGAATGAAGTCAAATCTCCCTGGCCTTCTTAAAACAACATCTACAAATTCCCTATCATTTGTTGTAGCAATCAAGAAATTTTCTCCTTTGGTTATAAAACCGTCAAGCGCCTCAAGAGCACTTGAGAGTTCATGTTTACTAAAAACCTTGTTCCTTGAACCAACTAAAATATCAATGTCATCAATACAGAGAAACACGGGACTAAAAATCTCGGCATATTCAAATACAAGCGATAAAGTAACCTTACAACTTGAGTCAACAACTATAACCGTAATGCCATTTGTCTTCAGGCACTCGGAAATTATTGCTCTTATGGTATCGGTCTTCCCCCTCCCTGGCTCTCCAACAAAAAGATATCTGAGCACCTGTGATTTCGTTTTTACAGCCTCAATAAAGTTTTGCAGTTCCGATTTGTCCTTGAGATAAATATCATTAAGAGTAAGGTTAAGCTTCGGAAGAAGTTTAAAGCTTATTTTATCAGCGAAATCATCATAAAGAAGTCTTAAAAATTTACCAAAATAACCAGAGTTCCTTATTGCTTTTTTGATAATTAAATTAGCAAGTTCTACTGAATATAACTCATCGGGATTTTCTCCTGAAATGATTAGGAAATATATTTTCGTTGTTCGATCTGTAATCGCAGTTGAAGAAAAAAATATCTTAGATCTTTGTATCTTATTACTGCAAGGAGCGCATAATCATAAGAAATAATGTTATCTAAAGGATCAAAACCTATTACACTTGGAATAGTAAATAGCCCTGGTGAGATGTATGAAAAAAGTTCCTCAAGTTGAAAGTGAGTATTCTGATATCCCATATAAATCTTAAGAAGATATGACCTTATTGTTTGAAAAACCTCAAAATTTACAATTCTTGTATAAGAAGATACTGAAAGATTTATATTTTGAGTAAATCTCCTCATAACGACACCTCCAATTATAGTTGTTAAAAGTTTTATGATTTAGAATTGAAAGGGATTTAAAAAAGGAGGGGAAAAGCCGTCAATTTCCATCCCAAGATTAATTATAATGATCATTTTTTACATAATATCGCAGCATTTTAAAAAGTCAAACCATGTTTTACATGCTGAAAGGACAAAAGCGAGGTAGATTTAAAAGGTGAGATGCAGCGGCTATGGTAATACCGTAAAAGATGGTTGGGCAAGAAGTGTTGAGCCATTCACTGATGGTTCCATTAGTCAAAGTGCTACCTGTAACCAATAAAACTTGAGCCCATTTTTTCAATTCTTCCGCTTTGGTATAACCATCTTCAATTAAAATGCCGAATTTCTCCCGGCCGATATTTTCGGGATCAAGATCAAGTACCCGCAAAGGGAAATATTTAGAACAAGCCTCAACCATTGCGGGCTGTAAACCGACAAAGCCAAGTCTTACCCTTCCAAATCTTTCCCTCAAATACTTCACCAATTCCTGTGCACAAAGGTTCGGCCCCTCGTTACGGCAATGAACAGTCCCTTCGATCCTCCCTAAATGACGCAAAAAGGCGTTAAGTGTGACCACAAATAAAGCCCGATTGCGATTACTCTTAAGCGGAAGACCCAAAACTTCACCCAAGGTCCCGGTGAAATTACCCGGATGATCAGTAAAAGCCTGCCCCCGTGCTCCCTGGAACTGAGCCTCTATAAGGCTCTCCTTCCCCTTCTGTAGGGGAAAATCAACCCTTCCCGGATCACCTATCGCTTCCTCCGCCGAAAGCACCCGCGCCCGCACCTCAACCTTTGTGGCCAATAGGTCGTTTCCATGAACCAACTCCCACACCTTTTGACGCAAGGTCGAATAAACTTCCATCTTTTTTCTTAATGTTTTTCTCACACCTAAAGACTCTTTCCTTTAGCTAATAGTATAGTATTACAAAGAGTCAAGCTAAAAGTAATTCCAAAAGGCGTTTTGAGATTACTTCTATGGAATAGTTTTCTTCAGCCCTTTTTCGTGCGTTAAGTCCCATTTCTTTTCTTAGAATTTCATCCTTAAGGAGAAGTTTTAAGTAATGGTAAAAATCCTTCTCATCCTTAGCAACGAAACCGTCTAATTCATGTCTTACAATATCGGAATTTACTCCCACATCTGAAACAACAGGGGGAACGCAACAAGCCATATATTGAAGTGCTTTATATCCGCATTTACCGCGGGTGTAGATATTATCAGGCAGGGGCATTACTCCTACATCAAATCTCGAAATCTCTTCTTCTTGGGTTTCCAAACTCCAGGGGATAAAGGTAATATTAATACCCTCCATTTCTATTGAGTTCGACGAAACTATCCTCAATTCTAAAGGAAACTCTTCAGAAAGCTTTTTTAAAACTGGTTCCACAATTTTTAAATGAGGCAAATTAATGGCTGTACCAATCCATCCTATGATTAATCGTTCATTTTTTATCGCGTAATTTTTGAGGGGAATATTTGAAACTTTAACTGCTGAAGGTAAAATATCAACATTTTGATTGTACTTTCTCGCTTCCTCGGCAAGGATCCGGTTGCCCGCTATAACGAGATCCGACCTTTTCACAATAGATTCAAACCGAGCTTTACGGGTGAAACTATTTGTTCCGTTATGTTTTACGTAAATGGAATCGTCAAAATCAAAGATTAACCTTTTAGAGCATTTTCTCAAAATAAAAGATTCAAAAACACTTGGCATTTTCTTTTGTAAAAAAACCAGGTCAAAATTCTTTAATTTTTTAAAAAGTTTAAACCTCTCCCATATTTTTTGAGGATAAGGAACTACTTTTAACTCTAAGTCTTTCAGATAGGGTAAAAGGTTCAAAACCCTTACTCTGCTACTTGGCATTTTGGGGTGTTGGATGAGAAAAATTACCGATCTCATTTTCCGAAGATCATCCTTAAAGCAATAAATAACAGGACAAAACCAAAAACTTTTTTTAAAGTCATAGTGGGAAGATGTACTGCAAGCTTTGCCCCCAAAAATCCTCCCAAAAAGGCACCAATGGCGAGAAATGCAGCCATTTTTACGTTCACGTAGCCATGTTTCCAATAAACATAGGTACTCAAAATTCCAATGGGTGGAAGTAACATGGCTAAAGTAGTCCCTTGGGCGTAATGTTGGGGCATTTTAAATAGGTAAACCAAAGCAGGTATCGTGACTATACCTCCTCCTATTCCGGTAAGGCCTCCGAGAACTCCTGCTCCAAGGCCTAAAAGTAAACAAAAAATAAGTTCATACATTTAATCCCTCCTTTAACTCTTAATCGCTAACTTTTCTTCGCTCAATGATTTTTCCCCCATACGAAAGGGCAAGTAATCCCACAATTACACTCCCCAAAATGAACCAACTCATCCCTTCTTGCCAAAGGGGGGATAAAATCCTTTTGCCCAGGAAAAGAGCAATAATCGAAAACTCACCTCGAATCCAAAGGCTAAAAAGTAACCTCACCCGAGCCTTGGGACGTAAGCCTTCTATTGAAGCTGAAATCCAACTGGTCATAACTTTGCTCAAAATCCCTAAAATTAAGATCAACCCCCCTAAGGCTAATCCCGAGGGAGAAACCTTTAAAGGTACTTGGAGGCCAAAGGAAAAAAAGAAAGCGGAAGTCCCAAGATCTTTCAACACATTGAGCCTTGACTCAAGCTCTTCGCGATCCCTTGTGCCACTGAAAAGAAGTCCGGCTAAAAAAGCCCCTAAGGCTTCTGATAAATTAAGAAAATACGCGATAGCACTAAAGAAGATAATCAAACTAAATGTAACCACATTATCAAGTTCCGAAGGGACGTGTTTAAATAACCACTCCAAAGGCTTAGTTAAAACTATGGAACCGAGAAACATCACCCCCACAAAAGAAAGACCTAAAAATATCCCCTTTAGACTTAATGTTTCGCCCGTTAAACCCGAACCTATAGCGAGAAGTAAAATTATTGCCAAGTCCTCTCCTATAAGTATCCAAACTATTGTCTCTGTTTCGGGATTGGCAACTCGACGAAGTTGAAACAAGGCCCCAATGGTTAAAGCCGAACTTGTGGGGTAAATCGCCATTGCAATAATGAAGGCCGAAGCAGAAGAGAGGCCTAAAAGTAAAAGCAACAAAAAGGGAATGAAAAAATTTAACAAAAGGTCAACAAAGCTCAAAAGTAATCTTTTTCGAGAACCTAAAAGGGTACGCCAATCAAATTCCATTCCCAAAAAGAAAAGAAGCAAAATGACGCCCACTTTTCCCAGTAATGTTAAAGAAGGAAAGGGCGTTAAAAACGGTTGAGCTAAAAGACCGGCTAGAAGATAGCCTAAAAATATGGGTAAACCCAAAAACCGGGCGATAGAACCGCTTAAAGCTAAAGTAAGAAGGGCTAAAGCAAAGCTCAAAAACTCCCGCGTTAAAACCTCTTGGCTCATTTGGATGAAATCCCGAATGCCTCTTGAAAACGTCTTATTTGTTCACCAGTTCCTACAAGAAGGATTAAATCCCCTTTTTCAAACCTTTCGTGTGGATCCGGGTTGGGAATTATTCTTTCACCTCGTTTGATGGCTATAACTGAGGCACCGGTTCTTTTTCTTATCTCAAGTTCCGATATGGTACGGTCTTTAAGCGGAGAGGTTTCGTAGACATTAAGCCATTCCAAAACTAAACCCCTTAAGACCAATTCCGCTTGATGTAAAGGAGTTGGTTCATAAAGGGCACCACCGAGGATCAAAGCCACCTCCCGGGCCTCAGAGTCGGTTAATAAAATCTCGGAACAGGGTTCATCGGCCCCTTTGGGAAACAGGAAAAGAGCCCTTTCACCGGTTGTGCGAATTATTATCACAAGTTCATCCCCTGACTGTAAGCTTAAGGAAAATTTTTTCCCCATTCCTGGAAGGACGGTCTCTCGAACCTTCACTTTTTAAACACCTCCTAAAAGGCTTTGCCAAATTTTACCAACAAAAAACCCCTTTTCCGAAGTGGGTATTGACAAGAACCTCTTTTTACTTCTTTATGAAGGCAAATGGAACTTTACTTTTGGCTCTCTTTGTTAGTCGTTCGCGGAATAGGGCCTCTTTTAAGAAAAAGGCTTATTGATGCGTTTCATGCCCCTCAGAAGGTCTTTGAGGCCAAAGAGGACGAACTTTTATCCGTTGGAGGGATGACCCCTAAAACTGTAAAGGCCTTAAAAGAGATAGACCCCTTTAAAACGGGCAAGGAAATTTATCAAAAAGTAAAGGCCACTGGAGGTGACCTCCTTACCATTTTTGACCCCCGTTATCCTCAAAATCTAAGAGAAATCCCAGATCCTCCTCTGGTGCTCTTTTACCGAGGAACTATCCAAGAGGAGGATTCTAGGGCCATTGCGATTGTTGGTTCGAGAAAGGCGACCCCCTATGGGAGAGAGTTTGCGAAAAAATTGGCCTTCCAATTGGCTCAATCGGGACTCACCGTTATAAGTGGCCTTGCCCGAGGGATTGACACCGAGGCTCACAGGGGAGCTCTTGAAGCAGAGGGAAGAACCATCGGAGTTTTGGGGTCAGGGCTTGATCGGATCTATCCACCTGAAAATCGAGAACTTGCTGAAAGGATTACTCAGAAAGGCACACTCCTTTCGGAGTTTCTTCCTGGAACGCCTCCCGAAAAGCGGACTGGCCTTGGGCGTTGTGGTGGTTGAGGCTTCGGAAAAAAGCGGGGCTCTTATCACCGCCTCTTTGGCGTTGGAACAGGGGCGAAGTGTTTTCGCTGTCCCAGGAATGCCCGGAAGCTGGGCGGCTCGAGGGACCAATAAGTTGATAAAAGAAGGGGCAAAACTTGTGGAGGGTCCAGAGGATATCCTGGAAGAAATACTTCCTCAGGTTCCCCTTTTAAAAAGAGAAAAAGAAAAACCCAAAGACCCTTTGGAAAACCTCCTTCTTGAGTTTTTAAGAGAAGGCCCAAAACACGTGGATGAGATCTCCCGGTTCCTCAAAAAATCCCCTCAGGAAACCTTAGGAATTCTTCTCAAAATGGAATTAGAAGGCCTAGTAAAGGAACTTCCCGGAAAGGTCTTTTTGATAGCCGGATGAAGGAAAAGGAACTTATAATAGTGGAAAGCCCCACAAAGGTGAAAACTTTAAAGAAACTCCTGGGGGACAAGTACCTAATTGGGGCCTCTTTCGGCCACATAAAGGATCTTCCGGAAAAAAGGCTCGGAGTGAAGATTGAAGAGGGATTTTTGCCCGAATATGAGCTTATAAAGGGAAAGGAAAAGATCCTACGAAATCTGAAAAACTTATTAAGGCTTTGCTCCCGGGTGATCTTGGCCACTGATCCTGACAGGGAAGGAGAAGCCATCGCTTGGCATATCGCTGAGGAACTGGGAGATAAGGTTCAATTTAAAAGGGCCTTAATCTATGAGTTCACCCCGCAAGGGATAAAGGAAGCTCTTACAAATCTTACTTCCCTAAGGGAAAACCTCTATAGAGCTCAACAAGCAAGAAGGGTCTTGGATCGGTTAGTGGGTTATAAGGTAAGCCCCCTTCTGTGGAAAGCCCTACAAGGAGGACTTTCTGCTGGAAGAGTTCAATCGGCGGCCTTAAGGCTTGTTTACGAAAGGGAGACGGAGATTAAAAATTTCGTGCCCAGGGAATATTGGACCATAAAGGCCCTTTTGGAAAAGGATGGCTTTCAATTTTGGGTGAAACTAATCGAAAAGAAGGGGAAAAAGCTCACGCTTTCAAAAGAAGAAGCCAAAAAGATCCTCGAAGAACTTGAGAGGAAAAGCTTTTGCGTTCTCTCCTTTACGAAGAAAGAAAAGACGAAAAAACCCCCGCCTCCCTTTATCACCAGTACGTTGCAACAAGAGGCTTCGAAAGTCCTGGGCTTTTCCCTTAAAGAAACAATGGCAATAGCTCAAAGGCTCTATGAAGGCCTTCCCCTTGGACCCTTGGGACAAAGGGGGTTAATTACCTATATGAGAACCGATTCGGTTAGGATAAGTCCTATTTTTCAAAAAGCAGCAAGGGATTTTATCCTTAAATTTTACGGAAAGGAGTTTCTTCCTTCTAAACCTCATACCTTTAAAAGCCCCAAGGAGGCACAAGAGGCTCACGAGGCTATAAGGCCCACCTCTTTGGACTTAACTCCGGAAAGGATAAGACCTTATTTAAAAAGAAAAGACTTTGAACTTTACGACCTCATATGGAAAAGGTTTCTCGCCTCCCAGATGGCGGAGATGCGTTTGGAGGTGGGTAAATTAAAGGTTAAATGCGGGGATTTTGTGTTTCAAGGGCTTATGGAGGTAGAAAAATTCCCTGGTTTTATGATAGTTTGGGAAGGGAAAAAGAAAGAGGGCAACTTACCAAGCTTCAAAGAGGGAGAAGAACTTTTGGCCCTAAAAGTAGAAGCTGAAAGGCATTTAACCCAACCGCCTCCTCGTTATACTGAAGCTTCACTGGTGAAGGAACTTGAAAAAAAGGGTATAGGAAGACCCTCGACTTATGCCACAATCATAACGACCCTTCTTGAAAGAGGGTATGTAAAACTCCAAAATAAGGTTTTTTATTTAACTGAACTGGGGGAAAAAGTCGCTCAATTGTTGCTTAAACACTTTCCCACCATAATGGATCTTTCTTTTACTAACAAAATGGAAGAAGAACTCGATGGAATAGCCAATGGTTTTGTTTCCTTTCAGGAGGTTTTAGCGGGGTTTTACGGACCTTTTTCATCAGATCTACAAAGGGCCTACAAGGAGCTTAAGAATGATGGAAGTTCCCTTCATAGACCTTAGACCTCCCCACATCCTCTTATTGGAAGAATTGGAAAGGGAGATTCGCTCTATTTTCCAAACGTCTCAATTTGTGATGGGACCGAGGGTCCGGAGGCTTGAGGAAGCTTTGGCCCAATATCTAGGGGTAAAACATGCAATAGGGGTTGCCTCAGGAAGCGATGCCCTCCTTTTGGCCCTTATGGCCTTAGGGATAAAGGAAGGAGACGAAGTTATAACCACGCCCTTTACCTTTTTTTCCACAGTAAGTGCTATTGTGAGGCTTGGAGGGAAGCCCGTTTTTGTGGATATTGATCCGGAGACCTTTAACCTCAATGTGGAATTAATACCCAAGGCCATAACTGAAAAAACCCGAGCGATAATGCCGGTGCATTTATTCGGGCTTCCTTGCGATATGGAGAGGATAATGGGGATCTCGAAGGAGGTAAATCTGAAAGTTGTGGAAGATTCGGCCCAAGCCTTAGGGGCTGATTGTTTTATTGGAGATCAGAAAAAAAAGGCTGGAAGTATCGGCGATTTGGGGTGTTTTTCCTTTTATCCCACCAAAAACCTTGGAGGAGCAGGAGATGGGGGGCTTGTGGTGACCGATTCGGGTGAACTTGCCGAAAAGATAAGCCTCTTGAGATCCCACGGGGCAAGGGATAAGTACGTCCATGAACTTTTGGGGATAAATAGCCGACTCGATGAGATACAGGCAGCGGTCCTTTTGGTGAAACTACCCTATCTTGACCAATGGAACGAAGAAAGGAGGAGAAAGGCCGAATATTACCAATCCTTTTTCAAAGAGTATGAAGGAGAAAAAGTAGGTATAAAGTTGCCACCTCTCGAAAAAGGGCACATATTTCATCAATACATCATAAGGACTCCAAAAAGGGATGAGCTAAGAAAATACTTGCAACAAAAGGGAATCGGAACCGAAGTTTATTACCCCCTTCCCCTTCACCTTCAACCCTCCCTTAAGTTTTTGGGATACAAAAAGGGAGACTTCCCGGAAGCCGAAAGGGCTTCTCAAGAAGTTTTAGCCCTTCCGATTTATCCAGAACTAAGTCCTCAGGCCCAAAGGTATGTGGTCCAAGAAATCGTCTCTTTCCTTAGGAAAAGCGCTTTTTCTTAGCGCGTTAAGCGGCATCTTTTACGGGCTTTCTCAACCGGGAATAGGGCTTTGGCCTTTAGGATGGTTCGCGCTTCTACCTCTTCTTTACGCGGTAAGTAATCAAAGTCCAAAAGAAGCTTTCTCCATAGGAAGCTTCGGGGGAACGGTGGCTTTTTTAACGACCTGCTTTTGGATCGTTGTAGCGGTGAACCGCTATGGGGGCATTAATTATGTGGGAGCAGCTGCCATTTTATTGCTTTTGTGTCTTTATCTTGGCCTTTATTTTGGGGTTTTTTCTTTAGGAATCACGGTGCTTCCTAAAAATGCGGCTTTTGCCTTCGGAGGGGCCTCGCTGTGGACACTTTTGGAATATTTAAGAGGCCACCTTTTAACCGGATTTCCATGGGCCCTGTTATCTCACAGTCAATGGAGAATCCCTATCCTTTTACAGATAAGTGACCTAGGAGGAGCCTATTTATTGTCCTTTCTTATGGCTTTTTTCAATTTGGCTTTGTTTTTGTTTTTAAAAGGGAAAAAAAAGGCCCTCTTTTACGCTCTAATAGGAATTGGACTTGGTTTGGGATATGGGCTTTTTAGACTCACTGATAAAGACCCATCCCCCCGATACAAAGCGGCCATAATACAGCCCAATATTGAACAACTCATTAAATGGGACAAAGCCTTCCAAAGGGAGATTTTAAAAATCCATAAACTCTTAACCCTCCAGGCCCTCACGGAGAAGCCAGACCTCGTCATATGGCCTGAAACGGCTTTTCCTCAATATTTTCCACAAGGGGAACTTGTGGAAGAACTTTTGCAATTTCTTCAAAACCTCAAACCTCCCCTTCTATTTGGCACCTTGAGAATCGAAGGGGAAAGAACCTATAATAGCGCCCTCCTTTTCTCAGAAGGTAAACTCTACTTTTATGATAAGGTCCACCTTGTTCCCTTTGGAGAATATCTTCCTTTAAGAAAAACCATAGAAGGCCTCTTTGGCTCGATGATAAAAGAGGCTGTTCCAGGGGATATAAGTCCGGGCGAAAAAATTAAGCTCTTAGACCTACCGTGGGGAAAAGCGGGGATATTGATATGTTTTGAAATCATTTTTCCAAAACTTTCAAAAGAAGCAGTAAAAGAGGGAGCAGAACTCCTTATCACCATTACCAATGATGCCTGGTTCGGAAAGACCAGTGCCCCTTATCAACACTTGGCCCAGGCGGTTTTTCGAAGCGTAGAACAAAGAAGATGGGTTTTAAGATCGGCAAATACCGGGATAAGCGCCATTATAGATCCCAAGGGAAGGATCATAAAGGAAACGCCTTTATTTAAAAGAACCACTTTAATAGGACCCTTTGACCTTTCAAAGAAAAAAACCATTTATGAGAAAAGCAAAGAGATATGGCCCCTTTTATTCTTAGGGATCTTTACCTTAAGTAACCTTCAAAGATCCAATCGGAACCGATCCTTTTAAGGGACGCTTCTTTCAAAAGGAGGGCCTCTTCTATCTTTGTAATCCCAAGGTCTCCCAAAGGAGATAGACCTTCCCCTATAAGTTTTGGCGAAATGATGACCATTAATCGGTCACAAAGCCCTTCCTTTAGAAAGAAAGTAAGTACTTCTTTCCCCCCCTCCACCAAAACCGATTGTATCTTTCTTTCATAAAGGACATGGAGTAACTCCCTCAAATCGACCCTTTCTTTCCCCAATTTAAGGACCTCAATCCCTCTTTGTTGAAGAAGTGCCATTTTATTCGGATCGGCCTTTTGGGTTGTGGCTATAAGAAGGGGAGCCTCTCTTACGTTTAAGACCTTTGAATCAAGCGGAATCCCTAAATGGGAATCCAAAATCACCCTTAATGGGTTTCTCCCCCGAACAAGCCTTACGGTCAATTGAGGATCATCCTTTAAAACGGTACCTATCCCCACTACAACTGCCTGATGGATGGCCCTTAGTTTATGAGCAAATTTCAAAGCCCTTTCGGAACTTATCCATTTTGAATCGCCTTCCAAAGTGGCGATCTTTCCATCAAGGGTCTGGGCCCATTTTAAGGTGATAAAGGGGGACTTCTCCTCATGATATTTAAAATAGGCCCTATTCAAGGCCCTTCCCTCTTTCTCAAGGACTCCCGTTTTTACCTCGATCCCATTTTGTTTAAGGACCTCAATCCCTTTCCCATTGACCAAAGGGTTTGGATCTTGATTGGCGATAACCACCCTCTTTATGCCCGCTTTTATTATGGCGTCACTACATGGAGGGGTCTTTCCCCAATGACAACAGGGCTCAAGGTTCACATAAAGGGTTGCTCCCTCAAGGGGCTCCTTTGCCCTTTTTATGGCATCAACTTCGGCGTGATCTCCCCCATAACGGTGATGAAAGCCCTTGGAAAGGATCCGCGAATCTTTGACAAGAACAGCCCCCACCATGGGGTTTGGACTCACCCACCCCTCACCCCTTTTGGCCATCCTTATGGCCAATTTCATGAAAAACCGGTCTTTTTCCGGGTCCATTCCAAAAGTTCCTCATAGGAAAGGGTATTCAAAAGGTCCTGGGGTTCGCACCAACCCCTTCTTGCCACCCCTACTCCAAGCTCAATCATCCAGAGTTGACCCAAATTATGGGCATCGGTGCCTATTGCGAGTTTAACCCCCTTGGATTTGGTTTTTCGAGTATTTATGTCATTAAGGTCTAACCGGTCATAATAGGCGTTTATCTCAAGGGCTATTCCCGTCTGGGAGGCCTTTTCGATAAGGGCATCCACATCAACTCGGTATCCTTCACGGGTTGATATCAACCTTCCGGTGGGATGGGCTATTATGTGAACGTAAGGGTTCTCCATAGCCTTAAGGATTCTCGGGGTTACATCCTCCTCCTTTTTCCAGCTGTGAATAGCTGCTACTACCAGATCGAGTTCTTTCAAGATCTCATCGGGATAATCCAGGCTTCCATCGGGAAGAATGTCCACTTCGGCTCCAGCCAGAAGGTAAGGGCCATTGGGCCTTCGGCGATTGAATTCCCTTATATCCCTGACCTTTTTGAGAAGCTTTTTTTCATCCAGGCCCTTTGCATACTTGGCACTGTGGGAGTGATCGCATACTCCTATATATTCCCATCCATAGCGCTCAGCCTCTCTCGCCAAATCCTCAAGGTTCATGGTCCCATCAGAGTATTTGGAGTGAACGTGAAGATCCCCTTTTATCTGAGAATACTTCACAAGGTTAGGAAGTTTTCTAGCTTGGGCTGCCTCAATCTCACCCCAATCTTCCCTTAACTCTGGAGCTACCCATACCAATCCCAAAAGTTCATAGACCTCCTCTTCTTTTTCCCCTCCTATTTTTTTCTCGTCCCGAAATACTCCGTATTCGGATATTTTAAGCCCAAGCCCCTTGGCAATTGTCCTAAGATGAATGTTGTGCTGTTTAGAACCGGTAAAGTATTGGAGGGCTGCCCCATAGGATTCCTTCGGTACAACCCTTAAGTCCACCTGGTAACGGTTATGAAATATGGCCGAACCCTTAGTCTCACCCTGGGCTAAAATGCGAGTAACGCCCTTAAGGTTCACAAAATGTTCAATTATCTTTGTCCCATCTCTACCGGTACACAAAATGTCAAGATCCCCTATGGTCTCTTTCATCCTCCTAAAACTTCCACAGGCTGAGATGGACTCAACTTGAGGCAATTTTGACATTTCATCTATTATCTCTTTAACCAGTGGATAAGCCAAACCAAGTGGAACCCTCTCGCTCATGCGTTCATAAAGCTCAAGCCCTTTCTTTATGTTCTCCACCTTTTTAGGACCCATACCAGGAAGCCTCTCCAGGGATCCATTTTCCAAAACCCTCTTAAAGTCCTCAGGTGTTCTGACCCCTAACCGATCATAAGCAAGCCTCAGCGTTTTAGGCCCCATTCCTTGAACCTCCATAAGGTCCAAAAGCGCTTCAGGAACTTGGGAAAGAACCTCCTGGTATTTTCGCATCTTCCCCGTTTGAAGGTATTCGGCCACCTTTTTCGCAATCCTTTCCCCTATCCCCGGAATTCCCATCAATGCCTCAGCCCCACCCCGTTTGAAGACCTCCTCTATGTCCTCAGGATAATCCTCTAAGACCTTGGCGGCCTTTCGATAAGCCCCGATCTTAAAGGGGTTCTCCCCTAAAAACTCCAAGGCATTGGCCATTTTTGAAAACATCTCGGCCAGCGTTTTATTAACCCCCATCTTCGGCCTCCCTTTTGGAAGGTACTTCTTAAAAAAGTTTTTTTCAAGCGTTATAAAATAGGAGAGATGAGGGATTTGGAATGGGCTTTTATAGGTCTTGGGAATCCGGGTGTTGAATACCGACTGAGTCGTCATAATGTGGGCTTTCTGGTGGTGGATTCTTTTGCTCAAAAGCATAATCTCCGATGGGCAAAGGGGTTTGAAGGGGAATGGGCCTTGGGGGAAATAAATTCAAAGGGGATCCTACTTTTTAAGCCTTTAACCTTTATGAACCTTTCAGGGAAAGCGGTGGAGAAGCTTCTTCTTCAAATCCCAATCCCAAGGGAAAAGCTCCTGGTGATCCACGACGATTTGGACCTCCCATTTGGAAAACTCAGACTTAAAAGGGGAGGGGGAGATGGAGGGCACAGGGGGGTAAGATCCATTATCGAAGCCATAGGCCCTGATTTTCTCCGATTAAAAATTGGGATCGGTAGACCCGAGAGAAAAGAGGAAATAATTCAATATGTTTTATCCCCTTTTTCGGAAGAGCAACTGGAAAAACTGCCCCGCATTTTGGAAAAAACCGACGCCCTTCTTCTCGGCTTGATCGAAGAAGGGCTTGAACAAACTATGAACCGTTTTAACCAGGAAACCCCCTTAACTTGAACCCCCCGAAGTCCCTTCCGTTGTAGCCTCTTCCACTTCGGGAGCCACCACTGTAGCTATTGTCTGAAGCGGATCACTTGTTATCTTTAACCCTTCCACCTTAAGGTCCATCACGTGGATTGAATCACCTATATCAAGTTCGGAGACATCCACCTTTATTACGGGAGGGATCTTGGCTAAAATCCCCTTTACTTCAACCGAACGCACAAAAACTTCCAAAATCCCACCTTTTTCGACCCCTTTGGGTTTTCCTACGATCTCGATAGGCACCTCCATGTATATCTCTTCTTCAAGTCTCACCCCTTGAAAGTCCACATGAAGCAACTGATCCTTCAAGGTATCCCGCTGGATCTCCTTGAGGATGGCCGTCTTCCGCACTTCTCCCTCATCCAGTCCCTTTATGACCAACGTGAAAAAGGATCTCCTTCTTTCAGGTGTAGAAAAGGTTTTCCTCAAATCGCTAAGCTTTACCATTACAGGTATGGTCTCTTCCTCCGAGCCGTAAAAAACACCTGGAATCATCCCCTCTTTCCTCAACCGCTTACAATGACCTTTTCCTAACTCCTTTCGATAAAAAACTTCAAGTTCAAACTCCTCCATTTTTATCCCCTCCCTTTATTCAAAAAGAACACTAACCGATTCATTAAGGTGAATTCTCTTAACGGCTTCCCCAAACAGTTTGCCCACCGAAAGGACCTTTATCTTCTCACATTTCTGAGCCTCTTCTGAAAGGGGAATTGTATCAGTAACAATAAGCTCTTTAAGAGAAGACTCCTCAATCCTCTGAACCGCATTTCCCGAAAGCACCGCATGAGTACAACAAGCATAAACCGCCAAAGCCCCTTTCTCAAGAAGAGCCAGGGCAGCCTTGGTAAGGGTCCCACCAGTATCGACAATATCGTCTATGATAACCGCAGTTTTATCCTTTACATCACCTATTATGTTCATCACCTCTGCCACATTGGCCTTCTCTCGTCTTTTATCAATTATAGCCAAAGAAGCATTGAGCCTCTTGGCAAAGGCCCTCGCCCTCTCTACCCCTCCAGCATCAGGTGAAACTATAACCAGATCATCTTTAAAATGCTCCTTTATGTAATGAAGAAGAACAGGCCTTGCGAAAAGGTTATCAACGGGAATGTCAAAAAAGCCCTGTATCTGCCCTGCATGAAGGTCCATAGTCAACACCCTCGAAGCCCCGGCAACCGTTATAAGATTGGCCACCAACTTGGCCGAAATGGGTTGCCTCGGAGCCACTTTTCGATCCTGACGAGCATACCCATAATAGGGGATAACCGCAGTGATTCTACCTGCCGAAGCCCTTTTGGCTGCATCTATCATGATTAAAAGTTCCATCAGATTATCATTAACCGGTGGGCAGGTGGGCTGAATAATGAACACGTCCTTTCCCCTTATGTTCTCATTTATCTCCACCGAGATCTCACCATCACTGAAGGTCTTAATATCCGCATTACCCAAAGGAATACCCAAATGATCACATACCTTTTCCGCAAGGGATCGATTGGCATTTCCCGAAAAGACCTTAAGCTCCCCGTCTATTCGAAAAATCGCCACCTCTTTTCCCCCAATAAAAAATTTTGGCTGGGGTGGGAGGATTCGAACCTCCGAATGCGGGATCCAAAGTCCCGTGCCTTACCAGCTTGGCGACACCCCAACCCTAAAGCGTCTCGACCAGAAAGACCTCCCAACCAAAGGCTTTCAAAAACTCCAAAGCGCTTCGCGCTTCCTCTTCCCTTTCATAAATGCCAAAAACCGCCGAGCCACTTCCAGTCATCAAAACTCCCTTTGCCCCCCTTTGCCGCAATAAGTTTTTCATTTCCCTTATCTCCGGCAAAACCTCTTCGGCCACCTGCTCCAAAGCGTTATAGAGAAAATCATCCCATTTTCTCGGGGGAAAATCCCTTATAATTCTATTTTTACCCTCCCCTTTTGTCAAGGATAAGTCATATAAGCGATAAATGGTGAAACTTGAAAGGGGCTTTTTCGGATAAACGATCACCATGAACAACCTAAGAGGTGGAAGCTCCCGGATGATCTTCTCCCCTCTTCCCCCAATTAGAGCGGGTTTACCCTTTATGAAAAAGGGAACGTCCGAACCGAGTTTAGAACCAAGCTCCAAAAGCTCCTCCTCTTGTAAACGGAAGCCTGACAGTTCCATGAGTCCTCTAAGGGTGGAGGCAGCGTCACTCGAACCACCTCCAAGGCCAGATCCAATGGGTATATTCTTTTTAAGGTTTATTTTTACCCCCATTTTTAAGCCCGTGTATTGAAGAAAAAGTTTTGTTGCCTTAACGGTCAAATCCTCTCGGGGTACTTCAGGATGGTCACATTCAAATTCGATCCCTTCTTCTATCCTTTGAAGCAAAATCTCATCCCACAAACTCACCGGATAAACCCAACTCAGGATCTCGTGGTAATTATCCTCCCTCAACCCCAGTATCTCGAGCCTGAGGTTGACCTTAGCAGGCGCTTTTAGTGTGACGGTCTTCTTTACCTCCATCATACTAAAATTTAATCTACCTCAAAGTTTGGAAAGAAAAGAAGACACTAAGTTGTCAAAGTGAATTTTCGTCATTATAATTTCTTTGCCTGCTTATGAAATTACTAATAGTTGCCAATCGTCTCCCCATAAGCATCAAAAGCCTTAAACCCTTAGATTTCCAGAGAAGCCCAGGAGGGTTAGTTTCAGGCCTAGAAAGTTTCATCAAGAAATCGGGCATATCTTCTTGGCTTTGGATAGGCTGGTCAGGATCCGGCCTGAAGAAAAAGGACATACAAGAAATAAAGGACCTGCTTCTTCAAGAATACCATTGCCTACCAGTTTACGTCCCCGAAAAACTCATGGATAAATTTTATAACGGTTTTTGTAACAGAACCCTTTGGCCCCTTTTTCACAGTATGCCTACTTTTGCGACCTATGAAAAAACCGCCTGGGAAAGCTACTTTGAAGTAAACCGAACATTTCTGAAAGTCATCTTAGATCATGTGGAAATTGAGAAGGAAACTTATATATGGGTTCATGACTATCATTTACTTTTACTTCCCAGTATGTTAAGGGAAGTTTTTCCTGAAGCTAAAATAGGGTTTTTCTTACACATACCCTTTCCACCTCCGGAGGTCTTTGGTCAATTGCCCTGGAGGCGTGAGTTATTGGAGGGGATTCTTGGGGCAGATTTAATAGGCTTCCACACTCATGAATACACCATAAACTTCTTAAGAAGCCTTACAAAAGTATTTGGGACAGATCACTTTATGGGGGAGTTCGTCTATCAGGACAGAATAATTAAGGCAGACACCTTTCCCATGGGCATAGACTTTGAGCTTTTCAACTCCCTGGATTCCTCTGACCAAAAGGTCGAGGAAATAAGGAAAACCTTGGGGAATAAAAAGATCGTGTTTTCCGTTGATCGACTTGACTACACAAAAGGCATATACAACAGGCTTTTGGCCTTTGAGGATTTTTTGCTGAGACGACAAGATTGGCATGGAAGAGTGGTACTTATCCTAAATTTAGTCCCTTCCAGGGAACACGTAGAGCATTATCAAAGAATGAAGAACCAAATAGAACAAAAGGTAGCTCAAATAAACGGAAGGTTCGGTTCGATCGAATGGGTACCCATTCTTTATCACTATACATCCCTTCCTACTGAGGACTTGGTGGCATATTACCGGGCAAGTGATGTGCTTTTAGTAACTCCTATAAAGGATGGGATGAACCTCATAGCCAAGGAGTTTGTAGCTTCAAGAAAAGACCTAAGAGGAGTTCTAATCCTTTCGGAGTTTGCGGGAAGTAGCAAAGAGCTTGGCGAAGCCGTAATGGTTAACCCTAATTCGATAGAAGAGCTTTCAAGGGCAATAGAGACAGCCCTTGAGATGCCCCCTGAAGAGCAGGAAAGCAGGTTAAGGCCTATGCAGGAAAGACTTAGAAGGTATCATGTGCTTAAATGGGGGAATGACTTCTTGGAGGCCCTTAAAGCCGTAGTATCTAAAAAGAGCACTTTAAAGACCAAAGAACTTAACGCAAAACTTCGAAGAAAGCTGAAAGAAGCCTTTAAAGAAGCAAACAAAAGGGTGCTTTTTTTGGATTACGATGGCACACTGGTCCCCTTGGCAAAAAAGCCCTCTCTGGCGGTACCTACTCAGGAGATAAAGAACATACTCCGAAGACTATGTGAATTTGAAAATACAAAGCTGGTCTTAATATCCGGAAGGAAGAAAGAACAGTTAGAAAAGTGGTTCGGAGATCTTCCTTTAACACTTGTCGCCGAACATGGGTGTTGGATAAAGGAGCCGAAAGGAGAATGGAGGGCAAGGTGTGTAGCAAACACCGAGATTATGGAAAAGGTCAGAGCTATAATGGAGCTTTACGTGGATAGACTTCCCCAATCTTTGGTAGAAGAAAAGGATTTTACCTTAGCTTTCCACTACCGAAACTCGGATCCGGAGATGGCTTCTGTAAGGGTCAAAGAGCTTATGGATGAGCTCAGTGCCCTTGTAGCCAATACCGATTACACCATCTTAGTAGGGAACAAAGTCCTTGAGGTTCGCCCCGCTGGCATAAATAAAGGGACAACTGCTCTTTATTTGCTTGATGAATGTGACTTCGTATTTGCTATAGGTGA
>Ga0197143_1001619_pt1 | contig 18686 bp, 20 predicted proteins | sample GBS70_MetaG_FD_148603 | JGI IMG/M metagenome (GOLD analysis project Ga0197143, IMG submission 148603) | Sediment microbial communities from Great Boiling Springs, Gerlach, Nevada, United States - GBS 70_MetaG | ecosystem: Environmental > Aquatic > Thermal springs > Hot (42-90C) > Sediment...
CTCCCACATCGATGCGTATCTAGGTCTACCAGCTGGGTCTCTGCCTATTTCATCTGTTAAAGGTGGTATAACCATGGTCCTCCAGCTCTCCGCTAAAGTGACTCCGGCGCTTGATGCGTAGAGGTATTGACACCCTAGCGTTCCTGTTTCAAGGTATGTAGTGTCTGGAACGATATAGTCGGCGTAAAGGTAGGTTTCGTTTATGGATGTGGTTATAGCGACGAAGAGCGGTAACTTAGATGGATCTTTGAGAACCTCTATGAACTTCAAACCGTAGTTGGTTGCGATAACTGGGTTAGCGTAGTAGAGGAATAGGGCTCTGATCGGATAGGGGTAGGCTTCTGCGATGCCTGCGAAGAGCTCTGTGTAGCTCTCCTCTGGCGTAAGAGGATACCAAGGTCTTTTAGTCGGGTATGGTGATGAACCAGACTTGCTTCTTAACCAGTATTCAAGTGTGCTTTCATAAGAGGCTCCGTGGCGGTCTATTGGTGGACCAAATCTGACAGGCTCACCGAAGCCTGATGTGCCAACATTATAAAGGTAGCCGTTGTAGTTGGTGTGAGAAGCTCTACCCATTAACCCCCCTTTAGCGAAGTAGTTCCCGATCAGTAGGTCAAGCGCTCTATAGGACCATACTGTGTACTCTGCATTAGGTTGCATAGCTACACCTCTGTGAATGTAGGTTGAAGCAGCCCTACCTACGCTTGTAAAAGCATCTGCCATGCGCACTATAGTTTGGACAGGTACATTGCAGATCGAGCTCCAATCTTCTAAGCTTCGGCTGGAGGCTTCATCATAAAGTATCTTGAGCGCTGTTTTAACCTCTACTTCTTCACCAGATGTAAGCTTTACTCTACCACTATAGAGCAGCTCAGCTTCCTTTACATCGGTATGTGCCTTAAGCCCCTCTGAATACACCACATACTTGGTCGCATCACCTAAACCTACGTCGCTAGCCTTGAGGAATGTGCCTTCCCTAGCGTGCCCTTTCTCGGTTATCACGAGCCAGGTAGCGTTTGTATACACTATCTCGCCCTTAGATTTGGCTGCCTCCTCGTTTGGTGACTCCAAGAATGTCTTATTGAAACGCTTGTTGTCGATAATCCACTTTATCATAGCCAGAGCTAGAGCCGCATCAGTGCCAGGCTTGATGGGAACCCACTCAAAGTTTCCATCACAGTCTCCTCTTGGGGAGACTGGGTTTACATAGAAGACTTTCAACTCCCCTTTGGCCGCTCTCTCAATGATCATACCTTGGCCAGTGGCGCCTGGGTGTAATCTGCCTATCTGCGCCCCAGCCATGATAAGAACCTTAGCGCTCCTTACATCCGGGTTAAGATCGGTTGTTCCAGACCATATTCTGTTTGCACAGTAGTAGCCTAGCTGGCAGGCTGAAGTGTGTCTAAGCCAGTTTACACTTCCGAAGGCATAGGTCCAGCGTTGGTAGAAGTAATCTGCGTGTGCCTGCCCCCTTCCTCTTACGAAGACTAGCTGGTTGGATCTAAATCCTAGATCTGGGTTATCTGGGTTGATAAGTATCTGATCCAGTTTGATGCCTTTTTCGCCTAGCTGCTTACCCCACTTCTCCTTGAACTTCTCTATTTCACTCTTCAGCTCCTCTGCTGTAAGCTTTGGTGCGTTCTGCTTAATGGTGTCTACGTCCTTCTTTATTTCGCTCAGAACGCTGTTTGGATCCTGAATGCCTGCTTCCTTCAGTATGCCGTATACAAAGATCTCCTTTATGCCTGGTATCTTTTCACCAGTCTCCTCTACTATCCCGCCTTCAACGACCTCTTTGATCAGCTGCTCCCAGCTTATAGCCTTCCACTTCCCGCTCCCTCTTGGTCCAGCCCTCTTTAGAGGGGATTTGATGCGGTAGGGGTCGTATAGGTAGTGGATGCCATCCTGCCCCCTTGCACATAGTGTGCCAACGTACTCTAGGCTCTCGCGCACAGGTGTATTGTAGGGCAGCGGGTCTAATCTGGTGTATTGTGAAGATGGATCTACAACCCTATTATATGGGTGGTAGGGATTGCCTTCTATCCTCTCAACCACACCGACGCCATTCCTCTCAACAACCTTCACTCTAATGCCGCACCTAACGTTGCAGCCTAAGCAGGAGCTGTAAACCACCTTAGCGCCCTCATCTATTGAGGGGTCGGGTTTGATCGGGGTGTAGGTTGGTTTTATGATCTGCTCTATGACGGGTGCGTATCCTGCTGCAAAGGTGCCTGCAGCAGCTAAGCCTATTACACCCTTAACGAAGCTTCTTCTACTAACCAACTTCTTTCACCTCCAGTGGAAAGATGGATGAAAGAACGATGAAGATGAAGATCGCCGCAGCTATAGGTGAAAGCGTAGTTAAGAGCCAGTCTGGTGGCAGCTCTAGGCTCAAAACACCTAACCCTGTTCTTGAGATAAGCTGACCATTTACTAGCGTGTTCCATTTGTTTAGGATGACGCCTAGCAGCGCGACTATTGAGACAAGCACACTTAGCTTTGTGATCTTTAATGATGCTAGCGCAAAAATAAAGGAGAGCAGCAGAAGCGCTATGACGTAATAGATTATTGGAACAACAACATTAAATGCTGTATTGAGAGGCGAGCCGTCAAACCACTGATTCCACAGTAGAAGTTGCACACCCAACAATCCAGCTACTGAAACACAGCCAGCTGAGTGGACTTTGAGCAGCGGGCTTAAAACATCGTAATCCAACTTAGCCATCTTAATGATGTAGTATACTAATATGGCTGCAGCTGTAGATGCGACGAATGTGTCAGCAAAGAAGATAAGCGGTAGTATAACCCAGTTGCGCCACAGAAATAACCAAGTCTGAAAGACTAGGAGTACTGAGGGATAGATACCCCATAGCACAGCTGGTATGATCGTTACTGCTGCAAGCAGAGTTAAGAAGGGCTTAAGCTTCCTATACCGTTCTTCATTTTCTACTCCAAGAGATAATACGCGGTAAAAAGTTCTCAGCCTTCCTTTGGCTTGAGACTTTAGATGTAGGTGATAAGATTGGTAGAAGAGGAGAAAGATTACGCTAAGGATTATTAAGATAAGCCAGAAGTTGGCGTAAAGCGCTATAAATGAGAAACCTGGATGTGTCTCTGTAGGAACCAGATGCGCCAGCAAAAATGTTAGTGGTGCGCGTGAGGGTTGCCGCAGATCAGCAAGCGGTCCTAGGAGGGCTGCTGAAAAGAATGAGACTCCAAGCACTAACAGGAGAGGTATGGCCTTAGTCATCCTTCTTGAAATATATGCTAGCGAAGCTAGTATGATTAGGTCAGCGCCGGAGATAACAAGGGCGTATGCGAAGATAACTGGGTGCCAAAGAATCGGCTCAACGAGCTCGTTAGGGAAGAGAGGCGCTACTAAAGCCATTATATATCAGCCTCCTTAGGTAGGTTCTTATAGTAGATCTCAGGATCAGTTTGCGCCCAGCTCTTCAAAATCTGCACGTTAGATGACTCAACTAGCCTCCTTATTTCACTCTCAGGATCGCTTATATCACCGAATATTCTGGCAGCTGTTGGGCAGGCTTCTACACAAGCAGGCAACAAACCTTTATCTAACCTATGTTCACAGAAGGTGCATTTATCAGCTACACCCTTTACTAGATTTACAAATCTGGCACCATAGGGGCAGGCTTGGATACATGCACCACAGCCTATGCAGATTTCGTCGTTAATGAGTACAAGCCCGTCTTCTCTCTTAAATGTAGCACCAGTTGGGCAAGGTTTGACGCAAGGAGGGTTCTCGCAGTGGTTACACTGTTTAGGCACAAAAACTATATTCCCATCAGCCCTTACGTGCCTCTCAACCCAAGTTCTAAAGACACCTATCGGCACGTTATTTTCAGCAGCACACGCTGCAACACAAGCCATACAGCCATAGCATCTCGTAGTATCAACCATCATAGCGTAACGCTTCGGTTGAGTTAAGGCGGAAGAGGTAGGAAGAAGAATTAGCGGCGCTGCGCTTAAGCCGAGTTTTAGAAGGTCTCTTCGCCGCATATAGGCGTCTTATTTCCCCCATCTATTTTTACCATTCGTAATTATTATAAATGTTATAGTAATTACGATTGAAATCTATATAGAATGATAAATACTAAAAACGCTGGGTTAAATCACGTGCTTACTTTTGTTAGCGATTCACTCTATAACTACCATCGTTAGTGTGGATCTGACCTCGTCAAGTCCACGTATGCTACCCGCGATCACTTCTTTCAGCTGCTCCATAGTTTCAGCTTCAACTTCAGCGATAACATCATAGACACCGTACACAAAGTACGCTTGCTTAACTTGAGGCATCTTCTTCAACTTACTAACCAGAGTCGACTCCGTGCCGAGGTTCGCGTTTATGAGGACAAACGCTCTAGGCATACAGATTCACACCACCTTCATCTAATCGCCTAACTCTTAAATAAACCTAACTGTAAAATCTACTTACCATACGAAAGCGTTAATCACCTTTAAGCGTCTAGGCGGCGAAATCCATAGTGTACCACTCTAGTGTTAGAGATAGGCAAAAACATTAATATCCCTACGGAACGTTCAAAGTTTAACGTTGGAATCTCTTCTCGTAGCGCTAGCGTTGACCGCCCTCTCAGAATTAGGTGACAAGACTCAGTTTGCTTCCTTAGCGCTTACAACGCATTTCAAGCAACCGTCCCTAGTATTGATTGGATGCTTTTTGGGTTTACTGATCGTAGACGGGTTTTCAGCGTATCTGGGTGAGTTGTTCTATCATATGGTGGATCAAAGATTTATTAGATTTGTTTCTGCTGCGCTCTTCTTCACCTTAGCCCTCTTTACAGCAATTCAGAAGACTGAGAGTAAACCCACTATTAGAGAAAAGAGTCTCCTAACACCTATTTTAACCTCTATGATTACAATAATGATACTTGAGCTTGGAGATAAGACTCAGCTCACCACTATTCTCCTTTCGGCGAGGTTTGGTGATGCCCTCTCTGTGATCATAGGTGTTATTGCAGCCATTATGCTCATATTAGGTCTAACCGTTAGCGTCGGTAAGAAGATCGTTGAGCGTCTCCCTATCCGTAGAGTTAAGTGTTTGACCACCTTAGCATACGCTCTTGGAGGTGGAATTCTGCTCTTTGAGGCGATTAGTGGTTTAGAGTTAGCACTGCTTCGGAGCTTCTGAAGCCTCTAAATAGATTTTTCTGATCTTTCTGGCGATATTATCTGTAATAACATCTTTGTCTGTTGTAAAGGCGATGATATTCCCCTTTATCTCCATAACGACGAAATCCAGCCGCTCGTGGTGGAATACAACCCTAAGATTCTCGCCAAAATATTTGCTGAACGACCTCGCTACACTCCAAACCGTCCTAGACATAGTCGCACCTACAGCCTCGAGAACGTGGATAGGCATAAGCTCACGCCCTTTTACATCCTCTCTGACTTTCGAATCAAGGACCTTACCTGATTTGCTCATTATTGCTACGAACCTTATCCCTTTATCCAGATTTAATATTTCGTCGCAAAGATTCATTACTTATCCATAACAACTCGGCAACATATCATATTTAAAGTTAACAGCTAAGACCATGCTGTTAATATAGTGGCTCGACGTGGGGAGAGCAGCGTTTAGCGACGCTAGGAGGGAAAAGGATACGAGCTATAAGAAAGGACACGGCTACAGAAGCTACGGAAGCCGAACACCAACCCGACCAAAGCCTGTAACAGTGGGCGAAGAATACGACGTAAGCATATCAGACATAAGTAGGCGTGGAGACGGCGTTGCAAAGATTGAGGGCTTCATAATATTCGTACCAGGAGCAAAGACTGGTCAGAAGTTGAGGATAAAGGTCATCGAAGTGGCGAACAGATTCGCAAAGGCTCAGATAGTTGAAGGCGTGTCGGAAAAGAGTACCGAATAGAGAATATACTCTCTTGATAGGGTCTTTTGGTAGGGGCTTGGTTGATCCAGGCCTTCACCCATTTTTTGTTAGATAAAAACAAGTGTAGAGAGGGAAAAGAAGAGCCAGCTACTTTCCACCTTACTAAGTCGCTTTTTAATCATACAGTCTGCTAATATATGTGATTATGTCGCCTTATAGAGTTGTGAATTTGTAGCCGTAGTAAATCTGCCCTGCTTCACCTTCTTCCCTTATCTTACGGAAGACCATCTTTACTCTGCTTCCTATTCTAAGTGCCTCTGGTGGTGTATCTACGATCTGCCCTAAGATCTTAACACCATTATCTAACCCAATTATACCGAGGACCAAAGGCTGCTGCCCCTCGAAGCCAGCCATAACTTCCCTCAGCACCGTGTACGTTATTATTTGACCGGTATTCGGCATTTCAGCATCTACTAGCGATTCAGAGCCGCATCTTCTGCAGACGTAGACAGGAGGATAGTACTCTGAACCACAGCTACTGCACTTGTTACCTAGAAGTCTATAGTATCTGTCACGTCTCCGCCAGTATGAGATGGCCACTTTAATCACCTTTAGCCAACACTGAGACGACGCTTGTGGTGTCAACACCACCTATATTCTGCGCCACACCTACTCTACACCCTTCTACTTGATTTAAACCACCTTTACCTTTAAGCTGAAGCCAGAGCTCAGCGATCTGGTATAAACCAGTTGCCCCAACAGGGTGCCCTCTACCTTTGAGTCCACCGAATGTTAGTGCTGGATGCCTTCCTCTGAGTGAATAGACCCCGGCTGCTGCGTCCTTGGCTCCCTCTCCTGCTTTAGAGAAACCCATCGCTTCAACACTCAAGGCTGCTGTTACTGAAAAAGCGTCGTGAATTTCAAGCACATCTACATCGCTTAAGCTTATTCCAGCTTCTGAGAACGCTTTGCTGGCAGCATCTTTTGTTGAAGAGAATGTGAGCATATCATCTCTTTCGTAGAGGCTGAAGATGTTCGTAGAGATCTTCGAGGAAAGCACCTCTACTTCCTCCTCATCTTTATCAATCACACTATCTGATGTCAAGAGTACCGATGCAGCCCCATCACCTATGGGTGCGCAGTCAAGCAGCCTAAGTGGATCTGAAACTAAGGGTGATCTAGAAACATCGTCAACACTTATCGCCTTTCTAAACTGAGCGTGCTCTGCTGTTGTAGCGTTTTGATGCGCTATCACTGGGAATGCTGAAAGTTCGTCTCTTGTCACATTGTAGGTTTCTTGGTAGAGTCTGGCTAGCATAGCGTTTAGCGATAGGAATGTTGCTCCGATGAACTGCGTGTATTCTGCTGACTCAGCCATACTTAGCGCTAAAGAAACTTCAGGTACATCGAGGTCACGCATCTTCTCAACACCGACTATAAGGGCTGAGGTAGCCTCACCGGATCGTATCATACGGTAGCCTATGTTAAATGCTACTCCACCAGATGCGCAAGCTGCTTCGACTTTAAATGCTGGTGTCCCCACTAGGTTTAGTGCGTTTGCCAGTAACGCTCCTAGATGCTCTTGCCTCGATGATTGACTAGAAAACATGTTTGCAACTATTATTACATCTGGTTTGATGTTAGGGTATGGTTTGAGGGCTTTTTTTGAAGCTTCAACCGCTAAGTCTAATATAGATTTATCCCAGTGGTCGCCTACTTTCGTGTATCCTACTGAGGCTACAATTACTCTACTCATCTCCATCTCCTCTAAATTAAGATCTTTCCTCTGAACTTCGTGTATGTAGCATAATCTAAATCAACCGCCGCCTTAAGCAAATCCTTGACTTTGTTCCGCCCTTTACCTACCTTATCCACAATACCGTCCAGCACCCTTATGCTGAGAGCATCGCTCCCAGCACCCGAGCCGAAAGAGCAGACTAAAAGTAGATCGTTAGGTGCTGCCTCTTCTAGAAGCACCGCAAGCCCTAGAAGCGAATTTGCAGCATAGGGGTTACCCACATAGGGGTTAAGTAGCCCCGGCTTGATCTGCTCAAAGCTGAATCCAAGCCTAAGCGCGACTTCAACGGGGAACCTAGGGTTAGGCTGGTGGAAGACAGCATACTTGAAGTCAGAGGGCTTATACCCAAACTCCTCAAACAGATTCTTGACAGCGCTCTGAATGTGGTGGAAGTAAGCCGGCTCGCCTGTGAACCTTGAAAGGTGTCGTGGATACCGCTGCCCACTTCTCCTCCAGAAGTCTGTGGTGTCTGAAACGTAAGAGGAGGCGCCTTCTACAACAGCAATAGATCTGTGGTCTCTTTTAGATAGGACGTAGGCTGCTGCTGCGCTTGCTGCCGTAAACTCGAGGTCGTCTCCAGGTCTACCTTGTGCGGTATCGACGCCTATAGCAAGCCCACATTCGATCATCCCAGCACCTATTAGCGCTATGATGAGTTGGAGCGCTTCTGTACCAGCCTTGCAAGCGAATTCGAGGTCTGAAGCGAGGACTTTATGCTGGGCTAGGGCTTGGGCCACTATCGTGCTTGTTGGTTTGACCGCATAGGGCTTGGTTTCGGTACCCACGAAGATGGCGCCTAGTTCTTTAACTTCAGCCATCTTTACCGCCTTCCTAGCCGCTTCGACAGCCATCGTCGTTGAATCTTCGTCTATCGCGGCTACTGCCTTCTTTATTGGGGGTGCTTCTTCTCCACCCCTCCAGATCCTTGAAACCTCCAGACTCGGCAGCCTATAGCGTGGTATGTAGACCCCGTACCCGGCTATTGCTACATCTTTAGGCGTCTTCATAACGGTGGTGGAGCCTTCAGCCAAGGGTATTAAACTGTTGCCTAAACGCCGTCCGCTATTTGATTATTCGTCAGATGTTGAACACCATCGGTTAAAGGGCTTTGAGCTGTTTAACCACTGGCGGCCTAGCCTTCTTCAGCACCCTATAGCCGCAGATACATTTGATCTCCGGTAGTGATGCGAGCTCTTCAGCCGTCACCTTCGTTCCACATCTTACACACTCATAGACTACTCCGCCGAACTGAGATTTAGTCTGCTCCATAGGTTTTAGGCGCTGCGTAACGATATATGAAGGTTTCCCTCCACCTAAGTTGAACATTTATATCTCTAGAAGAGGCTCTTCCAAATTTGGCTTGGTTAAGCTTTCTGTGATACTCCCTACCTATAATGAGCGCGAAAATCTGCCTGAGCTCATAGCGCAAATCAGACGCTTACCCATAGAGGTCGAATGTGTCGTCGTTGATGATAACAGTCCAGATGGCACTGGAGAGGTTGCCGATAGGTTGGCGTTAAGAGATCCTTTGATCAAAGTTATTCATAGACCTAGGAAGGCTGGCCTCGCTTCGGCAGTGTATGCTGGTCTCTCCAAGGCTTCAGCACCGTATCTTGCGGTTATGGATGCTGACCTCCAGCATCCTCCACATCTTCTGGCGCAGATGCTTCGATATCTTGAGAATGGGTATGATATGGTGGTGGCGAGTAGATATGTGCGTGGAGGTGGGGTTATAGGCTGGACCATACCTAGGCATATTATCTCAAGGGTTGCAACCCTCTTAGCACATCTGACCATACCTAGATCAAGGGTTGTTAAAGACCCTATGTCTGGTTACTTTGCGTTGAAGCGTGAGATTTTGGAGAGCGTTAAGATCGACCCATCCATAGGCTATAAGCTTCTGCTTGCCATCCTAGTTAAGGGGAAATGCTTTAAGATTAAGGAGGTGCCTATGGTCTTTAGGCGTAGGTTAAGGGGAGAAAGCAAGCTTAATGAGAAGGAGGTTTTAACATACTTAAAGCTCTTGCTGAACCTACTTAAGCAGCGCTGACTTCACGCTAGAAGCTATCTGCTCCAACTCAGCCTCCGACACAGCCGGGTGTACGGGCAAAGACATCACTTCAGTGGCTGCCTGCTCGGTTTTAGGCAGCTTCATGTAACCCAAAATATTACGGTAGTAGGGGTATAGGTGTATAGGCGTCTTATAATATACTGCAGCACCAACGCCGTGGTTATGTAAATGCTCTAAGATCTCGTCTCTATTCTTAACTCTTATCGTGTAAAGATACCAGTTGGATGCTCTTCCCTCGTGCTCTGAGGGGAGTACCGCATCGATGCCCTTAAGCATCTCACTCAACGCATACGCATTCCTTCTTCTCTTCTCAATGAAGTAGTTGAGCTTCTTGAGCTGCACAGATAAGATCGCTGCAGAGATCTCGCTCATCCTTAGATTCAGCCCAATCCTCGTCACCAAACCTTCAGCGCTCAAACCGTGGTTCCTAATCATCCTAATCCTATCCGCAAGTTCATCGTTATCGGTCACTACAGCCCCACCTTCACCACATGTTATAACTTTGGACGGGTAGAAACTGAAGCACCCTATGTCGCCGAGCGTGCCAGTTTGCTTAGAGCGGTAGGTAGCGCCGAGTGACTGAGCAGCATCCTCAATGACGAAAATGTTGTGTTTTCTAGCTATCTCAAGCACCCTATCCATGTCTGCTGGGTAGCCGTAGAGGTGAACTGGTATTATTGCCTTACACTTAGGAGTTATCTTACTCCTTAAATCCTCTGGATCTATAGAGTAATCCTCAAGACTTATATCCACGAAGACTGGTTTAGCGCCAACCGCTAAAGCTGCGTTTGCCGTGGCTACGAATGTAAAAGATGGTAGGAGGACTTCATCACCATCTCCTACACCGAGCGCCAAAAGAGCTGAGTATAGGGCTGCGGTACCAGAGTTCACGAGCACCACGTGCTTGACTTGGAGGTATTCTGCCAACGCCTTTTCAGCAGAGGCTACATTTCTCCCGCCTAGGTAAGTTGGATTTGTCAGTTCGCCGCTTCTTAAGGTGTTTAGAACAGCCTCCTCCTCTTCCCTACCGAGTATAGGTTGGTTTATCGGTATCATCTGCTCTGATCCTCTTTGAAGACTTCAAGCAGCTCCCGCTTTTGCTCAAAATACTTTCTTATGGGCTCGATCACCTTATTCAAGGCAGCCGCTACCGAAAGTTTTAGGTCGGCTGGGTGTAGCTCACCTTTAACGTAGGCTGCTTCGAGTTCGCTGTAGCTGCTAAAGGTTACCTTGCCCCCGTATTTCGCTGGTCTATCGACCTCGAACGCATCAGATTCGTGGAATATTATGTATCTCACTATATCGAGCACAGGGTTCTGTGAGGCAACTTTAGGTGGGCACCAAGCCTTCATCAGCTTCTCCTTAATCTGCTCCTCACTATCGTGGATGAAGATCGCTGTCCAAGGCTTAGACTTGCTCATCTTAGTCTCAGGACCGGATAGGCTGCATAGTAGTGTGTGGTGCACAGCTACAGGCTTCTTCCAACCTAGTTTAGGGAAGACCTCTCTGACGAGCATGTGAACCTTGCGCTGATCCATACCTGCGTGCACAAGATCGAGATCCATAGCTTTGATATCCACAGCCTGCATGGGTGGATAGAGGTACTGTCCGAAATCGAGCTTCTCTTTTTGTGTTCTACCCATTATGGTTAAGCACCTTATGTTTCTTGCCAATGTTATCTGTTTGCAAAAGCGGACATAGTTCTCCCAGTAATCTGGGGTGTTCTTGTAGAGATCTGTACCTAAGAGCGTCTCCACACCCGGGCAGAAGAATCTGAACGCTTCATCATAGTATCTTGCTGCCGCACGTATCTTACCCCAATCTCCACCAAACTTGTCGTTAAGGTAGCTGTGCCAATCAGCCAAAAAGACGAGGCACCTCAAACCAGCCTCCATAAAATCTCTGATCTTGTAACCAACCACAACCAAGCTGCCTAAGTGTAGAGGTCCTGATATCTCTAAGCCTATGTAGTGCTTAGGGTGCTCCACTGTCTGAAGAAGATGCCTAAGCTCACTCTTAGTTACCACCTCTTGCGTCGGCTCCTTTAAGACTAAGTTGATGCGCTCTTCGAGGTCCAAGCGTAGATCACTTTTACATCCACTCATTTAAAAATTCCTCGCCACCTTTCCGTAATCGACAGAGTAGCTAGAATTGGGAAGACTTTTAAGACAGAGGAGGATGTAATGGTAGTGACGAGATTTGGCTGTTGATTGGTTGACCAGATTAGGAAAGAAGGGGTTCGAGGCGTTGATCAGTGAAATCGTGGAAAAAGTCGTTGATAAAGCGTTACAGAATAGAGTTGAGCCTCGCCTAGTTGGTATAGAGAATCGGCTTGCAGCGATAGAGACTAGACTGGATGTGGCTGATAGGCTTGCGATGTTAAAGCCAAGCCGCTAGCAACATACCTCTCATAACGATCTCATTGTGTTGAGCACTATCTGCTGATTTAGTTTATCTCACTTCATACTTAAAACTCTCTAAAACCCTTCTCTACAAGAGAAAGAATTAGATATGTTTATAAGAAGATTATATATATCATTTTGTGAGGAAGGCATGAAAATATCTAGATTCCAGACAACAAAGAATGTCGGTAGAGAGATGGTTGAGAAGGCTGGGGTTGATGTCGATCTTCTCATAACAAAGCTAAAGCGGGCTGCTGCAGCAGAGTTTACAACCTACTACTATTACACCATACTAAGAATGCACTGCTCAGGCTTAGAGGGAGAGGGGATAAAAGAAGTGGTCGAGGACGCTAGATTAGAAGACCGCTTACACTTCGAAACACTTGTGCCTAGGATCTATGAGCTTGGTGGAGAGCTCTACCGAGATCTGAAGGAGCTACACGATGACGCTGCTTGCGCCGCAGCATACCTACCCAAAGACCCCTCAGACCTAGCAGAGATACTTAAAGTTCTGCTTGAAGCGGAGAGGTGCGCGGTCAGAGTCTACACAGAGATATGTGACATGACCTTTGGTAAAGACCATCGAACCTACGACATATCTCTAGCCATACTACACGAGGAAGTCGAGCACGAAGCATGGTTCCAAGAGATACTCGAAGGACGCCCCTCAGGCCACTTCAGAAGAAGAAAGCCAGGCGAAGGCCCATATACACAAAAGTTCAGGCATATCGAGTAAGATCTTAAACCCCTCTCTCATTCTTTTTGGATATGTGCCCTTGGGTTAAGGTTGCTAAGGTTAGCGAGATCAAACCTAATTCGATGAAAGAATTTGAGGTAGCGGGATACAGAATACTCATAGTGAACACTCTCGGCGAATTATACGCTCTTGAGGCGAGCTGCCCACATATGGGATACGCCCTTAAATTCGGCTCTCTATCAAACAAGGTTCTCCGCTGCGGATTTCACTACGCTGAATTTGATGTAGAAGACGGTAGGGTGTTAAAAGAGCCGGTTGACGGTAAAGGTACTAGAGGATTGAAGAGTTACCCTGTGAAGGTTGAGGGTGAAAACATCCTTGTTCTGTTAGAGGAGCAGAAGTAGTAGCCCAAGCGCTATGCTATAGAAGCCAAATAGGTGAAAGAAGCCCTTTATTAGTAGCTTATGTAAGATGCTCAGTGAAAGATAACCCACAACCACAGCCGTAACTCCGCCTAGTAGAAGCGGTGGGATGAACGCGGCATCGACGCTACTCTTAATCAGAGTGAGTAAAAAGGCGCCTAATACAGCGGGTATTGATAGGAGGAAGGAGAATCTGAACGCCTCCTCACGCTTGATACCAGCCAAGAGCGCTACACTTATCGTCAACCCGCTCCTTGAGAAACCCGGGAGTAGGGCTAGTGCTTGAGCCAAACCTATGAGTAGGGCTGCCTTTGCTGGAACGGTTGCTGAACCACCTTTTTTGAGCTTGGATGAGGCGACAAATACGCCAGATGCTGCGAAGCAGAGCCCAAGCACCTTAAGATCGAATAGAGTTAGGTAGTAGTCGTAAAACAACAAACCTACGATAGCCACTGGCACAGACCCTAGTAGTATAAGCGGTATGAGCCTCCCGTGCTCTGATCTGAAGTCGAGTTTTAGCGCGGCTGAAGATATTTGGAGTAGGTCTCTTCTAAAGTAGATGAATATTACTAATAGTGTTGCTACGTGCAGAACCACATCGAAGAGCAGAGGCTCTTTAAGCTCGAGTAGAATCTGAGCAGCCGCTAGGTGGCCTGAGCTTGATATCGGTAGCCACTCTGTTACTCCTTGTGTGGCGCCTAGAAGCGCTGCTTCAAACACATTATTTGGCTGGTTTAACTCTCCATATAGCCTTTTGCTAGGTAGTGGTATAGTAGCACTACAAACCCTAGTGTAATAACAACGATAGGAACCACAGCAATCAATAGGGTTGGGGTGTCTATCACTATCAACCTATTTACAAAGAGGTCCGCCTCTAAACCAGATTGGCCTTGTATTATCAGATATGGAAGCTTACCCCAGTTCTGAGCGATCTCACCAAAGTATAGTGATAGAATAGAGAGGGGCGCTAGTGTGTAGGCTAAACTTACTCGAGTTGGGTTAGAGTAGTAGATGAGCCCAGCAGCAAGCAAGTAGATCCCGATCAACACCATACCCAAAAAGGCATGAGAAACGTTAGTCGGAGCACTAATCCCGCTGATCAAACCTGTGTTTAGTGCGTAAAACAGAAGCGGAGAATGCTCACTTAAGCTCGACCAATACCAGAAACCTAGTACCCCTTGCGGGATTATAAGGAGCGCACCTACTAAAGCGGTCTTAGCAGCCCAACCTCTGAGGTATTCGTTTCGCCTAGAAGCCCAAGCGAATCCGGTAGAAGCTGCGAAGAAGCCTATTGAGAGCGCACCAACCCAAGTGTGTAGTAGTAGTGGGGTGTAGAGGGGGTTTAAGAGGGCTGCGGCTACGTCACCCTCTAGTGGAGAGAGGCGGATGAGTCCGACTGGGTTGTTCATGTATGCGAAGATGTATCTGAAGCCAGCGGGTATGAATAGCCCTGAGATAGCCATAATTAGCCCTAAGATGATGTGTGTGCCGAATCCCACTTTACCCCATGTGTACCAGTATGCAGCGATAGATGTGAGTCTAACTATTATGGCTATTACACTTATCAGCAGAGCGAAGAATAGAACTTGCACCACCACATTAACGAAGCCAGTCCAGAGACCAAATAGGATTACAGTTATGAGTGTCCCATAGACACCAGAGACCACTTCGTTGGCTGCGACGAACTTAAGGGAGAGCTTTGAAACCTCCTCAGCTTTCTGATCAAATCGAGACCTCCACCTGGCCGCTACACTAAGGAAGCCTAACCCTATGTTTATGTTTACAAACGTTAGGTGCACCAGCAACACAAACCCAAGAACCAATAATGCTGCGAGGGTATCCAAGTTACCTACCTCCTACTTTAAAGCCCTTAACCAAGACGAGGTAGAGGGTCAAGCACAAGAGGATGAAGCCAACGATCAAACCGCCTATAACAGTAGTAGCAACCAAAGGTGAGCCACCTAGAGGTGTCAAGATCTCATTAGGATATACAAGTCCGTAAACGGTCCACGGCTTCCTCCCAATTTCTCTCACAGCCCAGCCTAAGCCAGCCATAAGCGGGGTAAATACACCCATTACCAGAGCAATATAAGGTAGAAGCCTTAACCTACTCTGCCAGAAGCGTCGGAAGACGAAGACCGAGAGAATCGCAAGTGAGATAAGGAGGCTTAAAGCAGCTACACCAACCTTAATCATATACATCGGGTAGACCACCCCCATCAAATTAGAAGCCTTTAGGGTGTCGGCTACAGCAATATCTACAACAGAAACACCGCCAATAACCAAGCTTGGATTAGGATGATTCTTAGCAACTTCAACCAGCTTATCGAAGCCATCGAAGATGTGGTTTGGGTCGCCGAACATGGTAAGCCCCACTAAAGGATCAGGCTTTGAAACATCTAATCCAGCTATGAGCGCAAATTTCGTTGGCTGATATTCATATACAACAGCGCCCATCCAGTGTGCTGTGGCGCCTTGTGCTAAGATCAAGACCGCACCTATTGCTGAAAGCGTTTTAACCGCCTTGAGGTAATATTCCCCTTCGACCCTCCTTCTGAGTATTAGGATTGCGAAGCCAGAAGCAGCCCAGAAGACGCCTACTGAAGCAGATGCTAGAAGTTGGTGGAGAATGCTTTGAGTAGAATAGGGGCTCTTTAAGGCTATCCAAGGATCATAAAGTAGTTCACCGAACTTCTCGGTTAAGGTGCTTAAGATCTCGGGATTCACTAGCGCAACACCTCCTCCGGCTGAGCCGCTTACTGAGACAAGCGCATTCTTTACGCTCAGGAGGAAATCGACGTTTACAACCAGAGGCCCATAGCTAGGTGCCCACGGATAGATCTGTTTAACGATCTCACCAACTCCCCAAGGAGCCTGCATCCAAGAGTTGACCGAAGTTATTAGTGCCCCAGAGAGTAGTGCTGCAAAAGTGTATGTGAGCGTTATCAACCAATGTGACCAAGGGTTACGGAACTTACCCCAAGTGTAGTAGAGGGCTATGAGAGTAGCCGCTTCTAGGACGAAGGCTACGAGCTCGAGGTAGAAGGGTATGAAGGCGAAGCTTCCAGCGACCAGAAGGACCCCGCTCCAAACCTGCAGAAGACCAAATTCAACGAGCGTCCCTGTAGCAGCCCCATACACAAATACGATAAGAAGAGCTAGGGAGACGGTTTTGGCAGCCTTCAGAAGTAGATCATCTTTTCTACGGATACCGACAAATTCGACTATGAGCAAAGCGAGGGAGAAACCTATGACGATAGCTACCGTTACTGCGTGAATATATATTCCAAGAGCTGAAAGGTTCAGCGCCCAATCCAGATAATCTGCACCACCCATAAATCACTCACCTGAGACTAAGATTAATGCGCCTTGCCATTTCAACAAATGGATAGCATAACTGCTATAATTTCTTTACTATTGAACGAATCGATTAGATCGAGGGTTATTTAGGGAGTGGGTGGATGTAGGTGTTTAAGTTTACCTAGCCCGGCTGGCTCCAAGTTAAAGACAACTGTTTTGAGCTTGGTCATCTCATCAATACTATACCCTATACCCTCCCTCCCTAAACCAGATTCCTTCCAGCCCCCAAAGGGGAAGTATCCAACGCCGTGCCTCGGTAGATCGTTTATTGTTACCTCACCAACTTCAAGCCCCTTCGCTACCTTCCACATTCGGTAGAAGTTCTTTGTGAATACGCAAGCATCTAAACCGTATCTTAACTTCTTAGCCAGCGTCAGAGCTTCATCTTCATCTACAACCTTAGTAACGGTAACCACAGGACCAAAGGTCTCCTCCCAAACTATTCTAGCATCCAGAGGCACATCATCTAACACAGTAGGCTGATAGAAGCAGCCGTTAAATCCCCCACCAGCCAATATCTTCGCACCTTTCTGCACAGCATCCTCCACCAGATAATGCACCCTCTCAACCGAAGCACGGTTGATCAAAGGACCTATACGAATCTCTGGAATCCTAGGATCTCCTACCACCCAATATCTTACTTCATCCAACACATACTTGACGAACTCAGAATGAACATCCTTTTGAACGGTAATTAGGCTGATCGCATCGCATCTCTGCCCCGAGTTCTTTAATGCTCCTTCAACGCAACATTTTGCTGCATGTTTTAGGTCTGCGTCATCCAACACTATAGCCAAACCTTTCCCTCCGAGCTCAAGGTGTAGATGCTTTAACTGTGCGAGGCTGGCTATCCTCTTACCGACAGCCGTGCTTCCAGTAAAAGATATCATTCCAACCCGCTCGTCCCTAACTAGATATTCGCCTACAGCTCCTCCCCCCGTTACTGTGTTTAGGACCCCTTTAGGTAAACCTGCTTCCTCAAGCACTTTCGTGAACAGAAGGAGCGAAATTGGGTCTTCACTCGAGCCCTTGACTACCACGGCGTTACCTGAAAGTATGGCAGGTATTATCTTGGCTGAAGCGGTATAAAGAGGGTAGTTGAATGGAGTGATAGCTCCTATAACACCTATAGGTTCCCTTATAACTAAAGCGATTTTCCCTGAGGTGCCTTCAGACCAATCTCCAGGTATATATTCGCCGAAAATCTTCCTTACCTCTTCAAGTGTTAAGTGTAGCCTTTCTAGCGTAGCTTTGACTTCACCTTCGGCATCACTCTGCGTCTTTCCAGCCTCTAGAATAAGCGTTCTTACAAACTCATCTTTATGCTCCCGAAGGATCTGCTCAGCCCTTCTGAATATTTGTATACGATCTATCCCTGGTATCTCTCTAATCCGCTCTTTATTTGCATAAGCCGAATCAACCGCTCTTTCTACGTCATAAGCCGTTGCTGATGGAACTTTAGCGATGGTCTTGCCGTTTATAGGTGTATCTACAGTAAAGAGTTCTTTTGAACTCGACTCAACCCACGAGCCTCCTATGTACATTCTGAAGCAAGGTATGCCGTCAACATCTTGACACCAGATACTATCAAAAACACTTGAGAGCTTTAAATCAAGGCTTTCTTTAAACATCTACAATAAAAGGGGCTGCTCCAGCAATATGAAGGTTTAGGTGTGTTCTTAAAAATATCAGGTCTCCTAAGCACCTGTTCAACAGTTGGCACCACCAGAGCTAAATTTTCTGTTAAAGGTATTTTAGCTTGTCTCAGAAATAAGTGACTTTACTTTTTCTTTAACCACCTTCGCTTCGTCACGTGAAAGAGGTATACCGTAGGGTCGCTGCTGCTTCAGTCTCCTAAGGGTCGCATTTGTGAAAACTTCCTCTACCGCTATTGGGTGCTTGTATTCCACAAGCCCCTCAAGCTCCACAAGGTAATCCCATTTATGTTCCGTAGCAAAATCGTAGTCCTTATCAAAAGGGTGGAGGGAGCCGCCATCCGCACAGATCCCTTCGCCTACAAGAAGATATTTACCATCCTTTGCGCTCTTCATTACAAAATATATTTT
>Ga0197143_1001620_pt1 | contig 18663 bp, 6 predicted proteins | sample GBS70_MetaG_FD_148603 | JGI IMG/M metagenome (GOLD analysis project Ga0197143, IMG submission 148603) | Sediment microbial communities from Great Boiling Springs, Gerlach, Nevada, United States - GBS 70_MetaG | ecosystem: Environmental > Aquatic > Thermal springs > Hot (42-90C) > Sediment...
GAAGTCCTCATCGTTGTCCACCTGGAGCTCGAAGTTGTCCGCGGGCTGGAGGTTCTCCCAGCTGAAGGTCGGGGTGCTGTCGCTGGTGTTCTCCCTTGGAAGGGGGGAGAGGAGACGGGGGGAAGGGACGGGGGCCTGGGGAGCGGAGGTCCAGGAGTCGCACGCGGACCAAGCTGAGGGGATGGAGGAAGTCCCTGCCCACCATCCCTCCGCCTCTCTCCAGAAGGAGAGGAAAACTCCCAGAGCCCCCGCCCAGCCTTCCCCCTCCCTCCAGGAGGCGGGGGCCTGAGTGGTGAAGGAGAGGACCTCCGACCGCTGCCAGGAGGCCGGGGAGGGGAGAACCGCCACGCACCCCTCCAGGGAGAACCAGAAGGGGGAGAGGGAAGAAAGGGAGACGGACCAGCCCTCCAGCCCTCCCCAGCCGGTGGGGATGATTCCCACGTGGGCCGTCCAGCCGTCCAACCACACCCACACATGGGGGGCCACCACCGTCCCCTCCCACCCCTCCAGGAGGGCCCAGCGGGCGGGCTGGAGCCCTCCCGCCTGCCAGGACTCCAGCTCCTCCCAGAGGCGAACGGTGAAGGTGAAGTTCTCCGACCATTCTCCCACCCATCCCGCCCCGTCCAGGGCCCTCACCCTCCACAGGTAGGTACCGCTCCCCAGGGAGTTCTCCAGCGTGTGCACGTTCTCCTCTGTGAGGAGGTGGTAGAGGGGGGGACCGGAGTCATCGTTGTCCAGCCAGAGCTCGTAGGTCACGCCCGAAACGTCCTCCACCCCGCTCCAGGCCAGGGTGGGGGTGGGGGTCTGGACGACGGCCCCGTTCTCCGGGAAGGAGGGGAGGGGGGTGGCGGGTGGAGCGTTATCGTATCCCGCCTCCGCTTCCTTCTCCGAGGGGGCCTCGTAGTTGCCTCTATCGTCCCAGACCCCCGAGGAGAACTGGTAGTGGCCCTGCTGGGGGAAGGCGAAGTAGAAGGTGTAGGGGGGGGAGGAGAGGTTATCGTAGAGGATCCAGTCGCCCCAGCTGGAGTTGTCGGGGGAGTACCGGTACCAGAGCTCCACGTTCTCCACGGTCCCATCGTTGTCCTGGGCCTCCACCGTGAGGGTGAGGGGGGAGGAGGTCTGCCAGTAGGGGGAAACGACCGTGGAGATCCTGGAGGAGGGTGGAACCTTCAAGCGGAAGAAGAAGATCTCCGAGGAGTTCTCGTTTCCCGCCCCGTCCACGGCCTTGACCCTCCAGTAATAGGGGGAGAAGTTCTCCACCAGCTTGTTCTCGGGAAGGTGGGAGTTCTCCCCTATTCCCTCCTTCCGGTAGAGGGGCGAGGAAAGGTCCGGATCGTCGTCTATTTCCAGCCGGTAGCTGACCCCGCTGGAATCCCAGACGCTGGACCAGTAGAAGAGGGGCTGGTCCACCTGCAGGTTCTCCCCGTTTTCGGGAAGGAGGGGGGAGGGGGCGGGAGGGGGGACCGTGTCCACCGTGAAGCTGCGGGTCTCCGACCAAGGGGAGGTGAGGGGCCCGTTCTTGGCCCTGACCTTCCAGTGCCAGGTTCCGTCGGACAGGCCTGGATCCTGGACGGTGTACTGGCTGGAGGAGGGGAAGACGTTGACCTCGGGGGAGGCGAAGCTGGGATCGTTGTCCACCAGCAGCTGGTAGGAGGTGGCCCCCTCCACGTCCGACCAGTCCAGGGTGGGGGTGTTGTCCCGGATGAAGGAGGAGGGGGGCGGATAGAGCAGCTGGGGGGCTCCAAGCGTCCTCGTACCCCCCTCCCAGCCCTCCAGAGGGCACCATTGCCCGCCGCCCTCCCCTCCCACCTCCCACTCCTCCAAGGAGTACCATTCCTCCGAGAAGGCGGGGGAAAGGGAGGAGAGGAAGAGGAAAAGGCTGAGAAGGAGGGAAAGAAGGGGCCCCTTCCGTCCGCTGAGGGAAGAACCTCTCCCCTTTGGACCCTCGCAGGTAACGGTGCGCACCTCCACCCGCCAAGAGAACCTCTCTCCTCCCTCCCCCTCTCCGGTTTCTCAGGGCGGTTTTGTTACGGTTTAAATCGAAACCTTAAAAAAAGCTCCCCCCCAACCAAAGCATATAAACATTAAACTTCTATACATCCAACGATGAGGAGAACCACGGTGCTGCTGGAGGAGGAGCTCTACCAGAAGCTTGTGCAGGAAGCTGTGGAAAGGTACGGTAGCACCAAGAAGCTGTCCCTCCTCATCAACCAGAAGCTCAAGGGGGAAGGGCAGGCACCGCGGCCCTCGAAGAGGATCACCGTCAGGCTGGGGGGGGAGCTGGGACCGGAGAAGATAGAAAAGCTCATCGAAAAGGGCTGGAGGGAAGCGATAGGGTGGAAGAGGCAGTAGTGGACACCAACGTCCTGGTCTACGACCTGATCGAAGACTCCGTCTTCCACGAGAAGGCGGCTGCCCTCCTCGACGGTCTTAAGAGGCCCCTCTTTCCCTCCGTGGTCCTGGAGGAGTTTCTCTTCGTCCTGGAGCATCTGAAGCTGGATCGGGAGCTGATCGGTAGGAAGCTGGAGGAACTCCTGAGCTTGGGGACGGTGGTTCCGCTGGGAAGGGAGGAGTTCAGGGGCTCCCTGAACATGGTAAGGGAGGAGGGGCTCTCCTTCCGGAGGTTCAACGACAAGCTCATCCTCTCGGTGGCGAAGAGGAGGAAGGTGCCCCTGCTCACCTTCGACGCCGAGCTGCGGAGGGAGGGCGCTAGGCGTGGGGTGAAGGTCCTCCCGGAGGGCTGATCCCCCTTTCGATCTTAATCGAAACCCGAAAAACCCCGGAAGAGGAGGGGGGAGGATGAGGAAGATAGACCGGGCGATGAGGGAGATCCTCCACCAGTACCATGAGAGGGGGAGGAGGTTCTTCAACCAGAAGGAGCTGGCCAGAACCTGCGGCCTCTCCCTGGGAACGGTGAATCCGTTGGTGAGCAAGTTCGAGCTTATGGGGATGGTGGAGAGGAGACCCCTGGGCTTCAGGCTGGTGGACCCCAAGAGGATGCTCCTCTACTGGGCGGCCACCAGGGAGATCTCCGGGGACGTGGTTTACACCACCTTCTCCGCCGACCCCCTCCCCAGAGTGGAGGAGAGGCTCTCCTCCCTGGGCCTCCTCACCGCCCACGCGGGTTACCGCAGGCTCTTCGGCTCCGTCCCGGTGGACTACTCCAAGGTCTTCGTCTACGCCCAACCCGAGGAGGTTAGGAGGGTGTACGGGCCCCGCAGGAAGAAACCCAACCTCTTCGTCCTCACCCCGGACGAGCACCTCATGAGGCTGGGGAGGGAAGGGGCCGTCCCTCCCGTCCAGCTATACGTGGACCTCTGGCAGCTGGGCTCCCTGGCGGGGAGGCTACTGGAGGAGCTGGAGCGAAGGCTGGGGGAGGCCCCCGTCAGGGCGGTGGAGGAGGTGGCTAGGAGGAGGGAGGAAGGGCCCCCCGACCTCAGCGCCGCTTCCGGCGCCTGACCTTCTTTCCCGCCTTTCCCGCCCTCCTGCGCCTGAGGAGGGAGAGGAGCTGACCCGCCAGCTTCAGGTAGCCCACGGCGGCAGGAGAGCGAGGGGCCCAGAGGACCACCGGGGTCCCCCTGGTGATGCTCTCCGGAACCGCCTCATCCTCGGGGATCTCCGCCAGGGCGGGCCATCCCAGCGTCCTCCTTATCTCCGGGATCGGGATCTCCCACCTCCTCCCGCTCACCCTGGTGAGCACGCATCCCATCACCGGAACCTTCAGGCGCTCCGCCATCCTGAGGGTCTGGAGGGTTCCCGCTATGGCAGGAACCTGGGGCTGGCAACAGACCAGGATGGAGTCGCAGACCCTCATGGCGGCCGTCACCTCCGGGGCGAAGCCGGGGGCGGTGTCCAGGAGGATCAGCTCGTACTTCTTCTTCAGGGTGTCCACCAGGGGGGAGAAGTCCACCGCCGTGACCTCGTCCGTGTAGGCCACGGAGCCCGGCAGGAGGTGGAGGCCGTAGGGGGTCTTGAGGATGGCCTCCTCGGGCCTGACCCTCCCGTAGATCAGATCCTGCACCACCACGGGCGGATCCACCACCCCCAGGTAGAGCCCCAGGTTGGAAGCGGTCATGTTCGTCTCCATGATCAGCACCTTCCCCTTCTTCTTCTGGGACAGGGCGGCCCCCAGGTTGGAGACGGTGGTGGTCTTCCCCACCCCCCCCTTGGCCGAGAAGACCCCCAGCACGAAGCCCCTCTTCCTCTGGACCGTCCTCTCACCCCTCCCGGAGGGGATTCCCGGGCTTGACCTTCCTAAGGCAACGTGGGGGGGTGGCGCAGTACCGGGAGGCCCCCCGGTAGTTCCACCTGTGACTGCAGCGGGTGTATCTAACCTCCATTTTTCAACTGGTAGTAGTAGAAGTCTCCTTTAAATCCAGCGATGACCGTCCAGGCGGGAGGAGGACCCGGCCTGGATCATGCTCCAGAATCCAAAGAACTGGGGAGTCAGAGACGCTTCCGAGAAGATCGATGAATATGTCTACGGCGGGTAGTTGTCCATTTTTATCGATACCGGAATCTTCGTCGAGGTGAGAAACGCGGCCGATAAGGACCACCGGAGGGGAAAGAGCTGATGAGGCGCATCCTCAAGGGTGAGTTTGGCACAGCCTACACCTCCGATCACGTAATAGACGAGGCGATAACTACGGCCTTGGCCAGAACGAAGAGGCTCGAGTTGGCGGTTGACATTGGAGAGCTCATCCTGAGCTCGCCACGCATAATCAAGCTACGGGTATCCGAAGATGCCTTCAACGTGACCTGGGAGCTGTTCAAGTCCCTCAAGGGGAGACCCCTGAGCTTCACTGACTGTACCTCGCTCGCGCTCATGAAGAATGGGATCGAGAGGATTGCGAGTTTCGACTCCGGCTTCGATGGGCTGGTGGAGAGGATAGATTAGCGAAATGCGTGGCTCGGTTGCTTCAGGCTGAACCCTTCCAAACGTGGGAAAGGCGCTACTTGGCCGAAAGGAGGAGGTTGAGGACCCTAGAGGAGACCCTCTCCAGGACCCTCAGCTTGGTGTTGATCCTTGACAGCTCCTTCCTGTACTTGGTGTCCAGCCTCTTCAGTTCCCTCCTCTGCTCTTCCCTCAGTCCCTCCAGCGCCTCCTTCCTTGAGGAGAGCCTTTCGTAGTGCTCCTTGATCTCCTGGGCCAGGCGCTTCAGGGTTTCCAGATCCCCCGTGAGCTTGGCCAGCTCCGCCTTGGTGACCGCCTGCTTCACCGCCACGTCCATCTGGCTCACCATCTTCTCCAGGGGCTTCACCGCCTCCTCCAAGGTGGTGAGGCGGAGGGAGAGATTGGTGACGTCCCTGAACCCCCTCTGGAACTCCAGGAAGGCCGCCATCACCTTGTCCGACATGACCTCCACCTGGTCCCTCACCTGCTGAATCCTTATCATGTTCTTCCTGGCCTCGTCCGTCATCCCCAGGATGGCCTCCATCCCCTTGAACTGGGCTATGGTGGAGCGGAACTCCTTCATCTCGTTCATCAGGTTCTTGATCATGTCCTCCAGGGCGGACATCTTGGTCTTGATGCCCTCTATCTCCGCGTCCCTCCTCATGATGGCCGCCCTGAACTCCTCCGGCCTTATTCCCTCTATGGCCATCAGGGCCTTCTCCGCCTTGGCCTTCAGCTCGGCGTTGTCCTTGGCCTGGGTGAGGACCATGGAGCGGATCTCCCCTATCTTCTCGCTCAGGGTGGTGAACCTGGCGTCGTAGACCTCCCTGAAGCTGGCCAGCGCGGTGACCTGGGCCTCCAGCTGGTCCAGCCTCATCCCCAGGGGCTGGGCCTTTTCACCCCTCTCCTCCTTCGCCTGGGCGGGTGCTGCGGGGGGGTCCTCCTTTTTCTCCTCCTTCTTCTTGAGCCTCATCCCTCACCCCTTCTTCTTGGAGCCACCGTTTTTGCCCCCATTCTTCTTCTTTTCCTCCCCTTTAGCCTTCTCCTCGGCCTCCTCCAGCTTCTCCCCCCTGGCCTCCGGATGCACCATCTCCTCCTCCTTCTTCTCCTCCTTCAGGGGCTTCTCCGCCTCCCCGTGCTTAACCTCCTTCTTCGTCCCCAAGATCTCCTTGTAGGCCTCCACGATCTCCGGTGGCCTCTTCATCATGGCCAGCTGCCTCTCCCTCTCCCTTATGGCCGCCATCTGGGTCCTCCTGATCTCCTCCTCCGGCACCAGCTCTATCACCCTCTTTATCCCCTTCAGCTTGTGCTTGGCGCAGACCTCGTCTACCCTGGGCTCCAGGGAGTCCAGGTAGGCGTTGACCATGTCGAAGGAGGCCTCCTCCAGCTTGCGCTGGGCCAGGCCCAGCTCGATGCGCAGGTCGAAGACGTCCACCCCCTTCTCCTCCAGCTTCTTCAGCTTGAACTTGATGTTCTCTATCCTGTCGTCGGCGGCGTAGTACTTGTCCAGCTCCTCCGGGGAGAGCCTGAAGGGAGAGTGCAGGATGGGCCTGAAGTTAACGTAGTACGGCCTTCCGCGGTTGTAGTCGGGGTTAACCACCATTCCGAACCCTATGGGGGCCCTGGAGACGGACCTAACGTGCTCCTCGCCGTACTTGGCCGCTATGCGCTGCAGCTCTCCCTCCTCCCTGGTCCAGAACTGAATCTGGGTACGGCAGTTGGTCTTGATGGTCTCCGAGAAGTCTGCGATGGTCTGGGAGACCAGCATCACCCCGATACCCCACTTCCTGAACTCCCTAACCGCCCTCTCCAGCTGGAGCTCTCCCGCTCCGCTCCCTCCGTACTTCGGAAGCAGCCTGTGGACCTCGTCGAAGATCAGGAGCACCTTGAGCTCGGGATGCTCCCTGGGCTGGGACTCGAAGATGGACTGGATCACGTTGGTGACGAAGACGTCCATGTCCCCTGGCTTCAGCCTCTCTATCACGAACACCGTGATCTTGCCCCTGGCCTCCTCACCCAGCAGCTCCTTCATGTCGATCTTCTGCCTGGGATTGGTGATCAGCTTCACCACCCCCGGGAAGCTCCTGGCATCGGCTTCCGTGAGCCCGAACCTCGGGTAGTGGGAGAGCATCCTCTCGTCCGTGCACTTGCGCAGGAAGCCCGTCCACTGGGCGGTGGGGTCGAAGACGATCACGTTCTTGCCCTGCCTCAGCGCCTCCTCCGCTATCACCATGGAGGAGATGGTCTTGCCCCCTCCCGTGGCCCCCGCCGTGATAACGTGCATCCTGAGGTCGTTGAGCTTGAGGTAGGCGTCGCGCTTGGCCTCCGCCAAGGTACCCAGCTTGATGGCATCGGGACCGGGCTGCGGAAGCTCGTTGAGGAAGAGGGTGGCCTCGAACCTGCGCTTGGCCCCCCTCCTCTTCTTCACATACCTGTAGGAGAACCTTCCCGCCACCCCCATCCCCACCAGGGAGAGCAGAAGGAGGGCCAGCATCCAGAGGGGCAGCCCCAGCACCTTCAGCTCTTTGGGAGGCCTCCTCACCTGCATGAACTCCTGATCTGGTGTAAGGCTGAACTCCTTACCCGCCCAGAGGTAGGTCCCTCCCGTCTTGACCAGGTAGTCCCCCTCGGGGAGGTTCTCGGGCACCCTCAGCTCGAAGGTGTGGAGCCTGGTCTCCCCGGCCTCCAAGGTGAGGTTCTCAGTCGCCTCCGCCACGACCTCCCCGGACGCGGTCACCAGCTGGACGGAGACCAGGGAGGAGATGGAGGAGTTGCCCAAGTTCTTCACCTCCACCCCCACCCTCATCACCCTGCCCGGGGCGATGCTTGGGGGAACCATCTTGAGATCCGCCCTCAGGTACTTCCTCACCTCCACCGTATCGGTGGCACTCACGGAGATCACGTCCCCGTTCAGCCTGTAGTCCGCCCTGGCCTTCACCAGGTAGTATCCCTCCTCCGCCGTGTCGGGAACCTGTAGAGAGGCATCCACCGTCACCGTCTCCCCGGCCTCCACCAGCTTGGACTGTCCCGCGGCGTCGGGGAGGAGGGTGACGCCGGCGGAGGTGAGGAGCTCCAGGAAGAGCTGGGTCTCGGAGGCCATCTCCCCCATGTTGATCAGGGTGACCTTCACCGGAAGCATCCCTCCGGGGGAGACCGTCCTCACCATGGGGGTGACCTTGAGGTCGAAGAGACCCCTGGCGCTGGGGAGAACCCTGATGGTCACGGGAACGCTCTTCTCCGTGGCCGTGTCCTTGATCACCACCTCCCCGGTGTAGGTCTTGGGTGGGGTCTTCCTGGGTATCTTCACCGAGACCTTAATCTTACCCGTCTCCCCGGGGTTGAGGGAGAGGAGGGTGGGGCTGAAGGCCAGGAAGTCCTCGTCCTTGACCTCCCCTGCGGCCGAGGGCCTGAGGTCCAGGGGGATGAAGGCGTTGTTCTTCACCGTGAGGTAGACGTCGGCCGTCCCCTCCTGGTAGAGCTCTAGGGAGAGGGACTGGGGATCCACCGTGATGGGCTCCCTGGGAGCCACGTTCTCCATCATGAGCCTGAAGGCGTTCTCCATCAGGGACTGGAGCCTGAAGGCGGACTCCACCTCCTGCTGCCTCAGGTTCTCTATCCCCTGCCAGACCGTCTGGAAGCCGGACCAGAGGGCGTCTATCATGTTCTCCATCAGGCCCACCGAGGTCCCCTGGAGGGCTATCAGGTTCTCCAGGATCTGGCTCATGGTCTGCAACGGGCTGAGCAGCGTGTTCTCCAGCGCCTTCATGTTCTCCTGCGTGACCAGACCCGAGACGATGGAAGCCATGTTGTCCACCACGCTCTTCAGGTTCTCGGCCGCGCTGGACATGGTCCCCGAGGCCTCGGCGAGGGCGCCGGTGGCCTGCTCCAGCTCGGAGATGGTGTTCTCCAGCCTGAGCACCTGGGTGGCAAAGGGGTCGTACTCCGCCAGCACGTAGGCTGCGGTGGGGGAGCGCAGGTTGTCCTCCGCCGTGATGGTGTACCCGATGATGTCCACGCTACCTCCCAGGTCGATCCAGGTTCCGCTCCTGACCCTGGTCCAGTAGTCCCATTCCTCCGCCCTGTAGACCCTCAGGTACCAGATGTCCCCCACCTGGCTCAGGTAGGAGGAGAAGTCGAAGGTGACGGTGAGCCTGGAGAAGTTGTCCGTGAAGATGGGGTGCAGCAGGACCACCACCGAGCGGTGGGTGGCCCTGGTCCCCTCCACGCTGGTGAAGGCGGAGGGCGGGGTGTCGGCCCTCACCAGGTTCTCCAGGTTGTCGTAGGGCTGGAGCTGGTCCAGGTTGAGGTTCTCGTACCTAAGGGTGGCCCCCACTCCGGTGAACCTTACCTCCAGGTCGAAGCGCCCGGCGAACACCTGCCTGCTGTACCTCCCGTTCTCATCCGTGCTCACCTCGAAGGCCTTCTCCGCCGTCCCCACCTCGTAGAAGGTGAAGGTGGTTGGGATGGGGGTTCCCTCCAGGCTCCTCACCTCACCCCTCAGGTTGATGGGCCTGCCCGCCAGGATCTCCCTGGAGTTCTCCCCCCTCAGCCCCTCCGCGTCCACCCCGCTCACCCTCACCTCGTACAGGCCGCGCTTGGGGAAGGTGTGGGTGAAGGAGTAGTCCCCGTTGTCCAGGGTCTGGACGCTCCTCACGAACTGCCCCGAGATGTAGACCTCCAAGTCGATGCGGGAGGCAGGGGTTAGGTCGGGGAGGGAGAGGGCCCTTCCACTGAAACCGAAGGGAACCCCCTCGGGAGCCACCTCCCCCTGCGGGATCAGGGAGATCCAGAGAGTTCCCACGGTGAGGGTGGTGGAGTTCTCCGCCTCCAGCCCCCTGCGGTCGGTGACCCTCACCCTCACGTTCTCCCTCCCGATGGTGTCGGGTGCGGTGAGGGTGAGGGAGTAACCTCCGGTGGAGGAGGTGGGCAGGACGAACTCCTGCCCCGCGAAGGTGAGGACCACGTTCTCGTTCTCCACGGGCGTCCCCTCGGGGAGGAGGGTGAGGGTGCCGCTCACCGTCACGTTCTCCCCCGGATTCACCACCCCGTCGCTCAGGAGGACGGGGAGGCGGAGGGCCTTCACCTGGTAAGAGGCGGGCTGGTCATACACGTAGCCGCTTATCCCGTTGGCGGTGAGGACGGAGACGTCCAGGTAGCGGACGTAGGTTCCCAGGGGGGAGGGGGCGGTGTAGGAGGCGTAGGTCCTCCAGTATCCGTCCCTCACGTGGGTCAGACCGGGCGGGCTGGGGGTGGCCCCGTCCACCTTCACGGTGGTGCTCCCCATGGTCACCGGGAAGACCTCCGAGCCGTTGTTCTCCAGGATCCTCACGGCCAGGTAGAAGTTCTCCCCGGGATTGAGCACGCCGTCGAACTGGCCGTGGGAATCCAGGGTGCCGAACCACTCGAAGGTTACCACCCTCTGCTCGAAGTACCCGGTGTTCTCCCCCACGATTCCCTCCGGATCCACCAGCCTGACCTGCACGGTGTGCTTGGAGGGGGCGGGGGCATCCTTGGTATAGAGGTAGGAATAGCGCCCGTTCTCGTCGGTGTAGGCGGTGGTCTCCGGGAAGCCGTCCACCCTTATCTCCACCGCCGTGTTCTTCACGAAAGTGTTGTCGGGGAGGAGAACGGCCTCGCCGCTCATGGTGAAGTTCTGGGTGAGGGTGACGATGTTGTCGTCGAAGGTGAGGGAGAGCCTCACAGTCTTCACGTACAGCTCCTTCACGTTCTCGCTCCAGAAGACCCCCACGGTGGTGCTGGCCTTTCCGTAGTAGGTACCTATCTTGGAGGGGGAGGCGAAGGTGATGGAGTAGTTGCCGTCGGCATCGGTGAAGTTCTCCCCTCCCCCCGACCAGTTCCCTTCCTCGTCGAAGAGGGAGAAGGCCACCTTGTTGAACTGGATGGGCTCGTTCCCGGGCTGGAGCACCGCCCTTCCGCTCACCCTGCTGAGCTGGCCCGGGTTCACCACCCCATCGTCGTAGGTCATGGAGATGTCTATCCTCCTGACGGTGAGGAGGGTGAAGTTCTCCCCCGTAATCCCCTCCGGACCCGTGATCCTCACCCTGTACTCGTAGGTCTCTATCTCCTCCGGGGCAGTCACGTCGAAGCGGTAGGAGCCCCAGAGGTCGGTGTTGTCCGTTCTGATGAGGACGTTGTCCAGGAAGAGGTCGATGGGATTGAGCGTCACGGGGGAGCCGTCGGGCTGCAGCCTCACCGTTCCGGAGATCCTGAGGGCTTCGCCCGGGTTGGCCTCGCTCCTCGGGTTCCCGGCGGTGTCCGTGAGGGAGAGGGAAACGGTCAGGGTCTTGACGGTGAAGCTGGTCTGGTTCTCCCCTGTGATGCCCTCCGAGTTCACCGCCCTCACCCTGAGCTGGTGGGGGCCCAGGGAGGAGGGTGCGGAGATTTCCACGCTGTAGCCCCCGTTCTCGTTCGTTCCGCCCTCGCCCGCGATCTGGTCGTCGATGTAGACGTTCACCGTGGCGGAGGTCTCGGGCACGTTCTCCCAGACCCTCTCCACCCTTCCGGAGACGGTTAGGGACTGGCCAGGGTTGACCACGTAGTCGTTCAAGGAGACCGTGAGGGTGAGGGTCTCCACCTTGAAGGTGAGCTCGTTCTCCTCCGTGGTCCCCTGGTTATCGGTGAGGGAGACCCTGATGGTGTGCAGGCCCAGCACCGTGCTGGAGAGGGTCAGGGAGTACTCCCCGTTCTCGTCCGTGGGGAGGTTCTCCAGGGGAACCGTGTCCAGGCTGACCTCCACGTTCTCACCCACCACCGGGGAGTTCTCCGGCTGCCAGCTCGCCCTCCCGTATGCGGTGAGGTTCTCCCCCGGGTTCACCGCGTTATCCGAGAGGAAGAGGGTGAGGACCAGATCCTCTATCCTTAGGATGAAGGTCCCGCTCCAGTCGCCAGCGTTCCCCGCCCTGTCCACCGCCCTCACCCTCCAGTACCAGAGGCCCACCTGCAGGGAGTTCTCCTCCGGGAGGGTGAAGCTGTTCTCCCTCACGCTCTCGAAGCTCCTGGGGGAGGAGAAGGCCGGGGTGGTGTCCAGCTGGAGGACGAAGTGATCCACCCCGCTCACCTCCTCCGTCTGGGAGGTGTTGTCGGGCACGTTCTCCCAGCCGAAGGAGGGGGTGTTGTCGGAGGTGACCTTCCCGTTCTCGGGAAGGTACAGGGTGGGGGTGAGGGGCTTCACCCTGTCCACCACCAGCTCGTAGACCTGCGACCACTCGCCGGGCTGGTCGGGGGCGGCCCTGTCGTAGGCCCTCACCCTCCACCAGTACCTCCCGTCGTACGGGTAGAACACCGTCACGCTGGGGGAGGTCAGGTGGGAGGGGTTGGAGGAGAAGTACTCGCTGGGCAGCAGGGAGGTGAAGGAGGGATTGAGGGAGACCTGGATCTCGTAGTGGTCTATCCCGGAGGCGTCCTTCACCTCCTCCCAGCTGTGGTCCACCACCACGTAGTCCCCTGACACCTCGTTCTCCGCCGCGTTGTTCTCCGGGAGGTAGAGGGCGGGACCGTAGGGCCTGGTGAGGTCCACCACGAAGTTCCAGACCGTGCAGGAGGTCCAGGGAGGAACGTTGCCCGCGTTGTCCCAGGCCCTCGCCCTGAAGTAGAAGTTGTCCTCCCTGAAGCCCGCCGAGGGATAGCCCGGATCACCCGAGGACCAGACGTTGTCCGCCGTGGTCCCGGCGTAATCCACGGAGCTGAAGTCGGGATCGTTGTCCACCTGAACCTCGTAGTGGGAGAGGCCAGCCACCTCTCCGGTGGGGGAGCCGGAGCGGTCGCTCACCGGGTTCCAGCTCAGCGGGATGAACTTGTCCCCCACGATGCTTCCGTGGAGCGGGGAGTTCTCGGGGAGATCGGGCGGGAGGGTGTCCACCAGCAGCACCCTGACCTCGGAGAACTCCCCCGCCTTCCTCTCCCCTCCCATCAGGCCGTCCCAGGCCCTCACCCTCCAGTAGTATAGCTCATCCCCGAGACCGGAGGGCTGGTAGGAGTTCTCCTCCACGTTCTCCAGGACCTCCGGGGAGGTGAAGCCGGGGTCGTTGTCCACCCAGAGCTCGTAGCTCACCCCCGTCACATCGTACACCTGGGTCCAGCGGAACTCCGGGCGGTTGTCCTTCGTCACCAACCCGTTCTCCGGGGAGAGGAGGGAGGGGGCGGGCGGGGGATTGACATCCACCACGAAGGTGAAGGGTGCCTCGAAGTCGCTGGCGTTGTTGGCCCGGTCCCAGGCCCTCACCCTCCAGTAGTACCGGTTGTCCGGCAGCTCCAGGTCCCTGCTGGAGGAGGTGAGGTTCTCCCTCAGCACCAGCTGGGTGAAGCCGCCGTCCGTGGCCACCCAGAGCTCGTAGCAGGCCAGGCCCGCCACGTCCCCCGAGGGAGACCTGGACCTGTCCACCACATCGCCCCAGGCGAGGGTCGCCCGGTTGTCGTTCAGGATGGCGTTGTTCTCCGGGTAGGCCTTGGAGGGGACGTCGGGAGGCAGGGTGTCCAGCAGCACGTCCCAAACCTCCGACCAGTCCGACTCGTTGCCCGCGTTGTCCTTCACCTTCACCCTCCAGTAGTACCTCTCGTCCTGCGGGGCCCCTCCGGCGTAGAAGATGAAGGTCCTCTCCGAGAGGGAGACGGTGGCGCTCTTGAAGTAGGGGGAGGTCTCGGAGAAGGACGGACTGTTGTCCACCTGGATGGTGTAGGCCCCCTCACTCGGGATGCCGTACGGATCCCATCCGTCCTGCCAGTCGAACCTTATGCTGTAGTTGTTGGTGATGGCTCCGGAAGCCGGGGAGACGGGCGCGGGCGGGTTGGGTGGGGTTAGGTCCACGATGAGGATCCAGGGGGCCTCGTTCTCGCTCACGTTGCCCGCCCAGTCCCAGGCCCTCACCCACCACCTCCACTCCCCTTCCAGAACCGTCAGGCCGAGGGAGGTTCCGGTCACGTTTTCGGAGATCCTGTGCCCGGTGGCCACGTTCTCCAGCGTGACCTCGTACCACCTCACCCCGGCGTTCTCGCCGGTGGGGGAGTTGGAGATGTCCTGCACCTCCTGCCAGTAGAGAGTCACGCCGTTCTCCTTGGTCACCACCCCCTGCGGGGGATCGTCCACCCCCGTGTCAGGTGAAACATCCACCTTTGGAGGAGCGGGCGGGGCCACCGTGTCTATCAGGAGGGTTCTGGTGGGGCTGAAGTCGCTAGCATTACCCGCCCAGTCCCAGGCCCTGACCCTCCAGGAGTAGAGCTCGTCCGGGAGGAAGGAGGGCTGGTAGGAGTTCTCCTCCACGTTCTCCAGGACCTCCGGGGAGGTGAAGCCGGGGTCGTTGTCCACCCAGAGCTCGTAGCATCTAACACCCGAGTTCTCTCCCGTGGGGGACCAAGAGCGGTCCATCACGGCCGACCAGCTGAAGACGGGCCTGTTGTCGTTGATCCTGGCACCGTCGGAGGGGGAGAGCGGGGCAGGAACATCCGGGGGCCTGGTGTCCACCAGCAGGCTCCTAACCTCCGAGGTGCTGAAGTTCCCGGCGTTGTCCCAGACCCTCACCCTCCAGAACCAGTTCTCGTCCGGGAGCTCCACCTCCCTGAAGTTCTCCGTGAGGTTCTCCTGGAGGTACGGGGAGCTGAAGTCGTCGTCGTTGTCGATCCAAAGCTCGTAGGCCACCACCCCCGCCACCTCTCCCGTGGGGGAGTTGGAGAGGTCCTGCACGTAGCTCCAGGAGAAGGTCTGCACGTTCTCCCTGGTCACCAGCCCGTCGACGGGGGTTCCCAGGGCGGTGACCTGGGGAGGCAGGGTGTCCAGCAGGAAGGAATAGGTCACGGAGTTCTCCCCCGTGTTTCCGGCCCTGTCCGTGGCCCTCACCCTCCAGTAGTACTTCTCATCCGTGAGGGTGACGGTCTTGGCGTTGGTGGTGACCAGGTAGGAGGAGGGGGAGCTGAAGTCCTCGTCGTTGTCCACGAAGAGGACATAGGAGGCTATTCCCGAGAGGTCCTCGGGAACGCTCCAGGTGAAGGTCACCTGGGCCTCCCTCCTCATCCCGCCGTTCTCCGGGAGCTGCGGGAGGGGAGCCTCGGGCGGGGTGGTGTCCACGATGAAGCTCCAGGTCTGGGACCAGGGGCCGGCGTTGCCAGCCTCATCCCAGGCCCTGACCCTGTAGAACCAGTTCTCGTCCGTGAAACCCAGGGAGGGATAGTTCTCGTCCGATCCGGAGGCGAAGACGTTGTCGGGGGTGAACTGGGTGAGGAGGAGGGAGGTGAAGTCGGGATCGTTGTCGATCTGGAGCTCGTACCACCTGAGCCCTGAGACCTCCCCCGTGGGGGAGCGGGAGAGATCCACCACGCCCGCCCAGGTGAGGGTGGGGTTCCTCTCCTTGGTGATGGTCCCGTCGGAGGGTGAGGCGGCGGGAGCCGGGGGAGGCACGGTGTCCACCATCAGGGAGAAGGGTGAGGACCAGTCTCCCACGTGGTCCAGCACGTCGTAGGCCCTCACCTTCCAGAAGTAGTTCTCGTCCGGAAGCTCCACCAAGACCTCCCAGAGGTTCTCGAGGACGTTCTCCCTCACCTCCGGGGAGCCAAAGTCGGGATCGTTGTCCACCCAGACCTCGTACTTCCAGACCCCGGCCAGATCGTAGGGCGTGGTCCAGCTCAGGACGGGGGTGTTGTCTTTGGTACTGGAGCCGCTGGGCGGGGAGAGGAGCGCGGGAGCCTCGGGCGGGGTGGTGTCCACGATGAAGCTCCAGGTCTGGGACCAGGGGCCGGCGTTGCCAGCCTCATCCCAGGCCCTGACCCTCCAGGAGTAGTTCTCGTCCGAGAGGAAGGCCTGGAGGGAGTTCTCGGGATGGTTCACGTTCTCCCTGAGCTCGGGGGAGGTGAAGTTCGGATCGTTGTCCACCCAGACCTCGTACCTCCACACCCCCGCGCTTTCACCCGTGGGGGAGTAGGAGGTGTCGGTGGAAAGGGACCAGGTGAAGGTGAGGGTGGTGTTCTCGGTCACGTGTCCGTCGGAGGGGGAGGAGAGGGAGGGGGCGGAGGGAGGACAGGTGTCCCGGAGGAAGGTGGAAACGGCGGACCAGTTTCCCGGGTTCCCGGCCCGGTCTATCGCCCTCACCCTCCAGGAGTAGTTCTCGTCCGAGGAGATCTGCAGGTAGAGATAAGAGGCGGAGGGCCACTCCTCGTACTCGGGGGAGGTGAAGTCCGGATCGTTGTCCACCTGGAGGTGGTAGTGATCCACGCCCGAGTAGTCGTCGGTGGCGTCGGTCCAGTCGAAGTAGATCAGGGTGCCGTTGGTCTTGGTTCCCGCGGGCTCCAGCGGGGTGGGCGTGGAGGGTCCGGCGGTGTCTATGATGAAGGTCCAGGGGGCCTCGTTCTCGCTCACGTTGCCCGCCCAGTCCCAGGCCCTCACGATCCACCGGTAGATGCCAGGGCTGAGCGTGACGTTCTTGGTGGTGGAGGTGAGGGCGTTGTCGTGGTGGGCGTAGGGTAGGGCGAAGTCGTCGTCCACGATGAGCTCGTAGTGGGCCACCCCGGCGTTCTCGCCGGTGGGGGAGCGGGAGGAATCGGAGGAGAGGCTCCAGTTGAGGGTCACGGTGAGGTTGGTGGTGATGTAGCCGTCCGAGGGACCCAACTTCAGGGGGACAGTGGGCGGGAGGGTGTCCACGAGGAGGGTGAACGTGGAGGAGAAGGGAGAGGCGAAGCCCAGGAACCATCCCCTCACCCTCCAGAAGTAGTTCTCGTCCGGCAGTTCAAGGACCGGGACGTAGAAGTTCTCGACGGTGTTTTCCCTCACCAGCCTCCCTCCGGAGTTGTCGAAGTTCGGGGTGTTGTCTATCCAGATCTCCCAGCTGTCCGCCCTCCACCCCACGTAGGTGCCGTCCTCCCAGAGGTCCGTGTTCTCCCAGCGGAAGGTGGTCCTGTTGTCGCGGGTCTTCACACCATCCGGGGGACTCAGGAGGAGGGGGGCGGGACCCACCGATCCCGCCGTCCCATCCCAGAGCTCCAGCGGGCCCCAGCCTAGGGGGGCGGCCGTCACCCCTCCCTGCCACCCTTCCGCGTGCCTCCACCCGGCCGGGGCGGTGAGGCTGGCCTGCCAAGAGTCCAAACTCCTCCACCTGCAGATCATGAGGAAGCGGGTCTCGGACCAGGGACCCTCGTTACCCGCATTGTCCCTAGCCCTTACCCTCCAGTAGTAGTGGTCCACTTCGGGTAGGGTGTGCTCGAGGTGGTTCTCGGTGGTCTGGAGGTTCTCGGCGTCCTGGAAGTCCGGATCCCTTCCCACCTGCAGGGTGTAGACCACGGGCAGGGAGTTCTCCTCCACCGGGTACCACCAGAAGGAAACGGTCAGGTTCTCCGTCGCCCAGGCGTTCTCGGGCCCGCCGAGCTGAACCTCCGCGGGCGGGAGGGTGTCCACCCTAAAGCTCCGGGGGGCCGAGTTCTCCCCCACGTTGCCCACGTTGTCTCGGGCGCAGACCCTCCAGTAGTAGACTCCGTCCTGGAGGGCCGGGGTGACCTCCCAGCCGTTCTCGTAGCTCCAGCCCCTCTCCCTCACCACGTTGGTGAAGGCGTTGTCCTCGGCCACCCAAGCGTAGAACATCACGGGCCTGGAGACGTCCCAGACGTTCTCCCAGCTCAGGAAGGGCGTGTTGTCCCTGGTGTTCTCCCCCTCCAGCGGGGAGTATAGCTGCGGGGCGGCCGGGGGCTGGGTCTCCACCCTGAACCACCTCACCTCCGTCTCAAAGACGTTCCCGGCGTTGTCCCTGGCCAGCACCCTCCACTCGTAGTCGTTGTCCGAGAGGGAAGGGGTGACCACCCAGTTGTCAGGCAGGATCCAGCCCGAGTCCCTATAGTTCTCCGTCAAGCCCAACCTGTTTATGAGGACCCTGTACCTCACGGGCAGGGAGTTGTCCACGGCCGGGTTCCAGTCCAGGTTGGGCTGGCTTCCAACGTTGATTCCATTATCCGGCCAGATCAGGAAGACGTTCTCGGGCGGGAGGGTGTCCACCCTAAAGCTCCGGGGGGCCGAGTTCTCCCCCACGTTCCCGGCGTTGTCCCTGGCGCAGACCCTCCAGTAGTACAGGTTGTCCTCAAGGGCCGGGGTGACCACCCAGTAGTTGTCGGGGATCCAGTCGCTCTCCCTGACCACGTTCTGGAAGAGGTTGTCGGTGGAGACCCAGACCTTGTAGACCACCGGGGGAGACTTCTCCGCTCCACCCGTCCTGTCCGTCACCACGGGCTCCCAGGTCAGGAGTGGGGTGTTGTCGTTCAGATTCTCCCCCTCTGCAGGGGAGAGCATCAGCGGGACGGCCGGTGCCTTGGTGTCCACCCTGAACCACTTCTTCTCGCTGTCGCTCCCCACGTTCCCGGCGTTGTCCCTGGCGCAGACCCTCCAGTAGTAGTCGTCGTCCGTCAGCTCGGAGGGGTACTGACAGTTCTCGTCCTCCACCCAGCCGCTGGTCCAGATGGGGTTGTTGAGGATGTTCAAGATGGTCACCCTGTACGTCAGGGGAAGGGAGTTCTCCTCCGGCGGGGTCCAGGTGAAGTTGGGGGAGTTGTCGTCGATCTTAATCCCCACTGGCCAGACCGGGGTGGGTGGGTCGGGCGGGAGGGTGTCCACCCTGAACCTGCGGGTGGGGGAGTTGTCGCTGTAGTTGTAGAACTCGTCCCTGGCGCAGACCCTCCAGTAGTACAGGTTGTCCTCAAGGGCCGGGGTGACCACCCAGTAGTTGTCGGGGATCCAGTCGCTCTCCCTGACCACGTTCTGGAAGAGGTTGTCGGTGGAGACCCAG
>Ga0197143_1001621_pt1 | contig 18649 bp, 11 predicted proteins | sample GBS70_MetaG_FD_148603 | JGI IMG/M metagenome (GOLD analysis project Ga0197143, IMG submission 148603) | Sediment microbial communities from Great Boiling Springs, Gerlach, Nevada, United States - GBS 70_MetaG | ecosystem: Environmental > Aquatic > Thermal springs > Hot (42-90C) > Sediment...
TTTAACAAACTCATCATCTGGATAATGATAAAGTAATATCTCATAAGCTTTGTCATTTTCTGGAATACCTCCTAGTTTTCTATGTAGCTCTAAAGAATCTCTTCCTCCTGAAAAAGCCTTATTAATTTTTCTTTTAATTTCTTCAGGAGGATCGTCTAAGAAAATTGCAGTATCTGGAATTGAAGCACTCATTTTACTTCCCTTTTGTAACCCAGATTGGTGCAAAAAATAAAAAAATGAAGGTAATTTTAGGTTATAAGGAAGTCTCCTTGCCAAATCTCTACAAGCTCTAGCATGAGGATCTTGCTCAATACCGATACCAGTTATTGTTGGTGTTGGCCCAAAATATTCTTTTAATTGTAAATGTAAAATGTCGGCGTATTGTAATAGATTAGCACAAATTTTTCCTGGGTTAATATGTCCATATATAGCTCTAAAAGTATTTTCTGTTATCTTTTTTGAAATTTCAAAAGCAAATTCATAATATCTTTGCTCTTTTTTACTTTGAAGGTAGATCTCTTCTTTTGGTATTCCAAAAGCGAGTAGATGAGCAATTATATTAACTGCATACTCTTTAGCAATTTCTAAACTTGGAACTTTAGAATCTGGACGTGAAACATAAGCATCAATATCCGATACAACAAAGAAACTTTTTGCTCCAAGAGATTTGAATAATAAATAGGCATCTATGCTTACCTTATGACCTAAATGCAAAGGTCCTGAAGAAGCAATACCTGTTATCTGAATGAACTGCTTATTATTATCCATAGCATCTTTAATAACATCAAAACCTCTGTGTGCTACTATTATTTTCCTAGTAAATAAATAATGCTTACAAGGGATTTCGGATTCTTTAAATTTTTTTAACCCAAATTCTTTGATTAACCTTTCATTTATCTTAATTTCTTTCGAACCCCACGGATCTATAATATTTTTGCTACTCATAATAATGAAATTGTAATAAGTTTAATAAATTTATTTGAAAGGAGATTTTACTCTTTTTAAAAATCTAAAAAAATATGTTTGTTTTTATAACGACTATTAGAATAAAAACACTTTAAGATAAACTTTAATTTTTCCTGTGCTACACTTTGAGCATTGCATTAAAAATAACTTCGATATTCTTCTGTTTCACTAACAGAAATTTAACGGCTTCGTTCACAATAGATCCACTTTATCAAAATCTGTTTTAAAAAACTTCGTTAAATTTTATTAAATCTATAATCTTCGCAGGCATAAACATTTATGCATCTGTATTGTGGTTAAACTTTTTTTTAATTTTGAACTATTAGAAAATATAAAATCAACTTATCATTCTCTTTATGAAATCAGAAATATTATCAATTTTTATTCTTACTTGTTCTGTTGTATTTACATCTCTTATTGTTACTGTATTATCTTCTAATGTTTGATAATCTATGGTTATGCAAAATGGAACACCAATTTCATCTGCTCTTGCATATCTCTTTCCAATACTTCCTGACTCATCATATAATGTATCAAAATCTTTTCTTAAAATCTTATAAACTTCTTTAGCCTTTTCAGGCAATCCGTCTTTAGAAACAAGTGGAAATACTGCAACGCTATAAGGAGCTATTTTCGGCTCGAAAGAAAAATAACTCCAACCTCTTTCATCTTCTTTGAATGCATGCATCATAACACAAAACAATGTTCTATCAATCCCTTGGGAAATCTCCCAGACATGAGGAATTATTTTTTTATTATTTACTATAATACTAAGATCTTTTCCACTAATTTCAGAATGTGATTTCAAATCATGATCTGATCTATAATGATTTGCAACTATTTCTATCCATCCTATCGGAGTATAAACCTCGCAATCAAAAGCTAATTTAGCATAAAACGGTCTTTCTTCTTCTTCTTGCTCTCTAAATCTTATAGCACTTAGAGGAATTCCTAAGCTATTTATAAACTCCTGAACCTTTGCTAAATAATAACCAAAAAGCTCATTATCTATTATACCATTTTTTATCATTTCTTCTAAACTCATTTTTTCTGTCTCATTTTTTCCAGTTCTCAAAATATTTAACTCAGTGTTTTTAATTTTTTCAAAACCTTCAAAATTTTTTACAGATGGATCAAAAAATATTTCTGCTTCTGCTTGTGTGAATTCTCTTTGTCTTAATAATCCTTGCCTAGGAGATATTTCATTTCTAAAAGATCTTCCTATCTGAGCTATTCCAAATGGAAGTGTTGTTCTCATTGCTCTATAAACATTCAGAAAATCCACAAATATTGATTGACACGTTTCTGGCCTTAAATAAACTATTTCTCTTTTTTCACTTGCTCCTACTCCGAGTTCAAACATCATATTAAAGAATCTTGTATTCATTAACTCTCCTCGGCATTTTATACATCTTACATTTTTTTCTTTTATTATCTTGTCAAACTCTTCTTCTTTAGTTTTTTCAGGAACAAAAATTCCAAGAGTTTCATAAATTAATTTGTCTGCTCTATAAAGAGAATTACATTTTTTGCACTGAACAATAGGATCTGAAAATCCTTTTAGATGTCCTGAAGCAACAAAAACATCTTTTGGCATTATGTTTGTGCCTTCTATTTCATAAAATCCTTCATTTTTAATAAAAAATCTTCTCCACTCTTCTTCAATCTTCTTTTTTAAAAGCACACCAACAGAACCATAATGCCAAAATCCGCTTATAGGTTTATATATTTCACAAGATTGATAAAAAAATCCTCTTTTCTTAGCTATTCTAATTATTTTCTCAAATATCTCTTTTGACATAATATCAATAATTTCATTAAACTTAAAAATTTAGAAAATATATTTTTATTGGTGATGGAATGAAATTAGTAGGAAAGGTAACACACTTTTATCCAAAAATAAGTGTTGCTGTTGTGGAGGTTTTAGATGATATAGCAGTAGGAGATGAAATCTTAATAAAAGGAAAGACAACAAACTTCACACAAAAAATTGAATCAATGCAAATAGAGCATGAACAAATTAAAAGTGCTAAAAAAGGTGAATCTATTGGTTTAAAGGTTTTAGAAAGAGTAAGGGAAGGTGACGAGATTTTTAAGCTTTAGAAAACTAAATACTTCCTTTCATAAACGCTTTAAAAACATAAACCATTTTTTCAAGTTTTGAATTGAGAGATTTTATATTTTTAGAATTATCAATAATAACATCATAAAATTTTTTAGATGAAGGATCTATTCTATATATCTTTTTATATTTTTTTAAATCACTTTTATCTCTTTCTTTTATTTTTTTCAAAGCTTCTTCATACTTTATATTATCCCTTTTCGCAACCCTTTTTGCTCTAATTTCTATTGGGCAATCAACATAAATTCTAAAGCAATTTATTTTTCTTTTTTTAATCAATTCAGTTGCAACAAAGCCTGTTAATCTTCCATCTATCACAACATTACCTTTTTTCAAAATTTTTTCTGTTGTTTTTTCTATCATTAAATCAATTTCCTTTTCTCTCGTTTTACAAAAATTCTCTAAACTTTTTCCAGAATTTTTTGCAAATTCTCTAAATAATTTTCCAGCAGAGTAATGTTTTTGTTTTAATTTTTTTGCAATAAAACTTGCAACGTATGTTTTTCCAGACCCAGAAAGCCCTGAAACTGTTATAGATATTTTCTTCATAATTTTAATTAGAATAAAATTTATTTAAAGTGAGAATTTTAGATTGTTAATTGTAGATTCGTTTAAATAATTTATATCTTCTTTTAACAGCTTTAATAAATGAAATTAAAAGTTGGTTTGAATTTAGAGGTTTAGAAGAATATTCCGAATTAAAAGCAACTCCAATATAAAAAGGGTGATTACTAAGTTTAACTACTTCCAAAAAATTTTCTTCAGAAAATCCTACCGGTTCTAATGAAGAATTTTTAAGAATTTCATAATTATTTATATATTCGGTATGTCTATGCCTTTCTAGGATTGTAGTTTTTCCGAATATTTTTTTAATATCAAGTTTCTTAATTAAAATAGTTTTGTGTAAACCTAATTTTAATTTCCCGTGTCTAGTTAAAGGTTTTTCTTTTAACACATTCTTCACAAATTCATCAACTAAAAAGTAAAAACCTCCAGAAATTCCTAATGTAGGTATTTTATTTTTTCTAGCTATTTTAAGTAACGTATATTTTTTCTTAATATTTTCATAGTCATTCAGCAATACTATACCATGAATTTTTTCTATGTTTTTTGTTAGACCTAAAATTATATTAGATCTAACTCCTTCCACAATTCCGGCAGACTTTAATGCATCTATAATAGATATATATGAACCATAAGATTCCATATTATCAATCATTAATAAGTTAATATCTTTTTTTAATTTATTCGCTTTTCTAACAAAACTTTCGAGTCTGTATTTTCGTTTAATTTTTTTCTTTATAAGAAAATTATTAAAGATTAGGTCTATAATTTTATTTTCTAATAGTTTAAGCGGTATATCGTAAATATTGGCAACAAAAGGTATGTAATAAACATTGCTTATAGTTTCTTCCGAGATAACATTCAAAATTTTTTTATTTACTTTATTCTCTTTACCTCTACAAATTATAACATTTGGTCGTATTCCCATCTGGGACAGTATTGAAAAGGAAGTTCTTACCAATTTGGTTTGAGAACTTGATATCGAATCTTTAGATTTGATGATATCCATTAATGGTGCAACTAAAACTATGAAAACTTTATAGTCGTGAGATAATTCTGCTATACTCTCCAGAAAAAACTTGTTTTCTATATCTCCGATAGTACCTCCAACCTCTACCAACATGAACTCAGAACTTTTACTTAAAAGAAGTTTTTTATATTCTTCTTTGATTGACTTAAAATTTAAAATCTTTCCTTCTCCCGTGTCTTTTTTAATAATTTCGTATAATAAGCTACCATTAGTAATATAAGAATTTTTATCTAAATCGATTTCTAAGAATCTTTCGTAAACACCTAAATCAGAGTCACATTCGGTACCATCTTTCAAAACAAAAACTTCCTCACCGAACGCTTTAAATTTCTGTTTTTTATGATATTTGCACATACTTCCGGTATTATAATTAAGGTAACCGTCAAATTTTATCGGATAGACATTAATGCCATTTTCTTTTAATAAATACCCTAGAGATGCAGAAATATAAGTTTTTCCTATTTCTGAGCTTCCGCCTCCGCAAACAACTATAAACTTTATTTTCTCATTATACATTTTATAACCTTAGGCAACTCTTTTATCGAAGAAATATAATAATCTGCTTTTTTGTTTTTTAGTCCGATTGTTAAAATCTTATATTTTTTAGCTCCTATTATTTCATCATTTTCATGACCTAAAAAAACTTTTTGTTTTCTATCTTTAAAAAATATAAACATTTTCGGTTTTTCTGTTTTTAGTGAGTTTGAGGTATAAATTTTGTCAAAGTATTTATCTATTTTCAGTATCTTAAGAATTCTTTTCATTTCGCTAATAGAATAAACACTATCTCTTACTCCAACAATTTTTACATCCATCTTTTTTAATAAAGAGAGAGTTTTTATTGAGTGCTTGTATAACTTGATATATTTGCTAATATTGTTAAATTCAAATTCTATATATTTCTTAGCGAGCTTTTTGTAATTTTTATGATCAATTGCTTTAAAGTATTCCTCTATAACATTTGTGTATTTTAACTTTCCTTTTCTACCTTTTTTCGAAAGTTTTGGAAATATCTCTTTATCAACTTTTTCTACTACTTTCAAATCTATGTAATATTTTTTGAAAAAATTGTCTGTTAATTTTTTATATACTCTTCTATCATTATATATCCAAATTCCCATCATATCGGTTAATAAGATGATTTTACGCATATTCTTTCTCAAGCTAATAATTTTATTTTTATATTCTCCAAATAAAAAAAAATTCATTTTGGAAGTGATATGAAAATTTTTTAAATGGTGCCTTAGAATTTTGAGATTTGTAAAGAATTTTTTCTACTATTTAATAAAATTTATTTATTTTCAGATTTTTTTGAAAAATGCTTCAAAATTTCTGAAATTATTATGTAAAGTGAAAGTACTCCAAACAAAATTATTATAGAAGCAACTTGAATTGGAGTTAATAAAACATTGTTTTTTATCTCTTCTTCTAACTTAATCTTTAACTTCTCTATGTCTGATAAGTTTCCTTTTAGTAATTCTATTTCATTCTCAATTTTCAAAATTTCAGAATTTTTCTCATTCTCTTCGTTCTTTAATTCTTCTAACTGAGATTTTAGTAATTGAATAGTTTCATTTCCTGAAATTATTGTTTTATGCATTTCTGAAATTGTTTTGCTTAATTCATTTAATCTTGTAGTATTTTCTACATATATCCTTTTCATACTCTTTTGCATTCCATCATATCTAATATTTATTTGTTCTTGATACAATACTCTAAAATCTTTTAAATCTGTTACATTTACAAATATTACTTTATCAAAAGCGTATGCAAAGCTAACTAAAAATAATAAAGCTATAATAAAAATTCTATTCTTCATTTTTTTTCACCTCCTCTTCTTAAAATTATTGCCATAACTATTAACAAAATAAACATTAATACAAAAATTTGTATATTTAATGGAGAAACCAAAAAGTTGCTTTCTATTTTTTCTATTAACTCTTTATTTTCTTTATCCTTTTGATTTATATTTGCTTCCAATTCTAACTTTTCTTTCTTCTTCTCTTCTATTTTTTCATTTAATTCTAATATTTTATTTTTTGTACTTTCTATCTCACTCAAAGTAATTTCATTTTCTTCATTTATTTTATTTAATTGATCTTCTAACAAGCTTATCTCATATAAAAGCTCTTCTTCTTTTGTTCTATCCTCAACAAAAAGTATATCATATACCGGATATTCTGTCCAATCCACAACAATATTTCCGTTTACATCTTTTAGATAGATTTCAATCATTTCTTTTTTAGAATCATAACTCCAGAAAACATTTGTTGAGCTAAATACACTTGTTGGCCTTTTTTGTGAATAAATAAATAATTTTTCGCCACTTCCTGAGAAATATAACCTAAGTTGTTTATTAATTTTATAGTATGTTGTATTTTCTGGCAATATTATAAGGCCAGAGCTTTCCGGAAGTATTAAAAATCCTCCAACCTTAGCATAAGTCCAAGATTCATTTGTTTTTATATATGGATTAAATGTAATCCAAATTCCGCCTCTAGCATTTATATAAACCTCTGTTTTTTTACTTTCTCCTTTGTTTGTAACATTTCCTATTTCAAGCTCTAATCCATTTTTTGTTATATATTTTTTCACAGAATATTCCGTATCTTTATCTAAAACAACTAGACTATTTTTTTCTATAGTTTCTGCTGTTAATGTTTCTTCATATATTCCTACAGATGTTTTTGTGTGAAATATTGAAAGTAAAAATATAGTGGTTAATATTCCTAATATTAATATTACATTTTCCTTTTTCATATCTCATCTCCTCTTTTTTCTTATCCTTGATATTACAACAACAATAATTACTATAGCAAAAATTATGTATGCAACTATAAATGGATTTTTAATAAACAATGCAAAAAGTCCTGTTGGTGGCGGTAATGTTGTTATTGTTGTTAAATTTATAGGAACTTCAATTGTTGTTGTGGTTATTTCCTTTTTCATAACTTCAAGAGAGATTGAAGAGCTTAAATTACCGCTTTTCGCTATCAAAGTAAAATTTCCTTCCTCTTTCAAAAAGATATCAAAGGAAAAGGTTTTTTTATCTCCCTTATAAAGATTTTTTAGCGAAGCAGTTTTATTCTCCCATGGTGTTTTTAATTCTACTGAAACTTCAACAGGCTCACAAGTTGCTTTTAGAATGCTAATATTAATTGGAACATTTAATGATTCATTAACATATCCAATTAATTTTGATGGGGTTGAAATTGTATAATTTAATTCGCATGTTGGCATAAAATAGCCTCCTCCAGAAACTGCACCACCAGCTCCGCCACCTCCACCAGCAGGAGCAGTTCTTTCAGAGCAAACTCCATTTTTACAATATCCGGATAAGCATGCAACATCATATTCACAATGCTCTCCTAAATTAAGCCTATTAACAGAAAGATTTAACTCCATGCTTCCACCACTTCCTATCTCTAAAAGATCTGATGCCCTTATTCCAGCAACTTTTAAATATATTTTACCTTCAGCAATAAAATCTAATACATAATATGCCTTTCCATTATAGATGAATGTTGTTCTATTTGCTATTAAATTTCCATTTTCATTATAAGCACTCACAACAACTCCACTAGGAGCAGGATTTCCATCTATTTCTACAGTTCCCCAATATGAAACTAGAGCAGTATAAGAAATAGTAGAAAATATAGTTAATACAAAAAATATTTTCAAAAAATTTTTCAATATCATTTTATCACCTTATTTCATTTTTATATAATATGGTAAACTTTTATCGTCTTCGAAGGTTTTTAGCGTATTTAAAAAATCTGGCCTTGATGGATCATATGACAACCACTCTGTACCGTTATAATAAAATATAATTTCATATTGCCCCTCTATTGATCTTAAAACATTTGATATGCTTAAGTTTGTTATTCCTGCATCTATCAATATTCTCTTTGGAAGGAAGAAGTAATACCACTTATCAACAAACATTGGAATTAATGGCGTATTGTAAGGATTTAGTAATATTTGCTCTTCAGGATGTACAACAATCTCAATTAAATATTTTTGTGAGGTTATGTTTCCTTCTTGTCCTAAGCAATCTTTTGCATATGCTTTTATTGTAATATTTCTTGGTGCTTCTTCGCAAATATTACAATTTATAAAATTGTATAAGTTAAAGTTTAGACTTGCATTGCATTGCCTTGTCATAAAATCTGTACAGCTTGTTTCATTACAAACCGAATAATAACATTCTGAAACGCAATGATCTATATCTTCAACAAATATAGTAAAGTTAGTTACAGTTTTTGTAATGTTAAATGGAGTTAATATTCTTGTAATTGGTTTTGTATTATCAAGATAATCTATTTCATATTTTACATCTTCTTTATTTCCTAAGTTATCAACGCTATAATATTCTATTCTTACATACCCATCTGGCAAGCCAACAATATTAAATGGACTAGTATATTCATTCCATGTTGTATTGCATTCAGATGTTCCTGAACAATATCTGTAGTATATTTTTTTAACTCCAGAAAAAGAATCATTTGCTGATAATGATATTAAAGTAGAGGAATTTATTGTAGAACAATTTATATTGCAGGTTTGCGGTTCGCACATTGGATTTCCTAAGGATTTTTCTGTTGTTGGCGGAGTATTGTCAACTATTACATTCTGACATTTTTCTGCTTCTTCATTTCCAAGCTTATCTATTGCTTTGAAACATATTCTATGTTCTCCTTCTTGTTGGATTGTGAATGGTTGAGAATAAATTATCCAATCGCTGTCATCAATCTTATAAAATATCTTATCTACTCCAACCCCTCCAGAGCAACCCTTATCAACCGAATTAAGAGTTATTTCAGTTGAATTTGTTATATAATCTTTTCCAAAAGAAGAGTAAAATGGTGTTCCATAAGTTTTGTTTGTTTCTGGAGCTTCTGTATCTACTTTGTAATATTGTTCATGAACTTGCTCTCTATTTCCTACAACATCTTCACAATAATATTGTAAAGTATGATTTGAATCTTCTTGGAATGAAAACTCTACATAAACAACATTTGAATTATTACTCAAATTAAATTTAATCCAATTTCCATCATCAACTTTATAAGCCCAATATAGTGTAACATTTTCAAAATTGTCTTCACATCTCAATGAAATTTTTGTATTTTGAGATATCCATGTAAAACCATTTCCTTCAACCTTTGGATCTTCTACACTTTTTATTGTTACTGGTTTTTCTGTATCACAATTTCTTTTGTTTCCTGTATCTATCCATCTTTCTTGAGTTATAGAATAATTACATCCATCGCTACAATAATAGTCTCTATAAACTTGCTTCAATTGTTCTTTTTCTCTGCATACTCCAGATGTTTCAACCCATCTTGTTTCTGTTGTATTGTACCAACCATCATAGGAATCACAATCTTCTGTAATATAGGAAGATAAACAATTAACTGTACATGTTCCGTTATAATGCCAAACATTTCCCACACATTTATCAGGGCAGTCGGCGCTGCTTTCACATTCTGCTCCACAATAACCCTTTTTACAATGATATCCACAGTCTACATTTTTATCAACACATTTTCCTTCGTACCAGTAATTTACTTTATGATCAGAGCATTCATCACACCATTTACATTTTGAATATAAGTTGCATGTATCTTTTGAAGTAATTTCTTCGCATGTTGTATATTCAACCTCTAATTTAATAAGATCGTGATAAGAATATCCTCCACCACCATAATCATGTGCCTGAAATTGCATTCTAAAATTATTAACTTTTTCTGGTGTATTTAGAATATTTGTTAAATCAATTATTTCCATTTTATCTGTTTCAGTTCCTGATATATTTAAATTAAAAATGTCCCAATCTGTTCCATTCCATAATTTTAATCTTGCTTCAAGAATATTTTTGCAATCATCTTGATACCATTCAAAATATAATTTAACCCTTTGAATTATAACATCACTTGGAACATTAGCAGAAAAATTAAATTCTATATATAAGCTATCATTAAAATAATGTTGAAACCATCTTTCTCTAGATTTATAATATGTATTATCACTTTCTGAAATATTTTGAAGATCTTCTGAAGTTAGCTGATATACTGGTTTTTCAGATGCAAGCCCACTTGTATCCAAAGCAGAGCTTGGAGTATAATTAACAATAGAGGCAAAGCTTAAGCATGATAACAAAACAATAAATACAAAGATTGATGAAGTTAAAATCTTCTTGTTCATCATTTACCACTTCTCAATAAAACTATTGAAAAAATCTTTAAATTATTAATTCCGATTACTTTTGTATTACAAGGCAAATACCAAAAATTCTTCATTTTTAATCACCTTTTCAAGCCTTTAGCACCATTAAAGTTTTTATTTTTCTTTAACCACTCTTTATATTTTTTATGAGCTTCTTCTATTGCTCTTTTTTCCAAAATGTGATTTATAAAGTAATATACTAAGAACAAAAATGGAGCCGAAAGCAATAATGCTATTATATAATTTTGATAAATTCCTATAGCAAAACCTGTTGGAGATTTTCTGTTTGTTTGTTTTTCATTTGTAAATGTTTGATTTAACAATACATCATAAACATCATCAATTTCATTATCTTCATAAATTACTCTAGCTATTATTGAAAATATTCCAGTAGAATTTTCTGGATATTTCAAATTAAATGAATAAGATTTTTCTTCATCTTTTAAGATTCTATCTATATAATAATTTGGTTCTATTATCCATTCTTCTGGGGTTAATAAAATGACTTTTATCTCGGTAGGAGATCCTGAATTTCTTATTTTAACATTTGACAAAAGATTTGTTTCGTTTGCATTTATTTCAAATAATGTAATATTTATTATCGGTTTTTCTTCTCGACTTTCATTAACATAAATGTTAGGCTCAATTACACTCAAGTTAATTGTTTTGCTACATAATGTTGAAGAAGAATCATAAATTGTTAATGTTATTTTATATTCTCCTTCTTTTTTTGGCTTTAAAGAAAATCTGAATGTTGCATTTGAGTTTTCATTTATTTTATTAAATTCATCCATCACATAAAACCAACTTGAATTTATTCCTAAAATATTAAGCTTAATATTATATAAATCAACATTTCCAACATTTTTTGTATTTATGCTAAATGTTTTTTGTTCGTTTTTATTAATTGTTATATCATTCGGAAAACTACATTCCAACCTTTTGAAAATTGATGAATATGAAGATATTGTGGTAGTTTGACAAGGATTACATGGACCGCCACAATCAATTCCTTCTTCTCCTTGATTTTTAATTCCATCATTACAAGTTTCTATTTCAATTACACCAGAGTTTCTTAATCCTGAAACCTTGTAATATCCGCTTTCTATCAAACAAGAATATTTTGTATTATTTATATTGTAAGTTAATCCATCACATTTTACCAAAAATTCATTTTCGCCATTACAATTATTGCTAATTTCATTTATGTTTAAGATTTCAGCATCTTTTATACAAACTGTATTAGTGTTTAAATTTCTTTTTACCCAAACTGTTTTGCTTTGATTTATAATGTCAGAAGATTTCAATCCTGAAACAATTATAAATCCCCTTGAATTATTTTCTTGTATGCTTATACTTACATTTTGCAAATCTAGATTACTTTCATTAAAATTGAAATAAAACTCTAACATTTTTCTTGAAGTTTCAGGATTTATTACAGATACTTTTCTTATACCTGAGAATGTTCTGTTTGTTTCACTATCATCAACATACAAATAAGTATAATTGCTCCTATTTCCAATAAATAATTGTGGAAAATTCAAAACCAAACTATTTGGCCTTATTCTTGTCTCATCTGTTTCAACAAATGTGTAATTTGATACATTAAAAAGACAATCATTTAAACTGCAATAATATTCTCTGTATTCTCTTTTTATCAATTTTCTTTGTGTTGTATAATTTATATCATTCCAAATAAATTCATCTGAATCATACCATCCTGTTAATTGGGAGCAATATATTTCTACAGAACTACAATTTTCATTCACGCATTCTTCTTTTCTTAATATATCTCCATCACAATATGCATTGCATTCCTCTTTATTCCTTGTTTCATTTGTTTTTATCTCTCTAAATTCTTCTATATTATATTTACATCCTTCTAATGAGCAATAATAACTTCTTTTTTCCTCTCTTAATATTTTTATTTGTGTACAACCATATCCTTCATCTATCCAAAATGTTAGATTATACCACCCATTATTTCCAGAGCAATAGGTATGATTTAATTCATGTATACATTCTGCATTTTCTGAATTACAATAATCTATTGTACACTCTATACTATCATCACAAGATTTTTGAGAGCACGAACAACCTTTGGAATCAACAGGAAATTTTAGAGTATTTGGACATAAATCATTTCTATCTTTAATATTGTCTCTATCCTCATCATCTATAACCCACTTCAAAGCTCTTAAAAACATATCTTTAGCTTCATTTGTCCAATAAAGAGAATATGTTACACCAAAGAAAACTATCCTTTCTTTGTTAATTTTGTCGTTATACAAAGCTGAATTTGCTTCTACATAAGCTATAATTCTTGTTTTTGAAATCTCGCTATCTATTGCAATTGGAACTAAATTTGTTTTAAATTCATCTAACCCTGTAATTGTTTTTGATGGAGAGAAATGAACATATACATAACCGGAATAATTATTTGATATGAAATGATTTCCTGTAATAAAAACATCTTGGTTTGATGAAGAAAATATGTTGCTCATTCCCCCAGATTTAACCCAACCCCAATCTATTAGTGGAGCACAACCTATTGCAATAGTTGGTTTTTCATTTACAGGCAAAATTTTTGTAAAATCTCCTAAATTGTTGTTTGAAAAGCATTCTTTTTCTATAACAATTAAAGCATCATAGTTTGAAAAATCTGAAATGGAATCAAAAAGAGTAACATTATATCCTGAATTATTAAGCAAGCTTATTACAGGATCTTCGTGTATTGGATCTAAAGAGTTTACATTTTTTACAATTACTGCAACATTAAAACCAAATGAAATATTTGCAAGAAAAACAAAAAACATTAAAGCAAGAATAGAATTCTTTTTCATCCATTGTTTTATCTTTTTTCTTGCAGGTGATTCTTCTCTTCTTTTTTTGATCAAAATTAATAATGCTATTATTAAAATTATGATTGCTATCCCAATCTCTGTTTTATATGCAATTAACATTCCTAATGGTGTTTGTGATTGTTGTGTTGATGGTATAATTGAAGATGTTGTTAAGCTTTGGTTAGCAATTATTATAATTTCTGATGCTAATGCTATTGGAGTTAAATTCTTTTCTTGTGAATAAAATATGAAAATTATTTCACTTATATATTCTCCTGCATTTTTAACAGGTATTACAAAATCTATTTTCTTTGATTCGTTCGGCTCTAACAAAACTTCATTTAAATTCAATACAATACTTTCATAAAAATCTCCCATCTTTTGGGTTTTTACAAAAACTTTATAAGGATTTTGATTTGAAACCTCTATCCAACCAGTTAAATTGCAAGGTGCTTCACATCTCAAGATCATTCTTGGCGGCCTAATAGAACCTATTATGCTTTCTCCACTTTCATTAAATTCTTTGCTCCAACTTTCATTGCTTTCTTCATTACTTCCAAAAATAGCAAAGAATGAAAATCCAGGAGTTTTTGCTTCATATATGTAATAATTATTTGTCTCGTTAACAAGATTTGTTTCTAAAGGATTCCATCTGCTTTCATTATATCTCATTAACATAACTTTTTTGAAATTATTAGCCCAAGATTTTTGAACTTCAAATGTTATTGTTGCTGTTTCAATATTACTCAAGTTTTCAGCTTTTATCTCAAAATATTTGAAAACATTATTCAATCTTTCAGGAACTTCTGATGCGTTTACTGTTTTTATTGTTATTTCTGCTCTATTTACATTTTCTTTAGAAATTATAGAAATCTTTTTTATTTCAATATTTTCAGAAATTATCGCTTCGCTTTTTGTGTTCTTAACTATATTGCCTAATATCTTTTTTATTTCTTTAGAGCTTACTGAAAATGAAGCTGAAGAACCTGAGCTACTAGAACCTCCTCCAGAAGATCCGCTAGAACCAGAAGAATCTCCTCCAGAAGATTGTGGAATTGTAGTAGTTTGAAGTGTTGAAGTTGTTTGAATTGTTGATGTTGTTGGTAATGTGGTTGTTGTATATGAAACATTGGATGGGATTGTTGTTGTGGTCTGTAATGTTGTAGTTGTTGAAGTTGTAGTTACGGAAACTGTGGATGTTGTTGGTAATGTGGTTGTTGTTAATGTTGAAGTTGTTGGATTATAATCTCCTATATATAAGACTCTTGTTTCAGACTGTGCATAGTTTTTTCCATCAAATGCTTTAACACGCCAATAAAATATTCCTGTTGTTAAAGAAACTTTCTTATAATTTTTTAAAGTTGAATATATTGAAGGTGAAGAAAAGCTTGGATTGTTGCTTATTTCTAAAATATATGCTATTGTTTGGCTATCACTATCTGTTGAGTTACTCCATTCAAAAACTACATTTAATCTGCTTTGATTAATTAAAGTTGCATTAGTAGGAGAAATAAGTTGTGGTGCTGATGGTGGGTTTTGATTTTGAGAACTTCCTGTAGAGTTTGGAAAAACCAATATATCACTTCCTACGCCAACAGAAAACCTTTCTGCTGAAAATGATGCAGAAACATAAAGTTCATAATTCTTTGCTTCCCAAATAAATACTCTATATCCAACATTTCTTTTTTCATTTGGTTGAAGGGTAAAATTATCAATCTCGACATCAACATTATTGCTAGAAGACATGAAGATATTCACAGGTATATCATTTTTATTCTCAATCTCCACGCTTCCGTTTATAATATTTATTTGGTTTAATGTTATATTCGGATAATAAATTGCTCTTGCTGGTCTTATGCTTCCATTTAATGCAAAGGAAATGTTTATTAAAATTAGTAAGGATAATAGTAAAAGTAAAGCGAAACCAATTCTGTATTTATGTATTATCGAAAAGTGGTTAACAAAATTCATAATATTCATTAAATAGTAGTAAGATTTAAAAATGTAATCCGTATTTTTTTTGTAATGATAATGTAATACATTTTTTAAATAAAAACATCTAAAAAATTTCAAAATCAATTGTCATTAAAATAAAATTTCTTGCAAAACTCATTTCTATTTAAAAAATTTTAATTAAATTTTGATCTAAACAAAAATGAATTTCTTTCGCTTTATAAAAATATGAAAATTTGCTAAGTCGATTTATCTGTTTTTATAAAGGATTGAAGAGGAATTAATTCATAAAATTAGAAAATAATCCAAAAATATAAAAACTATTCGCTTAATGGTTTCATTCTTTGTTCAATCTTTTTTAGAACATCTGGCTTAGTAGTATATTCCATTTCCTCTTCAGGAAGAGTTCCTGGCATGAAAGGGCCATGACCTCTCATATATCTTGATATCTTCATTGCTTCTCTTCTAACAATGTCCCAAACAGAACCTTCAAAATAATCAACTGGCTTATGCTCTCCGTAATTTTCTTCATTTTCTTCCGGATCTTCTAAACCGATTAGTCTTCCCTCGCATATTTGAAATCCTATTGCGCATATTCTCGGAGGTCCATCAAAATAAGTTGGTGTTGAATCCTCTATGCTGCACGGATACCAAGCACCATAATGGCTTCCTCTCATCCATCCTGCAACAAGTTGCGGAAATGCAAAGGGTTGCAAAATTTCTCCGACTGCAGGCAATCCTGATTGTGCTCTGACTATAGCAACAGGATCATCTTTTCCAACATACCTTCCTGCGCTTATGTTTAATTTTTCCGTGCTTAGAGAAGCGGCGATTCCAATATTCTCATCCTTTGAGAAGATTCTTTTTATTACATATTTGGTTGTATCGCTTATTAATGTTAAAATTTCATAAGATTCTTCAGGAGAGCTTAGGATTATTCCTTTATGCTCCTTTATGTCATGAATTTCAAATTTAAAACCGCTTTGCATTCTTGGATCTATAACTAATCCTGTTGTAGAGAATGGATCCATAAATGCCCTTGCAAAAGGCAAGCTAAATGATGAAACTTCTGTTTTATCTGCCATTAAAAAAATTATTGGTTCTGACTTTCTTTCTTCAAACTCCATTTCTGCAAATCCTGGGCCCATACCTTTTAAAGTACCTGAAAATGCATCGCTAAGCAAATCCTGTCCAGCAGCATATAAATGATGCTTTTTTGCAAAATTTGCTGCTTCGAGAAAGGCATCTAATGCTAATTTATGAACATATTTATTATTTTCTCCTTTATCATGCGTCATTATTAGTTGAATATCATCTCCTACTCGCGTTACATAAAAATCTTTTATTATTTTATACTTTATTCCTTCTTTCAAAACATTCTTGCACAAATACAACATTTTTTTGTGTGGTGTAGAATGTCCTGCCACAGAGCCAACATCTGCTTTAAAAATACTGATAGTTGTTCTTGTCATTACAACTCACAATTTGAAGTTTAATACAAAATCTTTAAATCATTTTCAGACATTAAAAAATAAAAATTGAAAAAAGAAAAGATTGAAAATAAAAAATTTTCTAAAATTTTTTATGTCTTCGTTGCATTTGCATAAAGCTTTATGAAATATCCTGCATTCTTATTTACTTGCCATTCTTCTCCTACATTTAACTTCCTTTCAGAAATCTTCCATGTATATTTCCATAATTCTGCTCTGCAATGATTTGTTGTATAAGTTGTAGAATCTACTGTAAAACTTTCAGGACATTTTACCTTCCAGCTCTCTGCAACCTTTAATTCAATTGTTCCATCTTGTATTATTTCTTGTTCACAATCTTGAGGACAACTTGCAGGTGTTTCTCCTTTATTCCAATCACAAATTCCGTTACCGCAATGCTGTTCCCAAGGTTCTGGTGCGCTTCCACTCATGCATTCATAAAATGGCGAAAATGTTGCCATCGCACAGCTTAAAACTGATTGAACAAAATTCTGCAGAATTTCTAATTTAGCCCATATTCCGCGAATTTCGTTTTCTATGCTTGTTTTCCATTCATCTAATCCATTTTTAAATGATTCTAACACATCTATTCTTGATTCATGATCACTTGTTTGTGTTCTAAGAACATTAACATCTTGCTGAAGTTCTGATAATTTATTTTTTAATCTTATCATCCATATATTTCCGTCTATTCTATCATTTCCTTCTGTATTTTGTTCAGAAGTATAGAATATTATTATATCAGAGCCTTCTGCTACCTCTGGCCAAAAGTCCCACCAAGATTTTCCATTATATCCTCCAATCGTTAATCCAAATGGGCCAAACCATGTCTTTCCATTGGTTGAAAATTTATACTCTATCCATTGGCTATTCTCTGTTTGATCCCATGGAGCGTAAAATAACCAGTAAATTCCATTAGAATCTTGATACATTACTGGATCATTACTAATAGTTCCCGGAACATTTACTAATTCTCCTTTATTAATCCATGTTACTCCATCATCTGACACAGAATAATAATATTTTCCTCCTGATCCCCAATTTGCATAAACGCAATAGAATCTTCCACTAGAATCTTGCATACATTTTGGAATGCCCATTCCTGCTGTGCTGTCTACAGTTCCATGCGTCCATGTTGTACCATCATAATAACCATATTTAATACCGCTTGATTCATAAAATACATATATTTTTCCATCCTTTGCTTGGAATGCATCTACATGATATCCTGTAACACCTATTCCAGTCGGACCTGTCCAGGTAATACCATCGTTTGAATTGCAATATTGAATTGTTCCTGTTCCTGGAGATGAAACAAATACCCAAATCTTACCTGTATTATCAACAAAAGCAGTCATGCCTCTTTGCCCAGTTGAGCATGGTGTTACTTTTAATTCTGAAGACCATGTATTTCCGTTATCAGTAGATTTTATGTAATAGACATCATATTCTG
>Ga0197143_1001622_pt1 | contig 18595 bp, 16 predicted proteins | sample GBS70_MetaG_FD_148603 | JGI IMG/M metagenome (GOLD analysis project Ga0197143, IMG submission 148603) | Sediment microbial communities from Great Boiling Springs, Gerlach, Nevada, United States - GBS 70_MetaG | ecosystem: Environmental > Aquatic > Thermal springs > Hot (42-90C) > Sediment...
ATAAAAATTTCGGGGGGGGGGACATTAAGTGGGTTCCTATAAAATTAGAAACTTATTAATTATTTCTTCAGACCAAAGTTCTGCAAAAAAATTATATCACCAACTTAAAATAAAAAAGTTTAATGTTTTTCTTTCCTTACCAAATTTAAAAGAGATAGAGCAAAATATAAAAGAAAATTCTATAGAAATAATCTTAATTCTTACTGACATAAAAATAAAAGAACGAGAAAAAATTTGTAAGTTTTTGTATAAAAACTTTAAAAACAAAGTGTATCTTACCTGGATGACAAAAGAAATTTGTAGTATTGACAAATGTGAACTTTTAGCAGAAAATCTGTGTAAAAATAGTTTTCTTTTCTTTCCTGTAAAAAAACAAAAGGATTATGAAAACTTAAAAAGAAGAATCAAAGTTTTAGTTGATATAGCGATAGATCGCAGTGTTTTAGAGATACATAACGAAATTAGAGATGTTTTAAGAAAAACATCAGCAAAAGGGTTGTTTTATACAAGAAGGTTAAAAGAAGGTAAAATATATAGTGACATACAGACAATTGAATTTTATGAGAACCTTCTTAAAGATGTTTTTAACAAAATTTTGAAAAAAATAAAGAAAAAATTTACTGCTGATAGAATTTCTTTGTTCAGTTATGATGATAGGATAAGAAACTATAAACTTATAAGTTCTTATGGATTAAAAATTTATGAAGAGCCAACTGTGGTCACAAGACAGATGGTTCTTATAAACTACGCACTTCAAAAGAAAAAACCTCTGCTTATACAAGATGGAGTTATTCACTATCCTGAGTTTAAAAAACTTAAAATAAAGCCCCAACCTAAAATTATATCTTCAATGGTAATTCCTATAATAATAGCCCAAAAAATAATTGGTTTTTTAAACATAGCAAGAATGTTCCCAAAGAAAGAAAAATTTACAATGATAGATTTTGAACTAGCTCAGACTTATGCAGAACGTATAGGTTTGTTACAATCACTTTTTTCGTCAGTTTTTGGATTTTTAGAATATGAAAAACTAAAACATGACTTGGTTGCAATAATAAATCATGAGTTAAGAACACCTATAATGGCAATTTCTGCAGCTTTAGAACTTGCTTCAAAAGAAATGTCAAAACAGTTGTATGATATTCTTGAACGAAATGTTAAACGGTTGTATGATATAGTTGAAGGTTTGATAAAGTTTAGTGATATTAGTAAAGGGGTATATGTTATAGAGAAAAAAGAAACATCGTTGAAAAAAATAATTGAGAAAGTAAAAGAAGTATTTGATGAAAAATTAAAAAAAGATGGAATTAAATTTGAAATTGAACAAAAAGTTAAAAATGACATATTGTGTATAGATGAAGAAAAGATTTTACATGTTTTAAACAATCTTGTTTCAAATTCAATAAAGTTTTCAAAACCTGAAGCAGAAAAATATATAAAACTTTATGTTGAAGAAAAGGAAAATGAGTATTTATTTTGTGTTGAAGACAATGGTATAGGTATTGACAAAGAAAATTTAGAAAAGATATTTTTTCCATTTGTTCAAATAGGTGATGTTTTAACACAGCATAGACAGGGGTTAGGTCTTAATCTTTATATAAGCAAATATGTGGTAGAACAGCACGGTGGTAAAATCTGGGCTGAGTCAGAAAAAGGAAAGTATACAAAAATGTTTTTTACATTACCAAAGAAGTAATCTTTAAAATAACCATTCTCCTTTTCTTTTTTCTTCTTCTAACAAGGATAAAATCTTTTGTTTGATGCTTTCTGGTAAAGAAACTTTGTTTTGAAGGATTTTTTGTTTTAACTTCATAAGTTGTTTAATAATTTCTCTTTTTACTCTTACATCTTTATCTTTTTCGTATAAATTAAACAACATTAAAAATGTTTCTTCAGTCCCAATTTCAGCAAGTGCTGATACAACATTTATTCTATTATAAGCATTCTCATTTTGTAGCATCTGTTGTAAAATAGAATAAGTTTTTTGTGGATTCATTTCAAACAAAGTTTTTAACATTGAAGCAAATTTTTCTCTATATAATTCTAGTTCGTATTCTGAGTATATTTCAGGATTACTAATGGTTGAAAGAAAAGATAAAATTTGTTTTTGTTGGTTATCAAAAGACAATTGTGGTTCAATACTTTGTTTAGTAGTAGTTGGTATTTTAGTTTGTGTTAAAGAAAGTTTTGAGATATTGGCCAGTTCGTTTTGTAACGAAGAGATTATTTTATCTTTCTCTTTAAGTTCAGTTTCATAATGTTTTATTTGTTGTTGGTACATTTTATCTTTTTCTTTAAATGTTTCGATTTCTTTTTTTGCTTCTAAAAGTTGTGTTTTAAGTGTTTCATTTTCTTTTTGTAAAGCAGTAAGTTTGTTTTGTAATTCAGTTCTAATTTTAATTTGTACTTTTATCTGATAGATGATAAACGAAACTGTTGTAAAAGAAAATAATGATAAAACAATAAAAAACATAATTTTATATCTTCTGTCCTCAATGATGACAGGTTGAACTTTTGGTTTTACAGGTTCTTCATAAGACAGTTTTGTTGTTTGTTCTAATTGAGTTTTTGTTTTTTTTGTTGGCTGAAATGTTTTTTGTTCTTTTATTTCTTGTTTTATTTCTTTTTCAGTTTGACTTATTTGTTTTTTAGCCGATGGGGTTTTTTGAAGAATATCAGCCAAAATTTTGTGAAGTTGGTTGATATTTTCGTTTTCAGTTGTATATTTTAACGCTTTAGATGTATATTCGTACGCTTTTGTATAGTTTTGTCTCATATAGTTGTAGTTTGCACCTTCATAAAGAATTTTTATGATAAAATTCTTATATTTTTGTTGAGGAGACAAAGAATAAACTTTTTCCATATACTCAACAGCTTTGTCATAATCGTTTTTGATATATTTTTCTACTGCTGCGTTGTATAACATTTCAACATTATCCTGTGCAAAAATAAAAATTGAGAAAAGACAAAATAATAAGTATTTCATGTTTTTTGGTTTTATTTTTATAAAATTTTATTCACTAATTTCTATCAAAGTGTTGACTTTTTTAAGCAATTCTAAAGCAGAGGGATTATCAGGTTCTAATTTCAGTATTTCAAAAAGTTCTATTTTTGCATCATTGTATTTTTTCTCCAATATAAATTTTTGTACATAACAAAACTTTAAAAGAACAATTGCTTTCGTATGTGTGTTATCAATTTCAAGAAGTTTGTTAAGTTTTGATATTGCAGCATCATAGTTTCCTTTTTCATATTCATCTTTTGCTGTTCCATATAAATACAAAATTGTAGATTTGTCAATATATGCGTTCACTGATGACAATAGTTCTTTTGCATAAAAATTGTCCGGAGATAATTTTAAAACTTCTTCTACAACTTCTTTTGCTTTTATATAATTTTTTTCTTCTATAAATCGTTTTGCAGAAAGAAGTTTTGTTAAAATTTGTTGTTGTAATTCAGTCTCTTTTTTAATTTTTTTAGTTTCTTCTTTTTCTTTGTTAAACTCTTTAATAAATTCTTTTTTTAACACTTTTAGTTTTTCTTGTTCTAGATTAACATATTTTTTGAATTGTTCCGGATAAAAATCAAATCTATATCTTAATGCGAAAAGGTGGTTTACACCTATTTGATTGTAATTTAATGCATAAGAAAAGTTTAGGTTATCTTTTTCAATATCAAATCCCATTGCTATGTTATAATAACTTAATGAAAAACTTAAAGATATTGGTAGATAAAAAAAATCATATGATGTCCCAAATCCCCAACGGTAAGTTGTTTTTTGTATGTCATACAGATTAATAATATCAAATTCTGTATAGATTTTTACTTCTGAGAAAAAAATTGTACCAACTTTATGGTTTAGAGAAGTTCTTATAATAGGACAAAGTGTTTCACTGCCAAACTTTGTAGGAAAAATATTTAAAAAACTTATCCCCCAGATATAATCTTTTTTCGTTGGTGTAAGTATTCCAAGGTCAAAATTTATTGTAGTAGCATAGTAATCATCTATTGATTGAAAATATGTTTTTAAATTAATACCACAGTTTATGTCATATCTTCTTAGATAATAACTTAAAGATAGGTTTGTAAATAATAAAATTTCTTTAAATTTGTATCCATAACTTTCTTTGAACATATTTATTTTTTCTTCTTCTGCAGAGGTGATATTCCCAATTGATAAAGACAAAGGTAAATAGATTTGTTGTGTTCTTACATCAGTAGTAAAATTAAAAAGAGCAAAATTTCCTGCTGAGACAAGCGGGATGTATAAAAAATTTATTTCTTTATAAAAAACTTCATGAATTATTGCAGGGTTAAGCATCGCTAAAGAATGTGTCTCAACAATAGCATTGTTAACATAACCTAAAGCAAGATATTTTGTTTGATATGGGAAAGAATACATGTTTTCTAAAACATAACCGCTTTCTTGTTGGTTGAAAATAAAACAAAAAATTTCTGTTGTAAAAAACATAATTAGAAAGAAAACTTTTCCCATAAATGCAACTATTTTAACAATTTTTTAATTTCAGCAAGTATGTCCTTCATTAATACTGGCTTGTAAAAAAAAGCAGATACTGTAAGTTGGTTGTTAACAGTGAATAATTCTTTTGTCCCTAATTTTCCAGTTAAAGCAATAATAGGTATATCTTTTGTTTTTGGATTTGATTTAAGTTTTGTATTAAACTCAACACCATTAAGTTTTGGTAACATTACATCAAGAATTATAAGGTCAGGTTCAAACTCTTCAACTTTTTTTAATGCTTCTTCACCATCGTATGCATGGTCTGTTATATATCCTTCTTTTTGTAGGTTAAGTTCTATTACAGTGTTTAAATCTACATCATCTTCTATAACAAGAATTTTCTTTACCATATTTTGTTTACCTCCTATATGTTTAATAAATAAAGTTTACTTTACTACACCAATATGTTTATACACTATTTGGTTGCCAAAAACAAGTTTACAAACATACACACCTGTTGCTACAATAACACCTCTATCATTTCTTCCGTCCCAAGAAAATTTGTTTCTTTTACCTTCAGGGAAACCTGAAGATATACCTTCAATACCTTTTTCAAAAGAGAATTTTTTAACAAGTCCGCCAGAAAGTGTTAATATATAACATTCAACATCAACATCTTTTGTTAAAACATATTCAATTGTGACATCTTGAATTTCAGGGTTAAACGGGTTCGGATACACTACTATATCTGAGACAACTTTGTTAGTTAAACTTTTTGCAATAACAGTATAAAGACCAAATTTTGTAGAATATGTTTCTACTGCAGATTTTGCATCTAATCCAAAAATTTTTGGTTCCACAATGTTTTGTTTGTATTCTGTAAACTGCCAAACTTGTTGTTCTGTGTCAAGATAAGATATTTTTATTGCTTGTTTAGGTAGTTCAAAATCCTGATCATTTATGCCAAAGACAAGTTTATATTTTAGATTTTTATTTTTTACTAAATTAAAATTTTCGTCGTATAGATTTATATCATAAACATCATAGGGTAAGATCTTTATAAACCTATCAGTTTTATCCTTTTTATCAGCAAGAGAAATTATCGGGTGAGATAGTCTTTCATCAAAATTTACAATTTTTTTAACATAAACAAAAAGTTTTTCTTCTGGTATTTCTAAAAGTTCAACATAAACTTTGTAATCGTCAGATATAGATTTATATCTTGGGTAAGTAAAAAACATATGTGTGGAAGAGAAATTGTATGAATCAAACATATCTTTTGCTTTAACATACCAGAAATATCTTTTTTGTTCATCTATAACTGGATATGATACTTCAATCTGTGTTGAAGACAAATTTTCTTTTACAAACAAGAAGTTTTGTGTTTCTGTAGATGTTGATAGATAAAAATCGTAGAATATTTTGTCGTTTGGATTTGGATCAAAAGATGCCTCCCATTGAAATTTTACTTTATATGGTGAAGTATAAGAAAAATTTTTTGGATAAACCAACACAGGTTTTGACGGAGGTAAATTGTTGTTTTTTATAGAAAACACTGGCGATGTTGAAATATCAATTAGTCCACCTTCATCTTGTACTTTAAGTATTAGATAATAATTTGTGTCGTTTAAAAATAATGTTGTATCTAGTAAATAACTTGTTGTGTTTTCAAACTCAGCAATTTTTGTTAAAGATACAAGGTCAGTAGTTATAAACAATTGGTAAAAATGTTCATCAGCGAGGTTAGGATCATAAATAGACCAAACAATTTCTTTTTTACCAACAAGAATCTCATTTTGTTGTGGTGTACTCCAGGATAAAATTTTTGGTGGAAAGTTAGAATTTATAATTTTTATATTTTTAACTTCGTCATAAGAAATTGCGTTACGGGTGTCTTTTATTTCAATTTTTAATGTATAAGTAGAGTTTTTTACTGACAAACTATTAAATATATAATAAGTGGTATTTGTAAGTGTGGCAATGTTTATAGTTGTATAAGTTTGTTGGTCTATTAGAAAAAGATTAAAAGTATGTGTTATTTCATCAGTATTAAAATCATAGTATTGCCAATTTAATACAACATTGTCACCGAAAAGTTCTGTGTTTTCTTGTGGATACAAAATTTTTATTTCAGGTATAAAATTTGTTATCGTAGAAATACATACAGACATTGTTGATAAGTTTAATGCATCGTCTTGAAATTTTGCTGCAATAAAATAAGTTGTATCATTTTGTAGATTAAATAAATTAAAAGTAATTTCTGTCCCTGTAGAATAAGACATTGTAAGTGGTAGCTGATATATAAATTTCTCTATAAAATCAAAATTTTCTTCATTGATTTGTGTAAATGACGAATATACAACAATTATCCCACCACGAAAGTTTGTTTCATTTCTATCATCACCGGTAAGTTTTGTAGTTATTTGTATTGTTCTATCGACAGTAGGATGTGGCCTTGCAACAATATAATATGGTGCGTTCGGCGGGGTAGTATCAACTTCAAGTTGGTAGTATGAAGAAAAACTGCTTTCATCAACATCTTTTGCTGATACACGCCAAAAATAGATACCTGTAGGAAGTATATCTATGATTCTAAAATATGTTGTAGTTATATTTTGTTGGTCAAAGATTAAATTAGAAAAACTTGCTGATGTAGAAATTTGTAATCTGTATGAAGTTATGATGTCGTTTTCAGGGTCAGTTGCAGGATGCCACATAAATGTAGGGTTAGTTGTGTTAGTAGATGAATAAAGTAGGTTTGTAGAATTACCAATTTGTATTAGTTTTGGCGGATACGGAGCAAGGTTGTAGGATAACACAATTTCGTCAATATGTAAAGTTTTTGGTGGAGAGTATATTGAAAGGGACCCTTTAAGTTTTAAAAATTGTTTGTTATTAAAGATATTAGATGTAAAATTTTGTTGAGTAGATGTGAAGAAAGTTGATGGTGTCCCATCAGGACCTAAAAATTCTGAAAAAGTTTTGTTATCAGTAGAATAGGAGATTTGAAATTTAATATCTGTACCAACAGGTAATGTTGAAGGGAAAAACTGTAATTTAAGATATCGTAGGTTCGTAGGTGTATAAGTAAAAATTGTGTCAGAAGTTATTTCACCATATGTTGAGTAATAAAAGAAATAAGAATCTGATAAACCTGAATATCCAGTTGTCCCACCATATAGAAAAAATTTATCTTTTAGTTTTACCATACAGAACCTATCCCGTGCTGATGGTTTAAGATAACTATCACAAACAACAGATATTGTAGCGATATAGTTGAAAAAGTAAACACTGTTTAAATAGTTGTTTCCATTACAACCACCAAAAAGTATTATCTGGTTAATATCGTCAAATAAAGAAATACCAAAGTTTGAAACAGAAACATCTAAATCTATGAGTTTTGTCCAAGTTTTTGTTGTAATGTCATAAGCCCAGATGTCTGATAGAAAATCTGCAGAGGTAAACCCTGTTTGTCCTGCAAAAAGATATATTTTCTGTGTTTTACTAACATAAACCATTTTATGTCCAAACCGTCCTGCTGGAGAAAAAGGAGTATATATTTGTTGCCAATTAAAAGTTGTAAGGTCAAAACACCATAAATCGTTTAACACACCTGATGGGTTATACCCACCAAATAAATATACTTTGTTTTCTTCTGGAATATAACACATTGAATGGTAGTATCTTGGTTGTGGCGAAGTTGAAGTTTGGACCAGACTAAAAGTTTGTTGTGATAAAGAAAAGATGTATGTATCGTTAAGATATCCTTGTTGTGATAGACCACCAAATAATAGAAATTTATCTTCCGAAATATTAACCGTACAATGTCCGTATCGTGCTTGTGGAAGGCCTGTTGAGATGTTTAACCTTTCCCATTTGTTTGTTGTTTCATCAAAAATCCAACAGTCATTATAATATATTGGACTGCCATATTCATCAGTCCTCCCACCGAATAAGAAAATCTTTTGAGCAGATGAAGAATAATCCATAGCGTAAGAGTGTCTTCCTGAGGGAAAATTTACTAAAGAAAGTTTTTCAAAATGGTTGTTTAATAAAAGGATTGCATCTTCATTAATGCCAATTAAAACAACATTTTTTCTATCAGAAAAATAGTTGTTAAAATCTGTATGTGTTGTAAAAGTGTGAGATGAAATTGGATATAGATAATGTATTGAAAAAAACAAAAACAAAATATATTTTAAAAAGTTGAACTTCATTTCAAAATTATATATACCAAATTATGAAGTTAAAATTAAAGTATTGTCTTTTATTTTTCATTTTTGTATTATTAATTTCAATGCAAGAAGAATCATTTTCAAGACAACCTGCAGTAGCAGGACAGTTTTATCCAGCAGATGCTTCTGAGTTAAAAAATACGATAAAACTATTTTTTGACAATATAAAAAATCTGCCTCAACCAAAAGGAGAACTTTTGGGTCTTATCTCACCACATGCAGGATATATTTTCTCAGGACAAGTTGCTTCTTACACATATAAGTTTTTGTCTCAATATAAAATTGAAAATCCTATAATTATTCTTATTGGTCAATCACATTATTATCATCTTTCAAAAGCTACTTTGTATTCAAAAAGTAGTTTTTTAACTCCGTTAGGTGAAGTAAAAATTGAAAAAAAGTTTGTTGAATCGCTTGTAAAAAACAAAGAGTTGTTTGAAGACAAAGAACAACCACATTTACCTGAACATTCGTTAGAAGTTCAACTACCATTTTTACAATATATATATTCTGACAAACTTACAATTGTTCCTATTTTGGTAAGTAAGTTTGATTACGAAAAATCTTATAAAATTGCATCTTTTATTGTTGAAACAATAAAAAATTATCCTATAAAAAGAAAAATTATAATTATTTGTTCAACTGATATGTCTCATTATCCAGAATATAACGATGCAGTAAAAATTGATAATCAAGCAATAGAACTTATAAAAAAATATGACCCAAAAAAATATTTTGAAGGACTACCAAAACTTGAGAGAACAAAAATGGCTAACTTGCATTGTGTATTTTGTGCTGACACAGCTGTTGGTATAACATTAATTACAACAAAACTTTTAGGTGGTAATGAAGTTTTAGTTTTAAAGTATGCGAATTCAGGAGATGTGATATATGGTGATAAATCGCGTGTAGTAGGATATTTATCAGCTGCGTTTTTAAAAAGTAGCCACAAGGAGGAACAAAAAAGTATGAAAGAAACTGAGTTTAAAATTTCTGAAGCAAACCAAAAAATTCTTTTATCTCTTGCAAGAAAAGCAATTGAAGAATATCTTAAAACAGGAAATGTTTTGGAATACAAAACTGATGATAAAGAACTTTTAACTCCTTCTGCTGTTTTTGTAACTTTGACAAAAAAAGGACAATTACGTGGTTGTATCGGTACAACTTTTCCTCAACATCCGTTATACCAAGCAGTAATAAACATGGCAATTGCTGCTGCTACTGAAGATCCAAGATTTCCACCAGTAAATTTGGACGAACTTAAAGATATAAAAATAGAAATTTCTATTCTTTCACCTCTTAAACGTGTTTTTTCATATAAGGATATAAAAGAAAAAGTTCATGGAGTAGTTGTAAGAAGAGAAGGTAGAAGTGGTTTGTTTTTACCACAAGTATGGGAACAATTACCTAAAAAAGAAGAATTTTTATCACAGTTATGTTGGGGTAAGGCAGGACTACCACCTAACGCATGGCAAGACCCTAAAACTGAACTTTATATATTCACAGTTTTTGCTTTTGAAGAAGAATAAAAAATTATTCTAACATTTTTGCCATTATTGCTGTTCTTAGATATTTTAAATTAAACGGTTTGAAGATACAGTCATAAGCTCCTGCACGAAACGCTTCAACAACTTTTTCTGCATCTTTATATGCAGTAATCATTATTGCCTCAAGATCAGGTTTTATTTGTTTAAGTTTTTTAAGTAATTCCACACCGTTCATCTGAGGCATTGCTATGTCAATTAATGCTAAGTCAATAGGATATTTTTGTACATATTCAATAGCTTGAGATGGTTTTGTTGCAGTATAAACTTTGAATCCTTCTTCAGCTAGATAGGAGGAAAGTAAAACAACAACATCTTCTTCGTCGTCTACAACAAGAATTCTTGTTTTTTTAGTTATAGGCATAGTGTTTCTCCTGATATGAAGTAAAATAAATAACTTCTTTTATCTTCTCCTTTTGGCAAAGGAAATGGTGTAATTTAGAAAAGTTGCTAGAAAATATAACAACATAGTTACAGTAGAAAAAATTTAGGTTTTTTCTTTAGTTTAAATTGTTTATTTTTTATAAAAAATATTGTATAAATTCAACAAATAGAATGAAATAAAAAATTTAAAGTTCATACTTTAATATTATGAAAAAATTTATCTTTCCTAAAGATTTTATTTTTGGTGTTGCTTCTTCTGCTCACCAAGTTGAAGGTTCACCATTAGCAGATGGTTCTGGAAAGTCAGTATGGTATACTTTTTCACATACACCTGGAAATATAAAAGATGGTTCTACAATAGATATTACATGCGATCACTACAATAAGTGGAAAGAAGATATTTTTTTATTAAAACAATTAGGTGTTGACGCGTATAGGTTCTCAATTGCATGGACGAGAATAATACCTAATGGTTATGGTAAAATTAATAAAAAAGGAATAGATTTTTATAACAAAATAATAGATGAATTACTAAAAAATAACATATTGCCCGTGGTTACAATACATCATTGGGAACTTCCTGTTGAACTACAATATCAAGGTGGATGGTTAAACGACAAAATTGTTGAATGGTTTTTAGAATACTCACATGTATTATTTGAAAACTTTGCTGATAGGGTTAAATTATGGATAACCTTAAATGAACCAATGGTAACAGTTCTGTTAGGTTATTTGTTAGGTATATACCCACCTGCAATGAGAGATATAAATATGGCGTTTAAGTGTGTATATAATTTAGTACGAGCACATGGAAAAACAGTTTATTTATTTAAAAAAACGATGAATATAAAAAATGCTGAGATAGGTATAGCGGTAAACTGTATGCCAATTTATCCAGCAACAAGAAAAAAAAATGATATTGAAGCAGCAAAAAGGTTACATTCTTTTCAAAATGAGCTTATTTTAGATCTAATATTTCTTGGCAAATATCCAAAAAAAATTGTAGAACTTTTTAAAGATAATATTGTTGTTTTATCTCAAGAAGATAAGAAAATTATTACAGCACCGTTTGATTTTGTTGGTTTGAACTATTACACACGTTTTATAGTTAAACATACAGATAAAAATGAATTTTTAAATTGTCGTTATATTAAGAGTAAAAGAAAATATACAAAAATGGGTTGGGAAATATATCCTGAAGGATTATATGAATTGATATCTTGGATCAATAAAAAATACAAACCTAAAAAAATTTATGTTACTGAAAATGGAGCATCGTTTGAGGATAAAATTAGTAACGGTAATTTAGTAAACGATTATGAACGCATAAGATTTCTACAAGAACATATAAAATATTTAACTAAAGCAGTAAGAAAATATAGTAATGTTAAAGGATATTTTGTATGGTCTTTTTTAGATAATTTCGAATGGACTGAAGGGTTTACACAACGTTTTGGTTTGGTATATGTAGATTATTCTACACAAAGACGAATAATTAAAAAAAGCGGTTTTTGGTACAAAAAATTTATTGAAGAAAATAAAAGATCTGTGTTATAATATTTGTGTTTTATGATAACTAAATTTCTTTGTGGAGGATTAAATTATGATTAAAGAAGCTATACAAAAAATAGTTCACAGAGAAAACCTTAAAGAACAAGAAATGATCGAAGTTATGACAGAAATAATGACTGGTGAAGCAACTGAAGCACAAATTGCTGCGTTTATCACAGCATTACGTATGAAAGGTGAAACAGTAGAAGAAATCACTGCTGCTACAAAAGTTTTACGACAATTTGTAACATCAATAAAACTTACTAAAGGTCAACTTGTAAGTGTTGACAGAGATGATATAAACATTGATTATGAGACAATAGTAGACACTTGTGGTACTGGTGGTGATGCTACAAAGACGTTTAATATATCAACTGCAACAGCGTTTGTTGTAGCTGGTTGTGGAGTATTTGTTGCAAAACATGGCAACAGGTCAGTATCTTCAGTATGTGGTTCAGCAGATGTTGTTGAACATTTAGGTATAAAACTTGAGATTACTAAAGAACAAGCTGAAAAATGTCTATCAGAGATAGGTATAGTATTTTTATTTGCACCTGTTTGGCATTCTGCAATGAAATATGCAATAGGGCCAAGAAGACAAATTGGTATAAGAACAATCTTTAATATCATTGGACCGCTTGCAAATCCTGCGTTTGCAAACGCTCAGGTTTTAGGCGTTTATTCTGAAGATTTTGTTGAAAAAATTGCTTTAGTACTAAAAAATTTAGGAATAAAACACGGTTTTGTTGTTCATGGTAAAGATACTATGGATGAAATTTCTACTACAAACGAAACTTTAGTTGCAGAAGTAAAACAAACTGGAATAAGTATCTATACTATAACACCAGAACAATTTGGTATAAAACGAGCAAAGTTGGATGATTTAAAAGGTGGTGATGCTAAACAAAATGCAAAAATTATATTAGATATTTTAGAAGGTAAAGATCGTGGTCCTAAAAGAGATATAGTTGTATTAAATTCAGCATTTGCTTTAGTAGCAGCAGGAAAAGCTAACACAGTTGAAGATGGTATTAAACTTGCTTCAGAGTCAATTGATAAAGGTTATGCTTTAAAAAAATTGGAATTATTAAGAAAATATACGAATGAATAAAATGAATAATATTGAAGTTTCTCACTTACATTCAATTTTAAAAAAAATAATAGAAGAAAAAGTTAGTAGGGTTAATAGACGCAAAGAAGTTTTGCCAATAGATCAACTGACAAAAAAAATTAATGATTTGGAATATTCACATAGAAATTTTAAAAATGCAATAATAAGAAAACCGCATAGGATTTCTTTGATTGCTGAATGTAAAAAAGCAACGCCTACAAAAGGTGTGATAAAAGAAAATTATGATGTTGTCTCAATTGTGAAAGACTATTATGAAAGTGGTAGTGTTGATGCTATTTCAATATTAACAGAAGAAAAATATTTCTTTGGAGATATTTATCATCTTGTTTTAGCAAGACAAGTTGTTCCACTGCCACTGTTAAGGAAAGATTTTATTATTGATGAATATCAAATTTATGAAAGTTTGTATTTTTGTGCTGATGCAATTTTACTTATTTCAACAATTCTTTCATTATCACAACTTAAACAGTTTTATAACATAGCAAAAAGTTTGTCATTAGAAGTTATTTTCGAAGTTCATACAAAGGAAGATCTTAATAAAGTGTTAGAATGTGAGCCAGAAATTATTGGAATTAATAACAGAAACTTAACAAATTTTATTGTTGATATTTATACAGTTGAAAAATTGATAAAGTTTATTCCTAAAGGTATAGTCGTTGTAGCAGAAAGTGGAATAAGTTCAAATAATGATATAAAATATTTTACAAATTTAGGTGTTGATGCTGTTTTAGTAGGAACATATTTTATGAGTTCTTCTGATATAAAACAAGCAGTAAAAACTTTAGTTGGAGTATGATTATGACGAAGGTTAAGATTTGTGGTATAACAAACAAAGAAGATGCGTTTTGGGCTTCCTCTTTAGGAGCTGATTTTATAGGATTAAATTTTTATAAAAATTCTTTAAGAAAAGTTTCTGTTGTTAACGCAAAAGAAATTGTTTCTTCTTTGCCAAAGTTTACAACTCCGGTTGCTGTTTTTGTAGATGAAGACCTTGAACAAGTAATAAAAATTTGTAAAAAAGTTGGTATCAATTATGTTCAGCTACATGGTGAGGAAACATTAGAATATTCTAAAGAGTTAAAAATTAAATATCCTGAATTAAAAATTATTAAAGTAATAAAAATAAAACCACAATTTGAAAATCAACAAAATATTGAGAGTTATATTAACACAATTTTTAGTCAACTTAAACAGTTTTCAGAAGTTGTGGATTATTTTATGTTTGATACTTATATAGAAGGCATCCCTGGTGGTACTGGAGAAAAGTTTGACTTAAACGTAGTAGCTCAGATTAAAAATTTGTTGCAGAAAGAAAGTATAAACATAAATTTTTTTGTAGCAGGTGGACTTAATATAGATAATGTTGAAGAAGTCGTTAAACTTTTAGAACCATGGTGTGTTGATGTTTGTTCTGGTGTTGAACGTCTTCCACGAAGAAAAGATTTTGAAAAAATGAAGGTTTTTATTCGTAAAGTTAAAACCTTATGAGGTATTTTTTAATTTTAATAGTATTATTTTTACAACTATTAATAGCACAAGAAAACCCTGTTGCAATAATTGTAAAAACTAAAGGTAAGGTAATCATTGAAAGAAATAAAAAAGAAATAAAAGTAGAACTATACATGCCTCTGTATATTAATGATAAAATAATAACTTATTCTGCTTCTTTTGTTGAAATTGTTTTTGACACAGGGGTCTCATTGAGAATAGAAGAAAAGAGTATATTTGAACTAAAAAAATTTGTACAAAATGAATATGAAGAAGAAATAAGGCCTTATGTAAATTTTGTGTTTAAGTTATACAAAGGAGGAGTTTTGACAGAAGCTAAAGTGTTTAATGATAGATATAATTTGGGTTCATTACATATTATAACTCCGACTTCAGTTGCATCAGTACGTGGAACTGTTTTTTATATAAACGTTGATGAAGATAAAAATACAAAAGTTGCTGTGTTTAAAGGTAAAGTTGAATGTTTGTTAACAGAAATTTCTGAAGGAATTCTTGATAGTCTTTTTGAAGAGGAATTTTATGAATTGAAGAGGAGTATAATAGTTAAAGAAGAACAACAAATAGTTTTTTCAGAAGAATTGGTCTTTCCAACAGTTACAGAATTATCTGTTGATATGACTGAATACAAGAAAACAGTTGTTGATGATTTTATAAAAATATCACAAAAATACAGAAAAAAGTTTGAAGAGTTTAAAGAAAAACGTAATGAGTGGATTAAAAAGCATAAAGAATATTTCAAAAAAGATATAATGGAAAGAAAAAAGAGGTTTAGAAAAGAATTTTATGAACAATAAGGAGGATAAGGATAATGAACGAAGAAACTAAACAAAAAATACGACAGAAAATTGATGAGATTAAACCTATGTTACAGCGTGATGGTGGAGATGTTGAACTTGTTGAAATTACAGATGATGGTATTGTAAAGGTAAGACTCAAAGGAGCATGTGCTCATTGTATGATGTCTGTTATGACATTGAAAATAGGTATAGAAGGGTATTTAAAAAAAGAAATTCCTGAAATAAAATATGTAGAAAGTGTGGAATAGATGAAAGATCTGATTGTTTTTATTTTGCTTTTAATTACTTCGGTTGTTTTAGTTAAAATTTTTTTAAAAATAACTTCTGTTGTTGCTAAAGTAATTATTTGGATATGTATGGTTTTCTGTGTGATGTATATTTTAAACTATTATGTATTACCTATATTGGGATTTAAACCATTGCCTATAAAAGAGTGTTTATTTCAGATAAAAAGGGAAGAAAAATCTTTGGAAAAATCTGTAGAAGATAAAATAAAGAAAATAGAAGAAGAAACAAAAAATCTTATCATCACGCAAAAAGTTAACATTAAAGATATTTTACAAAAAGAGGTTACTACGTTTTATAACAAATAGTTTATGAAATATAGGCTTTATTTCGATGGTAACAAAACACCACAAGGTGTAAGTTGTTCTTATGTTGTTGTTTTAAACGATAAAATTGTTTTAGAAGAAACAAAAATTTTGCCTCAAGAAACAACTGTTAACGAAGCAGAATATTATGGTGTTATTTACGGAATTGAAAAATTATTGGATTATCTTAAAACAAACAATCTTTCCTCAAAAGAAGTGAAGTTAGAAATATATGGTGACTCTCAACTTGTAATACAACAACTAAAAGGTGAATATGAATGTAAAAAGCCTACTTTAAGGATCTTAAGAAGTAAAGTTAGAGATTTATTATCAAATTTTTCAACATATAATTTTATATGGGTAAGAAGGGAACAAAACTTAGCAAAATAAATGGATAGATTACAATCTTTATCAACTAATATTATAAAAATTTCGTTGTTAATTTTGTCTATTTTCTTACCTTTCTCAATTTCTGGAATAAGTATATCTGTTTCTTTGTTGTTTTTAGGATATGTTATTTTGTGTGTTGTAAATAGAAGAATTGTTCTTCCAGTGAATATTGGGATAAGAAGAGTTGTTTATTTAATGTTGATATTTATCTTAATTATGACAATTTCACTAATTTTTTCTGCTGATAAAATTTCAGGTATTAAAAGAACTGTGACGGTTATTGGATATTTTTTTGTTTTTATAAGTTTGTTAGTTTGTGAAGATAAAAATTTTGTAAAAAAATGTTTAGAAATTTTGATATTTTTTTGTGTTCTTCATTCTATATATGCTATTATTCAATTTTATACAGGTATTGACATAGTTAATAAAGGGTACCAAAAATATAGTAGGGTTATTGGCATAGTTGGTCATTTTAATTCTTTAGCAGGTATTTTAGGTTTAGTCTTTGTGGTTGTAGCAAGTTTTTTTTACTTGGTTAAAGAGAAGAGATTTTTGAATTTAGTTAAAAGTGCAGTTTTGTTATATGCGATCATTTTAACTTTTACTCGTGGTATATGGCTGGGGATATTAGTTGCGTTTTTGATTATAGGAGTTTTCTTAAATAGGAAATTTGCCTTTTTCGTTGTATTATTTTTAATTGTAATATTTTTGATACCACAAACAAAAAAAAGAGTTTTTTCAACGTTTAAACCTGGTGACCAAATTGCAAGAATCTTTTTTTTAAAAGAAACACCTAAATTAATATTAAATCGGTTGGTTTTAGGATATGGACCGGATAGTTTTAGAAAAGTTTTTTATGAATATTATCCAGAGTTTGTTGAAAAAGGTCATTTTCATCCTCATAATATGTATTTACATATTTTATTTGAACTCGGTGTTTTAGGATTTGTTAATTTTTTGGTATTATTTTATGAAATTTTAAGACAATTGATTAAGGTGTACAATAATTTATCTCAAACCTATACAAAAGCTTTAGTTTTGGGAAGTATTGGGTGTGTAATAGTTTTTTTAGTTTATGGTTTAGTTGATGAACCTTTTAGAGCACATTTTGCACCATATTGTTTGTTTTTTTTGTTAGGGGTTAGCTTTAGGTTTATAGAAGATAATTATGGCTCTGATGTACAAAAATAAAACCTTCCTTCCTCATGTATAATTTTAAGCTTTTCTTTTATAGCAAAAGAAAGTTTTTCAAAATCCGATTTTTTGATCAATATAAATTGTTTTTCTTTGGATATAAGTTTTTTAAGTTCTACTTCAGTACTTACACTATGTTCTTTCCAAGCTTTTACATCAGATGATACATTAGGATTTGGTAAGGAAGATTTTATTATACCTCTGTCCCAATACCAAGGTATCAATGCTACCATGTCGTAGTAAAAAAGATTGTAAGGTAAAATTTTTTTATCTTGTGGTACTGTGTTTTTAACAAATTCTGCCATTGTTCTAAATTCAGGATTTCTTATTTTATCAAACTTTATTGGTGTAAAAATTGTTACTAATGCGAAAACAATGCTTAAGACAGCGAATGTTTTTATAATAGAATCTTCTATTCTTTTTGTCCAAATAGAGAATATATAGCCGTTTATTACACACCAACCTGGCCAAAATGCTAAAAGATAATAATCGTCTTTATATCCTGCAATTGTAAATCCTAACCATACAACAATAATCCAAATTAATAACACATGCCATAAAGTGTTAGTTTTTTCTTCTTTTATAATTTTTCTTATCCCAAAAATACCTGTTATACTCCATGGAAGGTAATAACTAAAAAACGCTGGAAAGAAAAAAAGATAATTTTTTATTCTTTCTATAATAGATACATATTTTGCACTTCGTCCTTGGATTGACCACAAAATTTGGTTTATAAAAAATTTTTCAATTACAGCGTTTCCTTTATAGATAAGTTGTGGTATTATCCACACAAGTGGCACACAAAGT
>Ga0197143_1001623_pt1 | contig 18577 bp, 18 predicted proteins | sample GBS70_MetaG_FD_148603 | JGI IMG/M metagenome (GOLD analysis project Ga0197143, IMG submission 148603) | Sediment microbial communities from Great Boiling Springs, Gerlach, Nevada, United States - GBS 70_MetaG | ecosystem: Environmental > Aquatic > Thermal springs > Hot (42-90C) > Sediment...
AAGATGGTGTTCAGGTACCCCCGCTCGCTGAAGATGGAAAGCCACACCAGTCCCGCCGCTAGGTCGGAGATCCCCAGGGGGATCGCACAGACGTACAGGAACGTCGCAGTCCCGGGGAGACGGGTATTGACCAGGAGGGCAATGGCGATGGCCAGGGTCACCTGGAGTGGAACGACCAAGGCGGTGAGGAGGAAGGTGTTCCGCACAGCCCCCTGGAAGTGAATGTCGATGACCATGCGCCGGAAGGATTCGAGCCCAAAGGATCCTCCGGGCGATTGGAAGGACAGCAGGACCGCCTGGGCGATAGGGAGGGCGAGCACCAGAACGAGGAAGAGGATGGCCGGAGCCAGCAGGAGATAGGGCAACCACCGTTGCTGGAGCATCGTCCCTCCCTATCCCGGGAATTCTACCGAGCCCTCCCCGCGTCCTTTCTCCCGGAGGCCCAGCTATTTCACCTGGCAGGGCTGCTGCGAGGGATCGGGCGGGGTGCAGGGCGCGTTCGTCGCCCTGTACAGGTCGTTGAGCACCCTCGCCTGCCGCTCGAGGACCTGCTCAATGGGCTGACCCTGGATCATGATGGCCCGGAAGGCATCGAGGTATGCAGGAACGAACTCCCCGACCCGCGCCCCGAGGCCGATAGGGAGCAGGGCGGTCTTCCCTCCCCGGGCCGTTGCTTGAGCCGTCACCCCGGTGGCGAGGACGCGCTCAGGGCCAGCGGGGAGCATCCCACTCGCCTCCCGCACGGTAGGGAAGAAGGCAACCCCCTGCAGGACTTTGATCTGGGTCTGAGGCCGTGTGAGATACTCGATCACCGTCGCAGCCGCCTCTGCATTGGGTGCCCCCTTGGGGATGCTCAATCCGGCGATCACCGTGATGAACCCCAACCCTTTCGGGCCGCGCGGGGACGGCACAACGATGAAGTCGTTGGGTCGACCGCGGATGGCCGGAGTCAGGCGGGCCGTGTGGTCCCAGGCGATCCATACCTCCTCCGAAAGCAAAGGCTCATGCATGAACTCATAGCGCAGGGAGCTCGGGTTGACGTAGAGCCAGAGCCGCTTGAGGAACCGCCACATCTCCACCGCCTCGGGACTCCGGAAGTTCTGGACCTGCGTCCCGGTGAACGATGGGTAGAGGTACCCGTGGAGGAAACGGCCAAAGAGCCCGCGAGGTCCTGCCGGGAAGCCGAGCTTGCGCTCCTTGGTCGCCGCGGTGATGTTCTCTCCCCATTGGCGCAGCTGTTCGTAGGTGAGGGCGTTCACATTGGCCCCTGCAGGCAGGTAGGGAAGCGCCTTCTTGTTCACCGCCAGGAGGTAGGTGGCCTGCATCCAAGGGATGTAGGCTTGGATTCCCCCCATCTTGCTCAGGCGCACGAACTCCGGGATGAAGGTCCTGTCCTTCCGAGCAGAGAGGTTGTTCTGGAGTGCCGTGAGGTCTTCGAGGACGCCATTGGCCACGAGGATCGGGAAGTCCCCGTGCAGGGTCCCGGCGAGATCGATGGTCACGCGCCTCGCCTTCTGCTCGGCGATGAGGCGATCCACAAACGCCCCATACTCCTCGGGGAGGAACCGGACAGAGATCCCTGCCTCCTGCTCAAGGGGTGGCAGAAGCTCCCTCCGCACCCACTCCGCCTCCTGGATGGGGTTGAGCTGGGTGGAGAGGAAGTTCACGGTCACGCGTGGGCCGGAGGAAGCCACCCCGGCGCCAAGTGCAAGGATCCACAGGATCAACACCCCTCGCAGCCACTCCCTTCGCATCATCTCTCCCTCCCTCTCGGGATCTTTGGAACGCATCGCGTTCCTGTTTCGATGGACCCTCATGACCCTTGCCACCCCTAGGATCTAGGCACGATCCCTGGCAGGGGAGGTCATGAGGAGGTCGATGGTCAGCGCAGCCGTCCAGGAGAACTGATCGCTCCCGCAGCCCTGGCCGGTGAAGGCATGGAAGCACTCATACATGCCGTTCGTGGCAACCAGGGAGAGCGTCGCCTCCCGAAGCCTCCTACTTTCCTCCAGGCATCCCAGCTCCTCGAGGCCTTGGATGAGCATCCAGTTGAGGTGGATCCATACCGGGCCCCGGCAGTACCTCCCTGGCTCAAACCCCGGTTGGTCGGGAGGAACGCCAGGGATCAGGTGGCAACGAGGGCATCGGGCGATGTACCGGTCTAGCATGGCACGCGCGGAGGCCGCATCGACAAGGCCCGCGTAGATAGGCACCAACCCTGCCGCGGTGACCAGGGAGATCTGGGAGCCAGCTTTGACGTTGTAGTCCATGTAGATCCCCTCCGCGGGGTTCCAGAGCAGCTCCCGAAAGCTCGCGGCGAACTCCTCAAGGGAACCCGGCGAGACCACAGGAGGTTCCCCGAGGGCCTCGGCGATCCTGTTTACATCCCTTGCCGCCCGGTACCAGATGGCGTTGAACAGGACGTCGTAGACCAAAAATGGGGTGATCTCCCAGTACTCCTCGAGGTTGTATCCATGGCCCGCGATCACTTCCACCAGGTAGATGTACAGATCATAGTCCCGGTCCAGGGGCCTCTGATCCGGTGGGATGACCTTGTTGTCGATGCGCGCGTAGGACCCCTGGGGGCGGAATCCAAGGGAGACGGCGAAGTCCCACCGTGGGCTGTTATCCAGGCCGCTCTCCCACGGATGGACCACAGCGATCAAAGGGCATGTACCCACGGTGCGGTTTCGCGGGAAGTAGAGCACATAGTCCCGCAACGCAGGATAGACCTTCCGCCACCAGGAGAGGCGCTTCTCCGTGGTGCGCTGGGCGAGGCCGACGCGGTACGCAGCGGTAGGCAAAACCGGTGGCTGGGAGATCCCACTGGTGAGCTCCCCGGGGGAGCGAGGGCGGGTGTTAGGCCAGAGCTCGGGCCCTGGGAAGTACCAGCTCAGGGACTGCCGGTCGTAACGGATTTGCGGGATCATGCCATCTTCCCACTGCCCCCGCAGGAGGCTCTCGATCTCCTCCGCCGCGCGGTCCCATTCTACGTGCATCCACCCGAGGCTAATGAAGGCGCTGTCCCAGTTCCACTGATGTGGGTAGAGCTTTGGGGAAGGCTTCGTGTACCCTTCGGCCCGATTCGCGAAGAGCGTGGAGAAGGCTTTCTGGAGGAGCTCATCCCGCATCGCTCACCTCGTTCTCCTCGCATGCTCTCGCCGGTCCCGTCGAACTGCGCACCACGAGCTCCGGAGGGATGAGGACCGTTTGGGGGGTCCGGGGGAGGCTCTCGCGCACGCGGGCGAGGAGGAGTTCGGCGGCGGTCCGACCCGTCCTCTGGAAGTGGTGCCGCACGGTTGTGAGGGGCGGAACCACGTAGCTCGCCATGGCCTCATCGCTGTACCCGACCACGGAAACGTCTTCGGGTACCCGCAGGCCGAACTCTCGCAGGGCGCGGAGGGCGCCGATAGCCAGCTTGTCGTTCCCCGCCAGGATCGCCGTCGCATCGAACCCCTCCCGGAGGACGCGGGACATGGCCTCATACCCGCACGCGTGCTGGTGGTGGACATCGCGGCGGGTGAAGATCACCCTCCGGTAGGCGATCCCGTGCTTGCGCCGCATCGCCTCGTACGCCCTCAGCCTTTCCACGAGGGACGAGCAGGGCCACTCGGGTCCGTTGAGGAAAGCGATGCGCCTGTGCCCGAGCTGGTAGAGGTGTTCGAACGCCATCTCCGCGCTGGCGTAGTGATCGGAAGCGACGTAATCCGCCGCTACCCCAGGGAGACGCCGGTCCACGAACACGACAGGGAGCGTGCGGAGGAGCTGCTGGTACAGGGGAACATTGCTCCGGCTCGGGGAAGGGATCACGAGGAGCCCGTCCACGCGATGTTCCAGGAGCAGGCCCACGAGCCTCCGCTCGATCGCGCCGTCCCCATGGCTGATCACCACGAGGAGGCTCAATCCGGTCCCGCTGATGACCTCCTCGAAGGCCTGGAAGAGCTCCCCGTAGAAGGTCCCAACGGCAAGGCTGGGAAAGACGACACCGAGGGTCCTCGAACGCGTCGTGCGCAGGCCCGCAGCGAGGCGGTTGGGCCGGTAGTTCAGCTCCCTAGCCGCCTGGAGGACGCGCCGCCGCGTCTCTTCGGAGATCTTCACGGACTGAACCCCGTTGAGCACGAGCGAAACCGTCGCCTGGGAGACCCCGGCCCGGCGCGCGACGTCGAGGCTTGTGGCCACTCTTCGATCCATGACTAATACGTATTAATTCGCCGTCTGGAGGACATTTCCTCCTTCCCGGCAACGTTCCTCAGACGGCCGCACAGAGGAGGCGAGAAGGACTAGGAGCCAATCTGGCAAACATCCGTTCAGAGGTGAAGGGTTCAAGACCCCATGGGATTCGCCGAGGCACTCCTCTCCTGGTTCTCCGAACACGGCCGCGACCTTCCGTGGCGGCAGACGGAGGATCCTTACGCCATCTGGGTCTCGGAGGTTATGCTCCAGCAGACCCGGGCGGAGGTGGTGCTCCCCTACTACGAGCGGTTCTTGCGTGCCTTCCCCACAGTGCAGGCGCTCGCACAGGCACCCCTGGACGCCGTCCTGCGCGTGTGGGAAGGTCTGGGCTATTATGCCCGGGCGCGGAACCTCCACCGCGCGGCGAGGGTGATCATTCGGCGCGGGGGGAGGTTCCCCAGCGATGCGATGGCGTGGAGGGAGCTACCAGGTATCGGTCCCTATACAGCGGCTGCGCTCGCGGCCATCGTCAACGGGGAGGACGCCATCGCCCTGGACGCCAACCTGCTCCGGGTGGGAGCCCGGTTATTTGGGGAACGCCAGGCCGTCTCCCAACCCGAGGTGCGGAAACGGATTGCGAGGAAGCTCCTGGAACTCCTGCCGCCAGGGAAGGCTGGGATGTTCAACCAGGCGCTCATGGATCTGGGCGCGACGGTGTGCCTTCCCAGGAACCCACGATGCGACTCCTGCCCCGTCCGGGAGTACTGTATCGCCAATGCGACAGGCCAGCAGGGAGCGATCCCGGCACATGTTGCCCACAAGCCCAGGCCGCACAAGCAGTTCGTCGTCGCCTACATCCGGGATGGACAGGGACGGGTCCTGATGATTCGCCAGCCAGCCCGGGGGGTCTGGGGTGGGATGTGGACGCTCCCCCAGGCGGAGGCGCAGTCCTGGAGGGAAGCCCGTCCGAAACTGGAGGCGATGACCGGAGGCCAGTTGAAGAGGATCCCCAGGCGTCCCTCCTACACCACGGCACACACGTTCACGCACTTCTCGGCCACCTACACCGCGTTCCCCGCCCTCCTCTTTGCGCGATCCACACGGGGTCGGTGGGTCTGCCCTGAGCAGCCCAACCTCCCCGTCCCCGTCCCCCACAGGAGGATCCTGCAGGCTCTCTCCCGCAGCCCGTGATCCTCCCAGGATCCCTGTGGAGGATTTCGTGGTCCATCTTCCAGGTTCTGCGAGGAACCATGCCCCTCCCCATCGAAGAGATAGATAAATCGAAAGTACTCAAGGGGGTTTGGACATGGGAGAAGCGAGGGTTCACGGGTTCCTGTTCTTCCGCGTTCCTGCAGGGCTCCGGAACTCTAGGGGAGCGGAACGCACGAAAAGAGCTGTTGAGGCGGCGGAACAGACGGCAGGCGTTGTGGCGATCTATCCCTACAGCCTCATCGGCCTGCGCACCGATGCGGAGATCGGGTTCTGGGTCGCTGCTGAGGGCCTCCGGGCCTATCAGGCGAGCGCGCGCACCCTGATCCATTCAGGTCTCGAGTTGGCCTCCACATTGTGGGGGTTCATCCGGCCCTCGCAGTACACTGGGCGCACCGGGACGAGCGTCCGGATCCCCGGGGAACGCCTGCGCTACCTCATCGTCTACCCGTTCACGAAGACGCATGAGTGGTACCAGCTCCCCGAGGAGGAGCGCCGGAGGATGATGATCGAGCATGCGCGCGTGGGCCATCGCTTCGAAGGCATCGAACAGCTCCTCCTGTACTCCACGGGGCTTGCCGACTGGGAGTTCGTGGTGGGATACGAGACCGACGACCCCGAGCGGTTCTCCGAGCTGGTCACGGCTCTGCGGAGCACCGCAGCGCGGCCCTATACCCTCCGGGACACCCCGATCTTCACCGCCCGCTATGGGCCACTGGGGGAGATCCTGGAGGAGGTTTTCGGCGCAGAGGCTACAGCTGACGTCATGCGGTGACTCCCTCCTGAACGAGGATTCCCTCCTACCGGGGCCCAGACCGTCGATCCTCCCCCCTCCCCGCACGCAGGGTGTTCGCCACGAAGACGAGAATCGCGACCACGTTGAGCAAGCCTCCCCACTGCCTCCCGGAGACCCAGGGGATCAAGTCCCCGGCGACCCGGAGGACCAGCGAGAGGTGCAGGAGGGTGAGGTGGGTGTAGAAGGCAGGCCGGAAAGAGAGGGGATGACCCAGCACCGCTGGGAAGATGATGGGGGCATGTCCGAAGATCATGGCGAAGACGAACCCGAGGAAGAACGTGTGGAGGATGGCATCGTAGCGCGGCCCCGCAGGTTCCCCTCCCACGAAGAGGGCCAGGAGCCCGCTCAAACCTAGCCAGACGTAGCCGGAGAGGAGGCTGATCGCCGTGAACCTCTGCAGGCCGGGTTGCCGCACCGTCCGCCTGGCGATGTCCTGGAAGAGGAGCCAGAGCGCCAGCGCCGCCATGCCTCCGCCGGAAACCCGGATCCCCGCCTTGAACGAGAAGGGCGTCAGGAGAATCCCAGCGGAGAACACCCCTGCCGCCAGCACGAAGGTGGTCCGGCCCCATGGAGAGAGTCGGGCGAGGCGCGCGAGCTCCAGCCGCTCCCCTGCGATGGTCAGAGCGAGAAAGCCCGCCCACCAGGGGACGACCCGAAACAAGGGACTCCCCCATGCCCAGAGGAAGTTGCCGGCGAGCCAGGACACCGCGCCAAGAGCCATGGTGAGGGTGAACAAGGTTGCCTGGCGCCCGATGATGGCGAGGAAGATCGCCACCAGCCCAAGGCTCCCCAGGGTTATGAACCACTGGCCTGGGAAACCCAAGATCAGCGCAGTCGCACCGATCCCTGTGAGCATCGGTGCGCCATAGGCCCAAGCCTGCCCCAGCGCAACGGCCCTCTCCAGGCCGATCAGGGTCCCTAGGAATCCAGAGACCATGAGAGGTCCGTGGGAAGCCGGAATATGGGTTCCGGAACGAGGGAGATCCCACCCGATCCGCACGAGGCCGGCCCACATCCCCACCAGGAGTGCGAGGAACCCCAGTGCCATCAGGGGGGAGCGAAGGCGTCGCAGGAAGGCCCGGCTCATCTCCTCGCTTTCATCCGTCGCTCGATCATCTCTTTGAGCAAGGTGCGGTGGCAGTGCGCCTCGTCCTCACAGGTGCACAGGAGTGTAATGGTCTCGTTCCGCGCCCGGCGGGCCAGCTCTTCGAGGAGAGCTTGGGCCTCGGGATCGGCGTCGATCTGGGCTTCGTACCGGCGGGCGAAGTCCTCCCACCGCAGCCGTTTCCCCTTCCACGCCTTGATCAGATCAGGGGCCGTTCCGAGCTCCTTGTACCACACATGGAACGCCTCCCGCTTGACCCCACGAGGGTACAGGCGCATCACGAGGACCCTCGTCCCGTCCTCAGGTGACGCCGGGTCGTATACCCGCTTGATCCGTATGGGCATGAGGTCATCCCCCTTCAGCTCACGCTCACCGATCTCCGCTCTGCCCACTGCGCCCCCAGCCGGGTGAGCGTTTCCTCCCCCAGGATCTGGTTCGCCATGGGGAAGAGCACCTGTTCCTCCTTCGCGAAGTGCTGGCGGGCCACCTGGAGGGCATGCAGCAGGAGGCCGCGCGCCTCCACGAGGTCTTTCACCTCGGGGATCCTCGTGAGGGTTCCCTCGATCTCGTTGTGCTCGGCACGCATCACCGTCAGGGGGCCCATCGGGCCCAAGTGAGGGTCCAGGGAGGTGAACAGAAGATCCTCCTCCAACCGTGCATGCGTCGCCAGGGCGGCAGTCAGCAACGCCGCCTGTGCGTGGACTTCCTCCAGACTCTCTGTCTGGGGAAAGACCTCTTCCAGGTGGGAGAACTGGGCATAGAATACACCATGCTCTCCAAGGAACGCATCGGTGATCTTCATCAATCTCCCTCCTTCCACCTGACCCAAGGAGCTTCCGCGGCTTGATTCTCCATCCCGCCGGTGGACGCCTCCGTTCTCCGGATCCCTGGCTTTCAGACGAGCAGTCCGGCGATCAGAACCCATCGTTCCCGATCGCCTGGAGGAGTTCGTCGATGAACTTGTCCTGGGGAAGCCCGTAGATGCCTGCCACTTCGGCCAATGTCTCGAAAGGTGCCGCCGCACAGCCCACGCAGGCCATCCCGTGGGAGAGGAAGACAGGGATGACACGCGGCCATCGCCCGAGCACTTCCGCTACGGTCAATCCATGAAGGATGCGGCCTTCGGCCACTGCAATCATCTCCCGCTTCGGGTTCCATGCGACGGCATCGCTCCTGCAGCGGCGAGGAGACGGTCCGCCGCTAGAAGGAATGCCCGGGAAACAGGTGCATCCGGGGCGACCAGGACTACGGGGTTCCCCTGGTCCGCGCACTCCCTCACCAAGGGGTCGAGAGGGATCTCTGCCAGGAGCGGGACGCCGAGGCGCTCTGCGAGTTCCCTTCCACCGCCCCGACCGAACAGATAGAGCCGTTCCCCCTCTGGGCTGACCTGGAGGTAGGACATGTTCTCGATCACGCCAGCGATGTCCATATTCACCTTCTCCGCCATCCGTGCGGCGCGGATCGCGACCTCTGTCGCTGCGAATTGGGGGGTAGTGATGATGACCATCTCCGCCCTGGTCAATTCCTGGGCGATGGTGAGGGAGACATCCCCCGTACCCGGAGGGAGGTCAAGGAGGAGGATGTCCAGATCGCCCCAGGCAACGTCCCGGATGAACGTGGTCAGCATCTTGTGCAGCAACGGTCCGCGCCAGATGACCGCTTCCTCCTGCTTGACCAGCATCCCCATGGACACCACCTTTACGCCCTCCCGTTCCAACGGGATGATGCGCCCGTCCTCGGAGAAGAGATGCCCTCTCACCCCGAGCATCCGGGGGATGGAGAAACCGTAGACATCCGCGTCGATGATGCCCACCTTAGCTTCTCGCTTCCTCATCGCCATGGCGAGGTTAACAGTCACCGTAGACTTCCCCACCCCACCCTTCCCGCTGGCGATCGCGAGGAAACGGGTCTTCCCCGCGATCTCTCCTCCCGCTCCCCATGTGCCGTGTGGACGGATGGTGCCAGATGGTCGGGCTGGACCCGGAGCGACGGCGACAATCTCCACGGCCCGAATCCCTGGGAGTGCCCGGAGGGTTCTGTCCACTTCCCGGAGGAGATGGTCCCGGCTCTCCGGCGGCAGGTGGGCGATGGCCAGCGCAACGGCGACGACACCCTTCTCTTCGGATGCGTTGACTTTTTGGACCAGCCCGAAGGAGACGATGTCGCGGCTGTAGCCCGGATAGGGAATGCGACGCAACGTCTGCCAGACCTGGTCCTTCAGAGACACCGGTCGATCCCCCCGTTCTAAGTCACCCCGCCAAAATCCTGAAACGGATTTTGGCGGGGACCCCGACACGGAGCAAGCTCAAGGAGTGATAGTGTAGCATCATTTCTGTCCGTTTACTTAGGAGGCAAAAGCCGCTCCCCTGACTCCTACGCTCCCGTCTTCCCGATGCGCACCCGCCAGACCTCCGGCCCTTGCTCCAGGTAATCCCAAGTGAACTGCCCTTCCCGTTCGTACTTGAACTGGTAATACAGTGGCTTTGGGTCGTGGTCGTTGACCAGGATGAACGCCTCGCCCGACCTGAGCTCATCGAACGCTCGGAAGATCAGCGGGTGCCGATGGGGCGGTGGGGTCCCTCGCACGTCAAGGGTTTTGATCCCTCCTCCTGGCGTTTCGTGATGGGCGGCATGCATCTCCTCGAGGACGCGCTCCTGATCCCCTTCGGGGAGATAGCGCTCGAACAACGGCAGGTATACCCGCTCCTCCTTCTCTAGATGAACCTTCAGCAGCGCCTCCAGTTGGAGGACGTGGCGGAGGAGACGCCTTTCCAAGGCTGGACGCGCATCCCCCCCGGCCTCCCGCAGGGCCCCCACAGTCTCCTCGATGTCGCGGATATACACACTGATGAAGTCATGGTCGATGCTCATCGTAACCGTCGCCCTTCCGTAGGACTTGATCAGGGGTTCCACCGCCGGGTAGAGGGAACGTTCTTCCCCTACGGCATGGGGGAGGAGCTCCTCCCGGAGAAAGGTGACGAGCTCCTCTGCGTCGGGGGAGGTCACGCCCCCCTCGAGCACAGCCACTTTCTCCGTGATCGTCTCCAACAGCGCCCGGTGATGCCTGCGAATCGCCTCGGTGACACTTCCCATGCTCCCCTCCCTCCTCGTCTTCTGCGGCCTTCCCGCACAGGTGAAGCCGACTCTCCCTAAGGGCGAGGATACACGCGACGGGGTGGACGGTCTTTGCGCTAGCGCAAACTCCTCCCGTGCGTAGAGGGGAGGTCCTCTGCGATGGTCACGAGGCCGTGGGGGAACCGGATGAGGATGCGGGCCCGCCCGCTCTTGATCAGTCCCTGCTGCTCCCAGCGGGTGAGGATGCGGCTGACGGTGTAGAGGGTGGTTCCGGTCATCGCGGCGAGGTCCTGGCGGGAGAGCGGAAGGTCGATCAACACGCCCCCTTCCACCTTCCGGCCCGTTTGCCGGAGGAGGCGAAGGAGGGCGCGGGCCACCCTCTGCTCCACGCGCTCGGTGGCTATCTCCCGCAAGCGCTCCTGGATCTCCTGGATGCGTTCTGCCATCAGGTAGAGCACATTCACGGCTAAGCGTGGATAGCGCTCCATCAAGTGGGCCATCGCCTCCCCTTCCCAATACAGGGTCGTGCACTCGTCCACTGCCTGTGCTGAGACGGGATAGGTCTTGTCCCCTAGGACGGCGATTCCCCCGAATACCTCCCCATTCCGGACAAAGCGCAGGAGCACTTCATGGCCTTCCGGCGTCGACTGGGTCAGCTTCACCCTTCCCCGGAGGAGGACATAGAGGAAGCCCGCCGGATCTCCCTGGAGGAAGAGGAATTCCCCTTTGGCGAAGCGGCGGGTGTGCGCCTCGCGCAAAATTTCCTCGAGTTCCGGAAGCCCGAGATCATGGAACAGACGGATCCCCTGGAGGATTTGGAGGTCATCGGGAGGAACCCCCTCCGCAAGCATGGGAATAAACCTCCCCCGCCCTTTTGAACACATTATACCCCCAGAGGGTCCTGGTGCAAAGCGCGAGGGCGAAAGGAGAATGGCTCCATGCCGCGTAATGTACCAGGTAGCCCAGGAAGAGCCCTGATTTACGACGGGACACTTGGGAGAGGTGGTGGCGTGGAGGAGATCGCGGAAGGGATCTTCCGTCTGCAGGTGGACATGCCAGGCCCCCTCGGGCAGATGAATTGCTTCCTGCTCGAGAGCGGTGGCGAGCTGGTTCTGGTAGACACGGGGCCGGACACCGCAGTTTCCCGGCAGGCCCTCTCCCGGGAGCTGGGAGCTATCGGAAGGGGCATCGGGGAGGTTACCCGTATCCTCATCACCCATGGCCACCCGGATCACTGCGGGTTCGCCAAGAGAGCCCGGGCGCTCTACGGGGTCCCCTTCTGGATCCACCCACTGGACAGGGCGTATTATGTCCGGATGCACCAAGGGGACCTTACCCGCATCGCGGAAACATGGATCCGTCGCGAGGCCCCTGCTGAATCTGCCCCGCAGATCGTATCAGGACTCCTGGGAATGATGCGCATTGTCCAGGAGGAGATCCCCTGGGGTCCGCATGACCTAGCGGGAGACGGCTTAGACGAGACCCCCAGGGCTGTCCAGGTGGGTGGAATGGAATGGGTGATCCTCCACACGCCCGGGCACTCCCCAGGCCATGTGTGCCTGTACGAACCTCGCCTGAGGATCTTGATCAGCGGCGACCTCGTGCTGCCTGAGGAAACCCCCCATGTGGGGCTGGACGGCACCGCTTCTGGAGACCCCCTGGCCAACTACCTTGACTCCCTCCACCTCCTCAAATCCCTCCCTGCCCGGCTCGTCCTGCCAGGTCACGGAGAACCCTTCCAGGACCTGGAGGGGAGGATCCTCGCCCTCCTCAAGCACCATGAGGAACGGCTCCAGCAGATCCTCGAGGCCGTGCAGGGGGGTGCCCAGTCGATCTATGAGGTGGCCCTGCGCATCCCCTGGACGCCGAGGAAAACGCCCTTTCCAGATTTGGACCCGATCAACCAGTTCCTGGCGTTGCAGGAGACCGCGGCACACCTCGAGCACCTTGTCGCCACGGGGCGCCTCCACCGGATCGCGGGGGGAGGCCCCACGCGGTTCGATTCGGCGGCGTGATGGATCGCTTCACCCCAGGGCCGCGAGGGACGCGAGCAGAGTGCGGGCCTCGGAGGGATCTTTGAGGTTGAACTTTGCGCGCGATGGGGCCAGTCCAATCCGGATAGAGAACGCCTCCTCTGGGAGGGCAGCGAACAGGTCCTCATCCGTCTGATCGTCTCCCAATGCCAGGACGAAATCGAACGATCCCCCCTTCAGGAGATGCAGCGCGGCAGTCCCCTTGGTTACCCCGGCGCACCGTACCTCGATGACCTTGTTCCCGTGGAGCACTTGGACGTCGAGGTGGCGAGTGGCATGGAGGAGGGCATCGATCAGCTCTTTCGCCCGCATCGCCCCAACCTCCGGTTGTGCCCCCCGGTAATGCCAAGCCACAGCGTACTCCTTCTCCTCCAAGAAAGCCCCGGGGACCCGCTCCACGTAATCCTGGAGCAGGGGGAGGAGATGGGGCTTCCAATCGTTCGTCAGCGGAGTGAGCAGGCGCCATCCCTCCGCCCGTTCTTTGATCCAGGCTCCGTGCTCGGCTACCAACGTGATGTCGAGGGTGTCAAACCAGCGTCCGAGGGTCTCCCGATCGCGGCCACTTATGAGCACCACCTGATTGCGGGGATCGCTGGCGAGGATCCGGAGAATTGTCAGGAGCTCCTCATCCGGCCTTGCCCGGCGGGGATCTTCGGAGAGGGGGACAAGGGTCCCGTCATAATCCAGGAACAGCACCCTCCGCTGGGTATCCCGGTAGGCCTGGGCGATCTGCAGTCTCTCCGCGGGATCCAGGGAGCGTACCTGGAGCCTCTCCCGCTCTCCCTTGACCGCGAGCAGGGAGTGGAGGAAGTCGCCCGCCCAGCGCACCACGTCATAGCTCCTCAAACGCTCCTGCATCGCCCGGATCCTGCGCACCTGCTCTTCCTCCGGCATCTCCAGGGCAGCCTCAATGGCCTCTGCAATCTCCTCGATGTGGGTTGGGTTGATGATGATCGCTTCCCCAAGCTCCTGGGCTGCGCCAGCCATCTCGCTGAGGATCAACACTCCTCCCCTATCCCCCCTGCACGCCACATACTCTTTGGCGATGAGGTTCATCCCGTCCCGGAGGGGGGTCACCAATGCGACGTCGCTGACCGTGTAGAGGGCGACCAGGGAATGAAAAGGCAAAAATGTATACTGGTACATGATCGGTGCCCAGCCAAATGTCCCAAACCTGCCGTTGATCTTCCCCACGAGCTCATCGATCTGCCTCTTGGTCCGCCGGTAGTGTTCAACGCCAACCCGGGAAGGAACCACGACCATGAGCAGCAGGACCCTCCCATGCCACCGAGGGTTCCTCTCCAGAAATCGCTCGTAACCTTGCAAGCGGTTGAGGACGCCCTTGGAATAATCGAGGCGATCCACGGAGAGGATGACCTTGAGGCCAGTGAGCCTCTCCTGGAGCCTTTCCCTCTCCCTCCTTACTTCGGGGTGATCCACTGCCCCGGAGAACCTCTGGAAGTGGATCCCCATAGGGAAGGCATCGGCTTTCACGATGCGGCCATCCACGAGGATCCGCCCTGCGACGTGCGTGTCCCCGAGGATGCGAAGGACGCAGCGCAGGAAATATTGCGTGTACTCATGCGTATGGAATCCCACAAGATCCGCCCCGAGGAGCCCCTCCAAGATCTCGCGTCGCCACCGCGCCGGGACCAAGCGGAAGATCTCATAGGAAGGGAAGGGGATGTGGAGGAAAAACCCAATGGGCACCTCCGGCGCGCGTTCCCGAAGGAGCCTGGGAAGGAGCATGAGGTGGTAGTCGTGGATCCACACCACGTCCTCCGGACCGAGGATCTCTAATACGGCATCCCGGAACTTCTCGTTGACGAGCTTGTAGTGGTTCCAGAGATCCTCGTCGTAGATGGCATAAGAGGGGAAGTAGTGGAAGAGGGGCCAGATCGTCCTGTTGCAGAAGCCCAGGTAAAACTTCTCCATGTCGACCTCGGAGAGGAACACGGGGTGCGCCCGGAACCGCTCGCGGAGGGACAATCGCAACCACCCCTGCTCCCCTTCTGGCACGGCAATCCCCGGCCAGCCGACCCAGAGATACTCCAGGTGCGTGAAGGGAGATTCCTTCAGGGAGTCCAGGTAGGCGCTCAGCCCAGAGACGAGACCTCCTGCGCTTGCCTGGAACGCAAGCCTCCCGCCCCTCTCGACCACCGTGACGGGGAGGCGGTTGGAGACGACGAGGAGTCTCATAACACCCCCTGCGCGTACGCGCGTATTCCCCTGCTCCACCTCTCTTAAGTCGCCCCACCAAAATCCTGAAACGGATTTTGGTGGGGATCCCCGACACGGGGGGAGCTCCAGATCCTACGGTGTAGCAAGATTTCCGTCCGTTTACGCAAGACCCTTCCCCTACTCGAGTGTATCTCATGATAGGGGGAAGCGGAAGGGCGGAGCGCTTGGTTGAAACTGCAGGAAGGTCTCTCCTCTAAGCCGCCACAAGGATAGAGCATCTCGATCGCGCCTTATCCCTCGTGTTCCCCCGGCACGGAGAAAGCCTCGGAGGGTGGCGCTACCTGTATGGCTTGTGACCTGTTCCTCCGATGGTCTCTTGTTCACTCCCCGCCTTCCTGAGGTGGACCACGCGCTGCGGGAAGGGGATCTCGATGCCCTCTTCCCGAAAACGTTTGAAGATGCGCTTGCGGAGCTCGTGCTGGACAAGGTACTGATCCGTGAACTCGGACACCTGGCAGATCAAGGTGAAGTCTAGCGAGGAGTCCCCGAATCCGGGGATGAATCGAACGAAGGGTGGAGGATCCGGCAGGAGTCCTTGAACTTCTCCAGCTGCCTTCGTCGCCTCTTCGATGAGCACGCGTTCCACGTGCTCAGGATCAGTATCATAGCTGACGCTAACCGGGATCAAGAGAGCCATGCGTTTCTCTGGGAGGTAGAAGTTGGTAATGATGCTCTGGGCTAGCTTGCCGTTCGGGATAATCACCATATTATTGGGGAGCATCCGGAGCCGCGTGGTCCGCCATCCAATATCCTCCACGTATCCCTCCTCCCCTGACTGCAACTTGATGTAGTCACCTACGCGTACCGGCTTCTCGACGAGAATATGGAGTCCTGCAAAAAAGTTGGAGAGGGTGTCCTGGAGGGCGAGGGCCACTGCAAGGCCGCCAACACCAAGAGCGGTCAGGAGGGGGGTGATCGAGATTCCCATACTGTTCAGGAGGATGAACAAGCCGAGGAGCAATACGACCCATTTGACCAAGGCCTGGCTTAGTCCTGTTATGGGGACTGCCATGAGAGCGCGCTCGGCGTACCTGGTGGTGAGACGGGAGAGGATGTTGGCCGTAGCCAGGGTCACGGACAGGATCAGGAGCGCAGTGAGCACGAATTCGAGGGAGTGGGAAAGTCTGGGAGGAAGGGAGGCCAGGGCAATCCCGGAATAAAGGCCCCCCACAATGCACCACAAGATCGAAGGCATCCCTAATGCGGTGACGATGATGTTGTCAACATCGGTCTGTGTCTTACGCGCCCACTGATGAAGAAGCCGGAACAGGATAGCCCGGAGGATGAGAAGCAGGGAAGCAACGCCGACCGCCACCGCCGCCGCAACGATAAACGTAAGCATGCGCTCTTGGCTAATCGACCACATCGCCTAGCCACCTCTCTCATGGGGTGACAGGCTACTGTTCAACACAGTGAACCCCTTCCCCTTCCCCCTCCGCGTTGCCGGTACCCTCAGGTCGTTGCTGCTTCCTCGTCCTCGAAGATGTTCCCCTCAAGGCACTGGTTCTCCACAGAGGGGGGACGAAGGAGCTCGATCCGGTACAGGCTGGAGAAGTACCACGGCCGATCCGGGGGTACACGCGCAGGCAACCAGCTCCAGGCGCGCATGGTCTCCACGTAGCCCCAGGTCACGTAGCTGTTGAAGTCCTCGCGCACGTCCGTGATCACCGCCCCCGACTCCAGGAGGAACCTTTGGATCTGCGCCCACTTCTCCAGGCTGGATTCTGCGTGGGTAAGGCCAAAGTATCCGGCGCTCCCAACCCCCCGCAACGCCAGAAGTCCCCGCGTGAGGAAGGCGCGGAAACCAGAAAAGCTTTCTGTGGGATCGCAGAGGAAGGTGTCAAATCTCCCCTGCCACTCAGGCGGGAGAGGATCCCGGATGTCGTACCGACTGGCCTCGAGCATCGTGAGGCCCTCCGCGTGGGCAACCTCCCGGATGAACCGGATCAACCGGTCGTCGATGTCTACGGCGAGTACCCTCGAGGGCGCCCCCGTCAGGGCAGCGGCCACGCTGACGAGGTCGTCATCTCCAATGACGATGACCTCCTTCCCAACAAGATCGCCCCGGGCCATGGCGAAGGCGACCCTTGCCAACGTCGTCTCCTCTGTGACATATCCCTGGTCGTACACCTGGAGGGCTTCTGGGCGGCTACGGCTCACCTCCCGGAACCGCTCTACAACCTCCTCCGAAAGCCTGGAAGGATCCACTCCCCTCCCCTCGCATAGGCTGCAGGAGCCGTCCCAGGCTGGGGCTACGCCCAGATGGGATGCAAGCTCTCTCCCCGCCTCCGTGAGAAAGAGGCGGCTGCCACGAACTGTGAGGAGACCTTTCTCCTGGAGACGGGACCAGAAGGCGCAAAGGAAGCGCATCGGGACACGGCTGAGGCGGATGGCCTCCCACATCTCCTCAGTGGCCAGGAGGGCTGCAAGGGCCCTCTCGGCATCCCTCGGGGTGAAAGGAATGGGCGCATCGGATTTCACGGAATGCAGGATCTCAGCCAGGATCTCCTTCGCACGTGGAAGGCCACGGGGGACCTCCTTTCTCACGCTCTGGAGAACTGCCGTGCTCCTCCGCATCTCCCTCACCTCCTCGCACCAATCCTTTGTTTTGGCGAGCGCCCGAGAATCGTCCTACACAGGAACGGTTTGAGGCCGGGACGAGGGAGGAACCCTGAGCCGCCGGCCTTGGTGCGCCCGCCTTCCATGTCAGGGGAAGTGAGAGCCGCGCGATGCGCGCCCTATAAATAGGCTAAAGGCTATCGACCCTCAGGTCAAGAGAATCGTGGTAGCCTCTCGCGCGGATCCTTCGGTTAAGTAAACGGACAGAAATCATGTTACACCGTGGCAACTGGAACTTCCCCCGTGTCGGGGTCCCCGCCAAAATCCGTTTCAGGATTTTGGCGGGGTGACTTAAACGCGGGCCCTCACGATGTACTGGATCCCCAGCTCGCGCATGAGCCTCTCGGCCTTCTCCTCCGCGCTCAACGCGATGATCATCGGAGTCACCTCTCGGCCGATCTGGCGTCGGGCAAACCAGAACTTGCGCCAGAACATGAGGACGTCGTCGGAATCCAGGTGGGACTTGACCTCTACCAGGAACGCAGATCCGTCGGATGCATACAGGTCGAACTCAACCTGGGCCCCCTTCACTCCGAACACCTCTCCCTCCGCATCCGTCAGGACGAGGCGGTCCGCGGTGGTGAACGTCTGTCCGGAGAACTCCTCAACGACACCCCGGATCACATGCTCAAGGCCCCTCCCGACGCGCAGTCCCAACGATGCCATGTGTACTTCCAACATCCCTACTTTGCCTCCGAGTAGCCGGATCTCTTCCTCCGTCCTCCGCTGGGCATCTGCAAGCTGCTCCAACCGCTCCTCTGTCCTCTGCTGGGCCTGCGCAAGCTACGCGACCCTCTCCGAGAGCTCGCCGAATGCCCTGGGGAGCAAAAGCACATCATCAGTGAAGAGCAACCGGCGCAGCTCGGCCCGCCACTCCGGGTGCTGCTCCAGCAGTCGCACCAAGGTGTGAAAATCCTTCACGGTGAAGGCCATGGCGATTCTATCATATCAGAGGTCCGAAGAATCTCCAAGCACGGCGCCTCATCAAGGGAGTCCCGCGAGCGAGCGGAACCAGAGCCACTCAACAATTAAGCCGAGGAGGCCCGCGAAGAGGATCACAAATGATCGCCCGGCGAGCTGCCAAGCGAACCTCCCGGACCGCGATGCGAGACGGGCAACGGGGATGTGGAAGATCAGGCTTGCCATGGATGTCAGAACTACACTCACCCCAGCGGTCATTTCGGTTGCCCTCCCCTGGGCCGCGAGAATGGCCAGGGCCGCCGAGGTCGAAGCACTGCTGACGAGTCCCCCGAGAAAGGCGATCCCGTAGAGCCCCGCGGTACCGATCCACCGTTCCGCCAGGTTGATCCCTGCGCTGATCACCAG
>Ga0197143_1001625_pt1 | contig 18555 bp, 12 predicted proteins | sample GBS70_MetaG_FD_148603 | JGI IMG/M metagenome (GOLD analysis project Ga0197143, IMG submission 148603) | Sediment microbial communities from Great Boiling Springs, Gerlach, Nevada, United States - GBS 70_MetaG | ecosystem: Environmental > Aquatic > Thermal springs > Hot (42-90C) > Sediment...
CCATCGCGTTTGTTATACTGGCATTGATTGCGCCCTTAGCCTTTCTGATTCCCGAGGTAAGTATTGTTGCGTTTATCAGTGCAGGGGCAGGGCTTTTTGTGAACGCGATGTACTTTGCTGCAGGTCCGGGGGGTGGTACAGGGGAACGCACCCTGATTTTGACCTTCTTAGGGATTCTGAGTGCACGAGCGCTTTACGAATATGTCCGCACACCTGCTTCGCAGCGTCCAAAGTTGCTTTCGTGGTTTACGGCTATTCTTTTATTATTTTGGATATACTACATGATACATGTAGCAATTATTTATTTATTTCATTATAATGCGCCTTCAACTGATCCTCTTGAATCAGTTTTAGGCTTTGAGACTCGAGGAATTTTTCGCTATTTTGATTATCACATGATATGGGTTGGTATTTTTCCTTTAATTATTTTGTTGCGTGACTATCGGCGTGCCCGCCGTGTATTGATTTTGTTAACCATTGTTGTTGGCATAGGTATCTTAGGTATTGTATGGGATTACATCTCTCCACTGCCTGACTTTTTCAAAATATTGCTTCAGCTGCGTGCGGCAGGGCAGACAGAGGAGGGCTACCGCATCCGAGATCCCGCTTCGCTTTACCTCATCCTTGTTGGCTTCTTTGCGGCGTTGTACGCGCTTGGTTATGCGCGCGGAATCCGCAACATCCCATTAATGGTGTATATCGCTCTCTCGCTTTTTGTGGTGCTGATTACAAAGAATCGCGCTTTGTGGATGGGCATGATGGTCTTCGCACCTTTTGTCCTATTGTGGAAGCCCCCCTCTGTATTATTGCGCCAGGCATGGCTGTTTGGGGCAGCGGCAATTGTTTTGCTTGCCTTGATGCTGCATCCCCGCTTGAACGAGTTAGCAAGCAGTGCTGTTGCTGAGGCGTTGCAGCGCTGGTCGCGCAACTATGCCTATGGTGGTGATCCACGCTTAGATCCCTCTTATCAGAAGCGTGTTCGTGAGTACGAAGCTTTTACCTTTCACTGGGAGCGCCTCACCCCTTGGGAGCGTCTTTTGGGAATGGGGTTGGAGGCTCGCTACAAACATTACACCTCGCTGGCAGATCTGGGTTATCGAGGACCTCGCTTTGAACGTATCTATTTCGAAAAGGTTTATATGCACTTTTCATGGGTGGCACGGATGCACCACATAGGCTATGTGGGAATTACACTGTTGGGGCTGACACTGGTGGGTTTTCTGCTGCGTGCTGCAATTGTCTTTCTCAGGACACAGGATATCGTGTGCCGTGCCCTGCTGGTAGGAGTGGCAGGCAGTACGATTGGCTTAATCGCTTACGACGTGCTCCACCAAATCCTGCGTACAAGCACAGCGATTCCAGTCATCATGCTATGGTCGTTTGCTGAGGTGATCCCTCATTGGCAGCGCAGTGGGCAACTGTCAACCATGCCTGAAATGCGTTCGGATGAGGTATAATTAGAATTGTAGCTGTTGGAGGGTACGGATAAAATGGCTTCCCACGAGCCTTTGGTCAGCGTAATTGTACCAGTTCTAAATGAAGAGCGAACTATTCTGGAGCTGTTGGAGCGGCTTCGGCGCGCACCCTTTCGAAAAGAGATTATCGTGGTCGATGATGGCTCCACCGATAAAACCCCTGAAATCTTAGCCACACAGTCAGATATTATTGTGGTGCGTCATGAGACAAATCGGGGCAAGGGGGCTGCTATCCGCACCGGACTGAACTACGCATCTGGCGAAATCGTGATTATTCAGGATGCTGACCTGGAATACGACCCTAATGAGATTCCCAAAGTCATCGAACCTATCGTTCGAGGTGAAACCCCTGTTGCCTACGGCTCCCGTTTTATTCGAGGATTACCCAAAGATATGCCCTGGCCCAATAAGGTGGCGAATGTGATTCTTGCGTGGGCGGTGCGCTTGCTGTTTGGCTATCCATTGACCGATGAAGCGACCTGCTACAAAGCCTTTCGCACCGATTTACTGCGCTCCCTGAATCTAAAGTGTGAACGGTTTGAGTTCTGCCCTGAGGCAACAGCCAAAGTGCTGAAGCGCGGTATTAAAATCCGTGAGGTGGAGCTAACCAACTATCGCCCACGAACCAAACGAGAGGGGAAGAAAATTCGCTGGACCGATGGATTGGAAGCCATCCAGACCCTTATTCGCTATCGCTTTCGCGACTGAGCCATATGCCAGACTCGCCGAATCTGGATGGCGCCAACCACCGTTACAGGTATCGAAAAGGGGAACAACTGAAGCCGATATCGAGCACTGCCCGCCCAACCTGCTGTAAGGGTAAAATAGAGAGCGATAATCACGAACAAACCGAGATACCACCGCCATTCACGCCTATAGAGCATGCCCCACAAACCTGCTGCAAGCAAAATCAGATAGATGAAATGATATAGCCTGAACTGCAACCTATCCATCCCGCTCCTCTTCCACCAAGTAGGCGCGGTTCTCGACGAACCAGCTGTGAACCAGAAACGATAGATGCCACGAGCAATCCTGGAAAAAACCTCTTTTGGATTTTTCTGGACATGTTCCCACACCAGCGCGCGATAATAGCGCCCTCGCTCAAACAGGTCACGATAGGGATCAAGCCCGTCTCGCTGCATCCGAGCAAAAGCCTCCATAAAAAGTGGTTTCCGAGCCTCCGAAAGCTCCATCGAACCACCTTGCACTGCTGCTATCATGTGTAGCAAGTGAATCTCGCCAGAAAGCGTAAGCTTCCAAGTGTGGTAATAAACCCGATTATAAAGTAACCAAGGCACTATTAACACCATAACGCCCAGCACATAGCTGCCTATCTGCACAGCACGCTCACGCCATGGGTTTTGAGCTATCAAAAGAAAAAGAATTGGCAGGAATGCTAAGTAAAGCATGCTTGCTCTTATCAATGCTGCAATCCCAACAACTAAACCCAGAAACAAAAACCAAAAATTATTTAAATTATTTTCATTTTTTTGACGAAATATGTGCGCCAAAAGCCAAAGGCTGACTGTCATCAAAAAAAGAAACGGAATCTCTGACAACACCTGAACACCATATTCCAGCAAGAGAGGATTAAAAGCATACACGCTACCGCCAACAGCTATAGCAAATGAATTGCCAAAAAGTTTCTCCACTGCCTGCATGGTTAGCCAGCACCCAACTATATTCAGTATCACCTGAACGAATAAAATGTATAAAGGGTGTATTCCAAAAAAACGATAAACTAACAACAGCATAAGCGGATAGCCCGGTGGACGATTGGTGAGCGCGTGGGCAACCGCCGGACGTTGGGGAAGGATTTGGAGCAATTCCTCTGGTCGATCCCAGTAATGCATGAGGGTCATCGCCACAAGATGATAGGAGCGCGTGTCAGGGTTAGGAGGATGATTAAGGGTTCGATTAATCTCATCACGCCAGGGCGCGTACCCGACGAACCAAAGCAAATTAAGGATTATGCAAAGCGTCAGCAATGACCATTTGAGTTTCGCCATGGCAAATCGTTATATCCTCCCTTGAGTAGGGTTCAGCAAGAGCTGGAGATACTGCTTGGCAACGCGTTCCTCGTGAAATTGCAGCAGCCACTCTTCTGGCACTTCAGGGGCATCTCCTTCCAGCACACGCAGGATAGCGTTTGCCATCGCCTCTACATCGCCTACCGGCACCAGATGCCCATATTTGCCATTATCCAAAATGTCTTCTGGACCGCTGGGGCAATTCGTGCTGACCACAGGGCAGCCGCATGCCATCGCCTGAATCAGCACATTGGGCAACCCCTCATACTCAGAGGGTAGCACAAAGACTGCTGCCCGCCGCATGTAAGCAAAGGGATTCTCCACAAAGCCCGGCATGCTCACTTGATCGGCGATGCCCAGTTGATGTGCCAATTTCTCCAGTTCGGCGCGTAGGGGTCCTTCACCCAACAACACCAGCCGCGCCAGATGGTTCGCTCGCACAAGGGCAAACGCTTTCAGCAAGGTGGCAAATCCTTTATGGGGATAAAAGCGCCCCACCCCCAGCACCACGGGGGGCTGCCCCGAAGCAAACCACGGATGATCTACGGGCTGATCACGCAACTGGAGCAATCGCGCGGTATAGGAGGGGTTATAAATTAGCACGATCCGCTCCCTCGGCACTCGCGTGGTATGACAGAGATCGCGTTGCACCCCTCTCGAAACAGCCACCACCCAGTCTGCGTAAGGATAGCAAAGCTTTGTGCTGAGCCGCTCGATGATTCGATCCTTCAAGGGAAGCGCGCTACGCACCCGCATAGAGGGCGTATTGGCTTCACGCACGACCACGCTGGCTTTTGTTCGCACCAGCCGCGCCGCCAATATATTCAGCATGTTCGGGTATGGCAAGCTGGACAGGATGCCGACCGGGCACTCCGTACGCAGGTACTGTACAAGAGGCACGAAGCACTGGACCATACGCGCCTTCCGAAGATCGATGAGGTTGACCTTCGTGGATACCTCCGATAGATAAACTCCTATTTTGTTCCTCAGCAGAAAATCTACCTGATGCCCCTGCTCGGCAAACTGATTGGCAAGAGTCACCATCACACGTTCTGCCCCGCCACCCTCCAGACTCGAAATGAAAAGCGCGACCTTTGCCATCAGCTTATAATATACCATAGAGAACAGCTTGTTGCCCACAGTCGGGAGAGGTGAATTGCGGGTTGTGGGCAGCATTGATGCCAACACTGCGCGTTCCTTGGAGGGTATACTTCCAAGCGGTGGTCGCGCTAAGCGGGGAGCTGGCGGTTCCCTGTACCTGCAACCCGCCATAGCAGGGCTGAACTCCGGCTCGCGGCGTGTCCCCTGTGCGAAACGGAGGTGAGTGCCCGTGTTGAGGATCGGGACCCGCGCAACGAGGGGTCGGTGAACCCCGCCAGGCCCGGAAGGGAGCAACGGTAAGTCGATCCCCCGTGTGCCGCGGTCATCCCGGTTGGAGCGGAGTGCTTGCCTTACGCCGTGGAGGGGCACGACAACAGCCGGTGCGCGACCACCTTGCCCATACCGATGCTCTCTGGCATCGATCCGCGTACCGAGGGTCTGGCAGCCGGTTTTTAGCCCAATCAGCGCACAGGTATAATCCAGAGGCAACAAACATGCAGGAGGGAAGTCGGGTAGAACGGGAAGTGACGATTGCGCTGCCGTGGGTGGTGCATGCCCTTCGATGCCAGCGACGCTGGCTGCTGGGCGGGTTGTTGGGGGGTATTTTGCTGGGGCTGGCGATTGTGATCTTCGTGCCCAAACGTTACGATGCCACCGCTCAAGTGCTCATCGATGCCCCCAGCGCCATGCCCAGTCTCGGTGGACTAACCATGATACTGGGCGGAGGCAATCCCGATGTGGAGACGCAGCGACAGGTGCTGGAATCGCGCCCCGTGCTGGAACGGGTGCAGCAGCGACTGGGCTACACCGAACCCTATCGCGATTTCAGCCGACGCTTCCGCACCCAAGCCATCCGCAACGCCTCCGTGATTGAGCTAACTGCCTCCGACGAAACCGCTGAAAAAGCGGCACGGCTCGCTAACACTTGGATGGAGGAATATATGCGCTTCGTGCGCGAATTGTATGATCAGAATCCGAGCAATGTGTTAGCGAAGCTCTCGCGCGAAATCGAGGCACAGGAGAAGCGGCTCGCTGAGTTAGACCAGCGTCTGGTGCGCTTCCTGCAGCAGAAACAACTTATTGCGCCCGACCATGAATTGGCAAAAGGTATCGAGAAGTATGTCGATTTGGTCGCCCAAGTGCGCGAGCAGCGAGGCAAGGAGCTGGCTCTCACACGCCAAATTGCCGAGCTACGCGCCCAGCTGAGCCAGCAGCCCCTCGTGGCAGACCTCAGCCGCACCATCGCCATCCCGCCCGAAGTGCAGGAGCTGAATAAGAAGATTGCCGAGCTGCAGATTCGGCGCAGCGAGTACCAGCCCGATTCACCGGAGGCACGCGCGCTGGATATTCAGATTGCCCAGGCGCAGCGCGAGCGCGCCCGCTTTCTGCAAAAGGCGGTGGATGGTGAATTCAAGTTGCTGGCGCGACAGGAGACCATTAACCCCGTCTATCAGCAGTTGATGCAGGCGTTATTAGGCGCCGAGGCGGAGCGCGAGGCGGTGCGCGCCACGGTGCGCTATCTGGAGGAGCAGCGGGCGCAGCTGGAGGCACGCTTTCGCAAAGTACCCGCGTTGATGGCAGAATATGGCGCTCTTCGCCGCGAACAGGAGGTGGCGCAGACCCTCTGGGCAGAGAAGATTAAAGCCTACGAGCAGGCACGGGCACAACAGCTCATCGGGCGCGTTTCCCCCGTGCTATTGGAACCCTCATTCCCGCCCGATTTCCCTGCCTTTCCGCGCCCCGTGCTGACCACCAGCCTTGCCGCTACGCTGGGGCTGATGATCGGGTTGATTCTGGCTCTGGTTCAGGCGTGGCGCGAGCGACGATTGCGCACGCGCTGGGATGTGGAGCGTTTGTTAGGTGTGCCCGTGCTGGCGGAGCTGCAGCCGCGTGAACTCAGCCCACAGCAGCTGCAGCTGCTGCTTTGGAGCCTGCGTGCGGCGGGTGGAGGTGAGCAGTGGCACACAGCCCTCGCCCTTCCCTTGCATGCCACACCCGCCACCCAGCAAGTAGTGCATGCCCTTGCAACGCAAACGCAACGGGCGAACGCGCTGGAGACGCCTGTGCAGGAGACCTTGCCCGCCGTCTCCTCCAACGGCTTGCTACAGGTGCGCGAAGCCACCAGCAGCCCAAGCGATCTGACCGAAGCCCAGCGACTGCTGCTGATTGCCCCGCGCAACCTCGAACTGGACGAGCAGACGCTGCTGATGCTGCAGAATCTGCAGCCCCAGATTGTGGGGGTCGTCCTGGTGCAGGAGGAGGTGCCCGCATGAGAGCCTTTGTGCTGCTCGCTCTGATCAGTCTGACTTGTCTGACATGTCTGACGGCGCAGACCCTGCAAACCAGCCCCGAATACACGCTGGACACAGGCGATGTGCTGTCGGTGGTGGTGGTGAATCATCCGGAGTTCAGCGGTGAGTATGCGGTGCCACCCGATGGACGCGTCCTGTTTCACGGCGCGGGCGAACTGGTGGTGCGGGGTCTAACCCTCAAGCAGGTGGAGGCACAGTTGCGGGAAGCGTTGCGCCAGCGGCTGCGTGAGCCAGCGGTCTCCGTCTCGCTCAAGCAGGCACGCCCGATGCTCGTCTTCGTCGAAGGGCAAGTGGGCAAGCCCGGTGCCTATCCTATCCAGCCAGGTTGGCGTGTGTTCGAAGCAATTGCCGCTGCCGAAGGGCTGAAAATCCTGCCCGAACGCGCCGTCGGCTTTCTGATGCGCGACAACACCACCATCCCGCTCGACCTCGTGGCGCTCTATCACCAAGGCGACCCTACCGCCAATATCCTGCTGCAACCTGGCGACAAAATCAGCATCCAGCAGCGGCAAACCATTCGGGTTTATGTCAGCGGTCAGGTCAACATGCCCGGCTTTTATGATTTGGAGTTGGGCAGCGGGGTGGTGCAAGCGGTGGCGGCTGCCCAAGGCTACCATCCCGACAATGCGAGCCTACGCCGCGCCTTTATCGACCGCAAAGGCACGATTATCCCCGTCAATCTCTATGCTGCCATCGTGGAAGGTCGCCCCGACCAGAACATCCCCCTACAGGATGGCGACCTGCTGATTGTACCGACCAACCTGAGCCGATTCGCCATCGTGGGTCAGGTAGCTCGACCGGGCTATTACCTCATTCCCGAGGGACGCCCGATGCTGCTCTCCGACGCAATTGCACTTGCGGGTGGTATCACTGCACGCGCCCTAACCTCGCGCGTCTTCATCCTGCGCCTCGAAGGAAACGAACTGAAACGGCTCGAAATCCCCTATCAACGCTTCTTGAAGCGCGGCGACCCCACCGCCAACCCACCCGTGCAAGAAGGCGATGTTATCTTCTTGGCTGAAACCAAACGGTTTGATTACAGCCAAGTGACCTCCGCCCTGTCCACGCTCGCGGTGCTGTGGGGTTCAGGCTTGCTTAAAGGACGCTAAACAGCCCCTTTAGAGGTGCGGGGCTATGAAATCAGGGGAACGGTGCATAGCTCCGTATAGCGCGAGCCACTGGGGTGCAGCTCGCTCTGCATTAGGCTTAAGTGCGTGGCGGTGAACTGCCCAACAAGCGCTGGCTGGAGCTGCGCCACCACCTTCTGCAGGCGGTTCGAAACCGCCGATGCGGATGAACGCCGATCCATCTTGATACGAGCCAGAGTCACATGGGCGTGGAACGGCTTGTCGGCTTTGCCGACCAGCTGCTGTTCCAGCAGAGCCGCCAATTTGGTCATCGGCTCTGCGCCTGCCTGCGCGCCCACCCACAGCACCATCGGGCGGCGCCAATTCGGGAAGACACCCAGCCCACCCATGACTACCTCGAAGGGTGGCGCTTGCCGCGCCGCCACTTGCATCGCCCGCTCAATATCGGGCAGTCGCGTTTCGGGTTGCTCGCCCAGAAAGAGCAGCGTGAAGTGGAAGTTTTCAGGTGCAACCCAACGCAGCGATGGGTCAGGCAGCTGTGCCTTCAGTTGGGCTTGCAGCCTGCCCAGCTGTTGCATCACCTCAGACGGGATCAAGATTGCGATAAAGAGGCGCATCCCCCTTTTAGGATACCCCGCCATAGCAGGGTGAGTGCAACCTGTGACGCGCGCCACTTGACCGCTTGCCGATCACCAAGCAACAGGTGGCGCGTCACCAAAGTGCCTGTCGGGTCGCTCAAACCGATGTAGACCAGTCCGACGGGCTTTTCAGGTGTACCACCGCTTGGTCCAGCGATGCCAGTGATGCCGATGCCCCAGTGGCTGCCCAGTCGGGCACGAACGCCTTCCGCCATCGCCCGTGCAGTTGGCTCGCTGACCGCGCCGTATTCCGTCAACACCTCCTGCGGCACACCAAGCTCGCGTTGCTTGACCGCATTACTATAGGCGACGATACCCCCGATGAACACATCCGAGCTGCCCGGCACATCGGTGATTCGGTGGCTAAGCAGCCCGCCTGTACACGATTCGGCGGTAGCGAGGCTCTGTCCATGCTCACGCAGCAGGTTCACCACCACCTGCTCCAGTGTCGTGTCGTCTGTGCCGTAGATATAGGCGCCGAGGCGTTCGCGTAGAGTGTGCTCCATCTGGGCAATCATCTGCTCTGCTTCATCGATGGAGGCGGCGCGCGCCGTGATGCGCAGATGCACCTCGCCCAGCTTCGCCAGCGGGGCAAGGGTCGGGTTTGCACTGCGCACCAAGTCTTGCACTTGCGCCTCGGCATCCGCTTCCCCGATACCACTCAGGCGCAGCACGCGCGAGCGAATGACCTCACCCCTTGTCCACTGCGCCAGGAAGGGCACCACCTGCTCCCGCACCATCGGCTCGAACTCATTCGGTGGTCCAGGTAGTGCAAAGAGCCAGTGGTTCTCGCGCACGATTCGCAAGCCTGGCGCTGTGCCGTGGGGGTTTGGGATTGGGGTTGCGGAAGGTGGGCGATAGGCTTGGCGCAGTTGGGCAGGTGTCGCTTCACGCCCACGCGCCGCAAAGAGCCGTTTCAGATGTTCCCCCAGCTCCGGGTCATACTCCAGCGGTTCGCCCAACACCTCCGCAATGGCTTCGCGCGTGAGGTCATCTTCCGTTGGACCCAGCCCGCCGATGGTGATGACCACATCGGCGCGCGCAAGGGCACTTTGCAGCGCCGCCACAATCCGCTCCCGATTATCGCCAACCGTGGTGCGCCAGAAGACTTGCACCCCGATTGCCGCCAGTTGGCGCGAGAGGAAGGCAGCGTTGCTGTCCACAATCTGCCCCAGCAGCAACTCGGTGCCGATAGAGAGAATCTCACAGGTCATTTAAAAAACCAAGCTCCGGGAGACCTGCATGGGGAACTCGCGCGAGTAGGCGAAGTTGAACCCGCCGATGCCCAGCCCTGCGGTCCAGCCCGTGCGGGAGGCGTAGCCCGAACGGATGCGCAACGGTCCCAGTCGCTGCTCTGCGCCAAGGCGCAGCTCGCCGCGACCCGTGCGGTTACCCACATCGATAATATCGAGCGCAAAAAGTGTGCCCGTCTCCATTTCCGTCGCGAAGCCTACATGCACCGCACGCCGCAGCGGTTGCAACCGAACGGGATTGCCGTTGCGATCGGTCGCATCGAAGCGCACATCGGGTTCGACGGCATTCTCCACCACCAGGGCAATTGTGTAGGGGATGGTGCTGTCAGGTTTCCAGATCAAACCGAGATCGACCCCTGTGGCGCGCCGCTCCAGAAAGTCGCGTCCGCCCAGCTCAGGTGCGCGTGCAGCGGAGTCACTTGTGCGTAGCGTGTTCCCATCGGCAAAGTAGTGGGTGTAGAAGACGCGCATCGTGCGCACACGCGCCCCAATCGCCACCTCGCCACCCTGCAGCGGCAGGCGAATCCCACCCGTGATGTCAGGCAGGCTGATCGCTGCGATTGCGATAATATCACCTCGCGAGGTGAGGGGGATATTGTCGATGTCGCCATCGGTGCGCGCCCAGTTGCGCAAGGGGTCGTTCGGCAGGAAGCGCGCCTCCACCACCCCCCCAACCGAGAGACCGAAACCGTTGACGATTAAGCCGAAGTCGCCCATCACGGTGAGTGAAGTGTCCTCGTCGGCGAACTGGCGCAGCCAGCGCGCGCCCTCGTCGATATCGATGGCGCTGCCCTGCCGAATTTGGAGGGCGTCGACCAGGTCGTCCAAGCTAGCACCGCGCGTGCCCACATCGAAACTGCCCATTCCGAGTCGGAAGCCACGCACATAGGCAATCGCCGCGGGGTTCACATAGCACTGGGCTGCAGGGTTTCGCAGAATCGCCAACCCTGCGCCGCCCATGCCCCGATTCGCCGAACCACTGAACGAGATATCCGCCCAGCCCAGCGTCAGCATCAACAAGCCGACAAGCCCGATACCACTCCTTCTCATCCCTGTTCCTCCTGTTTATGCAGTTTCCGGCACGCGGGCATCCTACCCTGCTATGCCTGCGCGCTATTATACCCCTCTGAAGATAGTAGGCTCCGTCAAAAGGCTGTACGGTACAATTCCTTACGCATGAGCCACTGGCGGTGGAAATGGCGACGGCTGAGGGCGATGAGCCTGCAGGAGATTGTGGTGCGAACAGCCCGCATGCTGCGGGAGCGCGTGGCACCTCTGCCGAAGGAGCCACCTGAACAGACTTGGCAACGCCTCTACCCACGCCATGACCCCCACGCGTGGCTGGAACAGCTTACAGCACGATTGCCGCTACATCCGAACGCAATAAGCGAACCGGAGCGCACGCGCCTGCTGCAGGAAGCCGACGCGCTGCTGCAAGGCAGATGGCAACTGTTCGGCTACCCTGTGCAACTGGATGACCCTCCCCGCTGGAACCGCAACTACCTATTGGGCAAGGAGTGGATGGATGCCCCCGCGAGGCAAATCGACTATCGTCGCACCGATGTCGCGGGCGGGGTCAAGTATGTGTGGGAGCTGTCGCGCCACCAGCCGATTCTGAGGCTGGCGCAGGCGTACGCGCTTACGGGCGACCTCCGCTATGCCCAGACCTGCCTGCGTTGGTGGCTCGACTGGATCGAGCGCAACCCGCGTGGCTGGGGCATCCACTGGACCAGCGCGCTGGAACACGCCGTTCGGATGTTTGTCTGGCTTTATACACTGCGCCTGCTCCAAGCGGCTCCCTCACCCCAACGGGTGGAGGCAGCGAAGCTGCTCGGTGCTATCTTGCAACATGGCGAATATATCGAGCGCCATCTCTCACTCGGCTCCTCTGCCAATAATCACCTGATTGGGGAAGCGGCGGCGCTGGCGTTTGCGGGCGCGCTCCTGCCCGATTGCCCCACCACCCGCCGCTGGCGACAAAAGGGCTATGCTATCTTGGAGCGCGAAGCCCTGCGCCAATTCCATCCCGATGGGGTCAACGCAGAGCAGGCGTTCGGCTACCTGCCCTTCGTGTGGGAGTTCTATCTGCACGCCTATCGCCTGCAGCCGATGCCCGACGCTGTGGCCGAGCGTCTGCGCAAGAGCGTCGAGTTCGTGCGGAATGTGATGGACGCTTCGGGCTATGTGCCGCAGGTTGGCGATGAGGATGACGGTATGGTCGTGCCCCTCTGGAGCGAGGTGGGCAATCGGCATCGGGTGGTGGGGCGTGCGCTGGCGATGGCGCTCGGCTGCGAGCCGCCGCCTGCTTTTAGCGAAGCGGACGACGCGCTTTGCCAATGGCTATCGGGCAGGTCGGCGCCGCCCGGCTCACGCCTAACCGAATCGCGCCTCTATCCCGAAGGCGGCTATGCCGTACTCCACGCAACGCCCTGGCAGGTGCTGTTCGACGCGGGACCACTGGGGTTGGGTAGCCTCGCCGCGCACGGACACGCCGACGCGCTCAGTGTCTGGGTCTCGCTGGACAGCAAGCCTCTGCTTATCGATGCAGGCACCTACGCCTATCACGAAGACCCCGACTGGCGCGACTACTTCCGAAGCACCGCCGCGCACAACACCCTCGCCATCAATGGCGAGAACCAGTCGGAGATTCTGGGACCGTTTCTGTGGGGCAGAAAAGCATGGGTTTATTTCCTTGAGAACGAGCTTCAAGAGAACAAAATTACAGGCGAGCTAGGCGACTATCAGCCAGATGCGGTGATTGCGCGTCGCGTAGCAATCTATCGCGCCCTGTTGGTTATTACAGACATTGTGGATGTGACGGCTGCGAATGCTGGACGCTTTGAGCCGGTTATTCGTGTGCTGCACTGGTATTGGCATTTTCATCCCGACTGGCAGGTGGAGCCAACAGAGGAGGGATGGCGCATTTCGGATGGACAGCGGGCTTGCTTGCTGCAGGTGGAGGGGCTGTCCCCTAAAGCGCAGATTCGCCTCTATCGAGGCGATGAGAAGAGCCATCTGGGTTGGTACTCCCCCCGCTTCGGGCACAAAGTCCCCTGCACCACTCTTCAGATTATCGCCCCTCCTGAAACGAGCGTCAATCTGGTGCGGTGGGTTTTCCAATCGGCAACCACTAAGTCAGGTGTGATATAATGAAGCGTATGGCTGATGGAGCAAAAGTGATGAACCAGACAAGATACGGTTTTACACTAATAGAGCTGCTGGTCGTGATTGCGATTATCGCCATCTTGGCAGCTATCCTGTTTCCCGTGTTCGCGCAGGCACGCGAAAGCGCGCGCCAGAGCCAGTGCGTGAGCAACGGGCGACAAATCGGCATGGGCTGGCTCATGTATCTCCAAGACTACGACGAAACTTTGATTGTCATCAATAGCTTCACCCGTGCCTCGCCTCCTTATGGTCCCGAAGATGGCTGGGTGAACAAAATCAACCCCTACATTAAGACCAAAAGCCGCACCGATATGGGTGTTTTTAAGTGCCCGTCGTCGCGCTATCAGTACGGTTTTATCGGCTCGGCGTTTGCGATGTCCCATCCGCAAGGGGCACTCCGAGATGACGCAGGGCAAGTCGTGATTAGTCAAGGCATGAAATATTATGCAGGATTTCCAGAGCCGAGCAAGGCAATTTTCGCCTTCGACACAGGGCGTCGCAACGGGCAGGAAGCAACGCGCCAGAACACCCAGGGCTGCTTCTTCTATGGCTACATGGATGACCCCATCGCAGGCGACCCCGACCCCACCAACGAGAACGCGCTGGAACCCGATCCAACCGTGACCTACTATGACGAACGCACGGGTCAGACCTTCCGCCGAACAGGATGGTACTGCGCGCCCTTCTGCCTTTGCATGGTAACTCCCGCCAACGGCAGCGAGCGTGGCAATCGGCTCTATGGCAGCCATCGCGAAGGGCACATCGTGGTGTTTGTGGATGGGCATGCCAAGCACTGGACACGCTGGCCTGCCAACGAGCCGCCCCGACTGGGTTATTGGCTCAAATACGGCATCCGATAGCAAAAACAATTGGGGGCGCTTTAGGGAAGCGGGTTTAAAAGAAAGGCGCGCGTTCTACCCCGATAGAAACCATAGCCAACTATTTGCCCCAAATTATTCACCGCATGCGCGCGCCTGAGTGTCCAACCCGATAAACCATGTTGCACGAGGTACTGCAGATTATAAATTTGACCATCGTACCATAACACAGGCATTAACTGGCGTTCACCCTTCGCAGCCCAACCCACTATCCATCCTGCATCGTTAATGCTAACGGCTGTAGACTCTCGATAACCAGGCAAAGTGCCTAAATCCACCATCTGCCCATTTTGCCAGAGGAATGCTCGTGCCCTTCCATCAGGAGTATTGCTCCATCCAATAATCTGGTTATCGGCGTTGATCCCGAGGGCTACACTGCGGGCATTTGCACCTGCCAGAGTACCCAACTCCAATAGAGTCCCATCGGGTTGATAGAGGGCGGCTTTTTCCCTTTCCCCATCGTAGACCACACCCACGATCCAGCCGTTATTGTTGATCGCATAGGCGTATTTCATAGCAGAAGGTAATAGTTGGTATCGATTAGTGTAAACAAAAGCCCTTCGTGCCGCGTTGGGGCGTGGTCTGCCCACATATCCCACGAGTGTACCTTGATTATTGATGCACAACGCCCATGCAATTGGGTAATTCGGTGCCACTCCCAAATCGATTAGCTCTCCATTAACCCAGAGGCAGCTATGAGGATAGCGCAAATCAGCACCCGAGTATCCAACAATGCGACCCTGATCATTAATCCAGCGCGCTACGGCAACGCGTCCTAGAGCAGGCAACTCGGTCATTTGCCCTGCTTGCCACACGAAAGCCCGCAGCTTTCCCTGGGTGTTGGTCGCCTCGCCCACAACCAAACCGGCGTTGTTAATAGACCAGGCTATGGAGTAGGAACCACCAGGTAAAAGCCCTATATCCACCAGTTCAAAAGAGGGCACCGACTGAAAACCACGAGTAAGCCTTTTCATTATTCGCATCCTTCCCCGAAGTGAAAGAGAACAGTCAACAGGTCGTTATCATCCACAATCCCGTTTCCGTCAAGATCCTCGGGGCACGGTGAATCCAGGCAGGTGTTGCCCATAGCGAAGAGAACGCCTAATAAGTCCTCGTCTCCCACACAACCACTCATGTCCACATCGCCTTCAGGAATCGGCCAGAGAGCCGCTCGCACTACCATTGGCGAACTACCCCAGAAAACATTGGGTATCACAACAAGAAAGAACTTGCTATCTGGTGGAATGGGCGCTGGAAGCTCAAAATATCCCGTCGAGGCATCGTAAGTCCCACCTGTAATCAGATCACCATCAGCATTTTTCTGGACTACACTCTGAATGGCAAAACCCGTTCCCTTTAGATAAAGGTGCGTAAGGGTTTGCCCTGTGCTATTCAAATCGTTAAAAGCGATGCCAGCCATCGGAGCTCGCCACACTATTTCAGGAGCGAGTCGCACGGCATACATGCTTTGGGAAGAAAAGCCACAACCCATTCGATACGCCATCACATTTAGATGTCTATCTTGAGGCACCCAAATAAGGCATCCTGCCCTAAGAGGTACAGAGTTCAGATGGATACCTATATCCAGAGGATCGGTATTCCCATCAAGCAGGGAATCCATCGGGGTACGATTAGGGTCATTTAGGGTATCCCCTAAAATCGTTGAGAGACGGATGATTGTTTCAGGGCTGTAATCAGTGTTATCACTGAAGGAGAGTGGATTCCAGGTAGCGCGCTGATTCGCTTCCTCAGGATCTTCTATGGTGCCGTTCATATCATCGTCAATGTCAAAATCTGGGTCATGTTCGTTATCATAATCCGATACGCCGAGGATGAGAGCGTCATTGTAAGGTAAGCCATCCATCTCTGTGAAATTGATGATGAAAGCATAGATCTTTTCACCTGTGCGATTATAAACAGCAAAATATATGTCCCGCTGGTTCACTACTGGACAATACCAGGTAGAGCTTCTAATAATGAGAGGCTCACCAGACGCTTGACCCCATTTAAGAGCAAGAAGCAGCCCAAGTCCCAGCCAACATGCTATCAAACGCATTTTAGCAGCCTCCACCGAATGAAAAGAGAGCAAGGAGCAGGTAATGTAAAGAGTACCCTCACCTTGAAGGTAAGTGTCAAGGTTGTTACTCACCGGCGTGCTGTTCCGCAGTGGATAGGTTCGCTCATAAAAATGGTCATGCCCTTGCAGCACCAGATCGACTTTATATTGATCAAAAAGGGGTTGTAGCGCGTTGATGAGCAGGGTATTGTATCCTCGGCGTGCCTCAGAACCAAATAGGGGATGATGTTGAAATACAATCACCCAGCGAATGCATGGGTTAGCGCGTGTATCATTGAGTACTGTCCCCAGCCATTGGCGCATAGCGGTCCGACTCGCACTGCTTCGCTCATACCAATCCGAATTGAAAGCTATAAAACGCACATTCCCGTAGTCAAACACATAGTTCACATTATAGTTGTTCTCGCCGGGCATTGCGAAGCGAGCAAGCACCGCCTCATAGCCAATGCCTACCTCATCTTCCCATTCATGGTTACCAAGCGTAATCATCATTGGTATCCGAGATGTGAGAGGTTCAATCTGATTCAGATAGGTATCCCAGATAGATTGGACACCATTTGCGTAGGAAAGGTCTCCCAGATGAAGGTGGAACGCCGGATTGTGCATGAGGACATTCTGGATATTTTGTCGAGCGGCAGTAGAGGTGCCGTCATCGCCAGACGCAGTAAATGTGAAGGCTGTAGGGCGTTGGGGAGCCGTTCGAAAGGTGTACACGGCGCTAAAACCGGCGTTTGGATTGCCCACACGATAGTAGCAGAGCGCTCCAGGGTGTAAACCCGTTAGGGTCACTTCATGGAGAACCCCTGTCTGGAGCGAGTAGGTCACCAGATGCCCGTAGGCAACTTGTCCCAGGGAGGGGGTTTCACCATATTCGACGACCGTTTCCGTCGCCTCGCGAGTTTGCCACATTATTGTTACGCTTGTGGATGGAGCATCACCGATAGACACTTTTGGGTATAGTCGCTCACTTGCCCTCTTGGCAGTACACGCTCGCGCACCATCCATACCAAGCGCGTCGTCCCCCCTGCGCCGCATCGCCCGCAACCACCACCTCCGATGAGAAAGGTGGGGTATAATGTGCGTAGAGGTAACGCGCTATGCGCTTGAGCAATTGGGTGATATCGAAGGGCACTGCGCTACTGCTGATAACGGGCAATGCTCTGACGCAACCGCAGGTCAGTGATTCGAGTCTGACGGTCGAAACTGTGTTCAGCACAGGTGCCAGCCCACAACCCATCATGTTTGAGTTTTTGCGTGAAGACGATCCTGATGAGTTCCTCGTGGCAGAACGAACGACAGGTCGTATTCGACATATCCGAAACGGCTCAATCGTGTCCACGGTGCTGGATTTAGCGGTGAACTCCGCTGGTGAACGCGGCTTGCTGGGGATGGCTTTCGATCCCGACTTCGCCAACAACGGCTATGTGTATGTCTATTACTCCGCCACTATTTCAGGAACTGATTCCACCTCTGCCAGCGACTGGAGCGGCAATCGCGTGGAGCGCTATCACTGGAACGGAACTGCCCTCATCGACCCGGTGCTTATCTTCGAGGTGCCGTTTGACCCTACTCAGTCCAACCCTACTGATCATCATGGAGGTGTACTTCGCTTTGGTCCTGACAAGAAACTTTACATTTCAGTAGGCGACCTCGCTCGCGGTTCACTTTCTAATCCGCGCATTGAACAGAACACTGGTAGTACCAATGTTGCTGGAGCAGGCGGCATATACCGAATCAATCCAGATGGCACCATTCCGCCCGATAATCCCTTTACAGCGCATCCAGACCCCCGCATCCAGAAGTTGTGGGCATACGGTATTCGCAACAGCTTTGGGATGACCTTCGACCCACTGACTGGCAACCTCTGGATTACAGACAACGGTCCTGAATTCTACGATGAAATCAATCTCGTGAGGAAGGGTATGAACGGGGGCTGGCGCAAAATAGTAGGTCCCGACGCACGCGACGCGGCAGGCTCGTGGAACGGAAATCGAAGCTGGGATGTTGCCGATCTGGTCATGCTACCGAATGCCTACTATGCCGATCCGATTTTCTCGTGGCTCGAACCCATAGCTGTTACGGCGCCTGTCTTTGTTCGTAGCGCACGATACGACCCGAACTTGCGCGATCAGTTGATTGTTGGCGACTACCTTTATGGGAATCTGTATCTGTTCTCAGTCAGCGATAACCGCTCAGACCTGATCCTGGAGGGCGACCTAGCAGATCGGGTAGCCGACTCTGAGACGGAGCGCAATCAATCCCGCTGGGGCTGGGGATGGGGCACTGCAACCGACATGAAAATCGGTCCAGATGGGTTCCTTTATGTTTGCTCCTTACGGCTTCCAAGGGGGATTTTCCGCATCCGTCCCATCTCGCCGCCCGAGATTGTGCACGGACACGCCCGCTTAGAGGGTTGGCAAGGTTCGATGCTTGGTATCCCGCTGACGCTTGAGCTACGACAAAATGACGAACCTGTTCAGACCATCACGACCACGCTGGACGCTTTTGGGCGGTTTTCGGAGCGCGTGAATACCCCAG
>Ga0197143_1001626_pt1 | contig 18546 bp, 13 predicted proteins | sample GBS70_MetaG_FD_148603 | JGI IMG/M metagenome (GOLD analysis project Ga0197143, IMG submission 148603) | Sediment microbial communities from Great Boiling Springs, Gerlach, Nevada, United States - GBS 70_MetaG | ecosystem: Environmental > Aquatic > Thermal springs > Hot (42-90C) > Sediment...
TGAGTAAGATACGGTAGATATAAAGGTCGATATCCTTTCTTTCTAACAGGATTTTCGCTGACTGGATGTATTCCTTACCCACCCCACTCCTGCCTGCAAGGAATGAGGCGACAGATTCACGGTGGTCATGGAAGGAAAAGCGTATCCCAGTCAAGCCAGAAGATATTAGGGTGTCCAGAAGCGTCCCACGTGCGAGCCGTCTGCCGTTAGTGCAGAGAGTTATTTTTTCAAACCCACATTCCCTGCCAAATCGGACAAACTCGACAAGGCTTGGGTGGGTCGTGGGCTCGCCACCAATCAAATCGAGTGTTGCGTGGCCCTTTGGCAGGAAATGCATGCTTGCGTGTCGAATCATTGAAAAAACAGCCTCTTTCGACCTTTCCACCAAAGATTCCCCACCTTTTACATTGCAATATAGACATCGGTTGTTGCAAGTCATGTTAACAGGGATATGCACCATCGGAAGAAGTGGGGGGGCAAACCTCGGTGGTACCTCCGAGCCTCTAAGAAGCAAGCAATCGTAAACCAACCCGCTTGACAAGATACCTTTTTCAAGTACCTCAAGAAGAGGATTATCCCTATCCCGAAGAAAAAAGGGTAGACTGTTAGTTAGTTTATATGCAAGTTCAATAGATTCTTTCTCTCTCGAGCGCGGTAGGCAACCCCCGTAAATGATCCTGACATTCACGCCCTCCGCACAGAGTCTTTTTATACCTTCAATTGATTGAGCAAATGAACCAGGCATGCGTGTCCACGCATCGTGCTCTTGAGCCGAAACCCCAAAGAGCTTCACAATAACCATGTCAAAGCCTAGCGCCTTTGTCCTTTGAAGATAGGCGTCATAAACACAAAGCCTTCCGTTTGTTATAAGCCCGATAAAAGCACATCCCTTATTGCGCAAAAGCGCAACGAGTGCCCGCAAATGTCTGCTTAATAATGGCTCATAACCTGAAATGAAGACTTTTGCACCATTTGGTAGTGAAGACCAATCAACGGCTCGCAGCGCCTCTGGACTGAACTCGCAGTTACGACACCCATTATTGCAAGGCTTTTTCCCATCTTGGGTTTCGAAAACCCACGGAGAGACAATGTAAAATGCCCTTGCATCCAGGCCTGTCGTCATGACGCTCTGTTCACTCCCCGTGGTATCGTCCTTCGCTCGTCATCAAGACCCAGCACTAAAAAACCCAAACCATTTACCTTTTACATTTCTACGAAGCGATAGTCAAGGAACTGTAAGCGAGTCTGTCCAATAGACTGAAAATAGAAAGACGAAGTTCGTAAGCGTGAAAAGACGCAGACAAAGGAAAGGCAAGATAGATAAACAGAAGTCGCTATCGGCCGCCTCGATTCTCAATCCGGCGTCTTGTGTTATTCGAGAAAATCGAATATTGTTTTCGTTGCCATTATTAGGAACAGGAGGAGTTCCATGAAAAAGATCATGCTTTCGGGTTTGATTTGTCTTGCTGTCTTTTCGTGCACTAAGAAGGAAACTGAGTTCGATGCATTGTATGTGGCTGTGTACTCTGAAGAAGGAACGACCCTTGACGAGGTTGCATTTAGGTTCTTGAAAAAGGATAAAAAGATTGTTCTTCCTAGAGACCCGAGCGCATTCGACAACTACAAGTTCACGATTGCAGGGCGAGACCTCTCCAAGGACCCATTTTTGGTGCGCCTAGATGAACATGAACCCATGACAGGTATTGTGAGCTTAGCTGTGCTTGGGATGAAGGAAGCAAAGGTGATTGCCTCGGAGGTTTTGGACCAGGTGGACCTCTCATCCAAAGGGCTTGTTAGTGTTATGCTCACAAAGTCAGCAGGCGAATGTGATAACGACAGGGATGGGTTTGAAACCTGCAAAATCCCTGGGTGCTGTAAGCACGGAAGGGACTTCGAGGATTGCGATGACAATGACCCCCAGACAAATCCTTTTGTCTACGAGGATTCGTGCTTTAATTGCGCTTTCGACGAAATAACTGCAAAAGATAGGGACTGCGATGGGCAGAAAGCGGTTTGCAATGACGAAGATCTGGATGGTGCGGTGGACTGCCTACCCAAGTTTTGCCTAAAGGACGGCGAATCTTATGAACAGGCATCCTGTAGGATATACGAAGAACAGGTGGACTGTGACCCTAACGACCCGCATGTCTATCCATTTGGACCAGAACTTTGCGACCAGAAAGACAATGACTGCGACGGAAACACGGACGAGGACGGACCTTATGTGGTGTTCAAAGACTTTGATGGGAAGGATAAGAAAGTGGGTCAGATTTGTGGAACAGGAGCGTGCGCAAATGGGATAGTGGTATGTGAGAACTTTGTCGCGGTTTGTTCGACTCATTCGCTCGCAACGAAGGAAGACTGTAAAAATGGGGCGGATGATGATTGCGATGGGCTTACAGATTCAGCGGACTTGGAGGATTGTGCACACGAAGACACAGATGGCGATGGTGTGCCGGACATTTTAGAGGACGAGATGTGCTCTCTGGATGCCAAGTTCCATAGCGAAATCTTTCCCGAAAAAGACAAGGATGGGAAGCCCACAGGGGCAGTGCATAGAGATTCAGAACCATGCTGCAAAGGCTGGGATGGGTTTTCCCCCTGTCCCTTTGAGTGCGACTGGAGCTGCGACGGGAAGTGTTCAATGTGCGACACGAATGACAAGGATGGTGATGGATTTCCCGAGGATATAGATTGCAACGATGAAGACCCGCAGATAAACCCAAGCAGTTTCGAGCGCTGCGGGGATGGGATCGACAATGACTGCTCAATGGGAGATGCGCCGTGTTCCTTGGGAATAGACAGGGACGGCGATGGTTATTTCCAAGGGTTTGGAGATTGCAATGACTCTGACCCAAAGGTTCATCCTTTTGCCCTAGAGGTCTGCAATGGCGTGGATGACGATTGCGATGGGTATGTTGATGAAGGGAATCCTGGGGGTGGCAATAAATGCGGTGAGGACATCGGTGAATGTAAGGACAAGATAGAAGTCTGCGTTCCTGTTATTGGCGAAGTCCTGTGCCTATGGAAGATAGGACCAACTGAAGAGGTGTGTGATGACAAAGACAATGACTGCGATGGACAAACCGATGAGGAAGGGGCAAAAGGTTGCATTGTTTTTTACGAGGACCAAGATGGCGATGGTTTTGGCAAGGATGGCGCGAGCAAATGCCTTTGTGCGCCCCAAGATAAATACAGCGCAGTAAACGGCGGAGACTGCGACGATAGCGACCCCACTGTCTATCCTGGTGCACAAGAGATTTGCAATGGAAAGGATGACGATTGCAATGGCACGCCTGATGATGAAGATGCCCAGAACTGTGTCTGGTTTTACGAAGACAAAGACAGGGACACATTCGGCTCTGCGAACAAGAAATGCCTTTGCAGACCCGAAGGTGACTTTCAGGCAACGAGACCAGGCGATTGCGACGATAATATGTCTAGTGTCAATCCATCAGCAAAAGAAGATTGCAATCGAATAGACGACGATTGTGACGGCGAGACGGACGAAGACCTTGGCACAACGGTTTGTGGAGCGGGGTTGTGCCAGGTGGAGGTGCAAAACTGTATAGATGGAAAGTGGCAAACCTGTGTGCCTCGTGCTGGTGAAACTGAGAAATGCGACGGTCTGGACAACGATTGCGACGGAGAAACAGATGAAGGCGAGAATATAGAAGGATGCACGGTCTTTTACAAAGATGTAGATAACGATGGGTTTGGCATCGATAATGACTGGAAATGTCTTTGTTTTGCTTCTGGCTCATATAGGGCGCTGAATGGTGGGGATTGTGATGACAATGACAACACCATTTTTCCGCAGGTAGAAGAAATATGTGATGAAAAGGACAACGATTGCGACGGAGAAATAGACGAAGAAAGCGCGCTTGGGTGTGTGCTGTTTTATGCGGATCTAGACGAAGACGGGTTTGGAGGCAATGAATCCAGGTGTCTTTGCAAGGCAAATGGTGTTTTTACTGCTTTGGTGTCGGGCGATTGTAATGACGACGACAGCACGGTAAACCCTGCGGCGCAAGAAAGGTGTAACCAAGTAGATGACGATTGTGATGGCTCTACAGACGAAGAAGGGGCTCTTGGGTGCTTGTTGTTCTATAGAGATTCCGATAGGGATGGCTATGGCTCGAACATTTCCAAGTGCCTTTGCTCACCTCTCGGCTACTTCGATGTGAGCGTGTCGGGTGATTGCGATGACAACGACAAACTCATCAATCCCGGTGTCGCTGAAAAGTGTAACGACAAGGATGACGATTGTGATGGGCTGACGGACGAAGACTGGCCAAATAAGGGCGAACTGTGCACGGTGGGAGCAGGAGCATGTCAGGCGGTTGGACAGTGGGTTTGCAAGGCGGACTCATCCGGGGTCGAATGCAATGCGACTCCGAGCGGAGCGAAACCAGAAAAGTGCAATAATCAGGATGACGACTGCGATGGCTCGACTGACGAAGGATGCGATGATGACTTAGATGGATATTGCGATGCCACGATGCAGTTGGTTGGGACACCTTTGGTCTGTGAGAATGGCGGCGGAGATTGTGACGACAATGACCCTCTGATACACCCTTCTGCTCTTGAAAGGTGCGACGGGAAAGACAATGACTGCGACGGTCTGACAGATGAAGAAGGGGCAGTTGGTTGCATCTCGTTCTACAAAGATAGCGATAACGATGGCTTTGGGGTTTCAAACGACAAGAAATGTTTGTGCTCATCTTCATCACCATATACCGTAGCGCTTGGGGGGGACTGTAATGACAATGACGCTAGTATCTATCCCGGTGCAGTAGAAAGTTGCAATAGTAAGGACGACGACTGCGATAATCAGACAGATGAAGAAAATGCCTATGGATGCAGGATATACTTCTACGATGGAGACCAGGATAACTTTGGAGATACTTCTAAATTCAAATGCCTGTGTAGCGCTGGGCAAGTGCCAAAATATACCATGCAGGTTGGAGGTGACTGCAATGATGAAAACAACCAGATAAACCCAGGTGCAACCGAAAGATGCAATGGCACAGATGATGATTGCGATGGGCAAACAGACGAAGAAGGCGCTCAGGGATGCACGACTTATTACCTTGATAGCGATAATGACACATACGGGGTTGATGGCAACACTAGATGCCTATGCAGTGCTTTGGGTAATTACCGAGCAACAAGAGGTGGCGACTGCAACGACAATGACTCAAACATCAATCCAGGGGCAACTGAAAAGTGCAACTACAAGGATGACAACTGTAATGGTCAAACAGACGAGGCATGGCCAACAAAAGGACAGCGGTGTGATGGGAACGACAGCGACCAATGTAAAGAAGGAATATGGGTGTGCAAGGCTGATGGAAGCGGTGTCGAGTGCACTGACACGAGCGGAGACACGAAAGAAACATGCAATAATGGAGTTGATGACGATTGCGATGGCACTGCGGATGAAAACGAAGAAAATTTAGTCAACTGCTCTATTTTTTACTACGATGGAGACAATGACGGATACGGTGTTTCCAATAACTCAAAATGCTTCTGTTCTGCCTCAGGAAACTACAGGGCATCGAGGGGGGGTGATTGTAATGACAGTGACGCAAGCATAAATCCTTCTGCAACAGAGAGCTGTAACGCGAAGGATGACGACTGCGATGAGCAAATAGACGAGGAAGGAGCTCAGGGATGCACCATTTACTATTACGACAACGACAACGACGAATATGGGGTGACAGGCAACGCAAAATGTCTTTGCAGTGCATCAGGGAACTACAGGGCATCGAGGGGGGGTGATTGTGATGACAGTGACGCAAGCATAAATCCTTCTGCAACAGAGAGCTGTAACAACAAAGATGACGACTGCGATGGGCAAACAGACGAGGAAGGAGCTCAAAACTGCACAGTCTATTATTATGACGAGGATCGTGATTCATACGGGTTGACAGCCAACTCCAAATGCCTCTGCTCAGAACAAGAAAAATATACAGCAACGCAAGGAGGGGATTGCGATGACAACGACTCAGACATAAACCCAGGAAAGACGGAGGTCTGTAACAACAACAAGGACGATGACTGTGATGGATTGACAGACGAACAAGATTGTGAGTCACCCTAATCACGGTGTGCCAGCCCATGCGCATTTTTGCTTGCTTCATTTTATTGTTTCTGGTAGTATTAAGTACCTCTGGTTGGCACCCCAGAAGCCTAGCCTTATCTGAACTCCCTTTGAGGATTGGAGTTGAGGACCTTGGGGTGGCGTGAATCATCGGCGCTGAAGGAGGAAGAAGATGCCTGTGGAAGAAAAGAAGATAAACTGGAAGGAGTTGATAGAAACGGCAAGCAGGGAAAAAGGTATAGACAAGACAGTATTTGTGGATGCTATGAAGGAAGCGATTTTGAAGGCAGCACAGAAGGTCTTTGGGGAAGAAAGAAAGCTCGAGGTCACTTTCAACGACGAAACAGGGGAGTTTGAGCTCCATCAATATATGACCGTCGTGGAAAAGGTGAATGACCCTCTAAAGGAAATCAGCATTGAGCAGGCTCGAATGATTGATATTGGTGAAGACCCGCAAGTAGGGGATGAGATTGGCATCCAAATCTTCTACCTCGAGCAAGACAAGGAAAAGGCGAGAGAACAGGACGAGCGCTTTGGCGACATCCTGAAGATTAAAACCGCGAGGAACACCTTTGGGCGAATCGCTGCACATGTTGTAAAACAGGTGGTATTGCAAAAGATAGGCGAGGCCGAGAGGCTCATGGTGTACAGGGAGTACAAAGACAGGGTCGGTGAGCTTGTCACAGGTCTTGCAAGACGATTCGACCGGGGCAATATCATCGTTGATCTTGGCAAGGCAGAGGCCATCCTCCCGTTGCGAGAACAATGCCCAAGGGAGAGCTACAGAAGTGGAGATAGGATACAAGCACTCATCAAAGAGGTGTCAAAACAAGCAAAGGGCCATCAGGTTATATTGTCCCGTGCTGACTCGAGGTTCGTGGTCAAACTCTTTGAAAAAGAGGTTCCCGAGATATATGAGGGCATTGTGAAGATCGTTTCAATCGCAAGGGAACCTGGCGAAAGGACAAAGATCGCAGTATCATCCTCGGATTCGGATGTTGACCCTGTGGGTGCGTGCGTGGGTATGAAAGGCTCGAGGGTTCAGGCAGTAGTTCAGGAGTTGAAAGGGGAGAAGATTGACATAATCCCTTATTCCCCTGATCTCGGCAAGTTCGTGTGCGCAGCAGTTGCGCCTGCAATTGTCCAGCGTGTCCTCATTGACGAAAAAAACCACCAGATCGAGCTAATTGTGCCAGACGACCAGTTGTCCCTCGCAATAGGAAGGCGTGGACAGAATGTGAAACTGGCTAGCAAGCTGGTGGGATGGGCGATCGAGGTTCATGGCGAATCCTACATTGCGGAACAGAAAAAGAGGCTAAAAGAGGTCCTCTCCCAGATTGAGGGGCTCGATCCAAGTACGATGGAATATTTGTTTAAGCTAGGTTATCATTCACCTGACAATATCTTGAATGCAGACGAGGAAGATATTGCGTCCGTACCTGGTCTCAATCTGGCATTGGCTCAAGCGATCCAGCAAAAGGCTTATGAACTAAAAATGAGGATGAAGGAAGAGGAGCAGGTATCTGAGGAAACAAGGGCGGAAAAAGCACCATGAAGAAGGGGCATGTTCCCATGAGAATGTGTGTAAGCTGCAAGGAAGTGAAGCCAAAACAGATGCTCTTGCGTTTTGTGAAGTCAGATGCAGGAGCGATCATTCTGGACAGGGAACAAGTCCGTCCAGGAAGAGGTGCCTATGTGTGTCTGAACCCCTCATGTCTCGCTCTCGTGCGCAGGCGAGGGGGGGTGCAGAAGGCATTAAAGGCTAGTTTGAATGCCGAAATTTTAGGTGTAGAAGATGGGGAAGCGAGTTTATGAAGTTGCTAAAGAGCTTGGCGTAAAGCCAGCTGAAGTTATGGAACGGCTCAGGGAGGCAGGAATAATAGTGAAAGACCACCTTGCCCCCCTCACGAGGGACCAGGAAGCCAAAGTAAAAGAGCTGTTGTCCCAACCAAAAAAGGGCGAAATCGAGGTAAAAAAGTTCGCTCAGGGAAGGATTGTTCGACGCAGAAAAGCCCAGCCCCAGCAGGTGCAGGAGGAGGTTGCGTTGCCGAAGGTGGTCGAACCACCGAAGGTAGCACCAAAAGCGGAAAAGGTTGAAACAGCAGAAGTGATCAAAACCGTAAAGGACGTTACACCCGAGGTGCAACCTCCTGTTGAAACTCCCACTTCAGAGGTAGTGACTTTTGTGGTCGAAAAGAAGGAGACTCCTACACCTGCCCCAAAACCTCAAGAGGTCATGCTTGAGTCACAGCCTCCTGTCCAGCCACAGATCGAACAGACGAGAGAAGAAGAAGTCGAGCCACCTACACTGGGTATGGAGGGAGGAACAACCGAAGCTCTAACTATAGTGCCAGAAGTCAAAGAAACAACTACAGGAAAGCAGGCTAAAAAACAGAAAGAGCAAGAAGTTGTTTCAGAAATTCCAGAAAAGAAGGGAAAGCCAAAGAGGTTTATTTATGATAGAAGAAGGGATGTGATCTCGTTGCGTCAGCTCATCATTAGCCCTGACGAGGAACCTGAACCCGCGGTAGCTAGACGTGTTTATAAGAAGCACAAGGCTCAACAGAAGGCTAAGAAGGCAGCACCTCCTCCGCCCCCACCGCCACCTAAAGAGCAAAAGAGGATAATAAGGGTTGAAGGGGAGGCGATTCAGGTACAGGAACTGGCAAGGCACATGGGAATAAAGGCTAGCGAGCTCGTTGCAAAACTGATGGGGCTCGGGGTTCTTGTCTCGATAACGCAGATGATAGATTTGGATACCGCTGCGATCGTTGCGTCTGATTGGGGGTTTACGGTTGAAAAGGTAGGCTTCGATGCCTCATCCCTCCTCGAAGAGGCGAAAGACCCAGAAGAAGCACTAAAGCCAAGACCCCCTGTGGTTACCGTTATGGGTCATGTTGACCATGGAAAGACAACACTTCTCGACAGAATCAGACAAACAAGGGTTGCAGAGAGCGAGGCAGGTGGGATTACCCAACATATCGGTGCATACAAGGTGCATCTAGAAGGTGGAGACATTGTCTTCCTTGATACCCCCGGGCATGAGGCGTTTACCCAGATGAGAGCAAGGGGAGCAAAGGTGACAGACATTGTTGTGCTCGTGGTCGCAGCAGATGATGGCGTAAAGGCTCAGACCCTTGAAGCTATAGCGCACGCACGGGATGCACAAGCGCCCATCATAGTTGCGATCAACAAGATTGACAAGCCAGAGGCGAATGTAGAGAAGGTGAAGAAAGAACTTGCTGAACAAGGGCTTATCCCCGAGGAGTGGGGGGGGCAAACCATATTTTGCGAGATCTCTGCCAAGAAGAATATTGGAATTGATAACCTGCTCGAGATGATATTGCTTCAGGCAGAGATGATGGATCTGAAGGCAAACCCGAACAAGCCAGCAAGGGGGGTTGTCCTCGAAGCAAAACTCGATAGGCAACTCGGGCCCCTCGCCACAGTTCTGGTTCAGGCGGGAACTCTGAAAGTTGGTGACTTGGTTATCGCAGGGCTTGCGCACGGAAAGGTTAGAAAGATGATGGACGAAAGGGGAATAGACCTCCGTGAAGCGAAACCAGTAACCCCTGTTCAGGTAGTCGGCTTCAATCTTGTGCCGAATGCTGGAGATCCGTTCGTGGTCCTTCCGGACGAGAAAAAGGTGAAAGAGGTCATAGAATGGCAGATGACCCAGATAAAGAAGGCAAGGGCTGCAAAGGGAGCAGTAAGGGTTTCACTAGAAGACTTCTACAAGATGGTTCAGCAAGGAAGCACGAAGGAACTGAAGGTGATAGTTCGTGCGGATGTCCAGGGCTCACTACAGGCGATAATAGACGCCTTGTCTAAGCTCCAGCACCCAGAGATAACCTTGAAGATCGTCCATTCTGCGGTTGGTAATATCACTGAAAGCGATGTAAACCTCGCCATTGCATCAAACTCTGTAATCATCGGCTTCAATGTGGCAACAGACCCCAATGCACAGACCTTGGCTGACCACGAGAAGGTGCAAATAAGGAAGTACAATGTGATCTATGACCTGCTCGATGATGTGAAAAAAGCGATGGAAGGGCTATTGGAACCAAAGACAGTCCTAAAACCTATCGGAACAGGCAGGATATTGAAGATATTCAATATCTCGAAGGTTGGCCGTGTGGCGGGGGTGGCGGTAACGCAAGGCAAGGTTACGAGGTCATCCATCGTAAAGGTTGTGCGAGGCAAAGACATAGTCTTCGAAGGCAAGATCGCATCTTTGAAGCACCTAAAGGACGATGTGCGTGAGGTCAAACAAGGCATGGAATGCGGGCTCAAGATTCAGGATTTCGATGGCATTGAGGAAGGCGATGAACTGCAGTTCTTCGAGACAGAAGAGCTGCGGGAGGGCATCTCTGTCCCTGTTCAGTCTTGAGGTTGGCAATGATCGTGGGAGTGTTGCGAGTCACCATGGATACTTCAGGACTTGGCTCCTTGAAACAAAAAAGGGCGATTGTAAACAAAGTGGTTAGTAGAGTACGCCACACCTTCAATGTGGCAGTAGCAGAGGTAGACTTACAAGACGCCCACGACTTCGCGGTGCTTGGGTTTGCTGTTGTCGGCTCTGACCATAGGGTGGTGAACTCGGTGATAGACAAGGTCATTGATTTTGTCGAAGAACTGCACCTGGCTAGCATCCAAGATCACGCTTATGAGATCCTTCATGTGTTGTGATAGCCATGAGAAGCTTTGAAAGGACAAAAAGGGTTGAAAGCCTTTTGAAAGAGGCGATCTCTGAGGTTCTTCTGTTTAGCGTAAGTGACCCAAGGCTTCGAGGTGTGGTGGTGACAAGGGTCTTTGTCACCAAAGATTTGAGCCTTTGTAGGGTCTATTTTAGGAACTATTCCCTTACAAGGCACGAGGTTATGGAGGGACTTCAGGCATGTAAGGGATACTTGAGGAGGGAAGTTGGACACAAAGTGCGACTCCTTCGTATCCCGGAGTTCGAGTTCTTCTATGATGACCTTCCTGACAAGGTCACAGAGGTTGAAGAGCTTCTAAAAAAGGTAAAAGATGCCTAAAGGCATTTTGCTGGTTGATAAACCTAGTGGGTATACCTCTTTCGAGGTAGTCAAACTTTTAAAACAGAAGTTTGCAAGAGGGGAAAAGGTAGGTCACGGAGGCACTTTAGACCCGTTTGCTACAGGGCTGTTGCCAGTCCTCTTTGGAAGAGAGTGGACAAGGAAGGCTTCCTCGCTTTTGCAAGGCGAAAAGGAGTATGTGTTCACGATGAGATTTGGGGTCGAGACTGACACCTGCGATTTGACAGGGCGCGTCCAAAGAGTATGTCCTCTGCCTGAAGAAAGCCAAATCAGGGAGGTTATTTCTTTGTTCAAGGGCAAGATAAAACAAGAGGTACCTATCTTCAGCGCTGCGAAGTTCAAGGGTAAACCGCTCTATTATTATGCAAGAAAAGGGGTAGTCGCGACACAAAAAGTTAGGGAAGTCGAGATTTACAGCTTGGAGTTCCTGGAATATCTTCCTCCTGACGCAACATTGAAAGTGCGTTGCTCGGGCGGGACTTATGTTCGAATCCTCGCTCGTGACATTGCTAGAAGCGTAAACTCGTGCGCCCATTTAATCGCGCTCAGAAGAACAAGGGTTTCCAAATGGACAGTTGATATAGCGCATCCTTTGTGGTCTCTTATGGCTTCCGACTTCTTGCCCCTTTTGAACGAGGAGGCTTTGTGCTAGCGGTTGACCTAGTAGCGAGCAGTTCTAGAGGCAACATGGCTTTTGTGAGCACACCATATGTCGAGATAATAGTGGACATTGGTTTGGGCTCACAAAGGGCTGTTGCAAGGGCAATTAAAAGGCGTGGGAAAAAACCAGCATTGTGCCTTCTCACACATACCCACACTGACCATCTCAGACCCTGTGGGCTTAGTGTGCTCATTGAAGAAGGAATCCCTGTGGTTGGGGAGCTTGCAACTATAAAACATATCGCGATGATGGTATCAGGAGAGAATGGGCTTGGCCTAACCATAAAGCCAACTCACTGTTATACCGTGCATGACCTTGTGATAACACCTTTCAGAGTGCCCCACGATTGTCCTACACTCGGATTTTTATTCGAACATGACGACGGAAACAGAAGGATAAAGCTTGTGTGGGCAACGGATTTGGGCTCTACGCCTGATTATCTTTTGCCGTTTTTTGTGGACGCGGATATCGTAGTCCTTGAAGCAAACTATGATGAGGCGCTTCTAGAGGCAAGTTCAAGGCACCCATCCAACAAAAAGCGCATAAAAAGCGATTTTGGGCATCTGTCGAATTATCAGGCGGGAGGATTCCTTGCTAAGGTCTTCGAAGGAAGCACAAGGCCGCCTAAAAAGGTTGTGCTAGCACATTTGAGTTTTGACCATAACACGGAGGCGCTTGCCAAAACAACGGTGGAAAAGGCAATATCCTTCACAGGGATCTGTGAGATTCTTGTTGCATCACGGCTTAGCCCTACTCCGAGGGTCGAGGTATGACTGGAGACCGGAAATGCCTTGAAGTGAAAAAATTTGTAGAGACTTTTAGGTTCGGAGGTGTCTATGCCTTCCCAGCTGGTTCTTGCCTCTGCATCGGAAAGGCGAAAGGAGCTTTTGGAAAAGACGGGGTTTACTGTAAAACCCATGCCTGCAGAGATCGATGAGTCTCAACTTCCTGATGAGACCCCTGACGCATATGTGAAAAGGCTTGCAAGGCTCAAGGTGCTCAAAGTTGTTGACCGCATCCAGTCAACACTGTATCCCGAGCTAGGCACGACCTTTGCCTATACCAGGGAAAGCCCTTTGAGATGGGTCTTGGGTGCGGATACTGTTGTAGTACTGGACAATCTCATACTGGGAAAACCACAAAGCCACGAAGACGCAGTGGAGATGCTCATGAGGTTGCAAGGGCGAGAACATATCGTAATAACTGGCTTCTGCCTTTACGACATGAAGAAATCAAAAGAGGGGCTTCAGTCTGTCCAGACTATAGTGAAGTTCAAGAAGATGAGCAGAGCAGAGATAGAAAAATATCTGGCCGTCGGGGAATCCATGGATAAGGCAGGGGCTTATGCCATTCAAGGTGTGGGTAGCTATCTTGTAGAAAGCATCTATGGCTCATACACAAATGTGGTAGGATTGCCGTTGTGTCAGGTTATTGAGATGATGGAAGAGATGGGTGCAAAGGACATCTTGCCTTACTAACAGGAAAAACATGAAAGAGACAATAAAGGAACGGATAAAACTGGTAAAACAACGGATCGAAAAGGCTTGTGAAAGGGCAAGAAGAGACCCCAAAGAAATAAAGTTGATTGCAGTTACAAAGCAGTTTGGACCCGAGGTTATAGAATCCGCAATGGAGGCGGGTTTGTCGGATTTCGGAGAAAACTATGCTCAAGAACTCCAGAGAAAGGCGTTTGCCCTTTCACAGAAGGGGCTTCAACCGAGATGGCATTTCATAGGGGCTCTGCAGACGAACAAGGCAAAGATTGTGGCGAATATCTGCGAGAGCATTCATTCTCTCGACAGGAAAAGGCTTGTCGAGGAGATGGAAAAGCGGATACCAGAAGGGAAGGTGATGGACTGCTTTATCGAGGTGAACATAGGTAATGAGCCACAAAAAAGTGGCGCAAGTGAGGCATCCCTACTGGAACTTGCACACCTTCTCCTTTCTTCAAAAAAGATGAGGCTTTTAGGCCTCATGTGCGTGCCTCCATTTTGCGAAGACCCCGAGGCATCCAGACCCTTCTTTCAGAAGCTAAGAAATCTCAAGGAGTTGTTGCTGGAAAAACTGTCGCCCCCTCCTCCCCTTCTCCGAGGGCTTTCTATGGGCATGAGTCATGATCTGGAAGTCGCAATCGAAGAGGGGGCAACCATAGTCAGGATTGGAACTGCAATATTTGGCGAAAGAAGGAAAGGGTAGTATTGGTCTCGCTCGAAGCACGACGAAAAGTTTTCGATGTTCTTTCCCTCTTTTTTCTTTTTTCGCTCTTGGTCCTCTACACTGTTCGACCCAACTGGGATATCGATATTTATTGGCATATAAAGACTGGTGAGTGGATAGTAAAACACAAAGAAATCCCTACCAAGGACATATTTTCCGCTACCGACCCTGAACGCCCATGGGTCCCATTTCAGTGGCTTTACGAGGTAATAACATACGAGATTGATACAAGATTCGGCTTTTTATATGTGCGCATCCTCCATGCCCTCTTGTTCATTGCCGGCTTTGCCTTTTTTTATGTCTATCTTCGCAAACTCAAACTGGGACGGGTTTTTGCGCTTTTTTTGTTCATACTGACGCTTTCGCTGACAGAAGACAGGCTTCGCATAAGACCAGAGGCTTTCAACTTCTTCTTCTTTGCCGTGATGTTACCAGAGGTGCTCGGGGAAAGAAAAAACTTCATTATCATCGTCATTGTGTCCGTCCTTTGGGCAAACATCCATGCAGGAGGGGCTATTCTGCTTCCTCTTTGTTTTGGCACTGTTTTGTTTGCAAAGATTTTGCAAAAGGTTTCCAGGCAACAGTTGTCGCTAGGCGATGACCTTAAAAAGTTCCTTTTTTCTTCGATTTCAATGGGTTTGATGCCATACTTCGTTCCAGGCATCAAAACCGCCTTTTCCATGCTGGAAGAGAGCGCTATCCTGATACCAGAATGGCATCCTCCGCTCGCATACTTCATCCCTGAGCTTTCTGGTTCCCTAACTGCACATCATGTATTATGTGGCGCCTTTCCTTATCTTTACTTGTTTTCTCTCTCCTTCTGGTATATCTTCTACCTTGCGAGGCAAGGACTAAGTACTGTCTTGAAGCAGAAACACCTTGGGCTTTTCTTGCTCGCCCTGGCGCTCGCCATCATATCTGTGAAGTCCGCAAGGTTTATTTACTTTTCCGCCTTATCCCTCTTTATAGTTGTCTATGCTACGAGAGATTGGATTTTGAAGCATCTCGAACCATTTGGTAGAAGGCTCATTCTGATCCTGCTTTCTTTTGCGCTTTTGGGAATCTCTTATGAAAATATCGTTTTAAAACAGAGAAAAGGACTTACCTCAGCACTAGCCACGATGCTAGTTGACCACGAGCCCAACCTTTTCCCTGAGAAAGCAAGCGACGCATTGCAGGCGATGGGGATCAAAGGCAAGATCTTTCATTACACCCAGTGGGGAGGCTACCTTATTTATAGGCTCTTTCCAGATTGCACTGTGTTTACAGACGGTAGGGGCAACTTCACAAAAGAAGAAAAACAGGCACTGATAGCAACACATAGACCATTCGAGAGAGAGAAGGCACTTGAGGAGGCTTTTCAGAAGTTTGATTTCGATATAGTGATGTTCAGACCCCCTGTCTTTCCTTTGTATTACTGGGAGAAAGATAGATGGTTACTCATTTATAGGGACGATGTCGCAGAAGTCTTTTTACGGCTGAAGGATACCAATAAAGAGAATGTCAAGAGAGTTCTTGAGTATTACGGAAAACGTGGCATTGATGTTCGAGGCGGTGTGGTTGCTTTTCAGGAAGAGTTCCTTAGAGTCCTTCAGGTCGAATATCTTCAAAAGCCGGCGGTGAGGCATAAACTTCTTTCAGCAATCAGACGCATCAGGACTGCAGAGAATCCTAAGGAAGCAGCAAGCGCATATTATGACTATTCGATGGTCATGTTCTCTGCAGGAAAGTATGCGGAAGCAAAAAAGGGGCTCGAAAAGATATTAGCCCTTGGCTTCCCTTCTTCAACAGTACTTTTGTATGTGGCATGGTGCGACTTCTTGCTCGGGGATACGGATAAAGCGAAAGCGGTTCTTCGTGAGTTGCTTTCTTTGAAGCAAAAAGGTATAAGGGATTTTGCCCCACTTGGTTGGGCTGGAAAGAAAATCCTTGGACTTCTGGCTTCAAGGGTGGGCATGGAAATAATGGAGGAATAATCATGAAGGACAGATTCAAAACACTTTTATTGCTTGCATTGCCTGCATCTGGAAAATCAGAAATCAGGAAGTTCATGCGTAGCCTTGGCGAAAAAGAATGCCTCGAAAGATTTCATGTTGGACCAGTGGTCGAGGTCGATGACTATCCCTATGTAAACCTCATGAGGCAGGTGGATAGATGGCTGTGGAAGAATGGAAGAGCATCGCTGTTCTTTCAATCGGACACGAAGCCATTCATTGACCCTTATCTTTGGGGCGCACTGATAGAACTAGTGAACGAAGATTTTGAACAAATAAGAGGGCGCAAGCAGGTTGGTGTAACCGCATTTTCTCTACACCTGTTCAACAGGATCGACAGAGCATGTGAAAGGGTTCAGACCACGCCAAAGTTCAAGTGTTTAGAGCCAGATGTAACAAGGGAACTAGCAGAGGCGATGGAAGGTATTTGCAAAGACATCGTTCAGGAAACAAACAGGATGGCGAGCATCTACGACGATGAAAAGACTGTCGTTATCGAGTTTGCAAGGGGAGGAGCACAGGGCTCTAGTATGCCTTTGAAAGAGCCTTTTGGTTATGCATACTCTATTGATAGACTTTCGGATGAAATCAAGCGCACTGCCGCTATCTTTTATGTGTGGGTCACACCCGAGGAATCAAGAAGGAAAAATAGAGAAAGGCATGACCCTAACGATCCAGATGGCATATTGGGGCACAGTGTGCCAGAAGAGGTTATGCTAAAGGATTATGGGTGTGACGACATCGAATATCTAATGGGGTGTTCCCCGAAAGAAGGATTTGTCGACATCGGGGGGATTTTGATACCCATAGTTAGGTTCGACAACAGGGTGGATAAGACATCTTTTGTAAGAAGAGAAAAGTGGGAGCCGCACGAAGTTGAGACCTTGAAGTCTGCCCTTCAAGAGGCTTTCGATGAGTTGTGGCAAAGGTGGCTCGAAAAGGGGTAAGAGATGGGAATGCTGAGATTGTTCAACACCATGTCCCAGACAAAAGAGGAGTTTGTGCCTTTGAATCATTCAAAGGTGGGTCTATATGTGTGCGGTATCACCACCTATGATTCATGCCATATTGGGCATGCAAGGGCATATGTTGCCTTCGATGTTGTCCAGAGGTATCTGAGATATTGTAACTACGATGTAACCTATGTTAGGAACTTTACGGACATTGACGACAAGATCATAAAGAGGGCACATGAACTTGGGCTAGACCCTCGCGAGGTCTCAAATAGATACATACAGGAGTTTTACGATGATATGGACGCTCTTGGCGTTCAACGGGCTGACATAGAACCAAAGGTCACAGAGCACATCCCTCAGATCATCGAGTCAGTGAAAAAGATATTGGAGCGTGGGTTTGCCTACGAGGCTGAGGGTGATGTCTATTACGACACTACGAAGTTTGCCGATTACTTAAGGCTTTCAAGACGAAACCGAGAAGAGATGCTTGCTGGCGCATCGGGCAGGGTTGACCCAACAGAGCCACACAAGAGGCATCCTTTCGATTTCGCCCTTTGGAAAAAGGCAAAGGAGGGTGAGCCTTCATGGGAGAGTCCTTGGGGGAGAGGAAGACCTGGGTGGCATATAGAATGTTCCACGATGAGTTCCTATTATCTGGGGGAAGTATTCGACATCCATGGGGGGGGCATGGATCTGATTTTCCCACATCATGAAAATGAGAGGGCACAGTCTTTTGCGCTGTGCGGGCGTGAGTTCGTCAGATACTGGCTTCACAATGGGTTCGTGACAGTAGGTGAAGACCAGCAGAAGATGGCGAAATCTTTGAAAAACTTCTTCACCATAAAGGATGTGCGCTCGATTTTCTATCCCGAGGCATTGCGTTACTTCTTGCTTACAACTCACTACAGAAGCCCAATAAACTTTAGCCTCGAGGGAGTGCTTGCTGCTGAAGAGAATGTGGATTACTTATACGAGACAATACTGGCAGGAATGAGCGCACCGGAGGCAACAGAGATCAACAGACAGGTTGTCGAAAAAGAGACACAAAGATTCGAAGAAGCGATGAATGACGATTTCAATACCGCAGTGGCTTTGGCAGTGCTTCTGGAAAATGCTCGTGCTTTGAACGAGTGTCTGAGACGTAAAAACTGGTCAATGGCAAAGACGCATCTTGCAATAGTTATGAAGATTGGCGGTGTGCTTGGTTTGGGAGAGCAGCCTCCTAAACAAGCGCTTTCAGAGATACAAGAAAAAAGGATTGACAGGGCAAAGATCGACAAGGAACTTGTGGAAAGACTAGTGGCTGAAAGAAGTGAGGCCAGAAAAAACAAAGACTATGGAAAGGCCGACGCCTTGAGGGATGACCTGGCAAAGATGGGTGTATTGGTGATGGACCAGAAGGATGGAACAAGGTGGAAAGTTACTAATGTAAAGCCGAAGGAGTGAAATATGGCGCTGATGAAAATAAGAGTCTGGCCTGACCCTGTGCTAAAAAAGAAGGGGGACAAGGTCACTGTTTTTGACGATAAACTGAGACAACTTTTGGAAGACATGG
>Ga0197143_1001627_pt1 | contig 18546 bp, 20 predicted proteins | sample GBS70_MetaG_FD_148603 | JGI IMG/M metagenome (GOLD analysis project Ga0197143, IMG submission 148603) | Sediment microbial communities from Great Boiling Springs, Gerlach, Nevada, United States - GBS 70_MetaG | ecosystem: Environmental > Aquatic > Thermal springs > Hot (42-90C) > Sediment...
TGGGCGTATAATGTCTAATACTGGCAGGTACGGCGCAAAGGAAAGCAAAAAGAATTCAGGTCGATTAGCTTTAATTCGTAAATAAACTTTATCTTGTTCTTCACCGCATCTTTCGGCATCAAACTTTCTTTCAATTGCTTCGGCAAAGCCAGAAGGGCATTTTATTTCAACTTCCAAATTCTGATCGGCCTGTATTTTTAAGGCCTCAACTGCTTTTTCTTTCAGCTCCTCCTCTGATGTTTCTACTAATTCATCCAAAACTCTAAGTTCAACTATGCGCTTGAGCTTGAAAAGCTTTGGTCCATTCTGCGTTAATCCGGCGAGATACCATTCACCTTCCCACAAGACGAGCCTGAAGGGTTCCAGTACATATTCCTTCGTCCTTTGTTCTAAAATGGGTGTGTACTTAAGGTAAAGCTTCCGTCGGCTATCAATAGCCTTTTCAATTTTTTGTGCAAACTCTTTTTCTCTTTCGTCCAATAAGATTTGAAATCCGAACGGAACTTCTTTTCCATAATTTCCACCATAAACTTCAGGAAAGATGCCGTGGGCAACTGCAATCTTTTTAATGGCTGAATTCAAGGTCGATGTGTCAAAAGTACCCTTAAAATTTTTAAGTTCAGCCAAAATTTCAGCCAGCTTTTTTTTCTCTTCTTGAAGCAAGTTTAATTTTTTGTCAAACGCAAAGCGGTAATCAATGCTGTAATATTTGTTACTTTCCAAATTTAATCTTATTCCAGCTTTTTCAAGTTCATCTTTATCCCTTTCAAACATTCTTCTGGCAGCTTCTTCGGATTTGCAAATGTGGTAACCGTGAACCTTTTGTCTTATTTCTGCAAAAGTAAGAGACCGGAATTTAATTAAAGTGCAGATAAGATTTAAAAGCCTTTCTTCTTTGCTGACCCTTTCGGTCATAATCATTATTTTATTCGTGAATAAATCACTTAGTAAAGCATTTTATTCGTATGCCGATATATTAACCGGTGAAAACGATGGATGAATATGAGAAATTAATCACATTTAACTTTCTTAACCGCGAACTAACGCCAAAAGGAATGCTTCATTTAATGTTAAGTTTTGGTATTTTGATGGGGCTTGTCTTTCCTGCTTTTATTTTTCCTTTTGTAAAATTCAAGTCAAACACTCACTTTCTTCTCTTCTGGGCAACCTGCATCCTGGCGGGAATCATCGTCAGCTATCTATGCTACAGGTTAAGTTATTATTTTGGTGTTCAGTTGATTAAGAACGCCACCCGGATTGCAGAAGATAGTCTGGGCAAAGAATTATCCAGTCAGCTGATAACCGGGGCAGACATCGAAATTGCCAGTGAAAAATTTGCTAATTTGCTTGACTATACAAAAAGCCTCATTGAACAAATTAAATTCAGCATAAAAAGTTTAAAACAGATAGCTGACACCCTGGTAAAGATCAGTAGCAACAATGCAGTCTCAAGCAACCAATTGGCAGCTTCAATCACCGAGATCTCTGCTACCATCGAAGAACTAGCCCGGACAGCCGGAAACATTGCTTCCCACGCCGAAATCCTAAACCTTAATGCGAAAAGAACGCTTGAAGAAGCTGCAAAAGGAAAGCATTCAGTAAATTCTGCTTATGAGGCTTTTAGAGGAGTAAAGGAAATTAACGAAAGCCTCATTGCCAGCGTGATCGATATAGCCAACAAAATAAGCGCAATCAACGATGTAATCAGCTTTATAGACGAAATATCTTCAAAAACCAAAATACTTGCCTTGAATGCCTCTATAGAAGCAGCAAAAGCAGGTGAAAAAGGCAAAGGTTTCAGCGTTGTTGCCAGTGAAATTAGAAGCCTTACCGAAAGAATTTCAGGCTATACTTCCAACATCAAAAATGTAACCTCTGAAATACAGGATGTAGCCAGCAGCCTTGAAACACTGATTGAAGAAAGCAAAAAAAGTTTGAAGAGCTCTTTGTCAAAAGTGAAGAGACACTGAAAAAGCTCAACACTATTGAAGCAGCTGCCAGAGAAACGAGCACATCTTCTGATTCCATCCTCTCTGCTGTGGAACATGAAAGAGCAGCAACAAAGCTAATCTCTACGTCAATGCGCGAGCTCCAACAGGCAGCCCAAAGCCTAGTCAGGATAACTTCAGAGCTAATGGAAATATCAAATCAGCTCGAACATCAAACAAATTCACTGTATAATGTTTTATAAAAATTTATTTAAAATTTACTTTTTTAGGGTAAAGCCATATTTTCCCTTTACCCTGCCAGTTTCAAGGTATTTTTCAGGACAATAAGCAAAAGCCTTTATTCTTTCGTAGTCCGGTCTGTGACCGTGCTCATCCAAATATTCCTTATCTACAAATACGCCAAGGACTTCCGCTATAAATAGATCGTGAACACCCAGGTTAATGACATGCCTGACTCTTGCCTCAATATTGACCGGGCACTCTTTAATCCAGTGTCCCCTGACCAGCTGAGCAGGAACAGGTGTGAGACCCGTTTCTCTAAATTTATCAACATCTCTGCCGGAAACAGTACCGCAGTAATCAAGCACTTCCAGCATTTCGTCCGTGGGTATGTTTAAAACAAATTCCCGTTCCCTGATCACGAGCCTGTGGGAATACCTCGCTGGCCTTATCGAGACACTGACCATCGGCGGCTCTGAACAAACATTGCCTGCCCAGGCAATGGTAATTATATTGGAGCGCTGTTTTTCTCCATCAAACACTGTCAACATCAGAGCAGGAACCGGAAAAACAGCTGGATAGGGTTTAAGCATTATCTTTTCCATACTGCACCTCCTCCATTTTTTTAAAATTTTGCCGGCAAGCCTCTTTGGTTCCGGAACAGCATGCAGAAAGACCTCATCTGGGTCAGTCATTAAAAATAATATCTCCCAAACCGAGCAGCTGGCTTAAAATGTCTTTCCGAATTATAAGGTTCTTAAACGATTCAGTACAAACCCCATGAGATTGACTTTAAAACAGTTGCTGCCCCTTTAAACGTTTAAAACCCTGGATAAAAATTCACGTGTACGCGGATGTTCAGGAGAAGAGAAGATTTTTTCAGGCACTCCTTCTTCAACAATAACTCCGCCATCCATAAAAACAACCCTATCAGCAACCTCACGTGCAAAACCCATTTCGTGGGTTACAACAAGCATGGTCATGCCTGCAGCGGCAAGCTCCTTCATCGCATCCAGCACTTCCTTAACAAGCTCAGGATCAAGCGCTGAAGTTACTTCATCAAAGAGCATGATGTCAGGGTCCATCATCAGTGCTCTGGCAATGGCAACACGCTGCTGCTGTCCACCAGAAAGCTGATCAGGATATGCATGCAGCTTTTCCTCAAGCCCTATACGTTTTAACAGTTTACGGGCTTTTTCAAGGCATTCTTCCCTGTTTCTTTTCTGGACTTTAAGCGGCGCCAAAATGAGGTTTTGTTCAACAGTTAGATGAGGAAAAAGATTGTAGCTTTGAAAAACAATACCTACCTTTTGCCGAAGTTTATTTACATCTACACCCTGTGTAGTTATTTCGACACCTTCAATAAAGATCTGACCGGAAGTTGGCTTTTCGAGCAGGTTTACACATCGGAGCAGCGTGCTTTTTCCGCTCCCCGACGGACCTATAATGCAAACCACTTCAGATGGTCTTACCTTTAAATTTATTCCTTTCAAGATCTCATGGTTCCCAAAACTCTTTTTCAGATCACGAACTTCTACTACATATTCAGGGTTTTCAGGCATGGCTTGTATACCTCGAAAGCCTTTTCTCAAGATAAGCAGCAAGATAGGTAAGCGGAATGGTCATGGCCAGATAAATAAGAGCTGCCAGGGTATAAGAGGTGGCGTTAAAAGTTGCCGATGCCAGAGAGCGCATACGGTAGGCAATCTCGGGAACCTGAATCACATATAAAAGCGACGAGTCTTTAAGAAGGGCTACAAATTCATTTGTTAAGGGAGGTATGACAACCCGGAATGCCTGGGGAATTATCACATACCTCATTGCCTGGGCGTAAGACATTCCCAGAGAACGGGCAGCTTCCATCTGGCCTTTGGGAATTGAAAGGATTCCTGCCCTGAAAATCTCAGCTACGTACGCTCCAGAGTTAAGCGAAAGCCCGATAACGCCTGCTAATGCAGGTGGCAAATTAATGCCCACATAAGGTAGAGCGTAATAAATAAACATCAGCTGTACGAGCAGCGGAGTACCGCAGAAAAGATTGACATAAAAGGCTGCCGGGTACTTTAAAATCATCACATTTGAAATTCTGGCTAGAGAAACAAAAAGGCCAATGACAATTCCAAAAAACTCACCTATTAACGTAAAGATGACAGCGATCTTAGCTGCATTCAATAGGTGGGGCAAAAACTCAAGTGCAAGCTTTAAGTTAAAGTACTTGTCAACTAGCTGGCCGATGTTAATGTCCGCTAAAAAAAGCATGCTCCTCCAAACCCGAAAAAGTGGAGGGCTCTAAAGCATTTAAGCTTTAGAGCCCGAAAGGGACCTGTGCAAAAGCTACTCAGCACCAAACCATTTTTCATAAATTTTGTCGTAAGTTCCATCAGATTTGATATCAGCCAGGGCTTTGTTTATAAGTTCAAGAAGATCTTTTGAATCCTTTCTGACAGCAATACCATACTGTTCCCCGGTCGGAATTTTAGCAACGATCCTGAATACGGGGTCTCTCTTTACGAGGTAAGCCGTAACCGGATAATCGTTGATGACACCATCGATTCTTCCAGCCTTAAGATCTTCAAAGGCCATTAAGGTATCATCGTAAGATCGAATCTCCCTGATACCATACCTGTCTTTAAGTTCTTGTGCCTTGAGTTCACCCGTGGTACCTCTCTGTACACCAATTACATTACCCTTAAGATCATCAAGGGAATCAATGTCAGAATTCTTGTTCACAGCAAGTGACTGATCTGAATCAATGTACGGATCCGAAAAATCAACCTGCTTCTTTCTTTCCTCTGTTATGGTCATTGCAGAAACAACGCAGTCAAATTTGCCTGCATTTAGAGCCTGAATGATTGAATCAAAGGCAGCCGGGCGTATTTCTACTTCCAGACCTATGCGCTTGCCTATTTCTTTGATAAGGTCAACGTCAAAACCTTTTATCTCCTGGGTTTTTTCATCAACAAATTCAAAAGGTGGAAAAGCAACATCGCTGCCCACAACCAGTTTACCTGGTTCTATGGTTTTTAGTGTCAGTTTGGCAGACTTTTCTTCCTCCACCTTTCCCAATTCCTCTTTTTTAGCGCCCGAGCAACCTGATAACGCTGCCATTATCAGAACAGCAGTCAGGAAAGCATAAAAAAATCTTTTGAAGTTCATAAATAAAACCTCCCTTTGGATAGCTTCGATTGTATAAATTATAGCTATTTATTACAAAAAGCAAAGCAATTTATTCATTTAGCGAAGCTGAAGGCTGCTCCTGTCCGAAAAGCTCTGCAATAACCATAGCAGCAAACAGAAGGACAGCTCCAAGCAGTTTTCTCGTGGTAAATACCTCGTTTAAAAGCAGATAACCAAAAATCGCCGCAAATACCGGTTCTGATAGAAGAATTAGCGCCGTGCGGGTGGGCCCTATATGCCTCTGGGCAAAGATCTGTATAAAAAAGGCGAATATTGTTGCAAAAATAGAGGTCAGAAGTATAGCAAATATTGCATAACCAGATGGCCGCGGAAGCTCCGGTTGAAGCAGGTAAGCAAGTAGAAACATCTCAAAACCAGCGATAACGATCTGGCTCATCGAAAGCTCAACCAGATTAAATCTGTTTGCAATTTGGTCAACTATTACGATATGGATAGCGTAAGCAACGGCACACATTAAAATCAGCATATCGCCTTTTTCAGGTAAAAGGTTTTTTCCAAGGGAAAGCATTCCCAACCCGATAATTCCCAGCAAAACGCTCACCAAAACCGCGGGCGAAGGTCGCCGCCTGAACCAAACGGCAGCAAAAAGGGGCACAAAAACAACAAACAGGCCCGTTATGAAACCTGCCTTACCTGATTCTGTGTAGGCAAGACCAACTGTCTGAACAGTATAACCAAAGGCAAGAAGCGATCCTAAAAGCAGCGCGTAAGGACCAGCCCTATGAGTTCCTTTATCTCTCCTTCTGTTTAATAAAACAATTGCCGCTGCCAGAAGACCGGCAACCAGAAAGCGGTAAGCATTAAACCAGAGAGCCCCCGTAGACTCAATGGCTATTTTTATAATGGGAAAGGTCGCACCCCAGATAAGGCCTACCAGTAAAAGCAGAAAAGCAGCAAGGACTTCAACCGATTTTAATTTTTTCAATCTTGAGGTTGCTCCTTAAGGTAATTTTTTAGCGAGTCTGGCAAAAGACCTTCCACATGATAGAACGGCACGAGAAAAACCCATGGGTAGGCAGAACTGCTGGCATAATAATAATCGCTGTCTTTTCTGGCAAAGACAATCTCCACTGTGTCGCCGCCATACACAAGCCTTACCTTTATTAAAGGATTCTTAAGCACCTGCCTTTCTTCTCCGGATGGGTTATCAATAAAATCTTCTGCCCTGATACCCTCAAGATTGATCTTCAGGCTCTCAAACTGGCTTGAATCAAGCACCGCCTTCCGGTCACCTAAAACCAAAACTGCTGTTTGTCCTTTTACTTCAAGCGTCCAGCTTGAGCCAGTCGTCTCAACATTCATTTTTTTCAGGCCATTCATTTTGATGAGTTTTCTGTCGCGCCAGTCCTTTAATTCAAGACCAATATCGTCAGCAAAAGAACCCGATACAAGATAAACCCTATTGCTACCCTTAAGAACCATGTACCTTGTATGCAGGGTCGGCCCTACCTTGCCAAAGAAAATCTCCATTTTACGATTGCCTTTTTTAAAAACCAACCTGTAGCGCGAAAGTTCGTCCAGAGAAAATTCCTTTTCTCTTCCTTTAAACTCCCCGAGCTCGGATTCAATAATCATTGAGCTAAGAGAGTCTAGAAAAGACCTGATTTTCTCGCTGTCTGCTGGTTTTTCATTAACATGCCAGGCTCCTCTGACCAGTTTAAACTGAAGAGGCCTGTTCCTTCCATGCTGAATAGTAAACTCAGTTGCATTTTTTAGAACCTTTTCATCAATGCCGATGTCTTTAAGCGTCAGCGCCTTTGGTCGGCTCAGATAATCTAAGAGGTAAAGCCCAAAGGCTATAAAAATAAGCAGTATAAGCGTTGCTATCAGGTTTCTAATCTGCCGCCGAAACATACTTTTCCCTCAAATTCCTGAGGTGTAGGTATCTGTACCCAAGAGCAAAAGCTAAAACTGAAAGGACCATTAATGACAGGGTAAAGTATCTTACCCCTTCCCTAACCGTTTTAGATGGAAAAGCAAAGGCAGCAGGTCTGACCTCTTTTTGTCTGAGTCCAAGCAGTATTTTTTCGCCGACCACCCAGTTTACAGCCGAAAGAGCAAAGCCGAGATTTTCCTGGTTCTGCTGAACCAGCATGTCATCGAGAAACTCAGCATCGCCAACAACAACCAGCCTGCCGATTCGCTCCGAACCATGGATGATAGCAGCTACTGCAAGATTATACGATTTAACCCGGTTGGCATAAGCCTCGAAATTTTGATTTACGTCAAGCAGGTAAAAACCGGACTGTACAGCTGCATAATCTGATGTTTTAAGTAGCGGATAATGCTTTACGTTCCCTTTTTTGTGAATTTCAACAGACGAGGGCCATAAAAGCACCAGACGACGATAATTGCCCAGAATAGCTGCTGCAACATCGTTTTTGGCTGAGAGAGGCCTTACCCAGAAAGGATATGGAACCACGTATGTCTGCTCCCCTGAAATCACCACGTTTTCAAATGATTTGAGATCCATAACAACGTTGTTATCAACTACGATGCCGTAAGGACCGGTAAGCTCGTTGACATTTAAGTTGGTATTTTCACCGCTGAAAGACCTCGCATCCACCCTCACCATGTCTGCACAGATAAACATTGAACCGCCTTTTTTAAGATATTCTTTAAGGCGGGCAAGAGGAGTTGTTTCAAGCGGTACAGCTGGTCCGAGCCAGAGGAGTGCATCGTATGATTCGAGTTTTTCGTGCCCTCTTGATGCCAGCACCTCACTTACCTCGTACTGCTTTTTAAGAAGAGTAGCAAGATAAACCGATCCAGAAACATCGTTGCGCGCTCCTGCGTCAGAAAGAATCCCGATTTTCTTTTTGTTTCTGTTGATCAGCCCATAAATAGCAGATGTCAGCCTCAGCTCAAAATCACCGGTGGAGGTTACAACAGGCAGGGTATCGTAGCGCCCGCCGTAGAGAACGGCAACTCCAAAATACCCTTCTTTGACCCTGTATTCTTCACTGGAAATCACATTGAACTGTATTGGTGGCAGTCCATAATTACTGGCCTCAATTTTTGCCCGCGGGTTTGTATCTGGCTGAAGGTAAACTACCTCGATTTTGCCCCTGGATGCCCGACGATATTCAGTAAGGATATCCTTTACGTCCCGGGCAAGTGCAGTAATTTCTGGCGGAAGCTCCCTTGAAAGGTAAACCTTAACCACTAATTTTGCATCCAGCCTGCTAAGGACCTCTCTTGTGGCAGGCGAAAGCGTATAAATCTTTTCCCTGGTGAGGTCCAGCCGGGAACCTGAAAGCCAGGCAACAAAAAGGCCGGAGATAAGCACGAGAAAACTAAGAGCCCAGACAAAATAATATTCACCGCGGATATGTGGCTTTGCAACATATGCCTGTTTAAGTTTTAACGACGCACCGTACAGGAAAAACCAGGTTGTAATAGAAAAATATAGCAGAGAGGAAATATCGATCACACCTTTATTGAAGTTTTGAAGGTGGTTTAAAGGACCAAGAAATTCAAATATGTTTCTAATTGCAGCTGGCAGCGCCAGGGTGATAAAACTGCTGGAAAATAAATACAGGATAATAGCTGCAATAACTGAAACCAGAAAAGAGACATACTGGTTGCTGCTGAAAGAACCTACAAAGAGGGTAAGTCCGGTTAAAAAGGCAATGAAAAATATCAAACCGATGTAACTGGCTGCAATCTTTCCGGGGTCAAAGACAGCAAAAGGTGAACAAAGAGCAGGTATGAGAAGGAAAAACAAACTTGCCACCACGGCCAGCAGAAACACAGAAAGAAATTTCCCGGTAACCAGCTGCCCTTCGGTGAGCGGATTGGCTGCCCAGATTTCGTAAAATCCTCTCCTTCTCTCCTCGGTTAAATGCTTCATTGAAAGAGCCGGCACAAAAACTAGGAGCGCCCACGGCAATGCATCAAAAAGCGGCCTTAAATCGGCTGACGAACTTAAATACGCCTGCCTGAAGTAAAGATAAGCAGGTATTAAAAGATAGGCAACAGCAACAGCATAGAATCCGGGCGAAAAAAGGTAGGAATTTATCTCGCGTCTGAAAACTGCCATTATTTTTTCCAGCTGCTTTCTTTCCCTGTCTTTAAACATTTTCCTTCCCCGTCAGCTTAAGGAAGATGTCCTCAAACGATGCACTTTCAACAGAAAGTTCTAGCAGCACAAACCCTTCTTCCACGCAGAATCTGAAAATTTCTTCCCGGATGTCTTTTTCAGAAAATATTCTTACCCTGACAGTACTGTCAACCTTCTCAATCTCCTCAACCACATTATTACCAAACTTTTTCCTAAGTCTTTCCAGTGCATTGGTTCCTCTGATGGTTATTCTGAAAGAGCGGGAGGCAATCTGCTTTAAAACTTTTTCGAGAGAATCGTCCAGCACAATTCTGCCGTCGTTGATAAGGATCACTCTTTCGCATGTTTCAACCACTTCTGTAAGAATGTGTGTAGAAAGAACGACGGTTCTTTCCCTGCCTATTTCCTTTATCAGCCTGCGAATTTCAAGGCGCTGGCCCGGGTCAAGTCCTTCCTGGGGTTCGTCAAGGACAAGCACCTCAGGATCTGCAAGCATTGCGGCTGCAATACCAACTCGCTGCCTGTAGCCCTTTGAAAGATTTCCCAGCGGCTGCAGAAGGTAGTCAGTAAATTCAAGCATTTCTGCAAGCTCAGTGATCTTCTTGACTTCTTCTTTAACGCCCTTTACCCTTGCGAAAAACTCGAGGTAGTCAACCGTCAACATCTCTTCGGGAAGGGGGTTGTTTTCAGGCAAATAACCGAAAGCATTTCTTGCATCAGGGATTGAATCCTCCTGCTTGATTCCATCGTAAAAAATTTCACCCGCGTCAGGAAACAAGAGACCAAGCATGAGGCGCATGGTTGTTGTTTTTCCGGCTCCGTTAGGACCCACAAACCCGATAACCTGTCCTGGGCGAAGCACAAAACTAAGATCACTAACCGCGGTTTTCGTTCCAAAAGATTTGGTAACCGATTGAAATTTGATTTCCATAACAGAATTAATAATTATAATGCTATCGGGCGCTAAATTCAGACCTTTTTAACTATTCTTTATGGGGCTTCACATCCAGCACGGGTGTTCCATCAATGGCATCAATTCCTTTTATTCTTAAGAACCTTCCTTCTCTTTTGACAAGTTTAACCGTTGAAAGGGCTATGGGGTTAGGTCTATGAGGAGAGCGTGCAGCAAAAACTCCTCGCAATTCTTTCGAGTGGAGTGGCCTTACTTTAAGAATATCCCTTTTTGCCAGATGGAAAAAGTAAAGTACATCAAGCTCCTCGTAACGCTCAATTCCGTCAAGTGCTTCTTCATATTCGGGAAAAATTTCAATTGTTCCTTCTTCCTCAGAAAGCGTATACCATCTCGGCGTTTCCTCAAGGGTCCTGTAAGGGCTGTGAAGAATGCCTATCGGCTTGAAAACAATTTCTTCTCCTGCATCCATAGGTGTTTATTTTAACAGGCTATTTTTTATCTTCTGAACTTTTTCTTTGATGTCTACGTAACGACCTTGTAATTGTCGGCGTCAGATCCACAGGTGGATAATGAACATCAATGCCAACGAGGCCTTCGGATTCAAAATGCTTTAACAAAAAATCCTCAACCCTTGCCTTGAGAAGGCGTGCCCTTTCGGGAGATGCATAAAATCTAAGCCCAAAAAAAACGCAAACAAGCTCTTTTTTTTCATCCTTGAGGAGTACCCGATAAAACACTTCAAGGTCTTTCTTTGTAAGCGGCTTATAGAGATGTCCATCTTCATAAAGCGGCAGATCAAAATTGCTGTTATCAAGATAGCTCATCGCATATACTCTGGCAATAGAGTAGGAACTTTTAAGCTCAAAAATTATTTCTTCAGGGTCCTTTCTGTCCTTAAAGGCAAAGGCTACATCAAAAACACAGGCATCAAAATTCTTTTTAGAAATGGCGGATTTAAATTCATCAAAATTCCAGACAACAAAAGTATAGATATCCCGTTCTTTAAGAAAGCTGCTTAAAATTTGAGCCTCTTCGTCAGCTGCTAGAATCAGGACATTCAATCACATCACCAAAGAATTTATCGTCAGAATATCCAGACAACATAAAGAAAAAAATTTTAAAAGGGGAGCAGGCCTGTAAGCCGGGTTCTGTGCCCCTGAACCGGGGTGACAGCCATCTATCTGGGCCCTACATTGCTGCAGGGCTCAAGCGACCTACCCGGAAGGCGTTGCAGCGGGCCACTGCATGCCTTCCCTATTTGGTCTTGCTCCGGGTGGGGTTTGCCGTGCCTGCTGTGTTGCCACAGCAGCGGTGGTCTCTTACACCACCTTTTCACCCTTACCGCGTAAAGGCGGCGGTTTGTTTTCTGTGGCACTTTCCGTCGCTTACGCCGACCCGGGTGTTACCCGGCACCCTGCACTGTGGAGCCCGGACTTTCCTCCTGCCTTTCATCGGCAGGCGGCTGTCCGGCCTGCTCCCATATTTATTTTACCACTTCAGCCTTGTTTTTGCTGCTGGTATGCGTGCACCCGACAAACTGCACAGATATCCTGTGTTGAGGGTTCCTTGCAGTAAATACACTCTTTTTCGAGATTCTTAGCTTCCCTACCAGCTTTTCGGTATATCCTTTTGAGGTGATCGATAAGCTGCCGCCTGAAACCCGGTGAAATCACGTCTATTTGAGCAAAAACTTGCTTGAGAGCGTGACCGCGCCCGTCTGAAACCGGACAGGCACCAGTTACAAAAGGAAGGCCCTCAAGCTCACAGTAAAGCCGCGTTAGAGTTTCTGTCATCCTGTAAAGTGGCTTAATTTTTCTGGGTACCAGGTCATTGCTGCTCTCAAGAACCGCCCGGGGAATGTTATCCTTTTTAGAAAGCAAATTCTTTAAGGCAAACAGAAAAATATCATCAAAGGTATGGGCCGTTGCTAGCACGTTTGCACCCAGCTTTCTGGCTATTCTGTTAAAGATGCTGCGCTTAAGGGCGCCGCAGACAGCACAGGCCGGAAAACTCTTTATAGGCTCAACTCTAACTTGATAATCAGAAAGGTAAAATACTGCCAACTCTCTCCCTGATTTTTTGCCAATTTCCCGCGCTGTCGCCAGAGCTGCATCTGAGTACTCACCAAAGCCAAGATGCAGGTGAAAAGGCTTCACCTCAACTTTCAGTTTTGAGGAAAGCCTGGAAAGTGCATGTAAAAGTGAGGCACTGTCCTTGCCACCCGAAACCCCAACAGCTACTGTATCGCCTTCCCTGAGCATGTGAAATGACCTGATGGTAGATAAAACCTTCTTCCTGAAAAACTCCGGAAAGCAACTGCTGCATACGTAAAGGCCATAATCAGTCAGATAGTAGATATTATCCTTTTTATTGCAGCGAAAACAGAATTCTGCAGATGATTCCATCAAAATCTCCTTAAATCATTGACACCAATTCAAAATTAAGATTATCATTTTAAACACTTACCCTGACGGTGGGTAGAGCCTCCCAAGGCCGACAGCCAGGTGCGTGGCGAGGGCCCTCTGGGAGGTCAATAAAGTAAAAATTCGTATGAAAAGGCTTGTTGATTTCATAAAAGATTATGTTAAAAAAGAAGACCCTGTTCTCTGGCTATCCCTGTTTATTGCTAGCCTTGTTTCGCTTGCCTTTTATGCCTTTGCGGTTTTTTATGTTAGAATAGCAGGTTAGCATGTTGAATGACAGCTTAACCCTAGCTCAGGCTGCAAGACTCATTGGCGTATCTCCAAAAAAGCTTGAGGAAGTTGCCAGAACTTATAGCATCAATCTTCAGGCAGAAAATATTGAACCGCTTGAGTTCACCCAACTCCTTACCGCTTCCCGGTTAAAGATAAAAATTAATAGAAAAAAAGAGTCTCTCCACTTTGAATTTGTGAGCTTTCTAAGGCGCGAAGATGAAACAGTTTATTTCTTAATGGTTGAACCAGATGAAAAATCCAGCTGCTTTGAACCTTTCTTCCTTGAGATCAGAATTAGCCGTGAATCAGACAATATTTTCGAGCTTCTGCCTATCATCAAAAATATCCTTACAGAAATAGAGGAATTTGAACCAAAGCTGGTCAAAATCTGCTACGATAAAATTGAAATAATTGATATTTTCCCACCGGAACTTGAATTTTAGGGCTCAAAAATAGGTGGCATTCTTCGTTTGTGTTCGGACTGCCTGACGAATTTCAGGACCCTGTTTCTAATTTCCGGGTTTATCTCATTTTCTCTCCCTTGCTCCAATAAGTAAAGCGCTGTATCGAGCTCGTCATAGGTGATTCCGAGCTCACCTTCATCGGTCTGGCCTGCCCAAAGCCCAGCCGAGGGTGGTTTGAGAATTATTTTTTCAGGTATCTTCAGATAGCGAGCTAGCTCTCTTACCTGCGTTTTATAAAGCGAGCCAATTGGAAGAAAATCACAAGCACCGTCACCGAATTTAGTAAAATAACCTATCATTATCTCTGATCTGTTTCCAGTGCCCGCAACCAGCTTTCCGTAAAGATTGGCAAAGTAGTAAAAGACAGTCATCCGCAATCTGGGTTTAATATTGGCAGCGGCCATACCATTGCCTTTAGGAAGTTCAGCAAGCATTTGTCTGTACACCTGGGTCAGATCCAGCTCCCTATAGTTGAGCCCGAGATGTTCAGCTACCAGCCTGGCATCGGCGAGGTCTTCCGAATCTGACTCGATACCCACGAAAACTGCTAGGTGAGAGTCTTTAAAGACACGATTCAAAAGTGCGGCAACCACGGTTGAATCAAGTCCACCCGAAAGACCGGCAACAGTACCATTTGCACCGCTACTGAGCACTATTTCCTTCGCCCATTTTTCAAAGCGCTCAACAAATGCTTCTGGATTGAAAGAGCGAAAAATATTTTCCATGCTAAAGAACACCTGCCTTTTTAAGAAAATCCTGCAGGTCCTTTTTTAAAACTGGTTTTAAAGGCAGGTTCTCTGGATTTTCAACTGTAAGCAAGCTGTATGTTCCTGCATAGTCTCCGTCAAAAGCATCTGTTGCAGCCTTAAAGATACTTATTGTGTTGCGTTCATCTATTTTTGAATTCCTCGCCCCAACCACAATTCCTAAAACTTTAGGCCTTTCACTTCTCAGTTTACGCTTGAGAACATTCTTCAATGCCCAAAAAGCCTGAAGCCTGTCAATGAGTGCCTTCATCTGGGCAGAAGGGCCAGAAAAAAAGATGGGCGTTGCCAGAACAATTAGATCAGCCTGTTTAAGCCTGTCATAAATGGTAAGCATAGAATCAAAAATAGTGCACCCTTCACGGGTATAACACGAAAGACATTCATTACAGGGCTCAATTTTTAATGAAGAAAGATCAAATCGCTCAACCAGATGACCTTGTTCAGAAAGCATTTCAACTAACACATCAAGAAGAGTCGAGGTCGTCCCTTTACGTCTCGGGCTTCCGTTTATAACGGCTATTTTCATTTACCTATAAGTTTTCTTTAAATATTCAAGAAGGACGGGATAGTCTTCCTTTGTCAGGTTTGCTCCATTATCATAGTTATGCATTCTCTTAAGCACGCTTTCCCACTGATCGCCTTTGTAACCACTTTTCTCTATTCTATCCAGATCATGGCAAAAGCCACATTTCGCTGCAAAAAAGGCTGCCAGATCAAGTTCCTTCTTTTTTTGTTCATCAAGGTTGATTTTGTTCTCTGTGCTCTGTTTTTTTGTACAGCCCGCAAGGATAAGGGCAAGCACCATTATTAAAACAGCAAGTTTTATAGCTGTCCTGATATTCATATAACTGTTTCAACCTCCCGCTACAGGTTTCATTTTTGAGCTTTATTTTACTCGAGACTTTTAATAGCATAATTCCCACAGTTAATCTTGTAAAGAACGGATTTTAAAAAAGGGTTGGATTGGAGGAAGTATCGTCCTTGCCATCAAGCTTTACCTTTGAGTAGCCAACAGCCTCAAGCACCCGAAGCGCAGCCGGATAGATCTGATGCTCAAGGTAATAATTAATATCATAGTCCTGAGGAGTTACAAACTCGAGCGGTTCGGCCCGGTCAGCAATCGACCCGCTTCCAGCAACTATTACATACCTGATCTGTTCTCCACGGCTGATGTCGTAACCTCTTTGAATCAATTTTCTGGCTGCCACTGCATGGGGTGTTTTTACCCTATACTCGTCAAGTTCCTTTCCAAGCTGGGCAACCATAGAAAGCTCTTTTACGTTAACCTGCCTGTTTTTTATCCTTGAAATCACATTTTTAACTTCCCCAACAGCACCTTCAACGTCTCCAAGCATGACCATCTTCAATACTCTCATCTGCAAATCCTTTGCAAGGTCGCACCAATCCTTTCTAATTGCCTCAAATCCGCGAACGGTCAGATTACCATATTCATCCAGCAACGCATACCTCTTTTTAGCTGCCCTTCCTTCACGTGTAAAGGAAAACAAACCCTTTTTATAAATTCCCTGTAGTTCAAGTTCCAGCATACCCGGTAGCTCGGAGTTTATTCTTTCCAGGAATTCTGTAGCTGCATCAGACCTGGTAATTTTTATAAAAAGGGAGTCAGTGTCACCATAGATAACTTCACCGTAAGAAGTTGCAGTTTCAACGGCTTTCTTGATAAAGTACCTGCCAAAAGCCGCACAAGCTTCAGCGCATTCACGACAATACCAGCGGGCCCCGGCATAGGCAAGATAACCGTAGCTGGCATTAGCAAGAACCTTCAACGCACCCTGCATCTCTTTAACATAAATGTATTCCGGATCGCGGGGAGAAATTTGCTTGAGCTTCTCCTTTAAGGAAATTCTCTGCCTGAGGACTTCTTCAATGCAATTAGAGATAAAGCCCCTTTTTTTCGAACAAAACCAGTAGTCCTTTTCAGGCACCTTTATTTTTTGCTCGCTATCCTTGCAACACCTGCAGTTCAAAGTTTCAGGCGAAATATTGAAGGTTACAATTATGGACGGATAAAGAGATCTGAAGTCAAAAACGGCAATGTTTTCATGCAGGCCAGGTTTTGGTTCAATAACGTATCCTCCCGTGTAAGGTTCCTGTCGACGTCTTTCTTTAATTTCATCCTGTTTAGGAAGGTTGAGAGCAACGGCATTAAACTCCCGCGTTTTTTTAACAAGATAATTATCCACCAGCAAACCAAAAGTTTCCCGAACAGAATCAAAGGGAATTTCTCCAGAAATACTTGAAAGAGCAAGAATCTGTGGCAAAAGTGCTGATCCAAGCTTATAAGTAATGCGTGCATCGTTGCGGGAATAATCTACCAGCTCCGTCCTCGGACCTTCCCGCCAGAGCATAATTATCTTTTCGTATCCAATGTCTTCCTTTCCCTCTCCAACAATTTCAGAAGCAACTTCGTTTAAGGTGAGCACTTCGGATTGAAGCTGTGGAGCAAGAATGTTCTGGACAAAGGAAAAAAGGTCAATGTGAACCAATCCATCAATTCGAGCAGCATAACCCCTTCCTCGTCTTACCCAGGTAAGCTGCCCGCCTCCTTTCAAAAAAGTCCGCTTTATCCTGTAAGCTTTGAGTTTTTCCCTGATAATATCAAGGTCGAAACCATCGGAGTTATAGCCAATCAGAAAGTCGGGATCAAAATCCTGAATGAACATAAGAAAAGCCTCAAGCAACTCAACCTCACTGCTGAATTCTTTATCGGCCTGCTCGGCCCTGTCTGAGGCAAACACATAGGAGCTGTCTTTGCTATCAGAGAATGATAAAAGCACTATCTTTTCATCAACATACTCGATATCGAAGGCAAGTAGTTTAAACTCAGGGTAGTAGCCTCGTTCTACGCCATGAAGCTCCTTTATTTCAAACGTTGGATAAGCCGGCAAAGAAGGTATCCTTAAATCAGCCTGCTTGATTTCGGCTTCAATCCAGGTGCAGGGAGATATTGCCCGGTCCCTCAAATACCTCTTATATTGATTGAGATTGTATTCGTAGCACTCGTTAATAATCGGCTGATGTTTGATCAGGTCCCGAAGCCTGGAAAGACTTGCAGGTTTATCAGCGTAAATCTTCAGCAATTCCCGTTCCCGGTCAAGCAGGAATTTTTTTTCTTTTTCGTAACCTCTATAGGAATCAGACTGTGAAACTTTCTCAACAACAGCATTTTCGTCATTGAAGTCCACATAAAAATACGGCTGGGGAGTAAAGTCGACGAGCCAGGTCTTTTGTCCTTCCTCATTTTTAGCCAGAAGAAGGTTTACGGTTCTGTCGTTAACAGCTTCGTAGCTCGCATCCAGAACAAAGAACCGGAGTTTCTCTAGACCTGACATCAAAGCCCACCGCTAAAATTTTAGAACTTTTAGTAAGAAATACGCAAAAGCTCAAGCAGGTAGACAAGAAGAGGGGCTATGAATATGCCAGGCAAAAGATTTGCCAAGCGAATTTTTTTGATTTCAAGAAGCATTAGCCCGATTCCAACAATTAGGATACCACCAGCAGCTGTCATTTCGTTTATCATCGGCCTGGTAAAAATGTTCCCGAGCAGGTAACCAACGAAAGTAAGACCTCCCTGATAAAAAAAGATGGTAACAATGGAAAAAACGACTCCCCAACCAAGGCTAGCTGCAAGAGCCATACCCGCAAAACCATCCAGTACGGCTTTCAAGGCAAGAATTTTATAATCACCTGAAAGTCCATCGGTTATTGAACCGAGAATTGACATGGGACCCACACAAAAAAGAAGACTTGCTGCAACGAATCCTTCGCTAAATCTGATATCTGACGAGCCTATTCTTTTTTTAACCCTTTCAGCCAGTTTCTCAAGCTGCTGTTCAATGTCAATTGACTCGCCAATCAAACCACCCAGAAGGATAGAGAACAGAGGTATAAGAACGTTTTTCGTTTTGAAAGAATAAGAAAAACCAATTGAAAGCGTAAAGATGCCAATTGCATAAAGCAGCGTATCCCTGACTTTGCGGTTAAAATTCTCACCGATCAGAGCCCCAAGTGAACCGCCTAAAAAAACAGTTAGGATGTTAATAATCGTCCCCAAGCCACGCATTTGCTTTTAAACACTCCAGAAATTAAAATTAGAGAACATTTTAAATTATCAGGAGAACCGGATGTATAAATTTGACTTTACTTTTTCGCCTGCCTCTGAAGGCGTAAGAAGAATCAAATGGCACCATTACCGCGAGGGTTTGAAAAAAGCTGAAGCAGAAAACAAGCTGGCTTTGCTTGTTATTTCTGCAGCC